>JAABUJ010000505.1_pt1 | contig 76341 bp, 74 predicted proteins | sample 5559131 | NCBI WGS metagenome assembly JAABUJ01 (sample SAMN10711875, study PRJNA513366) | rock metagenome | isolation source: Antarctica rocks | place: Antarctica: Victoria Land, Mt New Zealand nord | collected 2016-01-07 | reverse complement strand
TGCTGCTACAGCCCGTCTGGAAGTGCTGGACCGGCCGCTGCTCCACCTGCCAACAGCCGATCAGCCTCGACGCTATCCCGCTACGCCGACCACCCAAACGCGAGTGACAACACCTACCAGAGCACTATTAGGACCGACACCGTAGAACTCCTTGAGCAACGCGACCATCCCGTCAGAGATCGCCGTCCGCAAGACGCCGTCTCGCTGCCGAGCCTGGATATCCGCGCTGGGCATCCCGATATCTCCTTTGCACTCAGCTCAAATTCTCGCCACCAGGGATGCTATCCAAGCTCCGCACCGCACGCCCGTCACCGCCAAGACCCAGCTGATCGACGACGAGCTGCTGGCCTGCCTGTCCGGACGCCGCGCGATGACGTTCATCTCCAACAGCCACGTCGGCCCGGACCTCGAGATCGAGCTGTTCACGCTCGCTCCCGGACCGTCGTCCTTCGACAGCCGCGGCCCGGAGCCCGCCGCCGCACTCGACGATCGCCGACCCCGGCCTAGGCGTGGGAGTGCGACCCGGCGGCGGGCGGAGATCTCCGGCTGGTTCGTCCCGCCCTCCGGCGTCAGGCTGTTCCGGGCGCACGCCATCAACCGGCGCGGAGCCGTTGAAGGACGCCGGCAGCTCGATCAAGCGCGTCGCGGGCCAGGGGTTGCAGGGCCGCCCCCGGCTGGGCAACCTGCTGCGCGGCCGGGTGGTCGAGCTCGTGGGCGGTCCCGCACGGGCGCGGGTGATCGTGCTGTTCGGCTGCGTGCTCGGGTTGAGCAGCGCGCAGATCGCCACCGTGGGCGCGGTCGCGCCGCAGCTGGAGCACGCGCTGCGAATCGGCAACACCAAGATCGGCGTGCTCAACTCGCGCTGCTGGTCGCCGGTACGGCGGTCGGCTTTGTGATCAGCGGCACCCTGGCCAGCGCCTTCTCGGCGGGTGTCCTTCGTGGTGCTCGCGCTCCCGGGCTTCTTCCTCGCCCGGTCGCTGTGGCGCACCGTGCCCGAACCGCTGCGCGGTGGGCACAGGCGCCTGGTGCCCGGGGCACAGGACCTCGCGGACGCGCTCGCATCATGCCCCCTGGCCTGTGGGGACGCGCCGAAAGCACCCGGACGTTCCTGCGCTCGCTCGCCCAAGCGTTCGCGCCCCTGCTCTTCGGCGCGGTGGCCGACCTGGTGGCCGGGTGTCAGCCCCAGCAGGCGCCGTCGGCACCCAGACGCACCACATCGTCTCGTCGGCTACCGGGACCGGGCTGCAGGTGAGCTTCTTGATCATGCTGAGCACGCTGGCCGCCGCCGGTGTGTTCCTGGTCCGGGCTCGCCGGAGCTATCCAAGCGACGTGGCCACCGCCGGCGCGGCCGGGAAACCGCTTATCACCCGTCCGCTCGCGACGCCGGGCCATTGGAAAGCCTGCCGGACGACGGTCGGGCCGCCGACGATACTTTGACTCGCTGAACACCCGGATGACCGAACCCTGCCAGCCCCTGTTCCCCGCGCTGGGGAGCGATCCGCCGAATCGAACCGCGATCTCGTTCCCGGACCGGTCACTGTCGTACGTCGAGCTGCGTGACGCGGCAGCCCGGGTGGCGGCCTCGCTGGCCGGGGTCAGCCGCGCGGCGGTGCTGGCCGAGCCACAAATCGAGACCTGCGTAGCGGTGATCGGCGCGCTCAGCGCCGGCGTGCCCGTAGTGCCAGTCAACCCCCGCTCGGGCGATCGCGAGCTCGGCCACATCGTCGCCGACGCCCGACCCGAGGTGCTGCTGCTCGGCTCCGAGCCCCGTGCGCCGGACGCTTTGGCGAGGTGGAAGGGGGCGCGGGTCCTGGTGGTGGACCTCTCGGCAGGATCCGAGGCGCCGGCAATCGGGGTCGAGGCGGCGGCAGCCGCGGCCGGACCGCCGGCACCCGGGTCCGGGCCGCCCGCGATCGATCCCGAAGCGCCGGCCCTGATCGTCTACACCTCCGGCACGACCGGGCCGCCCAAGGGGGCAGTGCTGCCCCGCCGGGCGATCGTCTCCAACCTCGACGCGCTGGCGCAGGCGTGGGCCTGGGACGAGCGAGACGTCGTCGCTCACGGCCTACCGCTGTTTCACGTCCACGGTCTGGTGATCGGGGTACTCGGACCGCTACGCCGCGGGGGGAGCGTCATTCACCTCGGCCGCTTCTCCACCGAAGGGGTGCAGCGGGCCCTCAGCGAGGGCGCAACGATCCTGTTCGGGGTCCCGACCATGTACCGGCGGCTGGCCGACGACGCCGAGCGCTCACCGGAGCTGGCCACGGCGCTGGGACGTGCGCGGCTGCTGGTCTCGGGCTCGGCGGCGCTGCCGGCCTCCGAGCACGCCCGGCTCAAACGGCTGACCGGCCGAACCGTCCTCGAGCGCTACGGCATGACCGAGACGTTGATGAACACGGCGGTCCGCGCCGATGGCGTGGCTCGCCCGGGCTCGGTCGGCCCGCCGGTGAGCGGCGTCGACCTGAGGCTGGTCGACGACGACCGGGTGCCGATCGGCGATCGCGACGCCGAAGCGATCGGCGAGATCGAGGTTCGCGGCCCAAACCTGTTCCGCGGCTACCTCAACCGTGACGACGCCACCGCAGCCGCGCTGCACGACGGATGGTTCGCGACCGGGGACATGGCCACGCGGGACGCCGACGGCTACATCCGGATCGTCGGCCGTCGGGCCACGGACCTGATCAAGAGCGGCGGCCACAAGATCGGCGCCGGCGAGATCGAGGCCTCGCTGCGCGAGCATCCGGCGGTGCAGGACGCCGCCGTCACCGGCGAGCCTGACCCGGATCTCGGCGAGCGCGTCGCCGCGTGGGTGACGCTTCGCGCCGGGGCCAACCCACCGGCGCAGGAGCTGATCGACCACGTCGCCGGACAGCTGGCGCCCCACAAACGGCCGCGCGTAATCCGCTTCCTCGCCGAGCTGCCGCGCAACGACCTCGGCAAGGTCCAGAAGCAGCGACTGAAAGGCTCGGGGAGCAGTCGTTGAGCACGCTACCCTGAGCGCGATGCGACGACTGAGCCGAACGACGGCGGTGCTGCTGGTCGCGCTGGCGATCGGGAGCCTGGCCCTGTCCGGTTGCGGGGCGACCTCGCACGCGGTCGGCGGGATCGTCGCCCACCACGCGGCCAACCACCTGATCGGCCGGCGCAACGCCGGCAAGGTGTTCTGCCTCTATCACGGCCGTCGGGTGCTGGTCGATCTGCGCACCCACCACGTGTTCGAGGCCGGGCTCAACGCCTACGAGGCGTACCGGTCCTGCCGGGCCGGCTTCGGCCGCCGCCGGTAGTCCTCGACGAACTGCTCGCGCAGCGCGGTCTTCTTGAACTTTCCCGTCGCCGTGCGCGGGATCTCGTCGATGAACTCGAAGCGCTCGGGGATCTGCCACTTGGCATAGACGGTTCCCAGATGCTCGCGCAGCTCCTCGGGGCTCGGCGCCTGGCCCTCGCGCGCGACCACGACCGCGAGCGGGCGCTCGCCCCAGCGCTCGTCCGGGATCGCGATCACGGCCGCCTCGACGACCGCCTCGTGGGCCATCAGCAGGTTCTCCAGATCGACCGAGGAGATCCATTCGCCGCCGGACTTGACGAGGTCCTTGGAGCGATCGCAGATGCGCAGGTTGCCGTTGGGGTTGATCTTGACCACGTCTCCGGTCTGAAACCAGCCATCGGAGGTGAACTTCTCCTCACCCTGGCCGCGGTGATAGCCCCGCGCCACCCACGGCCCGCGCACCTCCAGCTCGCCCATCGCCTCGTCGTCCCAGGGAATCAGCTCGCCGTCGTCATTGCGAGCCCGGATCTCCACGAACGGCGAGGCGGTGCCCTGTCGGCTGCGGTAGGTGTACTGCTCGTTCTCCGGAGCGTCGTCGAGGTCGAGCGGAAGGCGGCAGACGCTTCCCAGCGGCGAGGTCTCGGTCATCCCCCAGGCGTGGATGACGGTCAAACCGTGGCGGTCAAAGCCCTCGAGCATGCTCTGGGGGGCAGCCGAGCCGCCGACCACCAGCTGGCGCAGCGCGCTCAGGTCCCACCGGTCCGGCTCGGCGTCGAGCGCCTCCAACACCGCCATCCAGACCGTCGGCACGCCGGCCGTGACGGTGACGCGCTCGTCGGCCAGCAGGTCCAGGACGCTGATCGCGTCGAGCTTTGGCCCGGGCAGCACGAGTTGCGCACCGATCATCGTCGCGGTGTAGGGCAGCCCCCAGGCGTTGGCGTGGAACATCGGCACCACCGGCAGCAGCGTGTCGCGCGAGGAGATGCCCTTGACGTCGGGCAGCGCGGCGACGAGCGAGTGCAGGACGAGCGATCGGTGCGAGTAGACGACGCCCTTGGGGCGCCCGGTCGTGCCCGACGTGTAGCACATCGCCGCGGCAGCGCGCTCGTCGGACTCGGGCCACTGCATCGGCTCCGCCCCCGCGATCAGGGACTCGTAGTCGTGGCAGCCGTCTGGAAGCTCGTCATCGGAGCGCCGGACGACGATCACGTGATCAAAGGATCGGGCATCGCGGAATGTCTCGAAGATGTCCAGCAGCGACTCGTCGACGACGATCGCGCGGTCCTCCGCGTCGTCGACGATGAAACCGAGCTCGTCGGGGGACAGACGCGGGTTGAGCGTGTGGATCACCGCCCCCATCGAGGGCACGGCGAAGTACAGCTCGAGGTGCTCGGGCTGGTTCCAGAGCAGTGTCGCCACCGGGTCCCCGGGCCGGATCCCGAGCTGGGCGAGCGCGCCGGCCAGCCGCCGGGCCCGCTCGGTGCAGGCGCCGAACGTACTCCGCCCGACCGAGCCGTCGGGTCGTCTGAACACCACCGCCTTGTCAGCGCTGAAGCGCTCCGCCCGCTGCACCACTGCGGTCAGCGACAGCGGATAGTCGTCCATCATCAGCCCTTCGCGCATGTCTGCCTCCCGTGCATTCTCGTCTGCGTAGAGGATGAGCGTACGCAACGTACGACGCAAGCCCCGCGGGCGCGCCCGGTTGTCTAGCCCGATTGCGGGCTGCGGCCGGAGGCGGGGGTGGCAGAGGCGGCGCTGGCGGAGGACGGGCTGGCGGAGGCAGCGATTCCAATCCGGGCGGGCAGCTCAGCGAGTGACCCAATCGTTTCGGCGCCCGCCGCGCGAAGCGCCTGCGCGTCCCCGTCGGCCGCGTAACCGAACGCGCGCATCCCCGCGGCGACCGCAGCCTGGACGCCAATCGTCGTGTCCTCGACGACGACCGACCGTCCCGGTGACACCCCCATGACCCGCGCCGCGTGCAGGAACAGGTCCGGGTGCGGCTTGCCGCGCGCCACCGAGTACGCCGAGAACAGCGCGTCGGATCCGAACAGCGGCCGCAGCCCGGTCAGCGTCAGCGTCAGCTCGGTCTTCTCGAGCTTGCCCTGCGAAGCGACGCACACACTCACGCCCGCCGCTGTGATCGCCTCGACGGTGACAGCGGCCTCGGCGATCGGCCGCAGCGAACGCTTGAGCTCCCGCGTGCGGTCGCGCTCGAAGGCCGCTGCGAACCCGGGGGCCAGCGCTGCTCCCAATCGCTCCTCAGCGCGAGCGACGGCCTCGCTCAGCAGGAGTCCCTTGTAGTCGTCAAGCGCTTGCGAGGCGGACGTCAAAAGGCCGGCGGAGCTCAACGCACGGGCGAGGACGGCGGCCGAGATCGGTTCGCTGTCGACCAGCACCCCATCGCAATCGAAGATCACCAACTCCGGTGGACGCGCCTCGGTGCTCATGCTCGGGTCGACCTCTGCCGAACGTGGAAAGTCCGCATCGTGCGCGAGAGTTTTCCACGCCCGTCGCGCTCACGGGGTGCGGTGGAAGGTTTCTCTGGGCGAGCGCTTCGCCGAGTCCAGCGGATAGCGCTCCGCCGGGGGCGGATACGGTCCGTCGATGCCGACCGCCCGCCCCCGCGCTGCTCGGCCCGAGCTCTCGTGGTCCGGCTGGGGCGATCCCGCGCTGGCCACACCGCTGCCCGACGGCCTGTCAGCCCTGCTGCGCCAAGCCCTCGGGATCACCGGAGGCCGGGCGGCGCCGGCGTCGATCGAGGACCTGGAGCTCGAGCCCGTCCGGCTGGTCCCCCGGGCGGCTGCCGAGCTGGAGGCGGTGGTCGGAAAGGTCAACGCGCGCGGCGATCACGAGGCCCGAGCCCGCCACGCGCTGGGCAAATCGACCCTGGACCTGCTGCGGCTGCGCGCCAACGGGCCGATCGCCGCGCCGGACCTGGCCCTGATGCCGGCCGATCACGACGAGGTGCTGGCGCTCCTGCGCATCTGCGCGCGGCACGGCGTGGCGGTCACGCCGTTCGGCGGCGGGACCTCGGTGGTGGGCGGTCTGGCGCCGGAGGCCGCGCAGTTCGCCGGGGCCGTGGCCATCGATGTGCGGCGGATGAACGCGCTGGTGGCGCTCGACGAGGTATCGCGCCTGGCCGTACTCGAGCCCGGGTTGCGCGGTCCCGAGGCTGAGCAACTGCTGGGCGAGCGCGGCTACACGATCGGACACTTTCCGCAGTCCTACGAGTACGCCACCCTCGGGGGCTTCGCCGCCACCCGTTCCAGCGGTCAGGCCTCGGCCGGGTACGGGCGCTTCGACGAGCTCGTGCTGGCCCTGCGGGTCGCCACGCCGGCCGGGACGTTCACCCTCGGACGGGCTCCCAGGTCGGCCGCCGGGCCCGATCTGCGCCAGCTGGTGCTCGGCTCCGAAGGCTCCCTGGGGGTGATTACGCAGGTCACTGTCGCGGTTCGGCCGACACCCGGGCGCCGCCTGTACCAAGGTTGGCGGTTGCCGTCGTTCGCCGCCGGCGCCGACGCGCTGCGCCGGCTGGTCCAGGACGGGCCGACCCCGACCGTCATGCGGCTCTCCGACGAGGCCGAGACGGCGATCGGGCTCGCCCAGCCCGCCGAGCTCGACACGCCGGCCGAGGCGGCCGAGGCGGCGGGCGGTTGCCTGGCGATCGTGGGCTTCGAGGGCACAGAGGACGAGGTGGCGGCGCGACAGCTGGCGACCGCGGCCAGCCTGACGGCCGCCGGCGCCACGCCGGTGCCGGGCGCCGGCGACGGCTGGGCGCGTGACCGCTACCGGGGTCCGTACCTGCGCGATGCGCTGCTGGACAGCGGGGCGCTGGTCGAGACGCTCGAGACGGTCTGCTTCTGGTCTGTCCTGCCGTCCCTGTACGCGGCGGTGACGGGCGCGGTGCGCGAGACGCTGACGGGGCTCGGTTGCCCGCCGGTGATCCTGGCCCACATCTCGCATGTCTATCCCGCCGGCGCGTCGCTGTACTTCACCGTCGCCTGCAATCAGCTCGAGGATCCGATCGAGCAGTGGCGGGCCGCCAAGGCCGCGGCCGGCGAGGCGATCCTCGCCACCGGTGGCTCGATCACCCACCACCACGGCGTCGGCCGCGATCACCGCGCTTGGTACGAGCGCGAGGTGGGCAGCCTTTCGATCGCCCTGCTGGGCGAGGTCAAGCGGACGCTCGACCCGGCCGGAATCCTCAACCCGGGGGTCCTGATCCCCCGCCTACCCCCGAGAACGGGATCAGAATGATCCTCCCCCAGCCCCCGAGAACAGGATCAGAGAGATGACCGAAGCGCAATACCTCGGCTCGCTGGCCGAGTTGGTGGTGCGCTTCGGCGCCAACCTCCAGCCGGGCCAAATCCTCGCGATCTCCTCCGAACCGGGCAAGGAGCCCCTCGCGCGCGCGATCGCCGAGGTGGCCTACGAGCGGGGCGCGCGGTTCGTGGATCTGAGCGTGTTCGACGTCTATTTCAAGCGCGCGCGAGCGCTGCACGCCGACATCGAAACGCTCGGGTTCGTGCCACCCTGGATCGGCGAGCGCGCGCTCGCCCTGGGCGAGCATCGCTGTGCCCGGGTGGCGCTGACCGGGCCGGTCGCGCCGCGCGTGATGGACGATGTGGACCCGGCGCGGCTCGGTTTGGACATGCTCCCGTCGGTGCGCGAAGGGATGGCGATCATCAACGAGCGCACGACCAACTGGACGGTCGCTCCATGTCCGACGATCGGCTGGGCGACGTTGGTGCACCCGCGGCTGGAGCCGGCGGCGGCACTCGATCGCCTGTGGCACGAGATCGGTCACGTCTGCCGGCTGGACGAGCCCGACCCGATCAAGGCCTGGCAGGCCAGGCTCGAACAGCTGCGCGAGGTGTCCGAGCGCCTTGACGCGCTGCGCCTCGATGCGGTGCGCTTCGACGGTCCCGGAACCGAGCTGACCGTCGGTCTGCTGGGCGGCAGCCGCTGGCTGTCCGCGCAGTTTCAGACCGCCGACGGAATCGTCCACGCCCCCAACCTCCCTACCGAGGAGGTGTTCACCACTCCGGACCCCGAGCGCGTCGACGGATTCGTCACCGCAACCAAGCCGCTGTTCACTTCGGGAACCACGATCACCGGCTTGCGCGTCCGCTTCGAGGGCGGGCGGGCGGTCGAGATCGATGCCGAGCAGGGCTCCGACGTGCTGCGCGGTCTGGTGAGACGGGACGCCGGGGCAGCGCGCCTGGGCGAGGTGGCGCTGGTCGACCGCGAAGGGCGGATCGGGCCTCTGGACACCGTGTTCTTCGACACGTTGCTCGACGAGAACGCCGCCAGCCATATCGCGCTCGGCCAGGGCTACGAGCTGGCGATCACCGATCGGGCCGACGTGCCCCGCGTGAACTCCTCAGAGATCCACGTCGACTTCATGATCGGAGGCGATGAGGTGTCGGTGACGGGTCTGCGCGACGACGACGAGATTGCACTGTTGCGTGGCGGCGCCTGGCAGATTTGAGCGTCGCAGCGCGGCGGCGCCTGGCAGATTTGAGCGCCGGAGCGCGCCGGGCAGCGAGCCCATCTGGCCTGATCTCGAGCCGCTACGCTAGCCGCTGCCTCGGAGAGGTGCCGGAGCGGCTGAACGGGCGCGACTGGAAATCGCGTAACGGGGGTGACCTCGTTCGGGGGTTCGAATCCCCCCCTCTCCGTTGGTTGGTTGGTGGTTGATCGAGCTCGGACGCTGTAGCGTACGGCGCGCACGCGGCCCTGGGGGGCAGTCCTTGCGCTCGGCCCTCGGGTCTCGTAGACTTCCCCGACCGCGGGAGCAGTCTGGGGGCAGGCAGCTGGTCGCGAAGGCAATGCACGATGATTGAACGTCCCGTACTCCGACTCGTCGACGGCGGACTCGACTCCGCAGTCGAGTGGCGCTGGTTCTGTGGTCACTGCGCCGCGCCGTCGCCTGGCGCGCCCCCGTCCCCGAACGCACGTGTGTGTGCCTCCTGTGGCCTTGGCCTGTTGCTGGAGACGCGCGAGGATGCGGTGCCGGCCGGTCGGGACGCCTTCTTGGTCGTGGACTCCAGTCTGCTCGTGCAGGGGATGTCTGAGCAGGCGCAGGTGTTCCTGGGGATGGCCGAGGAGCTCGCGGTCAACCAGCCGGTGGCCGAGCTGCTGGTGCCGGCTGACGCCCAGTCCCAGAGCGCTACCGGCTTTGCCGCCGCGATCGCCCAGGCGGCCGATGGTCAGGACCCTGACACGGCGCGCAGCTTCGTGCGCCCGTGGAACACCTTCGGCGTCCGGATGCGCGCCCGGATCGCCACCTGCGGGCCGCCGCGGGCAGCGCTGATCGTGCTCGAGAACGGCCCGGCGCCGCGTCCGCTGCGCGCCGTCTAGTCGCGCTAGATGCGGCTCCGGCCTGGCCCCTCGGGCCGAGCGGGCGACTAGGCTTTTTGCCCCGAGGCCGGGGGCAGCTCCGGCGCCGCGCCGAACTCGGCCAGCACGGCCGGAAGGCCGACCGACCCATCGCCACGCTGGCCGTTCTCCAGCAGCGCGATCAGCGTTCGCCCCACCGCCACCGCGGTGCCGTTGAGCGTGCACAGGTGGGCGGGCCGTCCGTCACCGAGGCGATAGCGGATGTCCAGGCGGCGCGCCTGGTAGTCGGTGGTGTTCGAGCACGAGGTCAGCTCGCGGTAGCGACCCTGGCCCGGCAGCCACGCCTCGACGTCGTACTTCATCGCCGCCGATGCGCCCAGGTCGTCGACCGCGATCGCCACCACGCGGTAAGGGATCTCCAGCTCCTGCATGATCGACTCCTCGATCGCCAGCAGCCGCTCGTGCTCATCCTCGGCCCGCTCGGGGGCTACGAAGCTGAACATCTCCACCTTGTCGAACTGGTGGACTCGGAAGATGCCTCTCGTGTCCTTGCCGGCGGCACCCGCCTCGCGTCGAAAGCAGCTCGAGAACCCCGCATAGCGGAGCGGAAGCTGATCGGCGGCCAGGACCTCGTCGCGATGCATCGAGGCCAGCGCCACCTCCGAGGTCCCGGTCAGGTACAGGTCATCGTCGGGCAGCCGGTAGATCTGCTGCTCGGTGTCGGGGAATAGGCCCGTCCCGTAAAGCGCCGCCTCGCGGACCAGCACCGGCGGGATCACCGGCTCAAACCCCTCGCCGAGCAGCTTGTCCATCGCGTAGCGGACCAGCGCCAGCTCGAGCAGCACGAGCTGGCCGCGCAGGTAGGCAAAGCGCGAGCCTGACAGCCTTGCCCCCCGCTCCATGTCGATCATCTCGCCCGCCAGCTCGAGATGATCACGTCCGGTGGCCCCCGCCTCGCCGACCTCGCGCAGCACCTCGTCCTGCGCCGGAGCGCCGTCGGCGGGCAGGTTGGGCAGCGCCGCCAGCGCCGCGTCGCGCTCGGTGCGCAGGGTCGATTCCTCGTCGCTGAGCGAGCGCCCCCGGCCGGCCAGCGCGGCGAGCTGGCGGCGCTCGGCCTCGCCCGGCGCTCCCTTCAGCCCGCGGCTGGCCCGATTGCGCTCAGCGCGCAGCGCCTCGAGCTCGGTGGTCACCGCGCGCCAACGCTCGTCGAGCTCGAGCACCCGGTCAATCGCCTCCGCCGCCTGTGGGCCCCGGCGAGCCAGGGCCGCTCGCACGGCGTCCGGGTCGCGGCGGATCAGCCTGATATCGAGAACGGGCGCCCCCTCGCTACGAGCGAGCTGACTTGGTCTTCGTCCGAACCGCGACCCTGGGGCGGCCCGCGTTGTGGGTCCGGGCCGGCACGGACGCCACCGCCGTAGTGGGCGGGACGGCGGCCGATGCCGCCGACGTGCTCGACGCGCCCGTGGCGGCCGGGAGCGTTCCGAGCGAACGCTTCTCGCAGTTGATGATCCCCACCTGCTTGGGAGCCTGCCGTCCCGCGTACGTGGCGACGAACTTCGCCACCTCCATCGCCTGTTGACCCACGACTATGTTCTGGGGCATGATGGCCCCCGAGAAGCCGCCGTTCTCGATCGCGTAGAGCACGCGGGTGATCGGTCGCTCGCAACGCTGGTTGAAGTTCGGACCGCTGTTGGCCTGCGCGGTGCGGATGTTCGGCGCCGAGCCGTGCGTGGCCGCGAACGACAACGTATGGCAGCCTGAGCAGCGTTGGGAGAACAGCACGGCGCCGTCGTAGAGCGGACCGTCGGACTTGGCGACGTCGATGCGCTGGGTGCCACAAGCCGCGATCGTCGCGGCGACGGACATCATCGCGCCCGCTAGGAGAATGACCCTGACCGCCTGCCGCATCGGGCGCAGATCATAATCGGATCGATCCAGCCCCGCCCTGCCCCGCCCCGCCGCCGACACCTCGCCGCGCTCGCGGCGATCTGCGGGCTGCTGGTTGCCGGTTGCGGCGCCACGACTCGTGTCGCGCTGGGCGCCACGCTGCAGGTCGCCCTGACCGAGTACCACGTCCAGCCGCAGAGCGTCAGTGCCCGTTCCGGGACGCTGACGATCCAAGTTCACAACTACGGCCGCCTGAGCCACAACCTGGTGATCGCCCAGGCGGGCCATCCCGAGCTCTCGACCAAGCCGATCGGACCCGGCCAGTCCACCCAGCTCTACGCGACGCTGAGCCCGGGTAAGTACCTGATGGCGTCGACGATCCTCTCCGACCAGGCCCTCGGCGCCTACGGCTCGCTGACGATCACGCGCTGATCACGCCGTTCGGGCACGCCGTTCGGGCACGCCGGAAGGAGCTCGGCCCTCGGCGGCGAACTTCGATCAATCCCCGGCGCCGGCTTTGCGACGTTCGCCACGACTTCATAAAGCGATCGTCCTCCTACGGCGGCAACCAGAGGTGCCGGCGCCGGGGCAACCCTATCTTTCCGGGGCCATGGACGCCACCGATCCCGAACTGTTCCGCGAGGTGTTCGGCCGGTTCGCAACCGGCGTTGCGGTGATCACCAGCGCCGGGTCGGGCGGCGCCGGCGGAATGACCGCCAACGCGCTGTGCTCGCTGTCGCTCGATCCGCTGCTGGCCCTGGTCTGCTTCGAGAATCGCGCGCGGACGCTGCCGATCGTGCGCGAAGCGGGCCGCTTCGCGGTCAATCTGCTCACCGCCGAGCAGGAGCGCCTCGCGGGGGTGTTCGCGTCCAAGCTGCCCGAGTCCGAGAAGCTCGACGGCGTCGCCCATCGGTCCGAGCACGGGATCCCGGTGATCGAGGACTCACTGGCCTGGGCGGCCTGTGAGCTGGAGGAGCTGATCGCCGGCGGCGACCACACGATCGCGATCGGGCGGGTGATCGCGATGGGGCTCGGAGATGGGGGACCGCTGCTCTGGTACTCGGGGCGCTACCACGCATTGCCCCCTGACTCCGGCCCTTGACCGTGCTGGAGAGCCGGTTCGCCCGATCACGGTGGTGGGAGCACGTTCTCCCCGCAATGGTGGTGGGGAAGACGTTCTCTACCTTTCGACTAGCCGCCCGTGCCCGCGGCGCGCACGAGCAGCACCGTGATCACCAGCGCCGCCAGCACCATCACCCCCATCTCGCGCTGGACGATCGCCAGCACCACCATCCGCTGGTCCTCCTCGGGCAGCCGACCGACCGCCTGGGCCGTTTCGTGGCCGCGTGAGTCGAGCACCATCTGAGCCGAGGCGATCCGCAGCTGCTCGGCGACGAACGAGACGGCGATCGGGAGCAGCCCGTAGATCAGATGCAGGCTGGACTCCTTGAAGCCGATCAGCAACAGCACCCCGCCGAGGGCGACCTCGGCCACGATCGTCGCCTGTCCGGCCCGGAGCAGGCGCCAGAACAGGGGGCTGGCCCGGACCCGGTACCAGCACCAGGCCCCCCACAGGGCGGCGGCCCCCATCAGGACGACTGACAGCACTCCGATGACGAGATGTACCTCCTTCATCTTCTGCTCATCACGCTTCCTTAAGAGATAGCCGCATTTCGCACAAGTAACAAATTGTTACAAACTCCGCCAACGGTGGTATAAAGCTCTAGGTGCTTCGAAGCTATCTGCCGGCGATCGTCTTCCTGCTGCTCGGCGGGCTCGTCGGGGTTCTGTTCGGGGTGCTGAACCTCTACCTGGGGCAGCGTCGGCCCGGTCTCAACAAGGACACGCCGTACGAGTGCGGTCTGCCGTCTGAGGTCCAGCGCGGCTTTCGCTTCGGGATCAGCTTCTACCTGATCGCGATGCTGTTCATCCTGTTCGACATCGAGGTCATCTTCATCTATCCGATCGCCGTTCAGTTGCGCGCTTTCGGTCCGTTCGCGCTCACAGAGACGATCGTCTTCGTGGTGCTGCTGATGATCGCATTCGGGTACGTGTGGCGTCGAGGAGCGCTCGAATGGAGATAAAGCGCGAACCACTTGGCACAGACGGCGAAACGCCGGCGGACTTCCGCTCCCGTCAGCTGCTGGCCCGGAACATGCTCAACGGCGATCTCGAAGGCGAAGCGCTGCAGAAGTACGTCGAGCAGCGCGTGATGACGACCACGCTCGAGAAGGCGGTTTCCTGGTCGCGGGGGAACTCCCTGTATCCGCTGACCTTCGGGCTGGCCTGCTGCGCGATCGAGCAGATCACCGCGGTTGGCGCGCGGATGGACATGGCGCGGTTCGGCTGGGAGGCCTTCCGAGCCTCCCCCCGCCAAGCCGACCTGATCATCCTGTCCGGCCGCGTGTCGGTCAAGATGGCCCCGATCATCCGCCGCCTCTACGACCAGATGCTCGACCCCAAGTGGGCGATCTCAATGGGCGCCTGCTGCTCCTCGATGGGGGTGTACAACAACTACGCGCTGGTACCGGCGGACAAGTTCATGCCGATCGACGTGCACGTTCCGGGGTGTCCGCCGCGGCCGGAGGCGCTGATGCACGGGATCCTCAGGCTGCGCGACAAGATCCAGGGCAACAGCCCCGACGGATGGCGTGAGCGCTACGATGCCGTGGGCACCGAGGAGGTCCTCGAGGGCACCGGTGACGGGGGCGGCGCGATCAACGTATTTGCCGGAGGGGACACCGCCGGTGCCTGACGCGACCGGCCTGGAGCTAATCGCCCACGAGCTGCGCGAAGTCAACGCCGAGTCGATCCGCGGCACCGAGTTTCAGCGCGGTCGGGCCACGCTGGAGGTCGATCCGGCGCACGTTGCCGAGGTGATTGCCGCGGTGCACGCCAAGGGCTACTCGTTCTTGGCCAGTCTGCACGGGGTGGACTACTACCCCGAGGAGCCGCGGCTCGGCGTCCTCTATGAGCTGCTGGACATGCACAACGTCGACCGGATCACCGTCAAGGCGCGGGTCGGCACCGACGATCCCCGGATCGCCACCGTGGTCGGACTGTTCCCGGGCGCCAACCACCCCGAGCGCGAGGTCTACGACATGTTCGGGGTCGTGTTCGACGGCCACCCCGACCTGCGGCGGATCCTGATGCCCGAGGACTACGAGGGCTTTCCCCAGCGGCGCGACTTCCCGGTCGGCGGCGAGCCGGTGCTGTTCACATACAACGAAGAGAACTCGTACGGCAAATGGCAATAGATAGCGACTATCGCCAGCGCGAGGAATCGATCACCTTCTCCTCTGAGCCGGCCGGCCAGGGCGAGACGCACGAGCTGCTGACGCTCAACATCGGGCCTCACCACCCGGCTACGCACGGGGTGCTGCGCCTGATCGCGACGCTGGAGGGCGAGGTCGTCCGGGACATCAAGCCGATCATCGGCTACATCCACACCGGGATCGAGAAGACGGCCGAGGACAAGGCCTACTGGAAGGTGATCCCGGTCGTCGAGCGGATGGACTACCTGAGTTACTACTTCAACGCGATGGCCTTCTGCGGCGCGGTCGAGACGCTGCTCGGCGTCGAGATCCCGCCGCGGGCGCAGTACCTGCGGGTGATCCACTTAGAGCTCAACCGGATCGCCTCGCACCTGTTCTGGCTGGCGACCGGCGCGCTCGACATTGGGGCGATCTCGGTGTTCTGGTACTGCTTGCGTGAGCGCGAGAAGATCGTGGACCTGTTCGAGATGTCCTCGGGGCAGCGGATGCACACGCGCTACATCCAGGTCGGCGGCGTGATTGAGGACATCCCCCGCGGCTTCGCCGGCAAGCTGCGCCAGTTCACCGACGAGATGCCGGCCCGCGCCGATCAGTACGCCGACCTGCTGGAGAACAACCAGATCGCGCTCGAGCGGCTGCGAGGCACCTGCGCGCTGGACGAGCAGACGCTGCTGGGGCTCGGGGTCACCGGGCCGCTGCTGCGCGCCGCGGGTAACCCCTGGGACCTGCGTAAAGCGGCGCCGTACTCGAGCTATGACCACTTCGACTTCAAGATCCCGGTCGGCACCGTAGGAGACAACTACGACCGCTTTCGCGTCCGCCACGCCGAACTGTATGAGTCGACGAAGATCATCGTCCAAGCGCTCGACGGCCTGCCCGAGGGGCCGTTCATCACCCCCGACCGCAAGGTCGCGCTGCCCCCGCGCCACGAGCTGGCGACCTCGATGGAGGCGCTGATCCACCACTTCAAGCTGGTCACCGAGGGCTTCCGCGTCCCCCCTGGGGAGGCGTACTACCCGATCGAGGGCCCGCGCGGCGAACTGGGCTGCTTCGTGCGCGCCGACGGGTCGGCCAAGCCCGCCCGCGTGCACATGCGCGACCCGAGCTTCGTCAACCTGCAGGCGCTGGCGCCGATGGTCAAGGACTCCTACATCGCCGACCTGATCGCCACCCTGGCGATGCTCGACCCGATCGTCGGCGGGATCGATCGATGAGCTCGGGCGGCCGCGGTCAGTCGGTTCCGCGCTTCGGTCACGGCTCGCGCGTCCCCGGCTGGGACGAGTCGGTCGACCTGACCAAGGATCCCGCGGTCGTCCCAGACCCGGCGAGCACCCAGGTCCCGGACGATTTGCGCCGGGAGATCGAGTCAGCGATGGCGAAGTACCCGGATCGACGCTCGGCGGCGATCCCGGCCCTGCACGCCGCCCAAGCCGTCCATGGCTACTGCTCGCCGGAGGCGATCACCCAGGTGGCCGCGGTGATGGCGGTCACGCCGGCCTATCTGTCCTCGGTGGCCACCTTCTACGACATGCTCGAGACCTACCCGCGCCCGCCCCACGACGATGTCTACGTCTGCACCAACATCTCGTGCTCGCTGCTCGGCGCCGACGAGCTGTTCGACGCGATGGTCGACGCGGCGGCCGGCGATCGACGAGTCCACGTGAGCTCGTTCGAGTGCCTCGGCGCCTGCGACATCGCGCCGATGGCGTCCGTCAACGGCGAGTACGTCGGCCCGCTAACCCCCGCTGACGCCCCGCAGATCGTCGAGGACCTTCGGGCGGGCCGGCCGGTCCTGCCCGACAAGCAGATCCGGTACCGGCGCTCAGTCGACCCCGGTGTCTCGCCCGGTGCGGACGAGTTCACCGCGCCTGAGCACCCGCACCGGGCGGATACGGCCGGGCTGACCGACGCCGACGCGGCCACCGACCGCCCCGGGCCGTCGGCCCCGATCGAGGTTCCTCCCGACGACCCCAGGAATGACACATGAGGACGATCCTGTTTGCGGACATCGACGAGCCCGGGCTCAACACGCTCGAGGTGTATGAGCGCCACGGTGGCTATCAGTCGTTGCGCAAGGCGCTGCGGATGTCCCCCGAGGACGTCCTGTCGCAGATCATGGACTCTGGCATCCGCGGCCGCGGCGGCGCCGGCTTTCAGATGGGCAAGAAGGTCTCGTTCCTGCCCCACGGGGAGATGGAGAAGTACCTGGTCTGCAACGCCGACGAGTCAGAGCCGGGGACGTTCAAGGACCGCGAGCTGATGCAGAAGAGCCCCCACATGCTGATCGAGGGGATCATGATCGCCGCCTATGCCGGAGAGATCAGCCGAGCGTTCATCTACATCCGCGGCGAGTACCAGCTCCAGGCTGACATCCTCGAGGCGGCGATCGCGGAGGCGACCGAAGCGGGCTACATCGGCGAGAACATCCTCGACAGCGGGCTGACCGTGCCGCTGGTCCTGCACCGCGGAGCGGGCGCCTACATCTGCGGCGAGGAGACCGGGCTGCTGGACTCGCTGGAGGGCAAGCGCGGCAACCCGCGCCTGAAGCCGCCGTTTCCGGCGATCGAGGGCCTGTATCACGGGCCGACGCTGATCAACAACGTCGAGACGCTGGCCACGGTGCCGGCGATCATCCGGATGGGGGCGGCCGAGTACGCCAAGATCGGCACCGAGACCTCCACCGGCACCAAGCTGGTCTCCATCTCCGGCGACGTCAAGCGCCCGGGCAACTACGAGATCGAGCTCGGGATCCCCTCCCGGGAGATCATCTACGGATTGGCCGGCGGACCACCCAGCCGGTTGCCGATCAAGTTCTGGTTCCCCGGCGGCTCGAGCTCACCGGTCCTGACCAAGGATGACCTCGACGTTCCCTACGACTTCGACAGCCTGGCCAAGGCGGGAACGATGCTCGGCTCGGGGGCGATCATCGTCGCCGACGAGTCACGCCGGGTGCTGGACACCGCGCTCAAACTCGCCAAGTTCTACGCCCACGAGTCCTGCGGCAAGTGCGTCCCCTGCCGCGAGGGCACCAACTGGACCCACAAGATGCTGGCGCGGATCTACACCGGTGAGGCGACGCCGATGGACCTCGACATCATGGCCTCGGTGCAGGAGCAGATCATCGGCAACTGCCTGTGCGTGCTGGGCGACGCGATGGCGATGCCGATCGGCTCGATGGTGGAGAAGTTCCGCCCCGAGCTCGAGGCCGAGATCGAGGCCGCCCGCGAGCGCGCCGACGCGGCGCCGATCGAGGACGTGGTGGGGCTCGGAGTCGCCGACGAGCAGCCGGATGACTCGGGCGCCGCCCTGTTAAGCGAGGCCGGAAGCCGAGCGGGCGGCTAGCCCGTGAGTCCGCTTCCCATTCACTAGCCGACGCCGCTGATGCCCCGTCCCGAGCAGAAGACGATTCAGCTGACGATCGACGGCCGCGAGGTGCGGGCGGTCGAGGGCGCGATGCTGGTCGATGCCGCCAAGCAGGGCGACGTCGAGATCCCCTACTTCTGCTATGAGCCCAAGCTCGGCAACCCGGTCGGGGCCTGCCGTATGTGCCTGGTCGAGGTCGAGGGGATCCCCAAGCTGCAGACCTCCTGCTCGACGCCGGTCAAGGACGGGATGGTCGTCCACACCCAGACCGACCGGGTCCGCCACGCCCAGAACGCGATCGTCGAGTTCCTGCTCATCAACCATCCGCTCGACTGCCCGGTGTGCGACAAGGGCGGGGAGTGCCCGCTGCAGGACATCACCTTCGGCTGGGGCCTGGGGCGCTCGCGGATGATCGAGCCCAAGCGCCACTTCCAGAAGCCGCTGTCGCTGTCGCCGCTGGTGGCGATCGACCGCGAGCGCTGCATCCTGTGCTACCGCTGCGTGCGCTTCTCCCAGGAGATCTCCGAGGACTACCAGCTGATCTTCGCCGAGCGCGGCGCGGACACGTTCGTGGCCACCCACGACGGCCATCCCTACGCCGCGCCGTTCAGCGGCAACATCATCGAGCTGTGCCCGGTCGGCGCCCTGACCTCCCAGCCCTACCGCTTCCGCGCCCGTCCGTGGGACATCGAGGACGCGGCCGGCATCTGCACCCTGTGCCCGTCGCAGTGCAACGTCACCTTCACCGTCCGCGACGAGCGCGTGGTCCGAGTGCTGGCCCGCGAGCACCCCGAGGTCGACGACGGCTGGCTGTGCGACAAGGGGCGCTTCGCCTACCAGGCGATCCACGTCGACGAGCGGATCACCGAGCCGCTGGTCCGCGACGGCGGTGAGCTGCAGCCGGCGTCCTGGGAGCGCGCGCTCCAGGCCGCCGCCGGCCTGGCCCGGCACAGGGGTCGCGTCGGGACGCTCGTCGGCGGCCAGGCGACCAACGAGGAGGGCTTCATCCTCGGGCGTCTGGCCCGCGAGGCGCTGGACTCGGGCGACATCGATTCTCGCGGCGCCGGTGAGTACCTGCCGGCCGACCTGGCCCGGCACCTGGCCTGGCCGACGCTGCAGGCCAGCGTGCCCGACCTCGAGTTCGCCCACACCGTCCTGCTGCTGGACTGCGACCCGCGTGACGACGCGCCGATCCTCGACCTGAGGATCCGCAAGGGGGTGCGCCGCAACGGGGTCCAGCTGGCGATCGCCAGCGCCCGGCCGACCGCCCTGGACGCCAACGCTCAGACGGTCGTGCGCTACGCCCCGGGCGAGCTCGGGCAGTTCCTGCTCGCGCTCTATAACGCTCTGCCCGGTCACGGCTCCGGTGCCGCCGACCACGGGGACGACCACCCGGCCGCCGAGCTGGCGGCGCTGTTGCGCGACGGCGGCCAGGACGTGGTGATCGTCTTCAGCGAGCGAATCGGCGCCGACGCCGCGGCGACGCTGCTGGCGATCGCCGAGGCGCTCCAGCTCGGCGATCACCTGGGCGCCGGGCTGCTGCAGATCCCCGCCGGCGCCAACGGCCGCGGGCTGCGCGAGGCCGGCGCGGTGCCCGACGCCGGACCGGGGTACGCCAAGCTGAGCACCGCCGGTCGCGGCGCCGGCGAGATCGCCGCGGCGGCGGCCTCCGGGGAGCTGACCGCGTTGCACCTGTTCGGAACCGATCCGATCCGTGACCAACCTGACCGCGGACTGTGGGAGCGAGCCCTGCACAGCGCCGCGCTGGTCGTCGCCCACGCGTCGGTGCTCACCGAGGGGCTGCGCGAGCACGCGACGGTGGTCTTCCCGGCCGAATCTCACGCCGAGAAGGAGGGCACCGTCGTGCACCCGGACGGGCGCCTGCAGCGGTTGCGGATCGCCATCGCCCATCCGGGGGAGGTGCAGGCCGGTTGGGCCGTGTTGACCGAGATTGCCCGCCGGACCGGCAGTGACTTCGAAATCGAGCGCAGCGCCGACGCGTTCGCCCAGCTGGTCACCGCGGTTCCGGTATACGCCGGGCTGACGCTCGAGATGATCGGCGGCCACGGTGTGCGCTGGCCCGAGCGTCCGCAGGGCATGGCGGTCACCGAGGGCGATCAGGTGAATGTCGGCGTGCCTCCGTATCGGCCCGAGGATCCCGCCAGCGCCAACGGCGGCCTTCGGCTCGGCACCTACCGGCCGATCTGGGCCTACCCCGAGGTGGAGATCTCGCCGGCGCTCAAGTACCTGATCGCCGAGCAGCACGTCGAGCTCTCACCGGCCGACGCGCAGCGGCTCGGGATCGCCCACGGAGAGGCGGTGGTCGTAGGCCAAAATGGCAGGCAGCTGAACGCCACCGCCGCCGTGCGCTCCTCGGTGCCAACCGGGAGCGCGTTCCTGGCCGAGGGCATCGCCAGCGAGTCCGCCAACGCGCTGACCGAGACGCTGATCGAGGTGCGCAAGCTATGAGCGTGCTGGGCTTCGTCGACTACTTCGAGCCGTGGTGGGTCCAGATCGTCAAGGCGCTGCTGATCTTCGGCGTGATCTTCGCGATCCTGCCGATCATCATCGTCTACGAGCGCAAGCTGCTCGGGCGCTTCCAGGGCCGCTATGGCCCCAACCGCGTCGGTCCCTTCGGACTCATGCAGCCGCTGGCCGAGATCGTCAAGTTCGCCACCAAGGAGCCGTTCCGCCCCACCACGTCGGTCGCCTACATGTTCCGAATCGCGCCGATGATCGCGATCGTCACCGCGGTGGCGTCGCTGGCCCTGGTTCCGTTCGGCAACGTGCAGCACATCTTCGGCGAGCGGGTGGGGCTGTACGGGATCGATGTCTCGGTCGGGCCGCTGTACGTGTTCGCCTTCGGCGGGATCTCCTTCTACGGAATCATGCTCGGCGGCTGGGCCAGCGGCTCGAAGTACTCGTTTCTGGGCGCGATGCGCGCCGCCGCCCAGCTGATCTCCTACGAGGTCTCCCAGGGGCTGTCGCTGGTCGGCGTGCTGATCACCGCCGGCACGCTGTCGCTGGGCGGGATCGTCAACGCCCAGGGGGGCATGTGGTACTTCATTCCCCAGTTCGTCGGCTTTTTGATCTTCATGACGGCATCGTTCGCCGAGACCAACCGTGCCCCGTTTGACCTGATCGAGGCCGACGCCGAGCTGGTCGGCGGCTACTTCACCGAGTACGGAGGGACGGCGTTCGTGGCCTACCTGTTCGCCGAGTACACGAACATGATCGTCGTCTCGGGAATCGCCGTGACGATGTTCTTCGGCGGCTGGCTGCTGCCGTTCGGGATCCATCCGCCCGGCTTCGTGGACCCTTTCGTGGTGCTGGCCAAGATGCTGATCGTGATCACCTTCTTCATCTGGGTCCGGGCCACGCTGCCGCGCCTGCGCTATGACCAGCTGATGTCCTTCGGCTGGAAGATCCTGCTGCCGCTGGCCACCCTGAACCTGCTGGTGACCGCGATCGTGGTGGCCTCGTGAACGGCGCCGGCCCCCTCCAGATGAACATCGCCGGCCCCAGCCAGAGGAGCAACCCATGATCCCGTATGACCCCGGTGCCGACGTGATCGAGGTGATCCGCGCCCCCACCTCGGGATCTGTTCGCGGCGCCTACCGCGTGTTCGGCGAGACCCTGCGCGGACTCAAGACGACGTTTGCGCGAATCGTCGAAGGCCCGTCGACGATCCAGTACCCGGAGGAGAAGACGCCGGTCTATCCGCGCTTTCGCGGGCGTCACAAGCTGCACCGCTTCGAGGACACGGGCCTTGAGAAGTGCGTCGGCTGCTCGCTGTGCGCCGCCGCCTGCCCGGCCGACTGCATCCGCGTTGTCGCCGCCGAGAACACCACCGAGAATCGGGTATCGGCCGGCGAGCGCTACGCGGCGGTGTACGAGATCAACCTGAGCCGGTGCATCTTCTGCGGCTACTGCGAGGTCGCGTGCCCGTTTGACGCGATCACGATGGGGCACGACTACGAGATGTCGGACTACACCCGCTCGGATCTGATCTTCACCAAGGAGATGCTGCTCGCCGAGCCGATCGAGCGCACGCCGCTGCGGCGCGAGGGCGAGTAGGCGTCGGCCAGATGAGCGCGGTTCTGTTCTTCATCGCGGCGATCGGCGCACTGAGCGGCGCGATCGGCGTGGTCATGCTGCGCAACCCGTTCTACAGCGTGCTGGCCCTGGTGTTGCACCTGATCGCGCTGGCGGCGCTGTTCCTGCTGCTGCGGGCCGAGTTCGTGGCCGCCGCCCAGGTGGTCGTCTACGCCGGCGCGGTGATGGTGCTCTACGTGTTCGTGGTGGCCTATGTCGGGGACGTCGACGAGCCGATCAATCGCAGCGCGGGAGCGCTCAAAGTGCTCGGGCCGCTGTTCGCGCTCGCCCTGGCGGTAGAGCTGTGCATCGCGACGCTGGGCTCGGCGCTGAAGGGAATCTCCGGCAAGGGAGCTCCGTACGTGCTCGGCTTTGGGACCCCACGGGAGATCGGCCGGCTGTTCTTGACCAAGTACCTGTTCCCGTTCGAGATCGCCTCGCTGCTGTTGATGGTCGCGGCGATCGGAGCGGTGGTGCTGGCCCGCCGCCGACGCGGCCTGGAGGTGCCCGACGAGCAGCTCGAGCGCCGCTATCAACCCGCCCGCGGGATCTACACCGGCACGATGGCCGAGACGACCGGCGTGCGCCGCGGGGTGGAGGCCGAGCAGGTGGAGGCCGAGCAGGCCGAGGCGCAGGCGCTCACCAGCGCGCGGGCGAACAGCGCCTCGGAAGGCGGCTGGTAGTGGCGATCGGCTGGTACCTGGTCGTCTCGGCGCTGATCTTCGGGGTCGGGTCCGCCGGGGTGCTCACGCGGCCCAATCCGCTGGTCATCCTGCTCTGTCTCGAGCTGATGCTCAACGCCGCCAACCTCGCGCTGGTGGCCTTCTCGCGCATGTGGGGCGGCGCGGACGGCCAGATCTTCGCGCTGATCGTGCTGGTGGTGGCGGCTTGCGAGGTGACGGTAGGGCTCGGCCTCGTCGTCGCGATCTACCGGCGTCAGATGGCCGTCAACGTCGATGAGCTCAACGAGCTGCGCGGATGACGTACGGCCGAGCATGAGTCCGACCGCGTTCGGCTGGCTGGTCCTGCTGTGCCCGCTCGTCGGCACGATCGTAGTCTCGGTCGGCTTCAGCCGCGAGAAGGGTGTCACCGCCGGCTGGATCGGCACCCTGGCGATCGCGCTGTCGTTCGCGTGCGCGATCGGCGCGCTGCTGACCTTGCTGGGCCGCCCAGAGACCCACCGCGAGGTGACCTCGACCCTGTGGAGCTACGCCTCGAGCGTCGGCGTCGACGCCAAGCTCTCGATCCTGGTTGACCCGCTGTCGGTGTTCATGGCGCTGGTCGTCTCGGGCGTCTCCACCCTGATCCACATCTACTCGATCGCCTACCTGAAGTCCGATCGCGGCTACTCGCGCTACTTCGCCTACCTGAACTACTTCGTCTTCTCGATGCTGCTGCTGGTCCTGGCGGGTAACTTCCTGCTGCTGATCGTGGGGTGGGCGTTCGTCACCGCCGCCTCCTATCTGCTGATCTCGTTCTGGTACCGGCGCAGCACGGCCACGCGCGCGGGGCTCAAGTCGTTCGTGATCAACGTGGTGGGCGACGTCGGCCTGGTGCTCGGGACGTTCTTCATCTTCAAGCACACCGGGACCGTCGACTTCCTGAAGACGTTCCAGGCGGTGCCGCACGTGTTCGGACACAACAGTCCGGACCTCGTCGCCGGCAGTCTGCTGTTGCTGGTGGGCGCCTTCGCCAAGTCCGCCCAGGTGCCGCTGCATACGTGGTTGCCCGACGCGATGGAGGGCCCGACGCCGGTCTCCGCGCTGATCCACGCCGCCACCATGGTGACCGCCGGGGTCTACCTGATCGCGCGCATGCACCCCCTGTTCGAGCAGGCGCCGACCGCCGCCGACGTCGGCGCGATCGGCGGCGCCCTGACCCTGGTGATCGCCGCGACGATCGCCATCGTCCAGACCGACCTCAAGCGGGTGATTGCCTACTCGACCATGTCTCAGATCGGCTACATGATCATGGGCGTCTCCGTCGGGGCCTACTCGGCGGGGCTGTTTCACCTGATGACCCACGCGTTCTTCAAGGCGCTCTTGTTCATGGCCGCAGGCTCGCTGATCGGTGCGATGGGCGGCGAGCAGTCGCTGGACCGGATGCGCGGCTTCCGCAAGGCGATGCCGTTCACCTTCCTCTGCTTCATCGTCGGAGGACTGGCGCTGTCCGGGCTGCCGCCGTTCTCGGGCTGGCTGTCCAAGGACGACATCATCGCCTACTTAGACCACCGCGGCGGCGGCTTCTTGATCCTGGGGATCGTTGGCTATGGGGGTGCGCTGCTGACCGGCGTCTACACGTTCCGGATGATCTTCCGGGCCTTCTTCGGCGAGCCCTGCGAGGAGGCGCGCGAGCTCGAGCGCGGCCACCTGGTTCACCACGAGATCCCGACCAACCCGCTGACCGGCGAGACCGAGGACACCGACGTGGGTTTTCCGGGCGCCGAGCATCACATCGCCGAGCGTGACCTGGCGATGAAGGTCCCGATGGCGGTGCTGGCGCTGCTGGCGATCGTCGGCGGCATTCTCCAGATCCCCGGCGTCGACCGTTCGATCCAGCGCTTCCTGTCGCCGACCTTCGCCGACTCGCGACTGGCCCACCTGGACCCGGCGGCTGGAGCGGAGTGGGTGGGCCTGGTCATCGGCGCCGCGATCGCGATCGTCGGGATCGCGATCGCCTACCGGATCTGGATCGGCAAGCCCGGGACCTCGGCGGCGCTCGAGACGCGGCTGGCCGGGCTGCACCGATTCCTGTCTCGCAAGTGGTACTTCGACGAGCTGATCGACTTCGTGGTCGTGCGGCCGGCGCAGTGGACCGGGCGCTTCGCAGAGTCGGTGCTCGAGCCTGGCGTGATCGCCGGCGGGATCACCGGCGGCACCACCGGGCTGGTGCGAGCCTGCTCGGCCGCGGTCCGCCGCGCCCAGAACGGCTTCGTGCGCTACTACGCGGGCGCGGTCGTGGTCGGGATCTCCGGGCTCGCCCTCTACTTCCTGATCTCGGCGACCTGATGACGCTCTCGATCCTGATCTGGCTGCCGCTCGTGATCGCACTGATCGCGGTGCTCCTGCCGCGCCGGCTCACCGGGCCCGCGACCGCCGCCGGGAGCCTACTCACGCTGGCGCTCGTGATCTCGTTTATCGCCCGCTTCAAGCTCGGCCACGCGGGGCTCCAGTTCGTGACCGATCAGCTGTGGATCTCCTCCCTCGGGATCCACTACAAGCTCGGCCTCGACGGGCTCAACGTCTCGCTAGTCGTGCTCACGTGTGTGCTGTTCAGTGCTTCGCTGACGTGGGCGGCATTCCGGGAGTGGGACCGCCCGCGGGTGTTCTACTTCCACTTCGGGCTTGCCCAGAGCGCCGTCCTGGGGGCTTTCTGCGCGCAGGACCTGGTGCTGTTCGTCGCGTTCTTCGACCTGACGCTGATCCCGTTCTACTTCCTGGTCGGGATGTGGGGCACGGGGGACCGTGTGCGTGCCACGACCAAGCTGGTGGTTTACACGCTGGCCGGGTCGTTCTTCATGCTCGCGGGGGCGATCGCGACCGGAGTGCTCGCGTCTGGCCGGCACGGCACGAGCCTCACGTTCGTGCTCTCCTCGCTTCAGCACCTGCCGCTCAGCCACGCCTCGCAGGAGTGGATCTTCCTCTGCTTCGCGGTCGCGTACGCGGTCAAGATGCCGCTGGTGCCGTTCCACGGGTGGCTGGCCGACGGCTACAAGTCGATGCCGATCCCCGCGGTCGCGGTGTTCTCGGGCGTAGTGGCGAAAGTGGCCGCGTACGGCTTCCTGCGGATCGTGCTGCCGCTGTTCCCGTACGCCACCGTGCACTTCCAGACGCTGATGCTGCTGATCGCGCTGGTCTCGATCCTGTGGGGCACCTCGCTGGCGTTCACGGCCGGCGACGCCCGGCTGGTGGTCGCATACTCGAGCGTAGCCCAGCTCGGCTTCATCACGCTCGGGATCTTCTCGCTGCGCCCCGAGGGCGGGCAGGGCGCGCTGCTGCAGATGATCAACCACGGCCTCGTCACCGCGCCCTTGTTCTTCATCGTCGCCGCGCTCGCGGCGCGTTCGGGCGGCTCCGAGCAGCTGCGCGACATGGGCGGGATCGCGTTCCGCGCCCCCGTGCTGGCGTCGCTGTTCCTGATCGTGGCGCTCGCGACGCTCGCGATGCCGGGCTCCTCGAACTTCGTTGGGGAATTCATGATCCTGCTCGGCGTGTTCAAGGCCAAGCTCGCGCTCGCGCTCATCGCATCGGCGGGCGTCGTCGGCGCGTCGTTCTACGCGCTGCGGCTGTTGATCCGCTCGATGCACAACCGCGTCGGCAGCGGCGTGACCCCGCGGGAGATCGGTGTTGCCGACGTGGCGGCGATCGCCCCGATCGTGGGCGTAATTCTGGTATTTGCGTTCTATCCGCAGTTCGGGCTGCGGCGCTCAGAGCCGTCGCTGAAGGCGTCGATCGCCGCGGCAGAGTCCCAGCAACGGGGTAGCTATCAGGCCGCGCGTCAGCACCCCGGTCGCTATCAGGCCTCGAGGGTTCTGCGGTCGCCATGAACCTCCTGACCGGACCCGCGCTGCCCTTGGCCGCCGGCCACCTCAAGGGCCCGCACATCGACTGGGCGTCGTTCTCGCCGCTGGCGGCGCTCGGAATCGGCGCGCTGGTCGTCCTGCTGGCCGGTCTGCTCCCCGGCCGGGCCGCCCGCGAGCGGTTGGTGCCGCTGCTGACGCTGCTGACGCTGGCGATCTCGATCGCCGCCGAGATCGCTCGCTTCAAGCACCCGGCCTCGATCATCTCTGGAGCGCTACAGGTCGACGACCTGGCGCTGATCCTGGATCTGATCTTCTCGGTGGCGGCGATCGCCGTCGTGGTGATCTCACTGCGAACACCGGCGCCCGGGAGCGCCGGCCACGGCGAGTATCACTCGCTGCTGCTGTTCAGCGTGCTGGGGATGGCGGTGCTCGTCTCGGCCCAGAACCTGATCACGCTGTTCATCGGCTTCGAGCTGCTCTCGATCCCGCTGTACATCCTGTGCGCGTCGGAGTTTCGCCGCGAGGGGTCGCTCGAGTCCGGACTGAAGTACCTGGTGATCGGGTCGGTCGGCTCGGCGACGCTGGTCTACGGGCTGGCGCTGATCTACGGCTCCACCGGCTCCACGGACTTCTCCGGGATCGCCAACGCGATCTCGACGGGCCAGATCGCCGGCGGCCTGCTCGGGGACCCGATGCTGCTGACCGGACTGGCGCTGGTGATCGCCGGATTTGCCTTCAAGGCCTCCGTCGCGCCGTTTCACCAATGGACTCCGGACGTCTACGAGGGCGCCCCGACTCCGATCACCGCGTTCATGGCCACCGCGACCAAGGCCGCCGCGTTCGGGGTCCTGCTGCGCTTCTTCGATGTCGCGGTGATCGGCGCCCAGGAGACCTGGGCGCCGGCATTCGCGACGATCGCCACGATCACGATCCTGGTCGGCAACGTCGGCGCGCTGACCCAAACCTCGCTCAAGCGCCTGCTCGGCTACTCGGGCGTCGCCCAGGCCGGGTACATGCTCGCGGGCGTGGTGGTCGCCACGCAGCTCGGCGCCGATGCCACCGTGCTCTACCTGATCGTCTATCTGCTGATGAACCTGGCCGCGTTCGCCGTGATCGTGGCCGCCCAGATCGACCGGGCCGACGGCGACGACCTGTCCGGGCTCGCCGGCCTGGGGTCGCGCAGCCCGTGGCTGGCCTGGCCGATGACGATCGCGATGCTGGCGCTGGCCGGAATCCCGGGGACGGTCGGCTTCATCGGCAAGTTCCAGCTGATCCACGCGCTGGTCAACGGTGGCTACACGTGGCTGGCGATCGTTCTGGTGGTCGGGTCGATGATCTCGCTCGCCTACTACCTGCGGGTGATCGCCGCGATCTGGATGAGTCCGGCGACCCCGGCTCCGGTGCGCCCCGCCGGTGCGCTTGGACGCAGAGTGCTGGCGCCGATCGCCGGTGGCTCCTCTGAGGCCGACGGGCTGGCGGATGACGGGCTCGCGGCCGACGAGCCCGGTGACGGCGGGGACGGTGACGGCGGGGACGCGATCGTCCCGGTGACGCGTTCGGCGGCGGGTCCGGCGCCCGAGGTGACCTTCGTGGCGGTGGTGTTCGCCGCGGCCTGCATCGTGTTCGGCGTGTTTCCGTCGCCGCTGTTCAGCCTCGCGGCCCACGCGGGGCGCACGCTCGGGCTGTTCTGAGGCGGCGCCGGGAGCTGTGCTCAGCCCGGGTGGACGTCCTAGCGCATCGAGAGACCTGATGTATCTGGGTCGCGGTTTCCGGAACTCCGATACATCACGTCCCTCCCGGCGCAGGCGCGGCGCTGCCGGGGCTGCGAGAGCCGTCGGCGTGTAACCTCTCCGGCCCCGGTAGGCTGAAGGCATGAATCAACCTGAGAAGAACGCTTCTGACCACCCACTGCCCGGCTCGGTCTCTGACCAGAACGGCGAAGAGGCCGAGCCCGGACACGAGCGCGGCGGCTCGGGAGGCGGCCGGTCATCGTCTGGAGGATCCCCGGGGGGCGACAAGCCCGCCGGATCCGGCGGCGAGTCCGGTGAGGGCTCGCAGTCGACGGGTCATCCGGACAGCGCCGGCTGAGCGCGGCCCCAGCCGGGCGACGGGCTCAGCCGGTCAGGCCGGCACCGCGTCGCGCTCGGGTTCGGTTACCGCGGGCGCAACCGACCCGGCGCGCTCGACCGACCCCGGCGCGCGAGAGCCGCAGCACACCGTCGTTCAAGGCCCCGAGCTTGAGCATGAGCGCGTCGAGTGCGTAGTTCTGGCGCAGCCGCCAGGGTGCGCGGTCGCCTTGGCGCGGCAGCTTGTCGACCGAGCGCAGGATATAGCCGGAGTCGAGGCCCATCAGCGGCTCGGGGGTGATCGTGGGATCGGGCTCGGCGACCCAGCAGTCATAGCCCCGCTCGCGCATGTGGTTCAGCAGTCGGCAGACGTAGTCGAGGACGATGTCGCATTTGAGCGTCCAGGACGCGTTCGTGTAGCCGATCGCGAAGGCCATGTTCGGAATGCCGCCGAGCATCATGCCCTTGTAGGCCATCTGCTCGGACAGGTCGGGCTCACGGCCGTCGATCGAGATCGTCAGGCCACCGAACAGCAGCAGCTCGAGGCCGGTGGCGGTGACGATCACGTCGGCGGCGAGCTGCGCCCCGCTCTCCAGCTCGAGCCCGGTCTCGGTGAAGGTCCTGATCTGATCGGTGACGATCGAGGCGCGATCGCGGCGCAGGGCGGCGAACAGGTCCCCGTCAGGGCAGACGCACAGGCGCTGGTCCCATGGGTCATAGCGGGGATTGAAGTGGGTGTCGACGTCAAAGCCCTCGGGCAGCTGGCGCTTGACCTGGCGGCGGATCACCGCCTTGGTCAGGTGGGGCCGGCGGCGGCTGAACTGATAGCTGAGTGCCTGCATCGCGACGTTCTTCCATCGCACAGCCTGATAAGCGGCCATCGGGGGCAGCCAGCGCCGCGCCAGGTCGGCCAGCGGGTCCTCGGCGGGCAGCGCCACGACGTAGCTCGGCGAACGCTGGAGCATCGTCACGTGTGCCGCGGTCTGCGCCAGCGCCGGAAGCAGAGTGATCGCCGTGGCGCCGCTGCCGATGACCACCACGCGCTTGCCGGCGCAATCGAGCTCCTCGGGCCACTGCTGGGGGTGGACGAGCTCACCCGCGAAGCGCTCGACGCCGGGGAGCTCCGGGCGGTAGCCGTGGTCATAGCGGTAGTAGCCGGTGCAGATGAGCAAGAACGACGAGGTCAGGGTGATCTGCTCGCCGGTGTCGGCCCGATCCACGGTGAGCGTCCAGCGTGCGTCCGCGGTCGACCACGCCGCGCCCATCACCCGGTGCTGGCAGCGGATCTTGTCGATCACGCCGTACTGCTGAGCGGTGTCTGAGATGTAGTTGAGGATCGACGGACCGTCGGCGATCGCGCGGGCGTCCCGCCAGGGCGCGAACGAGTAGCCGAGTGTGTGCATGTCAGAGTCAGACCGGATGCCCGGATAGCGAAACAGATCCCAGGTACCGCCGATCGCGTCACGGGCCTCGAGGATCGCGTAACGGCGATCGGGACAGTCGCGTTGCAGATGGCAGCCGGCGCCGACGCCCGAGAGGCCGGCCCCGACGATCAGCACGTCGAGGTGCTCGGGCGCGGCCGGGGCGGTAGGGATCTCGTCGGCGGCAGTGGTACGCATGCGTATCAGAGGAGCTTATCGCTTGGCGGGCGCGAGCGAGGCCGGTATCCATATCGGCTGGCGTGGTTTACAGGGGCCGTGTTGGCGGGTAGAGCAGTCTGCTCGCGATAGCCGAACATGCCCGGGGCGCCGACCCCGCCGCTACGATCGACCGCCCGTGCAATACCCGGTCGAGAGCTTCACCGACTCCGAACGCGCCCTGCTCGCGCCGCATTGCTCGAACCTCGACCGTCCGGTATTCGCGCTGATCGGCCTGCCCGAGACGCTCAAGGGGGCGCTGTTCGCCCGCTACTCGCGGTATCCCGGCACGCTGCGCCGCCTGCTGATCGATGAGTTCGCCGACGACCTGCCGGCACCGGGCGCCGAACCCCCCGGCGGGGACCCCGCTCCGCCGGGGCGGGCGGACCAGCTCTACGAGCGGATCTTCCTCGGCTACGGCGATGACTCGGTGGCGCAGCTGGGGGGTGCCCACGTGGCCTGCGAGTGGGTCTCCAACGTGCTCACCAAGGTGCTCCAGCGCCCCCGGTTGGGCGCCTATCTCGAGCAGTCGACGCGGTACATCGCCTACGACGCGCCGATGCCCGCTCCGCCCGCCGGGTTTCGCTATTACCGCGACCCCGAGCTCGGGCCCGCCTACGTGGCCGCGCTGGATGCGCTGTTTGAGATCTACTCCGAGTCGCTTCCCCGGGTCGCCGCCTGGGCGCAGCAGGAGCACCCGCGGGCGCCGGACGAGCCCGAGGCCGCCCACGCCCGCGCGGTCAAAGCCAAGGCGCTGGACCTGCTGCGGGGGCTGCTGCCCGCGGGCTCGCTGTCGCACATGGGGATCTACGCCACCGGTCAGACCTACGAGCAGCTGATCCTGCACCTGCTGGCCCATCCCCTCCCCGAGGCCCGCCGCTACGGCACGATGATCCTGGACGAGTGCCAGAGCGTGATCCCGAGCTTCCTGACGCGGGTGACGCGGCCGGACCGCGGCGGCCAGTGGATCTCCTACCTGCAGCGCCGGGCCCGCACCGGTGAGCAGTGGGCCCGGCGGCTCGGTCTGCGCGACCCGCACGAGGGCCCCGATGACAGCGGCCCGTCGGTCAAGCTGCTCAAGGCCGAGGGCGATGAGGACGACCTGCTGGGCGCCCTGCTGTTCGAGTCCACGACGGCGGCCGAGTCGGATGTCCGCGGCGCGACGACCCGGCTGGCCGCGAGCGAGCGCGCCCAGTTGCTCTGTGACCTGCTCGGCGCCCGGGCCAACCGCCGCCATCGACCGGGGCGGGGCCTCGAGGCGCTGCGTTACCGGTTTGAGATCGTCGCCGACTACGGCGCCTTTCGAGATCTGCAGCGCCACCGGATGCTGACCGTGCAGTGGCAGGCGCTGACCCCGGACCTGGGCGCCGGAGTACCCGAGCAGGTGGAGCTCGCCGGGGTGGGCGACCGCTATCGCCGCGCGCTGGAGACATCCCGGATCGAGTACGAGCGGCTGGTCGACGCCGGGCTTCAAGACGCCGCCCCCTACGCGCTGTGCCTCGGCTACCGGCTTCGCTTCATCCTCGACCTCAACGCCCGTGAGGCGATGCAGCTGATCGAGCTGCGCTCCGGGCGGGAGGGCCATCCCAGCTACCGCGCGGTCGCGCACGAGATGCACGCCCAGATCGCCGCCGTGCACCCGGCCGTGGCCGCCGCGATGACCCACGTCGATACCGACACCGAGCCGCGGCTCGAGCGGATCCTCGCCGAGATGCGGACGCACGCCCGGACCCCGTGCCGGGCTCCTGAGCGCTGAACAGCACCGGATCGCCTCGGGGAGTCTTGAGCGCTCAGGCCTCCGACGCTCGCGGGCGCTCTTGCTGGCGCAGCTCGATCCGCCTGATCTTGCCGGTCAGCGTCTTGGGCAGATCCTCGACGAACTCGATCAACCGGGGATAGGCGTAGGCGGACAGGTGGTCTCGGACGAACGCCTTGATCTCCTCGGCCAGCTCGGTGCTCGGCTCCTGACCGGCCGTCAGCACGACGAACGCCTTGACGACGTTGCCGCGCCGCTCATCGGCCACGGCGACGGCCGCGGCCTCCGCTACCGCCGGGTGCTCCAGACAGGCCGACTCCACCTCGAACGGGCCGATCCGGTACCCCGCCGAGATGATCACGTCGTCGGCGCGGCCCTCATACCAGTAGTAGCCCTCCGGATCGGTCGACGCCGCATCCTTGGTGTGAAACCAGTCGCCGCCGAAGGTCTCCTCGGTGTCCTGCGCGGGGCGGTTCCAGTAGCCGAGCGGGTAATGGGGATTTGACCGGGCTCGCAGACAGATCTCTCCCCGCTCGCCCTGGGCGACGGGACGCTCGTCCTCGTCCAGGATCGCCACCTCCCAGCCCGGCATCGGCCGGCCCATGGAGCCTTCGCGCACCTCCATGAAGGGGAAGTTCGCGCACAGCGGGTATGACTCGGTGAGTCCGTAGTAGTCGAGCACCGTGAGCCCGTACTGCTCGCGCACCCAGCGGATCGCCTCGGGGTTGAGCGGCTCACCGGCCGAGCAGAAGATGCGGAACTTCTGTGGATAGCGGGTGCCGGCGTCGCCGATCGACATCATCGAGCGGATCGCGGTCGGCGTGCCGAACACGTTTGAGACCTCGTGACGGGAGAGGAAGTCCAGCTGCTTGTGGGGGTCAAAGCCTCCCTCGCGCTGGTAGACCGCCTGGACGGCCCCGTAGCGCCACGGTCCGAGCAGCGGCGCGATGCCGGCCGCCCAGGCCCACTCCCCCATGCCGTGAAACAGCTCGCCCTCGCGAACGTCATGGCAGTAGACGAACTCCTCGTGGGCCAAGATGTAGCGGTGGGCGTGCAGGATGCCCTTGGCCAGCCCGGTCGTGCCCGACGAGTAATACAGCTGGGCCGGGTCATCGGCGGCGGTGTCGACCGAGTCAAATTCGGGGGACCCGCGGCTGAGCAACTCGTCGTCGAGGATCAGGACGTGCGCCACCAGCGAGCGCTCCATCCGCTCGGCGTTGGCCTGGTTGGCGACCAGCACCTTGGGCTCGGCGTCGGTCAGGCGGTGGCGGATCCCGTCATCGCCGTAGAGCACCGACATCGAGAGCAGGATCGCGCCGGTCTTCCAGGCGCCGAAGAACGCCGCGGCGGTCTCGGGAGTCGGCGGCAGCAGCATGGCCACGCGATCGCCCCGTTGCACGCCGTGCTCGACGAGCACGTTGGCAAACCGGTTGGAGGCGTCCTGGAGCTCTCCCCAGCTGCAGCGGCGAACCTGGCCCTGGAAGTCCTCGTGGACCATCGCCGGCTTGTCGCGCGGATGGCGGTCGCAGACGTCGGTGGCGATGTTGTAGCGCTCGGGGACCTCCCAGCGGTGGCGTTGGCAGGCCTCCTCGTAGGAGGAGAAGGAGAGGGGTGGGCTCATCGGCCAATGATGCCCGATGCGGCGTGTGGGCGCGACCACGGGTAGGCTCTGGGCAGCGTGATCTTCCTCGGAGGAGGTGTCCTGCTCGGGATCGCCGTGGCCGCCGTGATTCTGGTGGCCGCGCGAGTCCACCGCGGCCGCCGGGCGCCGAGCGCGCCCGAGGCGATTGGCATGCAGTCCGCGCTGCACGCCGCGACCTCGACGCTTCCCCATCTGCGCCGCGGCCTGCACTCGCGCACAGCCGCCAAGGCGGTTCCCCACCTGCGGGCGCTGACCGGCGCCACGGCGATCGCGCTGGCCGACACCCGCGCCGTGCTGGCGATCGACGGGGAGGGGCGCGAGCAGGTTCGGCCCGGGGACCTGCTCTCGCGGCTGCTGGAGCGGACCGAGGATGACCGGATGCACATCGTCCCGCGCCTGGTCTCCTCCGATCCCACCTGCCCGCTGCGCTCGGCCGTACTGACCCCCTTGACCGTTCAGGGCAAGCGGGCCGGAACGCTGATCGCCTTCTACCGCTCGACCGGTCGCCCGAGGGCCGACGAGCTGCGGGTCGTGCAGGAGGCGGCGAGCCTGGTCTCGGCGCAGGTGGAGCTGTCGATCCTGCGCGATCACGAGGAGCGCCTCGCACAGGCCGAGCTGCGCGCGCTGCGCGCTCAGATCTCGCCCCATTTCATCTACAACGCGCTCGCCGCAGTGGCCGGTGACATTCACTCCCGGCCCGAGGAGGCGCGCGAGCTGCTGATCGACTTCGCCGAGTTCACCCGCTACCTGTTCCGCGATGGCCGCTCCTACGTGACGCTGGCCGAGGAGCTTGACCACGTGCAGCGGTACCTGCGCCTCGAGCAGGCCCGGTTTCGCGACAGCTTGCACGTCACGATCGAGCTCGCTCCGGGAACCGGCGACACGGTCGTGCCCTCGATGTCGGTCCAGCCGCTGGTCGAGAACGCGGTTCGCCACGGGGTCGAGCAGCGGGCCGGCACGGGGACGATCGTGATCGAATCCTGCGCCCGGGGAGACGATGTCGAGCTGCGGGTCCGCGATGACGGTGCCGGGATCGACCCCGAGCGTGTGCCCGCCGTGCTGACCGGAGCCGGAGGCGGCATCGGGCTGGCCAACGTCGACGCGCGGCTGCGCGCGACCTTCGGCGAACGCTACGCGCTGCGCATCGACTCCCAGCTCGGACAGGGGACCACGGCCGTGATGACGGTCCCCCACCTGGCCGGTCCGAACGCCGTGGAGCCACCTGTGGGCGCTGCCTCGGGCGCGGCGGCATGAATCCCATGGGCGGCGACCGGCTTACCATCCTCGCCGTTGATGACGAGCGCACGCAGCTCGAGGACCTCGCCCGGATCCTGCGCGGATCGCCGACCGTGGGCGAGGTCGAGTGCGCGTTTGACGGTCACGACGCGCTGGTCCGAGTCTCCAGCCAGCTCTATGACGCGATCTTCCTCGACGTGCGGATGCCGGGACTCGACGGCATCGAGCTCGGCCGTGTCCTGCGACGGTTCGCCTCACCGCCCCAGCTCGTGTTCGTCAGCGCCTACGACAGCGCCGCGGTGGAGGCGTTTGAGCTCCACGCGCTGGACTACCTGCGCAAGCCGGTCGGGCACCGGCGGGTGGAGGAGGCGATCGAGCGCGTCAGTGCCGCGGTTGAGATGGCCGGCGCGGCGCCCGAGCCGGTCCGGGCCCGCCCGCCCTCGACCAGCGGCCCCGATCACGAGATGGTCGCCGTCGCCAACGGGCACGGCGGCTCCACCCGCCTGCTGTCCCGCGCGACGATCGACTACGTCCAGTCCTACGGTGACTTCGTGAGAATCGTGACCGCCGACGGCCGCTACCTGCTGCGCGCCACCCTGGCCGAGGTCGAGCGCCGGTGGGAGCCGTTCGGCTTTGTCCGGGTCCACCGCCAGTACGTGGCCAACCTCCGCAACGCCGTCGAGCTGGTGCCGCGGCTGGGCGGCACGGCCGAGCTGGCCTTTGGCGACGGCGCCGTGATTCCGGTCGCGCGCCGGCACGCGACCGAGCTCGGACGGCGCCTGAGCCTCTGAGTCCGCGCTCGGCTGACCGGGCGCGGTCCGCGCCCGGTCAGCGGCGCGACCAGTGAGCCTCGGAGACCTCCGTATCGGCCAACTCCAAGGTGCATTTGTAGGCCTTGAAGTCGACGTGGCGGTTGACCGCGTACAGCGCTTGCGGCGAGCACAGAAACAGCGCTCCGGACTGCTCGAACACGTAGCGGTCGATCTCCTCGGCCAGCTTGATCGCTCGCTCTGGATCGGTCTGGCGCACGAGCTCGGCGAACAGCTCGTCGAACCTGGGGTCGAGCGGCCCGGCTCGGAATGCCCCGTCCTGACCGAAGAACTCCCGGTGCACGACCGCCGGCGGCAGATCGGAGGACAGATCGAACCAGGCGTGGATCAGGATGTCCCACGGGGGCACGAGCTTCTTCTCGATCAGCATCCGAGCGCCGCCGGTCAGCTTCTCGGCCGGCACGACGATCACCTCGGCGCCGATCTGCAGCGTCTCGTGCAGGCACGCGGCGACGAACTCGGCGACGCCTTCAAGGTTCTCCGGGGTCGCGATCCGAAGCGGCCGGTTCCGCGGCCAACCGCCCGCCTCGAACAGCACCTTAGCCTTCGCGGGGTCGGCACGACGTGCCTCTGCACCGGAGAACAGACCGTTGCACCACGACGGGGTCATCGCCACCAGCGGCGTGCCGTAGCCATTGAGCCCATCTTCGACGAGACGATGGCGATCGACGGCCCAGTTGAGCGCTTCCCGGACCCGAACGTCGTCAAGCGGAGCGTCGTGGGTCGTATAAGTATTGAAGATCCCGACGACCAGCCGGTTGCCGTCGATCGTGACCAGCTTGGCATGCTCTGACGCGTGCACCCGGCCGGCGTCAGTCGGCAGCACCTCCGAGACGATGTCGACTTCGCCCTCTCGGTCGCAGACAGCCCGCAACGCCTCCCCAGGCGTGAGGTCGTTGCGGAACACCACCTGCTCCAGGCATGCCATCCGGTCGGTATTGTGGCCGCGGTTGGCAGTCAGGACGACCCGATCGGATCGGTCCTCGGACTCGATGATGTTCGTCGCCGCAAAGCGCGGGCGCAGCCGCTGAATCGCCAGCACGGTGTCGATCGTCGAGTAACCCTCGGTGAGGGTGAACGGTCCGGTGCCCCACGGGCCCGGTTCGTCAATCGCTCACCAGTGGCCTTCGCCGGTGCCTAATCTAAGCGCTTGTAGCCAAAGCCGATCTCGTCCCAGAAACCGCGACGAGGCGATGTGAAATCCTCGGAACTTCCCGAGCGCCAGTCCGTCAGGTTCAGGGAAATGAAAAACACAGGTCTGATCGTCCTCAACTTCCACCTCTGAATCCGGGTGAAAGTTGAGGTAGGTACCGGGCGGGTGGGGCGCTGCCCAGCGCTGCCTCGTCGAAGTTGCGTTTGATCGAGTGCGCGGTGCACGGCTCGTCGTCCTGGAAGCGCGCTCCCGGACGGACCTTGACCTCGAGCGTCTTCTCGTCGCGCCACGTGGCCTCCGAAGCCAACGCCATCACGGTGAATCCGTCGTGATCGGTGCGAACCGGTTCCTCCATCGTGTTCCAGGTGATGAAGAGCCAGTTCAAGGGGTGCGGGTCGAAGACGTTGATCGTCCCAACCGGGTCAGCCACCGTCGTGGTCATCGTCGTTCCTCCAGAAAAGCGCTCGCTTGACCCGGCGAGCGCCCCCCGACCGGGGCGCGCTCGCCCGCCAACCAATCCTCTCACGTCAACCCTACTCCGCCGCCGCCTGCTCCTCCTTGATCTTGCCCTCGAGCTGCCCCATCACGTCGGGGTCGCGCAACGTCGTGACGTCGCCAAGCGCCCGGCCATCGGCTATGTCGCGCAACAAGCGGCGCATGATCTTGCCCGACCGCGTCTTGGGCAGGTCATCGGCCCAGATGATGCGCTTGGGTCGGGCGAACTTGCCGATCCGGTCGGCGACCTTGGCACGGATCTCCTCGACCAGCTCGTCTGAGCCGGCCAGGTCGCCCTCCAGGGTCACGAACGCGCAGATCGCCTGGCCTGAGTCCTCGTCGGTCTGTCCGATCACCGCCGATTCGGCGACCTTGCCGTGCGAGACGATCGCCGACTCCACCTCCGCGGTCGAGAGGCGATGGCCCGAAACGTTGACGACGTCGTCAATCCGCCCGATGATCCAGAAGTAACCGTCTGAGTCCTTGCGCGCGGCGTCGCCCACCAGATAGGTCTCCTTGCCGAACTTGGAGAAGTACGTCTCGACGAACCGGTCGTCCTCCTTGTACAGGGTGCGCAGCATCGACGGCCACGGGCGCTTGAGCACGAGCAGGCCCTGGCCCGATTCCTGCGGCTTGCCCTCGCGCTCGTCGACGACGTCGGCCGCGATCCCTGGAAACGGACGCGTCGCCGAGCCCGGCTTGGTCGCCACGATACCCGGCAGCGGCGTGATCATGATCGCGCCGGTCTCGGTCTGCCACCACGTATCGACGACCGGACAGCGCTCACCGCCGATCACCTTGTGGTACCAGAGCCAGGCCTTGGGGTTGATCGGCTCCCCCACCGTGCCGAGCAGCCTCAGGCTGCCGAGGTCGAACTTCTCCACGTGCTCCACGCCCCACTTCATGCAGGCGCGGATCGCCGTCGGAGCGGTGTAGAACAGGCTCACCTTGTAGCGCTCGCACAGCTCCCACCAGATGCCCTTGTGCGGGTAATCCGGCGCCCCCTCGTACATCACGCTGCTGCAGCCATTGGCCAGCGGCCCGTAGACGATGTAGGAGTGCCCCGTGACCCAGCCGACGTCGGCCGAGCACCAGTACACGTCCTCCTCGGGCTTGAGGTCAAACACGAGACGATGGGTGGCGCTCACTCCGGTCAGGTAGCCGCCGGTCGTGTGCAGCACGCCCTTGGGCTTGGCCGTCGAGCCGCTTGTGTAGAGCACGTAAAGCGGGTGCTCGGCGTCGAGCTCCTCGGCGGGGCACTCCGGATCGGCCGCCTCGCAGATCTCGTGAAACCACACGTCGCGACCTTCCTGCATCTCGCATTCGGCGTCGGTGGACTTGATCACCACGATGTGCTCGAGCGTCTTCAGATCGCCGACCACGGCGTCGACCTGCTGCTTGATCGGGGCGGTCTTGCCCTTGCGCCGAGCCCCGTCGACGGTGATCAGCGCCTTGGCCTCTGAGAACTCCATCCGCTCCTTGACCGAGTCGGCCGAGAAGCCGCCGAAGACGACATTGTGGGGGGCGCCGATCCGGGCGCAGGCCAGCATCGCCACGGCGACCTCGGGGATCATCGGCAGATAGATGCCGACGATGTCGCCCCGCTCGATCCCCAGCTCCTTGAGCGCGTTGGCAAGGCGCTGGACGTCGCGGTGCAGGTCGGCGTAGGTGATCTCGCGCTCCTCGCCCTCCTCGCCGCGCCAGTAGAACGCCACACGGTCGCCGTTGCCCGCCTCGACATGGCGGTCGACGCAGTTGTAGGACGCGTTGAGCTTGCCGTCGGAGAACCACTTGTAGAAGGGGGGGTCAGAGTCATCCAGATCCTCGGTCGGCTCCTTGAACCAGTGCAGCTCCAGCGCCTGCTTGCGCCACCAGCCCTTCCAGTCGCCGTCGGCCTCCTCATAGACCGACGGGTCGCTCAGCAGCGCGTGCTCGCGAAATCCGTCGGGCGGCTCGAACTTCTCGATCTCGAGCATCTGCTCGAGCTGCTGTTCGAGCGTTGCGTCCCCGGCCGGGGTCGATGCCGTGTCTGCCATGTCAAGCCTCTCCCTCTCTATAACACCTGCGCTTCGCGCGCCCGGTCAGCCGTCGGACGTCGGTGAATCACCGACGTCCGGGCTGGCCGGAGGTGTGCGGCTGTCTGTTGCTCTAGTTGTACCCGAGTCCGGCTGGCGATAAGAGCCTCCGGGTCACCGTCTGAGGGGCAGCACCGGTGCCACCACCCGACCGAAGGTCGAGTTGATGACCGCGGCGAACGACGCGTACCAGGCGACGATCGCGGTGGCGATCCCGAAATAGCCGCCGAGCTTGACCGTGCCGTTGGTCGCCGCCGTACCGCCGGCCAGGGCCGAGTTCCCGATCCCCAGGATGATGAACGTGATCGCCAGCAGCAAGAAGACGAGCGCGATCGCGCCGGTCGTCCGCAGCGAGGCCACGAACATGTACGCGGTGAAGATGCCCCAGGCCCACAGATATAGCCCGAGCGCGCTGGGCACATCGGCCTTGGGGATTCCGGGGATTCCGACGAAGACCAGGAAGAAGAACGAGATCCAGAACGCCCCGAAGGAGCAGAACGCCACCGCCCCGAACGTGTTTCCGGTCCGAAACTCCCAGATCCCGGCCACCAGCTGGGCGATCCCGCCGTAGGCGAGCGCCAGGGCGGCCACCATCGGCAGCGCGCCGGCGCTGACCAGATTGGCGTTGATCAAGCTGAGCGCGAACGTCGTCGTGGCGAATCCGGCCAGGCCGAGCGGGCCAGGGTCGGCCGGGGTCCAGCCGGCTTCCCGGCCACCAGTTGGATCGGGACTCGCCGGGGCGACATCCGCCTCGCGGGGCGAGGGGTTGGGCGGCAAGCGACTTGCTTCCATGTCTCTTCCTCCTACTCGTGGGTGCGAGAACGAGGGGAAAGCTTCACCTTGCTCGGCGGTCTGACAAGCGTGAATCGCTCAACGGTCGTCCGGCGCCGCCGAGCGGAGCTGGGGCGAGAACCAACGGCGACCGCTCAGAGCCCGAGGCCGCGGCTCTTCAGTTGCGTCGCTTGCGCTTGCGCTTGGGGGTGGTGGCGCGAGTGCCGCCGGCGGGCGCCGGGGCTCGGGCCCCGGCCGGAGCGGGTTCGGGCCTGGGCTTCAGACGTCCGCCTCCCCCGGCGGCGGCGCGCTGCTGGCGCATCTCGGCCGACGAGGGCCACGGCTCCGCTCGGCCAGAGCGCCAGGCCGGGGGGACCCCGGTGGGCCAGCGGCCGGAGAACAGGTAACCCAGCGCAGCGAGCCAGTAGCCCTGCACGACCGGGATCTGCACGATCTGAAACAGCACCAGGACTCCGGCGAACAATCCCAGGTAGCCCATGAAGCGGCTCAGCAGGCCCTGGCGCAGCGCGTTCAGCGACACCAGGACGAATCCCACGGCGAGCAGCAGCGCCGCGGCCTGACCGAGCAGCTGAAGGCCCAGCAATCCGGTCGAGTTGGTCAGCCGGTGGGCCTGCTCATAGGTTTGGGACCCGGTGGTGACGAACTCGTGGACCTTGATCGCGACGACGATCGCGTAGGCCACCCCGGTGATCGCGGCGAGCACGCCACCGACGATCGCGATGATCCTGACGTAGGGCTTGACCGTCTCCGAGCGAGCCCGCGAGCACTGGTAGAGAAAGCTCAGCGTCCAAGCGATCAGCAGCGAGGCGACGCCGTTCATGACCGACGCGATCAGATCCAGCGGAAAGCGCTGGTTGGCCGTGATCAGGTCGAGGGTCAGCTCGTCAACCTTGGTGTGGGGGCCGCCGAGCTGGACCGCCGACGCTCCCACCAGGAGGACCCCCGCCGCGACGGACACAATCGCCTGCCGGTTACGGACTCGAGCCTCGTAAAGGAGCTGTTCGTCGGGGTTCATCGGGCGCCGTATGCTAGCCGCCGTGCGCAATCGCGCCCCCGATCGCGCCGCCGATCGCGCCACGTGTCACGCGTGCGGGGGACGGCTCGCGGCCTGGCGGTCGGTTCCCGAGGAGCCCGTCGCCGAGACTGATCTCCCAGGTCAGAGACGGCCCGCGGTCGGCGCGAGCTACCATGAGTGACATGGAAGGGAGCGGATTCGGCGGACTGTTCGGCGACCCAGACGATCTGCAGCGCCGGCTGGGCGAATTCGCCGAGCAGATGCAGGGCGCGCAGAAGCTGGCCTGGGCCGACAACGCGATCAAGCTGGCCGTGGACCTGACCGTGGCCGCGATGAACCGGGCCAACATCCAGGGAACGACCGAGCAGCAGGCCGAGCAGCTGCGATCCGTGATGGCGGTGATCTTCCCCGAGGCCGTGACGCTCGTGCGCGAGGCGCGCGAGGGTCTGCAGTAGCCCGGCACTCCCGGTCTGAGACCGGCGTAGCCGGCCGCTCGCCAGTCGGTGGTAGACGGGCCAATCACGAACGCCTGCCACTGAGGGCCTCGGTGGCAGTCCGCGCCATCACCCAGCTGGACCGGCATTCCACCTTCTTGGCGCGGATTTCCGGAGTAGCTTGCTCGTCATGGCCGACTGGAGAGTTGACCGCATCAGCTCGGCGCATCGGGGTGAGAACCCGATGGTCATGGCCAAGTTGCGCAGCGGCCTCGCGGTCATCGGCGAGACGCGGCATCTGCCTGGTTACTCCCTGCTCTTGTGCGACGACCACTTGACCGATCTCGGTTGGCCAATGCGCGCAGAGTTCCTGTTCGACCTGTCCTTGGTCGGCGAAGCCGACCAGTCTGTGTGCCGCGACAAGGGATTGAGGCGCATCAACTACGAAGTGCTCGGCAACTCGATGGACTGGCCCCACGGGCATGTGCATCCCGGTATGACTGGGAGCCGCCGGAACGAATCGGCGGCCCCGTCTGGCGCTATCCGAGCGCCGAGCGAGGCGCCACTGAGCACCGTTACAGCGACGAGAAGCACGGTGGGCTGCGAGCTGCGATCACGCTCGAACTCGGCCGGCTCATGAGCGCTGCTTACTAGCGACCGCCCGGACCCGAGGAACGGCCCACCGAAGCCTCGCCGGATCGGTCGTGGCTGAGCCCCGCTCGCGAAGCATCGCTCGATGCTCAAGCTGGCCGACGCCTGCTCCACCTACGGTCCGCGAGCATCGGGCCGGCAAGACTACTTGAGCAGGCGCGAGAGTCGCCGGTCCTTGAGCAGCTTGCCGTCGGTCTGGCAGGTCGGGCAATAGCACATCACGTAGTCCTCGTAGAACACCGCCTCTAGCGTGTCGCCACAGCGCGGACACGGCTCACCGTTGCGGCGGTGAACGGCGAGCGGCATCGGCAGCTTGTCCGGGATCGGCAGCGCGAGGTTGGCCTCATAGAACGAGATCGCGCCGCCCAGCTTGGCGATCATCGCCTCGCGCAATCGCTCGGCCTCCGCTGCCGTGAACTCTGAGCCGCGCTTGAAGGGCGACAGGCACGCCTCGTGCAGGATCTCGTCCACCCACGAGCGTCCGATGCCGGCGATCACGCGCTGGTCCCGCAGCAGCCCGTGCAGCGGGCGTGGCGAGTCCAGCCGCGGCCCCAGCGGCGGTGGATCCGGATAGGCCTCCGGACCGAGCGTGGCCAGCGTCTCCTCGGTGGCCAGGGCTGTCGGCGTGAGCAGCTTGACCCAGGCGGCCTGCCGCGTCCCGAACTCGCGCAGCCTCAGCTCACGACCATCCTCCAGCCCGACCAGCAGTCGCGACGCCCGGTCGCGCAGGGACGCCCGCGTGTCGAACAGCTGCAGCCGGCCCGCCGACATCAGGTGGATCAGGAGCGTCAGGTCGTCCTGGAGCCCCACCAGGAACAGCTTGCCGCGTCGAGCGACCCCGGTGACCCGGCGAGACTCGATCGCCGTCAGCGGCGGGTCGAAGGTCTTCAGCGCGTTGATCCCGGGCGTCCGAGCCGAGTCGATTGCCATCCCGGCCGTCGCCGACCCGATCAGGCGCGCGGTGATCTCGACCTCGGGTAGCTCGGGCATCGTCTACGGGTCAGGCTACTCGGCGCTGCCGGGGCGACCTCGTGGATTCCACGCCTTTCCGTCCGGCGATCTCACGCCCGCTACCGGAGATTCCACGCCTCCGCGGCAGATTGCGCGTGAACTGTTCGAGAGCGTTCAGGATCGCTTTACGCGCCGAGCGGAGACTCCCCGTCATGAGCGATCTACTGGCGATCTTCGGACCGGCGGACTCCGATGCGGAGCTGCTGGAGAGGATCGCGGCCTATCGACCTGACCGGGTCACGGTGCTGCTCGAGGACGCCGACACCGACTGGGCGTTGGACGAGTCAAGCGCGGGCGAGGCGATCCGGGGCCGGCTCGCCGCACTGATGGCGGCGATCGAGCGCAGCAACGGCGCGACCGTCGTCGGGTTCGCGGGGGACCGGGCGCAGCTGGTGGGCTGGCGGTTTGACCGCGAGCTGTCGGCGGGCGTCCCCGTGGCCGCCTGACACCGCAGCCGGACGACCCACGCCGCTAGGCTCCGCGTCCAGATGAGCGCCAGCGTCGCGCCGGACGACATCGTCGAGACCCACGATCAGCGAGCCGCCAACGAGCGCGAGCCGCTGCTGGTGCTCGGGCCACTTCGAGAGTTCCTGCGCGAGTCCGGACTCGAGGCGCCGATGCAGCTGGCCGCGACGCCGATCGGCGACGGGCACTCCAACGTCACCTTCGCCCTGTCAACCGGCGTCGTCCTGCGCCGGCCGCCCCGCGGCCCGCTCCCCCCCAGCGCCCACGACGTGCTGCGCGAGGCGAGGCTCCTGGGGGCGCTCGAGGCCACGGCGGTGCGCACCCCGCGGGTACTGGCCACGTGCGCTGACCCGTGCGTGATCGGGGCGCCGTTCTACGTCATGGAGATGGTCACCGGTGAGGTGATCACCGGCGAGATCCCGGCGCCGCTGGACGATCCCCGACAGCGCGCGCTGATCGCCGACGAGCTGATCGATGGGCTGGTCGAGCTGCACGGCGTGGACTGGAACGCGCTGGATCTGGACGGATTCGGCAAGCCGAGCGGATACCTGCAGCGCCAGCTGCGCCGCTTCACCGGGCTCTGGGAGCACAACCGCACCCGGGACATACCGGAGATCGAGCAGGTCGGTGAGTGGCTGACCGCCAACCTGCCCCCGTCACCTCCCGCGACGATCGTGCACGGCGATTACCGGCTCGGCAACACGATCCTGGCTCCCGGCGCACCCGCCCGGCTGCTCGCGATCCTCGACTGGGAGATGGCGACGATCGGCGACCCGCTGGCCGACGTGGGCTACATGATGATCCATTGGCGTCAGGCCGATGACCCCGCCGGCGGCAAGTTCAACCTGCAGAGCGTCACCTCGCGCCCGGGCTTCCCCACCCGTCAAGGGCTGGTGGAGCGCTACGAGGAGCGCTCGGGACGGGCGGTGGGAGCGCTTGACTGGTACGTCACGCTCGCGCTCTGGAAGGCGGCCGTGTTCATGGAGGGCAACTACCGGCGCGCGATCAGCGGCGCGACCGACGACCCGTACCTGAAGACGTTCGGTGCCGGCGTGCTCGAGATCGCCCGCCGCGCGCTCGGCGTGACCCGGCATGGGTTCTAGGCCAGCGGCCCTGGCCCTGGCCATGACGATCTCGATCGGCCTCGCCGGCTGCGGCGCAGACTCCCTGTCGGCACAGCAGCTGCGGGCCCGAGCCGTCCAGATCTGCTCCGCCGCCGTGCTGCGAACCGATGCGATCGTCACCCCGATCACCCCCGGCCAGGGAGCGCGCTATCTCCGCCAAGGCGCCGACGCGCTGGTCCCCGAGGTCCGGGCGCTGGATCGGCTGCGCCCGCCACGCGACATGGCCGGACGCTTTCGCACCGCTACGAGCGCTGACGACCACGAGTTGCGGGCCCTGCGCTCCGCGGTCAGGGGCCTGAGGGCGGCCAATGATCCGGTCGTCGCGATCAAGACGCTGCAGCAGCAGCTGGCCCCTGCGGAGGCCCGTGCCGACGGCGCCTGGGCCTCACTCGGGGTGCCCAGCTGCACGAGCCGCTGAGCCCCGCCGGCATGGGGCGCGCGGGCTAGTCTCGCGAACCCCGGCCGTAGAGCAGCTTGAACATCCGTCCCAGCAGCATCGTGCTGCGCTTGTTGTAGGGGAACATGAACAGCTCGCGCTTGAGCCCCAGCCGTGTGATCAGCAGCGACTGCACCTTGGTGTACTTGCGGATCCCGCCGGCGCCGTGACGAGCTCCCAGCCCCGAGGCCTTCCAGCCGCCCATCGGCAGGTTGAGCGCCAGGTAATTGACCTGGGCGTCGTTGACGCACACCACCCCGGCCTCGATCCGGCGGGCGAGCTGCTCGCCGCGCTCCACGTCGGCCGTCCAAACGCTGGCCTGCAGGCCGTAGCTGGAGTCGTTGGCCAGCCGCACCCCCTCCTCCGCGTCGGCGATCCGCATGATCGGCAGCGTCGGCCCGAAGGTCTCCTCCTGCATGCACGTCATCGAGTGATCGACATCCACCAACACGGTCGGCTCGAAGTACCGGCCCGGACCGCTGCCCGGATGGCCGCCGGTGAGCACCTTGGCGCCCTTGTCGACGGCGTCGCGTACATGGGCGTCGACGATGTCCAGCTGCGGCGGGAAGATCACCGCGCCGACATCGACCGTGCCGGCGGCGGTGGGGACGCCCTGACGCAGCGAGCGGACGTTGTCGGCCACCTGGCGTACGAACTCGTCGTACACCGGAGCCTCCACGTAGCAGCGCTCGACCGAGATGCACACCTGGCCGCCGTTGTTCATCGAGTAGAACGCGGCCGCGTTGGCCGCGCGCTCCACGTTGGCGTCGGCGCAGACGATCATCGGGTCCTTGCCGCCGAGCTCCAGGTAGCACGGAATCAACGTGTCGGCGGCCGCCTTCATGACCGCTTTGCCGGTGCCGGTGGAGCCGGTGAACATCACGCAGTCCACCTCGCCGATCATCGCCGCGCCAGTCGAACCGTCGCCGGTGGCGACTTGAAAGACGTGCTCGGGCAGGCCGCACTCGCGCATCATCTCGGCCATCAGCAGCGAGCTCAGCGGCGTTACCTCGCTGGGCTTGAGGATCACGCAGTTGCCGGCCATCATCGCCGGAATGCAGTCGCCGAACGAGTTGACGATCGGGTAGTTCCACGGACCGATCACGCCGACCACCCCGAGCGGGGCATAGCGGATGACGAGCTTCTTTCCCGCCAGGACGGGGTTTCGCCATGACGGCACGCGCTCGTCGGCGAGGTACCCGGATGCCTCCTTGGCCCAGAAGCCCAGCGCCGAGACCGTGTAGCCGAGGTCGGTGAGCTGGGCGTCCTCATAGGTCTTCCCGGTCTCCGAGACGACCACGTCGAGCACCCGGTCGGCGTTGTCAAGCATCCACTTCTGCGCCCGGCGCATGATCCTCGCGCGGCCGTCGAAGCCGATCGCCTCCCATTGCGGGAAGGCCTCTCGCGCCTGCGCCGCCATCGTCTTGAGCTGCTCGGCGTCCAGCACCGGCACCGTGGTGATCAGCTCGCCGGTGGCCGGGTTATCGACCCCGATCGTGGAGCCGGAGCCGCCGTTGGCGTCAGCCGGCGTACGTTGCTCGACGCTCGCCATCTCGCTCTCCCTCTGGTTTTAGTTTCAATTGGGCTGGGAAAGGCTAGCGGCGCCGGCGCCTCAGGCCGGATCGAGCTCGATCGACTCGATCGTGATCGGCTCGACGGGTCGGTCCCCGGCGCCGGTGGGCACGCCCTCGATCGCGTCCACCGCATCCATCCCGGCGGTCACCTGGCCGAACACGGTGTGCTTGCCGTCGAGCCACGGGGCGGCGTCGACGGTGACGATGAAGAACTGCGAGCCATTGGTGTTCGGCCCCGCGTTGGCCATCGCCAGCGCCCCGCGCACGATCTTGTGCTGGTTGAACTCGTCCTCGAAGGTGTATCCCGGGCCTCCGGTTCCGGTGCCCTGCGGGTCGCCTCCCTGGATCATGAAGTCGGGGATCACCCGATGAAAGATGATCCCGTCGTAGAAGCCGTCGCCGGCGAGCTTGCGGAAGTTCTGGACCGTCTTGGGCGCGTCGTCGTCAAACAACTCGAGCGCGATCGTGCCGTGGCTGGTGTTCATGTTGGCGCTCATGCGCTTGACAGTACCCATCCTCGGACCGGCTCGCCGGGGGCGCGGCAGCGATGAGCCGGCGGCGGACCCCCTGCGAGCTGCGCGCCGTCAGGCCCGCGCGGGCTCGAGGCGAAGCACGTGGCCCCGGACCTTGGTGCCGCCGGTGAGCGCCACCACCCGGTCAGCGTCCTGATCGGGCACCTCGACGAAGGCGAAGCGCTCCAGCACCCGCACGTTGCGCACCGCTTGGCCGTCCAGCTGGGTGGCGGCGGTGATCGCCTGGATGATGTCTGAGGGCTCGAGCCCATCCGCCCGTCCGCCCGACACGATCAGCTTGCGGGACGGACTCCCGTTGGTCTGCGCTGCGCGGGGCTTGGAATGTCGGCGCGGCGGCGGTTTGACCGGCGTCGGCGCGACGTGGGCGCCCTTGACCCAGGGCGATAGCTTGACGCCGGCGTGCTTCTCGATCGCCTGGATGTCGCGCTGTTGGCGAGGCTCGAAGAAGGTGATCGCACGACCGCTGCGGCCCACTCTCCCCGTCCGACCGATCCGGTGCACGTAGACGTCCGGGGACATCGGCACGTCGAAGTTGATCACGTGCGAGATGCCGGAGATGTCCAGCCCGCGGGACGCGACATCGGTCGCGATCAGCAACGGCAGGCGCCCGTCCTTGAACGAGATCATCACGCCGTCGCGGGCGCCCTGGGTCATGTCGCCGTGCAGCGCCTTGACGTTCATGCCCCGATCGCGCAGCGTGCGGTAGAGCTGGTCGCAGCGAATCTTGGTCCGCACGAACACCAGCGCCTGGTCGGGCCGTTCGGCCTCGAGCACCGTGACCAGCGCCTCGGGCTTGTCCCGCGCTGAGACCTCGAGTGCGAACTGCTCCACCGTGTCGACGGTCAGCGTGTCGGTCTGCACCTTCACGGTCACGGGGTCGTACAGGTACTGGTCGGCCAGGCGGCGGATCTCGGAGGGCATAGTGGCTGAGAACAGTGCGGTCTGGCGGCTGGAGGGGGTCAGCGAGAGGATCCGCTCGACGTCCTCCAAGAAGCCGAGGTCGAGCATCTCGTCGGCCTCGTCGAGCACCACGAACCGGCACCCGTGCAGCATCAACGAGTGGCGCGAGATCAGATCCTTGACTCGCCCCACGGTGCCGACCACGATCTGGCCGCCGGCCCGCAGCTGCGCCTGCTGGCTGCGAATCGGGGCGCCCCCGAACACGGCCACGACGTCGACCCCCTTGCGCTTTCCGTAGGCGCGCAGGGCCTGGGTTACCTGGATGCAGAGCTCTCGGGTCGGCGTCAGCACCAGGCCCTGGACGTCACCGTCGGACGGATCGACGTACTGGAGCATGGGCAGCCCGAAAGCCGCGGTCTTGCCCGAGCCGGTCTGCGCCTGACCGATCACGTCGAGCCCCTCCAGCAGCGGCGGGATCGTCTCCTCCTGGATCGGGCTCGGCGCTTCGTAGCCGAGATCGTGGACGGCGGTCAAAAGCTCCGGACTCAGGCCGAGCTCGGCGAACGAGGTCATGTCATTGGAAGATAGACGGCCCGACTCCGAATCGCGGAGTCGCCGAGCTCGAGGCGCCGCGCTTGCGGATCGGATCGCCGATGGGCGCGAGCTGCACTCGACGATCTCCGAGATCCAGTGGTTGGTGACCGGTTACCTGCTGTCGCTGGCCGCCGTGATCCCGATCACCGGCTGGGCGGCCCGGCGGTTCGGCGCCAAGCCCGTGTACCTGCTCTCGGTGCTGCTGTTCACAGTTGGCTCAGCCCTCTGCGGCCTGGCGACCTCGAGCACCGAGCTGATCGTGTTCCGCGTGCTCCAGGGCGCCGACCGGCGGCATGATCCTGCCGATCGGCCAACTGATCATGGCCGACGCCGCCGGCCCGAAGCGGATGGCCGCGTGATGAGCGTGGTCGCAGCGCCGGCGATGCTGGCGCCGATCCTCGGTCCCACGATCGGCGGGCTGATCCTCGACAACGTGACCTGGCTCTGGATCTTCTACCTCATCCTCCCGATCGGTGTGATCGCGATCGTCGCCGCGCTGCGGGTCCTCCCGCGGATCGAGCCCGAGGCGACCGGGAGACTGGACTACCTGGGGCTGGCGCCGGTCGCCGCGTTCGCCCGGCACACCCCGCGCGTGCCGCGACCGCTGCTCGACCTGCGCCTGTATCGCCGGCCGACGTTCTCCTGCCTCGATCGCGACGCTCTGCCTCGGCCCGGCTCTGTTCCGGCAGCATGATCCTGCTGCCGCTGTACTGGCAGGGCGTCCGCCAGAGAGCGTGGTCGACACCGGATTGCTGACCACGCCTCAGGGCCTCGGCGCCGCCCTCGTGATGCCGCTGGCCGGCAAGCTCGCCGACCGCCTGGGCCTCCGCCGGCTTGTCCTCGCTGGCGATCCTCCCCCGCATCGTGCTGATGCGGGCCGAGCGCTCCGCCCGCCAAGGGCAAGCGGACCGGTAGCTCAGACGAGACCGTGGCGGAGGCGCTCGCGGCGCGAGCGCCGCCTTGCCGACCTCTCACCCGCGGCCACGGCCGAGAGGCTCGATAGCCTGGCCGCCCCCGGCCTCGTGAAGCGGACGCGCTGACAGCGCGACCGCCGGGTGGTCCTGACCTCATTGACGGAGCACGGCCAGGAGCTGCTGGAGGCGCGCCACGCCCGATTCGAGCCCCGCTGGCGCAGAGCGCTGTCGAGCTTCTCTGACCAAGAGCTCCGCACCACAGCGGCCGTGCTGGACTCGCTGCGAAAGATGCTCGACGAGACACCCGACCCGACCCCCCGACGACTGACGTCCCGGCTGGCTCAGGCGCCGAGGGCTCGAGCGCTGACGAGGCCGTCCAGGTGCGGTGTATCGCCCTCGGCGTCGCGAACCCCGAAGACGATCGTCTGACCGCGTCGCGCCTCAGCGAAGTGGACGGTGGCGGGCAGCAGGATCGGGCGCCTGAACGCCACCTCCACCGTGAAGCGGCCGGGCAGCTCGGGTCCGAGGGCGGCCAGACAGCGCGCCTTGGTCCACATCCCGTGGGCGATCGCCCGTGGAAACCCGAACCCGCGGGCGGTCAGCCAGTGGACGTGGATCGGATTGAAGTCGCCGGACACCGCGGCATAGCGACGACCCAGGTCGCCCTCGAGCCGCCAGGTGGCGGTGGGCGGCAGGGCCGAGCTGGGCGGCGGCCCGGCGGTCGCCGGCGCCACACTGGCGGGCGGCGCCTGGCTCGGGGTCGCGGGGGCGTCTGAGGCGGAGCCGAGCCCGCGCTTGAGGTTGGTCGAGATCTCCTCCCAGACCAGCTCTTCGCCGACCCGGACCTTGGTGCGGATCGCGAACTGCCGACCGCGCGGATGGGGCTCGGCGGGAGTCGCCCAGACGCGCACCGACAGGCGCTCGCCGGCGCCGATGCGACGGTGCGAGACGATCTTGTTGGCGATGTGGACCAGCCCGATCGCCGCAAACGGAAAGCTGGCGTCGGTCATCAGCGCCAGGTGCAGCGGAAAGGCGAGCATGTGGGGATAGGTGACGGGAAGCCAGTCGCTGAGGTCAAAGCCGCACACGCGGTCATACGCGGCCAGACGGTCACGATCGGTCTGAACGTCGACGAGCGTCAGCGCCAGGTCGCCGACCTCGCCGCCCCCGCCGCCGACGAACGGCAGCTTCGACGCCCCGGGGATGGTCGCCAACCCGGCGCGGCCAAACAGCGCCAGCATCGACGGTGGGCCGGGCAGCTCGCGGTCTGGCACCGCTCAGGCTCCGATCAGACTCTGGCCGCAGACGCGGACGACGTTCCCGGTCAGTCCGCCCGACGCCGGGCTCGCGTACCAGGCGATCGTCTCGGCGACGTCGATCGGCAGCCCACCCTGGAACAGGCTGTTCATCCGCCGTCCCGCCTCCCGGATGGCGATCGGCATCGCCGCCGTCATCGAGGTCTCGATGAAGCCGGGTGCGACGGCGTTGATCGTCACCCCCCGCTGAGCCAGCTCCGGCGCCCAGGCCTGTACGAAGCCGATCAAGCCGGCCTTTGAGGTCGAGTAGTTGGTCTGGCCGGCGTTGCCCGCGATGCCGCTGATCGAGGAGACGCAGATGATGCGTCCGTTGCGGTGGACCGCGCCACGCTGAAACAGCGCCCGGTCGATGCGCTGCGGGGCGGTCAGGTTGATGTCAATCACCGTGCTCCACAGCTCCTCGGTCATCCGACCGAGCGTCTTGTCCCGGGTCACGCCGGCGTTGTGGACGACGACGTCGACCCCGCCGTGGCCGTCGATCAGCGCGGCGGCGATCTGGTCCGGCGCGTCCTCGTCGGTCACGTCGGCGGTCAGGGACGAGCCGCCCAGGCGGCCGGTCACGGCCGCCAGCTCCTCGGCCATCGGGGCGACGTCGAGCCCGACCACGTGCGCACCGTCGCGGGCCAGGACCTCGGCGATCGCCGTGCCGATACCGCGGGCGGCGCCGGTCACCAGCGCGACCCGGTCGGCGAGCGGCCGCTCCCAGTCGAGCTCGCCGACCTCCGCGCTGGCCGGCCCGACCCGCACGACCTGACCGGAGACGAACGCGGCCTTGGGCGAGAGAAAGAAGCGTAGCGTCGACTCGAGCTGATCCTCGGCCCGCGCTCGAACGTAGATGAGCTGCGCGGTGGCGCCCTGTTTGACCTCCTTGCCGATCGCCCGGACCAGCCCCTCGAGCGCGCGTTGGGCGATCGCCTCGCTCGGCCCCGAGGCGTCCTCGGGGGGAGTCCCGAGCACGATCACGCGCCCGCAGCCCAGCAGCCGGCGGACGACCGGGTGCAGGAACGACCACGCCTGTAGGAGCTCGTCGCTGGAGCCGATCCCGGTGGCGTCGAACACGAGCGCCTTGAAGCGATCGGCGCTGGTCGCGGCGTCCAGGTTGAAGATCCCCGGGTGCAGCCCGGCCATGGCGGCGGCGCCGCGGAGCGGCTCGTCCATCATCGTGAAGGTCTCGGCGCCGACCGAGGCCAGCCCGCCGGCCAACGCCCCCGCCAGCCTCCCTCCGCGAGCGGCGCCGAGCAGGACTGGCCCTGAGATCACCGGCTGACCGGACGCATAGCGCTCGAGCCGCGGCGGGTTGGGCAAGCCGATCTGCTTGGTGACGATCCGCCCGATCGGCGTGTTGACGAGCTGCTGGTAGCGGTCGGCCATCAGGCTGCCTCCATGATCGCGGTGAGTCCGAGCCCGCCGGCGGCGCAGATCGAGATCACCCCGCGCCCCGAGCCCCGGTCACTCAGCGCCTTGGCCAGCGTGGCCACGATCCGGCCCCCGGTGGCTCCGAATGGATGGCCGGCAGCCAGCGAGCCGCCGTGGACGTTGAGCCGATCACGATCGATCGCGCCGAGTGGCTCGGAGAGACCCAGGCGCTCGGTGCAGAAGACCGGGTCCTCCCACGCCTTCAGGGTGCACAGCACCTGCGCGGCGAAGGCTTCGTGGATCTCGTAGAAGTCGAAGTCGTCCAGGCCGATGTCGGCTCGGGCGAGCATCCGCGGCATCGCGTAGGCGGGCGCCATCAGCAGTCCTTCGCGCTTGTGCACGTGGTCGACCGCTGCGGTCTGGGCCTCGGTGATCACCGCCTGCACCGGGAGGTTGTGGGCAGCCGTCCACTCCTCGCTGGCCAGCAGCACGGCCGATGCGCCGTCTGAGAGCGGGGTCGAGTTGCCGGCGGTCATGGTGCCCTCCGGGCCGCCGAACACCGGCCTCAGCTGAGCCAGCTTCTGCACCGTCGAGTCCGGACGCAGGTTCTGGTCGCGCTTGAGGCCCCCGAACGGGACGACCAGGTCGTCAAGCCAGCCGGAGTCATAAGCGGCGGCCAGGTTGTGGTGGCTGCGGGCGGCGAGCTCGTCCTGCTCCGCGCGCCCAATGCCCCACTCCCCGGCCATGATCGCCGTGTGCTCGCCCATCGAGAGGCCGGTTCGCGGCTCGGCGTTGCGGGGGATCTCAGGCACGATCTGCTGCGGGCGCAGCCGGGCGAGGATGCGCAGCCGGGCCACGTTTGACTCAGCGCGGCTGAGATCCAGCAGCACCTCGCGCAGGTCCTCGTTGAGCGCCAGCGGCGCGTCGGACGTGGTGTCCACGCCGCCGGCGATCCCGCAGTCGATCTGGCCCAGGGCGATCTTGTTGGCGACCAGGATCGTCGCCTCCAGGCCCGTGCCGCAGGCCTGCTGGACGTCGTAGGCCGGTGTCTCGGGGGCCAGCGTGGAGCCGAGCACCGCTTCGCGGGTCAGATTGAAATCACGGCTGTGCTTGAGCACCGCCCCCGCCGCGACCTCCCCGAGCGCCTCGCCTTCGAGGCCGAACCTGGACACCAGGGCGTCCAGCGTCGCGGTCAGCATGTCCTGGTTGGAGGCCTTGGCATAAGGGCCGTTCTGGCGGGCGAACGGGATGCGGCTGCCACCGAGGACCGCGACGCGGCGAACGGCTGAATTCATCTCAGAATGCTCCTGGTCGGGTTAGTTACGCCCCCGTAGCTTAGAGATGAAGGGCGGCGCCGGGGCCTCGCCCATTCCCCGGGGTTGTGGGCCGCTGCGACGCCGGGCCTCGCCCATTCCCCCGGACTGTGGGTCGCCAATCAGTCGCCGGCCCGGGTGGCGGTGGTGAGCCCCCCGCCGGCCACGGCGCGCCGGATCAACCCGGGCGCGAGAACCCGCAGCGCCGCGGCGATCCAGTAGTAGCGCGGCACGTAGCGCTCGCCCCGGCCACCGGGGCCGGCCTCGATGATCGCCTCGGCGACCAGGTCCGGGGTCGAGACGATCCAGCGGGTGGGGGCGCGCGCCAGCAGCTCGGTGGCCGGAAAGCCCTCGGTGGCCACGAAGCCCGGCAGTACGAGCCCCACGTGGACGCCGCGGGCGCGCTCCTCCGCCCACAGCGCGTCGCTCCAGCCGGCGAGCGCGAACTTGGCCGCCGAGTACGCGCCGGCACCGGGCCGGGCCACGCGGCTCGCGGTGCTCGCCACATTGACGATGCAGACGGGGGCGCGCCGGCTGCCGTCGCCACCTTGGCCCTGCGTGGCGGCGGTCTGGCGCAGCAGCCCGAGCAGCGCCTCGGTCAGGCGCACCGGCGCCTCGAAGTCGAGCTTCATGTGGCGCTCGACGTTCGCCCACCCGGTCTCGCCGAAGCGCCCGCGCCACGAGGCGCCGGCGTTGTTGACCAGCATGTGCAGCGCGCCGTGCTCGCGCGCAACCGCTTCGAGCACTTGCGCCGGCGCCCCGGGATCGGTCAGGTCGACGGCGACCGCCGAGGCTCGGCCGGGGCCGCCGAGCTCCCGGGCGAGCGCCTCCAACCGCTCGGCGCGCCGGGCCACCAAGACCAACCGGGTGTCGGGCTCGCGGGCCAGCCGCCGAGCCGTGGCCTCGCCGATCCCGCTCGAGGCGCCGGTGATCAGGGCGACGAAGCTCATCGGGCGGCAAGCCTAGTGGCCTGCCGCCGCCCAGAGCTCTGCCGCCCGGGTGGCCTGCCGCCGCCCGGTGCCCTGCCGCCGCCCGGTGCCCTGCCGCCGCTCGGTGGCCTGCCGCCGCCCGGTGGCCTGCCGCCGCGCCCTGGGTAGCCTCGAACCCACGGGGGGTCAGCCAGGCGAAGCGATCAGGGAGACAACCGATGCAATACGTGAATCTGGGTGCCACCGGTCTGCGCGTCTCGCGCGTCTGCCTGGGCATGATGAGCTACGGCAAGCACGAGAGCCGCGAGTGGACGCTTGACGAGGCCCAGGCCGAGCCGATCCTGCGTCGAGCGGTCGAGGGCGGGATCAACTTCTTCGACACCGCCGATGTCTACAACGGCGGCGAGAGCGAGATCCTCACCGGCCGGTTGCTGGGCAAGCTGTGGGGCACGCGTGAGGAGTACGTGGTGGCCACCAAGGTCAACGGCCGCACGATGCCCGGCGAGAATGGCCAGGGTCTGTCTCGCAAGCACATCATGGCCTCGATTGACGCCTCGCTGTCGCGGCTGGGGCTCGACTACGTCGACCTCTACCAGATCCATCGCTGGGATCCACACACGCCGATCGAGGAGACGATGGCCGCCCTGCACGACGTCGTGCAAGCCGGCAAGGCCCGCTACCTCGGGGCCAGCAGCATGTTCGCGTGGCAGTTCGCCAAGGCCCAGTCGGTGGCGAGCACGCGGTTTCACTCGATGCAGAACCACTACAACCTCGTCTACCGCGAGGAGGAGCGCGAGATGATCCCGCAGTGCCTGGATCAGGCGGTCGGCGTGATCCCGTGGAGCCCGCTGGCCCGGGGTGTCTTGACCGGCAACCGCACCCGCGAGGGCGAGAAGCTGACCAAGCGCGCGCAGACCGACTCCTTCGCCGATTCGCTGTATGAGCCCGAGCTTGACTTCGACGTCGTGGAGCGGGCCACCGAGGTCGCGCAGCAGCGTGGCGTGCCGACCGCCCAGGTGGCGCTCGCCTGGCTGCTGCACAAGCCGGGGGTGACCGCTCCGATCCTCGGGGCGACCAAGCTCGAGCACCTCGAGGACGCGCTGTCGGCCGAGCAACTGTCGCTGAGTGCCGACGAGCTGCACCGGCTGGAGGAGCTCTATCAGCCCCATCCGGTGGCCGGCCACGGCTAGGCCGGTCTGGCCTAGCCTGGAGTTCAGTTGACCCCCTGGGCGAAGATCGAGTTGGGCTCATAGCCGGCGAACGTGACGCTCTGGGCAAACGGCATCAACGGCCTGACGATCACGCAGTAGGTCAGGGTGCCGAGCCGATTGGGCACGCAGGTGCGGTACACGCTCCCGGCCTGGATGGTGAAGGTGTCGGTGTGGGTCGCGTTGGCGCGAAACGGCGCCGGGGCGCGATCGCCGATGTACGCCTCGGCGCGGGCGATCGCCTCCTCGAGGGTGCGCTGCTGGCCGGCCAGCGTGTGACGGTGGGCCAGACCGGCGGCGAGCAGCGCGGCCGTGACCAGCAGCACGCCGTAGGTACCGGCGTAGTCGCGGGCGACACCGACGGGCAGGCCGGGCCGGGGCCGGCGCAGCAATGCGCCGCCCGGCCGTGAGACGAGCACGACGGCGAGCACGTTGAGCACCAGCCCGACGACCAGTCCTCCGAACAGGTCCTCGGCGGTGCCGGTCATCGGCAGGGCGCGCAGCAGTACGCCGTCGAGCACGGTCGCGAGTGCGAAGATCGGCCAAAGCCAGGCGCCACGCCGACGCCAGCGCATGCGGGCGAGCCAGGCACCCATCGGCCAAGGGTAGTCCCGCTCGCGCCCGCGCGCGTGGGGGTGGAGTAAGCTCGGCTTCGCCGGACGAGGGGCCATGGCGGAGATCCCGCCGGCGGCCTCTGAACAGCTAGGCGGACGGAGATCCCGAGCCGCCCTTCAGCGAAAGGCAAGCAACCGAAGATGGCGACCGACACGGCTCGGGTGGGGCGGGTGGGACCAGTACCCGCCGGCGAGCACGAGCATCTGCAGCCGGAGGATCGGATCTGGCTGCTGCGCGCGATGCTGTTGATGCGCGGCATCGAGGAGCGCGCGATGAGCCTGTATCGCCAGGGCAAGGTCCCCGGCTCCTTCTATGACGGCTACGGCCAGGAGGCGGTGTCCGCGGGCGCGGCGTTCGCGATGGCGCCGCGGGATCGGCTCTGCATCCTGCACCGCGACCTGGCCGCGCACCTGATTCGCGGGGTCACTCCGGCGCGGATCCTGGCCCAGTACATGGGTCGGGCGGGCGGGATCACCGCCGGACGCGACGGCAACGTGCACTTCGGTGACCGGCAGCTGGGGTGCGTCGGGATGGTCTCGATGCTGCCCGACATGATGCTGGTCGCCACGGGGATGGCGATGGCGTTCAAGCTGCGGGGTGAGCGTCGCTGCGCGCTGACCTGGTTCGGCGACGGGTCGACGTCCCGGGGGGACTTCCACGAGGCGATGAACTGGGCCGGGGTGCAGCGGCTGCCGGTGGTGTTCGTGCTCGAGAACAACCAGTACGCGTACTCGACGCCGCTGGCCAAGCAGTTCGCTATCGATCCGGTCGAACGCGCTGCTGCCTACGGGATCCTTGGTGTTCGGATCGACGGCAACGACGTCGAGGCGATGTTCGACGCGACGCTGGCCGCCCGGGAGCGGGCGATCGGCGGCGACGGGCCGACGCTGATCGAGGCGGTGACGATGCGGATGCACGGTCACGCCGCCCACGACGACATGAAGTACGTGCCCAAGGAGCAGGTGGAGGAGTGGCGCCTGCGCGATCCCGTGGAGCGTCAGGAGAAGCGGCTGCGCTCGCTGGGCGTCGACGTCGACTCCGTGCGGGTGGCGGTCGCGGCGGAGATCGACGCCGCGGCTTCCGAGGCGTTGGCCGGGCCGATGCCCTCAGCCGACTCGGTGCTCGAGGGCGTGTTCTGCGTGGGTGAGGCCGAGGCCCTGGGCGACGGGTTGGCGCCATGGAGCGGGTTCGCGGCGGACGGCTCAGGAGCCGATGCCTGATGGCCAGGATGATTTGTCTGCCAACGGTGGTAGGTGCCTGATGGCCACGATGACCTACCTCCAGGCGATCTCATCCGCGCTGCGCGACGAGCTGCGGGCCGACGAGCGGGTGCTGGTGATGGGCGAGGACGTCGGCGTGTTCGGAGGCGCGTTCAAGGTAACCGATGGTTTCGTAGCCGAGTTCGGCTCAGAGCGGGTGATGGACACGCCGCTGGCCGAGTCGGCGATCATCGGCTGCGCGGTCGGAGCGGCGGTGGTCGGGATGCGACCGGTGTGTGAGATGCAGTTCTCTGACTTCATCTCGTGTGGCTTTGACCAGCTGGTCAACGTCGCGGGGAAGATGCACTACCGCCAGGGACTGGCGGTGCCACTGGTGGTGCGCCTGCCCTCGGGCGGCGGCTTCTCCGGGGGGCCGTTTCACTCCCAGAACCCCGAGGCGCTGTTCATGCACTCGCCCGGGATCAAGGTGGTAGCGCCGTCGACGGCCTCGGACGCCAAGGGGCTGCTGCACGCCGCGATCCGCGACCCCAACCCGGTCTGCTTCATGGAGCACAAGCACCTCTACCGGCGGGTCAAGGGCGACGTGGCCGAGGGCGTGTTCGAGACCCCGTTCACGGCCCGGGTGGCCCGGCCGGGCTCTGACCTGGTGGTGGTCTGTTATGGCGCGATGGTGGAGGTGGCGCTGGCGGCGACCGAGGATCTGGACGGAGCATCCGTGGAGGTGCTTGACCTGCGCTCGCTGGTGCCGCTGGATGAGGAGGCGATCCTCGACTCGGTGGCCCGCTGCTCCAAGGTGGTGATCGTCGACGAGGCCAACATGACCTGCGCCGCGGGCGCCCAGGTGGCGGCGCTGATCGCGCAGCGGGGGTTCGAGGATCTGGACGGGCCGGTGGTGCGGGTCGCCTCGCCCGACGTGCCGATCCCGTTCTCCCCGCCGCTGGAGCAGGCCGTGCTCCCGGGGGTCGATCGGGTCAAGGAGGCCTGCCGTGAGCTCCTCGACTACTGACACGCTGGTCGACGTGACGATGCCCCAGATGGGGGTGTCGGTGGCCGAGGGGACGGTGGTCGCCTGGCGCGTGGCGGTCGGTGACCGGATCGAGGCCGAGCAGACCATCTGTGAGATCTCGACCGACAAGATCGACACCGAGGTGCCGGCACCGGTGGGCGGCGTGGTGGCGGAGATCCTGGTGGCGGTTGAGGAGACCGTCGAGGTCGGGGTGGTGCTGGCGCGGGTGGCGGTGCAGGGTGCGGAGGCGGGGGATCCGGGGGATCCGGCTCCGCCTCCGGCTCCGGCGGCTGGACGCGGCGCGCGCTACTCCCCCGTCGTGCAGCGAATCGCCGCCGAGCACGGGATCGACCTGACCGCTGTGCCGGGCACCGGCAGGGGCGGGCGGGTGCGCAAGCAGGACGTGCTGGCGCTGGTCGGCTCCAATGGCGCCGGGGCTGACGGCGAAGATCCGCCGCTGCACATCGAGAGTCCGTACCAACCCGATGCGGAGCCGCAGGCGGCTTCGACCGGGGCGGCTCCGGCGGCCGGCGAGGGCCTGTCGCGGATGCGCCGCCAGATCGGCGAGCACATGAAGCGCTCACTGGACACGGCCGCCCACTGCACCACCTGGATCGAGGCCGACATGAGCCGCGTCGAGGCGGCGCGACGCCGGCTGGGCGTGACGGCGCTGGCCTTCGTTGCGCGGGCGACGATCGACGCGCTGCGCGAGCACCCTTCGCTGAACGCCTGGCTCGACGACGGCAGTTACACGCGCGTGGATGACGTCAACCTGGGGATCGCGGTGTCGCTCGGCGAGGACGGGTTGATCGTCCCGGTTATTCATCGCGCCCACGAGCTGTCGGTCGAAGGGTTGGCCGCGCGGATCAGTGACCTGGCGCTGCGGGCTCGGGAGCGCCGGTGCACCGCCGATGAAGTCCGGGGCGGGACGTTCACGATCACCAACCCCGGCCAGTACGGCTCGATCATGGCCACGCCGATCATCAACCAGCCGCAGGTTGCGATCCTCGACTTCGAGGCGGTGGTCAAGCGACCGGTCGTGGTCACCGACGGGGACGGCAGCGACTCGATCGCGATTCGCCCGATCACGATCCTCGGCCTGAGCTGGGACCACCGCGCGCTGGACGGCGCACTGTCGGCTCAGTTCCTGGCCAGCGTCCGACGCGGGCTCGAGAGCGCGTAAGCGGGGAGCCGATGACCGACGATCAGCCGTCTGAGCTGTGGGTGTGCCGGCTCGGCACGATCGAATATCGCGAGGCGCTGGCGCTGCAGGAGCGGGTGCGAACGGCGCGACAGGTCGGCGCGGTGCCCGACGTCCTTCTGACCCTCGAGCATTGGCCGGTGTACACCCGCGGTCGACGCGCGACCGCGGCCGAGCTGCCGATGGGCGAGGACTGGTACCGCATGCAAGGGATCGACGTGGTCGAGGTCGATCGAGGGGGTAAGGTCACCTACCACGGCCCGGGCCAGCTGGTCGGTTACCCGATCGTCGCCGTCGACGACGTGGTGCAGTACGTGCGCACGCTCGAGCAAGCGCTGGTGCAGGCGCTGGCGTTGGAGGGCGTGACGGCGCGGGTGCGCACCGACGAGGGTCCTGACTACACGGGGGTATGGGTCGGCGGGCGCAAGATCGCGTCGATCGGGGTGCACGTGGCGCGAGGGGTGACGACCCATGGCTTCGCGGTCAACGTCGAGAACGACCTGCAGCCGTTCTCCTACGTTGTGCCGTGCGGCCTTCAGGACGTTCAGATGACCTCGCTGATCCGAGAGACCGGCCGGCTCGCCGGCGGCCTCGAGTGCTTTCGGCGGCGGGTGGCGTTCAGCGTCGCGCAGGCGCTCGGGCGCCGGCAGCGACTCGTCTCCCGGGCGCGGCTCGAGGCCGCGATCGGCGCCGCGGAGGGAGCGGGAGCGGCGGATCCGGCAGCGTCAGCCGTCTAGGAGCTCGGCGAGCAGGCGCGCGATGGCCTGCGGTTCTTGCGTCAGCTGAAGCCAGGTGACGCGCACTACCCGCCAGCCGGCGAGGATGAGCCGCTGGTCGCGGCGACGGTCGCGCTCGAACGCCTGCCGGGTGCGGTGAGTCCGATGGCCGTCGGTCTCGACGATCAGCCTCTGCCCGCGCCACAGGAAGTCCACCCGGAGCGCCGGTCCGCCGTCGGCCGGCGTGACCCAGGCATTGACCTCGGGCGGGGGTACGCGCGCATCTCGACACAGGGCCAGGAAGCGCTCCTCGAGCTCACTCCAGGTCGCCGTGGCACCGGCGCGGTGATCCTCGAGAACCGCGCGCGCGATGTTGGCGCCGTGGCAGCGGGGGTTGCGCTGCAGCTGGGCCTCGAGGGCAGCGGCGTCGAACGCCTCGAGGATCTCAGCCTGGTCGACGGCGCGCTCCACCTGCCGGCGCGGCACCACGGCGGCGAGATCGAACATCGTGCGAGCGATCGTGGTCACGGGGATGCCACCTACGGTGGTCGTGTCGGCCGAGGTCAGGGTCTGTGAGCGGTGCACGTCGATCCCGTCGTGGCGGCGGCCGGCGCGTCCCGGGATCGTGACATCGATGCCGGCACGCTCGGTGCGCCGCAACTCGTGGAGCGCGGCGGCGGAGCGATGCGAGAGGACGGCGCCGGGGCCGCAGGCGAGCACCGCGGCCAGGAAGCGGCCATTGCGGGTGAGCAGCTCGGGCGGGGCGAGGGAGTAGACGCCGCGGTGGACGCGGTGCAGCCGTCCGGCCGCGGCGCGCTTGGCAACCGTCGACCGGGTGAGGCCCAGATCGGTCAACTGAGCCAGCGAGAACACGTCGTGCTGGCGGGTCGCGAGAGCGCCCAGGGCATGATGGCCGTTTAAGTGGCCATAGTTTCCACTAAAACGGCCATCATCGCTCATGCACCGATGGTGCCAACGAAAACGTCACGCATGGGTGCCGGATGTGACAAAACCGTCGCTCGGTAGGCTTAACTTCATGGACCAACGTCAGCACTCGACTCGATCGCGCGCCAATCCCGGTGGGATCGCCGACGTGCTCACGATCCTTGGGCCCGACGTCGTGCCCCACAAGGGCCGCAAGCCACCGTGGTTGAAGGTCCCTGCGCCCGGTGGCCCTCGTTACCGCGAGCTCCAGCAGCTGATCGACTCCGAGCAGCTGCACACGGTCTGCCAGGAGGCCGCCTGCCCCAACATCGGCGAGTGCTGGCAGCGCGGCACGGCCACGTTCATGATCCTCGGTGACACCTGCACGCGCCGCTGCGGCTTTTGCAACGTCAAGACCGGCAAGCCGACCTGGAATGACCCGCTCGAGCCCGCCCGGGTGGCCAGATCGGTGGCCAAGATGGGTCTGCGTCACGCGGTGATCACCAGCGTCGACCGCGACGATCTTCCCGACTACGGGGCCTCGGCCTTCGTCGGCGTGATCAGGCAGATCAGACGGCAGTCACCTCAGACCAAGATCGAGGTGCTGACACCGGACTTCCGGGGCGCCGAGATGCCGCTGGCCAAGGTGATCGCGCAACGGCCGGACGTCTTCAACCACAACGTCGAGGTCGTCCCGCGGCTGTATCCGGTGGCGCGGAGGGGCTCGACCTGGGAGCGATCCACCCGAGTGCTCCGGAACGCCAAGGAGTACGCCGACGACGAGGTGACGACCAAATCCGGACTCATGGTCGGCCTCGGCGAGACCTTCGAGGAGCTGGTCGATGCGCTCGGGCAGCTCCGGGAGAACCACGTTCAGGTGCTGACCGTCGGTCAGTACCTCAGGCCCACCGAACGACACCTGCCGATCGTGCGCTACTGGCATCCGGACGAGTTCAAGGCCCTGGAACGGGCGGCCTACGAGCTCGGCTTCGAGCACGTCGCGGCCGGGCCGCTGGTGCGTTCCAGCTATCACGCCGACCAGCACGTGGCTCAAAGCGAGCCCGGCGTCGGCCCGCTCACGCTCACGCTCAAGGAGACCGCATGAACCAGCGCCGCCGCATCACCCTGATCGCGCTGGCCGGGCTGGCGCTCACCCTCGTGATCGCCCCAGAGGCCCTCGCTGCCGCCGGCGGCGGCTCGTCCGGCTTCAGCGGCGGGGGCGGAGGAGGCGGGGGCGGCCACGGCAGCGGCTTTGCCCTCTACATCCTGGTTGACCTGCTGATCCATATCGCGCTGCTCGGCCACGGGCTCGGCCTGCTGTTCCTGATCGCGCTCGGCCTGCTGTACCTGCTCCTGACCCGCGGGATGCCCTTCTTCACCGCATGGCGAGAGTCCCGCACCGGCGCCCGTCCGGGGCGCAGCGGCGACGTCGCCAAGCGCCAGCGCCGCGTGGAGGCCGCAGCCGCCGAAGCCGCCGAGGACGATCCCGAGTTCGCCCCCGACAAGGTGCGCGCGACGGCCGCGCGGCTGTTCATGGATATCCAGCGGGCCTGGGACGCCGATGACCGGACGCGCCTGCGCGGCTTGGTCGCCCCGGACCTGCTCGCCGAATGGGAGCGCCGGCTGGACGACTTTGACCGCCGCGGCTGGCGCAACCACGTCGAGCCGTCGGGCGAGCCGGCGATCGAGTACGTCGGCCTGACCCATCGCGGCGACCGCGACAGCGATCGGGTCGTCGTGCTGGTGCAGGCGCGGCTCAAGGATTACGTGGTCGATCGCTTCGGTCGGCACCTGAAGCGAGCCGGCCGCCTGGGCGAGACGACCCAGGTGCGCGAGTTCTGGACCCTCGGCCGCCGCGCCGATCATTGGGTGCTGCTGTCGGTCGAGCAGGGCGCGGAGGGACGCCACGCGCTCGACGAGCAGATCGTCGCTACGCCGTGGTCTGACGAGCGCGGGATGCGCGACGAGGCCCTGGTCGAGGCGGCGGTGGCCGATGCCGTTCCCGAGGGGACCAAGGTGGCCGAGGTCGCCGACCTGCAGTTCGAGGGTGACGCCCAGAGCGCCGCCAATGACCTCAGCGTCGCCGACGGTCGCTTCTCGCCGGACGTGCTCGAGGTCGCCGCGCGGCGCGCGATCGACGCCTGGGCGCAGGCGGTCGACGGCAACGACGACAACCTGCGGAGGATCGCCACCGCGGCCGCGACGCGCGAGCTGCTTTACCCCGGGGACCCGAGCGGTCACACGCGTCTGGTGGTTCGCGGTCCCGAGGTCAAGCGGATCCGGATCGTCGGTCTGGACGCCGCCAGCGAACCTCCGACGATGACCGTCGAAGTCGACCTGACCGGCCGGCGCTATCTCGAAGACCGGGATACGACCGCGGTCGTATCCGGCAGCCGGTCGCGCAAGACGAGCTTCACCGAGCGCTGGACGATGGCGCTCGACGGCGACGCCGCGCAGCCCTGGCGGATCGCCGCCGTGGGCAGCCCGGTCGCCCGGGCGTAAGCGGGCCGCAACCGCGGAGGGATGGGCGGGGCCGGGGCCGAAGCGGGGCCGCCGGCAGGTAAGCCGCTGGCGCTCGCCCTAAGCTCTTCGGGCGCTTGATCCCGATCAAGGACAACATCCCCAACGATCGGTTCCCGCTGGTCACGGTCGCGCTGATCCTGATCAATGTGGTCGTCTACGCGCTCGCGGTGCGTCACGGCGGCTCGTTGTTCAGCGGTCCCAGCGCGCCGGAGCTGGTCAGGTACGGGGCGATCCCCTACGCGCTAACCCATCCCGGCGAGCATTGCGGCATCGTCCAGACCCTGACCGGCGCCGATCTGGCGTGCACGAGGCGGGCCGGCTTGGTTGCCGGCCTGCCCGCGTGGGAGACCGTCTTCACCTCGATGTTCATGCACGCGTCGATCCTGCACATCGGCGGCAACATGCTGTTTCTGTGGATCTTCGGCAACACTGTCGAGGACTCGATGGGGTCACTGAAGTTCCTCGGCTTCTACATCGTCGGGGGCCTGGCGGCGCTGGCCCTCCAGGTGGCGATCGGGCCCAGCTCGCTGGCGCCGACGGTGGGTGCCTCGGGCGCGATCGCGGCGGTGCTCGGCGGCTACATCGTGCTCTATCCGCGGGCCCGCGTGCTTACCCTGGTGTTCATCATCCTGTTCTTCACCGTGATCGAATTGCCGGCGCTGGTGATGCTCGGACTGTGGTTCGCCGAGCAGGCGGTGTTCGCCGCCACCGGGTTGACCGACCCGACCGGCTCCGGGGGCGGCGTCGCCTACTTTGCCCACATCGGCGGCTTCGCGTTCGGCGCCCTGGCCATCCGCCGGCTCGCCGCCCGCCGCCGGCAACCGGCCTGATCTGGGTGCGCGCCGTCGTCCTCGGGATCGCGCTGCTGTTCATCGCCGCGCTCGCGCTGCTGACCGCGCTCGACATCGGCCACTACGGCCTCTCGGCGCTCGACGTGATCGCGATCGCGATCCTGGTCCTGTTCACCACGGGCATCGTCGGGTCGATGCGCAACCCACCCCCACCACCGCCGCACTGAGGCCGGGCGGCCCGGGACGGCTGGTACATTCGCCCGGTGGCGCAGCTGAGAACCGAGCCACCGACGGCAGAGCTTTCGCCCGGCGCCAGCGCCAGCGAAGCGCGCGAGCGCCTGCTGGCCGCCGCCTATGAGCTGTTCTCGCGCCGCGGCGTACAAGCGGTGGGCGTGGACGCGATCATCGAGCACTCCGGCGTCGCCCGCCAGACCATGTACCGGCAGTTCGGCTCCAAGCAGGAGCTCGTGCTGGCCTACCTCGCTCGCCGCGAGGAGCTGTGGACGCGCCGCTGGCTGCAGTTCGAGGTTCAGCGCCGCGCTCCAGAGGATCCGCGCGGGCAGCTGCTGGCCGTCTTCGATGTGTTCGACAGCTGGTTTGGCACCCGTGACTTCGAGGGCTGCTCGTTCATCAACGTGATGCTCGAGCACCCAGACCCGGGGCACCCTCTGCACCGTGCCTGCGCCGCCTATCTGGCTCGAATCCGGGACTTCCTCGAGGCCCTGGCCCGTCAGGCGGGGATCGCCGACGCCGAGTCATTCGCCCGCCAGTGGCACGTCCTGATGAAGGGCGCGATCGTGGCCGCCGCCGAGGGCGACCTCGATGCCGCCCGGCGGGCAAAGCGGGTGGCCGAGCTGTTGCTCGAGCGGACGACGGGCTGAGCCGTTCGGCCGACGGCGCCGGGTCGGCGTTTCAGGCCTGCAACCGGGCCACTAGCTAGGCGGAAGTTTTTGATTCCGACTAGGTCACGAGCTCGACGGCCACGTGGTCGAAATGGGCGAATCGCCACAGGTCCTGCACTCGCTCGACCACGGCCTCTCCGCTGACCTCGCGGACCCGCTCGGTGCCGAATCCCTCGACGTTGAAAGACGCCAGCGCGGTCCCGTAGGCCATTGCGTTGCGAAGTACCTGGTCAGACGGCAAGCCTCCGGACTGGCTCGCGATGTAGCCGACGAAGCCGCCGGCGAACGTGTCGCCGGCGCCGGTGGGGTCGACGACCATCTCGAGCGGATACGCCGGCAGCGCGAAGAATGCGTCCTCGGTAATCAGCGCCGAGCCGTGCTCACCCCGCTTGGCGACGATGATCGACGGGCCGGCGGCGGATGGGTCCGGGTTCAGCACCGCGCGCGCGGCCGAGACCAGGTTCGGCTTGCCGGTGAGCTGGCGGAGCTCGTCGTCGTTGAGGATCAGGCAGTCAACCCTGGAGATGATCTCCACCAGCTGATCGCGCGCGATGTCGATCCACAGGTTCATCGAGTCGAGCGCGACGAACCGGGCCGCGGGACACTGCTCCCGCACCTCGAGCTGCAGGCCCGGCTGGATGTTGGCCAAGAACAGCACCTCGGATGCCCGCGACGCCGCTGACAGCTTGGGCTGGAAGTGCTCGAACACGTTCAACTGCGTGTCGAGCGTCTCGCGAGTATTGAGGTCCCAGCCGTACCTGCCCTTCCAGAAGAAGGTCTTGCCGCCGGCAACGAGCTCGACGTCATCGATCGATGATCCGCGTGTCCCGAGGACCCGCAGCTCGTCCTCGCCGAAGTCCTCGCCGACCGGACCGACGACGTGAACGCGGTCAAACAGCGACGCCGCGAGGGCGAAATGGGTGGCGGCCCCGCCGAGCATCCGCTCGCGGGTTCCAAATGGAGTCTCGACGGCGTCGAAGGCGATCGAACCGACGACCGTGATGCTCACGCGCCCACCCGATCATGGATGGCCGGCTCGGACTTCAACAGGTACCGCATGGGTGAAGCGGCCATCGCAGGGCCTCGCTTTCTGGTCTGCTCGCTTGGTCTCTTCCGACAGGATGCACCAGGCGCCGCACGCGCGTCTTACGCCTCGCTCAATCGAGAAGTGAAGGCCGTGAAAACGCCCGCTCAGGGCGCCTTGACGTGGCAACGAGCCGCGTAGTATGTTGGCTCGTCGAGGGAGATCGATCGTTCTGATCCGGGTTCGACGCGTTATGCGAGCGGGTCCAGCGCAGGCGACGCTCTTACATATCAAGGAGAGGACGCACCATGCCTATCCCCACCGAACACGTCGGGTCGCTGCCGCGTCCGATGAAGCTGCAGGAGGCCTACGCCGACTACGACGAGGGCAAGATCGAGTTCGGTCAGCTCCAGACGCTTCAGGATGAGGCGGCCGAGGACTCGATCAAGCGCTTCGAGGCGACTGGCTCGCCGATCGTCGGCGATGGCGAGCAGCGCGAGTCGAGCTTTGCCACCTACAACCTGGCCGACACGCTGGCCGGCACCGGCCTCGCCGACGGACTCGCCGGCGACGGACAGTTCTTCGCCATCTTTGACGACGGCCACAACCGCCAGCTGCCGCGGATCACCAAGGGCCCGTTTCGCTACAAGACCTATGCGTCGGAGTTCGTCAAGAAGAACAAGGCGATCGCGGACCGCCCGGTCAAGCAGGCGGTGATCTCCCCGTCGATGATGATGCTGCTGTACCCGCTCGATGAGGAGATCGACGGCTATCCGCGCGAGCAGTTCCTCGAGGACTGCGTCAACGAGGCCGAGAAGGACATTCGCCAGTGCTTCGAGGCTGGGGCGGAGCGCGTCTCGGTCGACTTCACCGAGGGCCGGCTGGCGAACAAGAACGACTCGCGCAATCCGTGGACGGGCAAGGACATGCTGCAGGAGTTCATTGACCTAAACAACCGGCTGTTTGACCGGTTCACCGCCGAGGAGCGCAAGAACATCGGAGTCCACACCTGCCCGGGCGGCGACTGCGACTCGGTGCACTCCAAGGAGGTCCCCTACGAGCAGCTGCTCGAGCACATGTTCGACATGAACGCAGGCTACTTCCTGATCCAGTGCGCGAGCGAGGATGATCGTGAGAAGGTCTATGAGCTGTGCGGCAGGCACAGCCGTGAGGACGCCAACGGCGTCGCTCAGGTGTGCTTCATGGGCGTGATCGACCCGCTGAACCCGGAGGTCGAGACACCGGAGCACGTCAAGACCGAGCTCGTGACGGCGGCGAAGCACATCCCCAAGGAGCGGCTGGGCGCGACCGACGACTGCGGCTTCTCGCCGTTCAGTCGCGACGTAAAGCCCAAGCACGGCTCGCCGGACTTCGCTCGCGACGTGGCGATGGACAAGATCTCCGCCCGCCTGGAGGGCGCCAAGCTGGCCTCCCAGGAGCTCGGAGTCTGAGTCCGCTCACGACGGATGGCGCCGGCGCCCGAGCTTGGGGGCGCCGGCGACGGCGCCGCGGAAGGAAGCGCGATCGAAGCCTTTCCAACCCGCGGCACTGTTGCTGTATAACCAACTCATGTTGGTGAAACTGAGCTATAGGAGTCAGACATGAGCGAGAACGGCACGGCCGGAGGCCTGCTCGAGCGACTCGACGCCGGACCGGTGATCTGCGCGGAGGGGTACCTGTTCGAGTTTGAGCGGCGGGGTTACCTGCAGGCCGGCTCTTTCGTACCGGAGATCGTGCTCGAGCGTCCGGATCTGGTTCGGGTGCTGCACGAGGAGTTCGTCCACGCGGGGTCTGACGTCGTGCTCGCGTTCACCTATTACGGGCACCGCGAGAAGCTGCGGGTGATCGGCAAGGAGGATCTGCTGGAGCCGCTCAATCGAGACGCGCTGGCGCTGGCGGTCGAGGTCGCGCGGGCAACGGACACGCTGGCCGCGGGCGATCTGTGCAACACCAACGCCTATGCCCCCGATCGCGAGTCCGAGCTCGCAGTTCGCCGGATGTTCGACGAGCAGATGGAATGGATCGCCCGGAGCTCGGTGGATTACGTCGTCGCCGAGACGTTCTCCTATGCCGCCGAGGCGCTGATCGCGCTCGAGGCGATCAAGACCGCGGGTCTGACGGCAGTGATGACGCTGGCGATCCATCAGGCCGAGTCGACCCGGGACGAGCTGAGCCCAGAAGACGCCTGTCGCCGCCTCGCCGACGCCGGCGCCGACGTAGTCGGCCTGAACTGCATCCGCGGCCCGCAGACGATGATGCCGCTGATCGAGCGCATCCGGGCCTCGGTTGACGTGCCCGTGGCCGCGCTCCCGGTCCCCTACCGGACGACAGCCGAGCAGCCGAGCTTTCAATCACTGCGCGATCCCGGGTGCGACTGCCTGCCCAGTGATCGGCCGTTCCCGACCGCCCTCGATCCATTCACCTGCAACCGGTATGAGCTGGGCGAGTTCGCCCGTTCGGCCCACGCCCTCGGGGTCGACTACCTCGGAGTCTGCTGCGGCGCAGGGGCACACCACATCCGCAGCCTGGCCGAGGCGCTCGGGCGAACCCCGGCGGCGAGCCGGTTCAGCCCTGACATGTCAAAGCACGCCTTCTTGGGTAGCGACGCGCTGCTCAAGGAGCACAACCGCGAGTACGCGACCGAGCTCTGAGGAACGACGCAGCGCGCGATGCCCAAGGTAGGCGGTTCGGTGCGGGTCGAGTTTCTCGGCGCGACCGTGCGCGGGACGGTCAGGACAGTCGAGTCCGAAGGGCGACGTCTGCAGGTCACGACCGATGAGGGCGAGACGCTCAGCTTCGCGCTCAACCGGGCGACCGCGACCTTCACCACCGAGGGCCAGCAGACCGGTGCGCGCCTGACCTTCGACGACACCGCGGTCATCTGACCGCACGGCGGTACAGCGTCACGTTGCGATCCCTCCGGCCGCCGGCGAAGCCCTCCGGCCGCCCGCCCTGGGCGTCGAGGTAGCTGAGCTCGCGGGAGATTGTGCCCAGCCGGCCCGGGAACGTGTGGTCGAGCATCCAGGTCTGGATCGCCACACCGCCACCGACGGTGGCCACCAGCCGCAGCGCGCGGGCCTGCTGGGGATAGTCGATCAGGGATGCAGTGCCGATCAGCCAGTAGCCGCCGGCCGGAGTGACCCGGGGCTCGATCTGGTTGCGGTGGGTGTGACCGCTGAGCGCCGCGACCACCTGCGGATGGCGATCGAGGAGGCCGAGCAGGGCTTCGCCGCCGGCCGACCCGGCGAGCGGCTGATGGGAGACGACGATCACCCACCGCTCCCCGGCCTGGGCCAGCTCGCGCTCGAGCCAGGCGGGCTGATCACCGGCTACCAGACCACCCGAGCCGCCCGCCCGGCGCACGAGATCGACCACGATCAGTCGTACCTCAGACCCGACATCGACGGCGTAGTCCAACCGGTCACCGGAAGCGGCCGGCGGGCCCAGGCGGCTCAGAACCTCCGAAAAAGCCAGCTCGCGACGGGCCAGATCAGGGGTCACGGTCACCGTGGGGCCGGCCAGAGCCCGCGTCAGCAGCTCGTCCACGAGCCCGGGATCCGGGGGGCCGTCCGGCGAGGCCAGCGCGCCGGCGCCGGCTCCGGGGGGAAGCGTGAGGCCGCTGGGCAGGTCCCACAGAGCGCGGTCGCCGACCGCCAGCGAACGGGTCAACGCGGTGGGCACGACCTCGCCGGCCACCAGCGCGTCGTGATCTCCGAGCACCGGATGGACGGGCACGGCCAGGCCGCCGCTCGTAAACGGGCGCACCGCGGCGCTCAGCAGGCCGGGGTGGCGTGGCGCGTCGACGTCCGGGCGGTAGTAGAACGGATCGGTGTCAGAGGCCGCCTGCACGCCGAGATAGCGTCCGTCACCGCTGCCCGGATGCACCCAGCCCCCGCGCAGCGTCGCCTGGGCGATGGCCAGCTCGTTGCTCTGGGCGTTGTCGATCAGGTCCCCGCCCTGGATCACCAGCCCGGGTCTGAGCGCGCGCGTGGCGAGGCAGGCGCCGGCCAGCACCTGAGCGGTCAGCGTCTCGTGGGGACGAAAGGTGGACTGAAACGGCGCGCCCAGCCGATTGAGGAAGCTGACCCGGGCCGGTGAGGAGGCGTCGAGCACATGGGCGTCGGTCAGGTGGGCGATCGTGACCAGGCCGCCGATCGGCCGCGCCGGCGCCCCCAGCTCGGCGCGATCGAGCAATGGCTCACCGGGCCCCACCCGCAGGCGGCCGTCACCGACCGGATCGGTCCAGGTGGAGCGCAGGGTGGAGCCGTCTCTGAGGGCTCGCGCGCTGAGCGAGCCACCGCACCCGGCCAGCGCCGACGCCCCGGCGAGCCCGACCGCCCCGGCGAGCGCCTCGCCGAGCACCCGCCGTCGGGTCAGGCGACGGGGCGCCGATTCGCTCATCTGGTCACGGGGCGTGGAGTCGCTCATCAGGTCACGGGCGCGGAGCCGCTCATCAGGCGAGCCCGGCCAGCACCGATTCGCGTGCGGCCTGGCGGGAGACCCACAGGACGGCGAGCAGCCCGGCCAGGCCGAGGCCGGCCACCGTGGCCAGGATCTCGGCTGCGGTGGCCTGCAGGGGAAGCGTCGCGTAACTCGCGGCGAGCCGGGAGAGCGCCGGCCCGAACACGAACCGCTCGAGCAGCACGCCGACGATCGCGGCCGGGATGACCAGCGCGAGCGCGGCACCGAGGAGCAGTCGGCGGACGGCGCCCGGCCCGGCTCCGCAGGCGCGCAGCACTGCCACCGTCCGGCGCCGCTCGGCCATCGTCAGCGCGCACGCCTGGATCAGCGCGTACAGGCAGACGAGCCCATCGACCACCGCCACCGCACGGAGGATCGTCCGCAGCACCGCCACCAGCGGCGCGCCGCGGGCGGTGGCCGCGCTGGCCGGGGCGGGCCGGGCGCCCAGCGCCGTCAGCGCCGCCTCGACGTGCGCCTGATCGGCGTTGGGCACCAGCCGCACCGCGATCTGGGAGCCGGCCGAGGAATCCGCGGCCAGCAGCGCGGCGGCGGGTACGTAGACGACGCGGCCGTCGTCGTCCAGCGAGCTGACGACGCCGGACACCCGCAGGCGCAGCTCGCGGCCGGAGGAGAGCGCGAGCGCCACCGTCTGCCCGGTGCCGAGACCCAGCGCCTGGGCCAGGCCGGCTCCGATCTCCGCCTGCCCGTCGCCGTGCAGCCGGTGGCCACTGATCAGCGGAGGCGCCTCGAAGATCGTGTGATCGCCGGGGTAGGCGATCACGTCGATCGTCTCGCCCAGCGAGAACGAGTCAGCCGCCCGCACCTCATAGCGCGGCGCGGCGGCCTGCACCCCGGCGACGCGACGAACCTGTCCGGCGGCGGCGGGCGGGAGGATGGCGGTCAGCTGGTAGCGCTTGCCCAGTGCACTGGGATCGGTCTCCAGCGCGCTCAGGGCCGAGGCGAGCGACAGCATCAGCAGCACGAAGGCGGTCGAGAGGCCCAGCGTGATCACGGTGGCCACCAACCGGGCGCGTCGCGCACCGACCAGCCGCACGCCGAGTGCGGACAGACCGCCCGGTCGCCAACCGCGCGTCAGGCGCCGGAACCGGGCGCGGGTCCCGCGTCCAGTCCCACCCAGCTCGGCGCCGCCGAGCAGCGCGACCACGGGCCGTCGGGCCGCCCGCCACGCCGGCCAGGCCGCGCCAGCGACCGGAATCGCCACGCCGGCCAGCCAGGCTCCAGCCAGCGGCAGGGCCAGCGCGCCGCCGGGCGACGGCTCGTTGAGCAGCGCCAGCAGCCGCCCGGCCGGGCCGTAGGTGGCGAGTACGCCGAGCGCGCCGCCGATCGCCGCGGCCGGAGCGGCGACGATCAGCGCCTCGATTCCATGGGCCAGCGCGACGTGGCCGCCGGAGGCGCCGACGGCACGCTGGATCCCGATCGCCGACAGCCGGCGCGCCACCTCGGCCCGGGCCGACGCGGCGAGCATCGCCCCGGCGGTCACGAGCGCGATCACCGACAGCGCCACCAGCAGGTCGATCACGATCCCGGCGGCCTGATCGAGCAGCACACGCACACCCGAGCGGGTGGCGAAGCGGATGTCGTGCAGGCCGAAGCTGCTCGACCGCGCCTGGACGAGGACCTCGTCGAGGTACCGCGGGTCGCGCAGCCAGATCTCGGCGTAGTCAACGCGGGGCTGACCGTGGTCGCCGAAGCGGGCATCGATCGCCGCCCGGGAGAGGTAGAAGCGCGGCTTGGCGAGCGGAAAGCCGACGTTGTCGGGCGCCTGCACGAATCCGACCACCCGCTCGGGTCCAAGCTCCGCCACGTCGAAGGAGCTGCCCAGCCGCACGCCCCAGGCCTGGGCGAAGGCCTGCTCGAGCAGCACCTCGTTGCCGACCGGGTGCAGATCACGTCCGCCCACCACGGCATACCCGCGCCGCCGGCCAGAGCCGATCACCTCGGCCACCGCGTCGTTGCGACGGCGGTCCCCGTAGCTGATCGGAACCTGGTTGAGCTCCACGCGAGTCGAGTAGGCGGCGACGTCGGGCAGCGCTCGGACCCGCCGATCGACGAGCGCCTGGGACTCCGGGTTGAAGCGGACGATCACGTCGGGCAGGTCGGCGGCCTTGGCGGCGCGGTCAAAGCCGAGCCCGAGGCCGTCGGCGACGACCAGCGCCGCGCAGAGCATCGCGGAGGCAAGCGCGATCCCAACCCCGGTCAGCAGGGCCCGGCGGCGCCGGAGCCGGAGTCCCCGGCGGGCCTCGCGCAGCGCCGCGGCGAGCGGCCGCGCCCTCATAGCGAGCGCGGGCCGACGGCTGTCGGGCCGGCGGATACCGGCGCGCCGAGGCGACCCTCGGTCAGGTGGACAACCCGGTCGGCGATCGCCGCCGCATCGGGCTCGTGCGTGACGATCACGACCGCTCGGCCCCGCAGCCCGCGCAGCAGCTCGAGCACGGCCGCGCCGTTGTCGGCGTCCAGGCTGCCGGTCGGCTCGTCGGCCAGCACCAGCTCGGGCCCGTTGGCCAGCGCCCGCGCGAGCGCGAAGCGCTGCTGCTCGCCGCCGGAGAGCTCGTGGGGCAGGTGGTCGGTCACCTCGGTCAGCCCGAGCTCGTCGATCAGCTGCGCCGCGCGCCGGGCGCCCCCGCTCGGCGCACCCGGCAGCTGGGTCGGCAGCAGCACGTTCTCGGCGCCGCTGCACTCCTCAATCAGCTGAAACTGCTGAAAGACAAAGCCGACGTGGCGCAGCCGCATCCGGGCGAGCACGCGCCCACTGCGCCCGGTCAGCCGCTCACCGGCAAGCGTGATCTGTCCGGCATCGGGCTGATCGAGGCCGCCGAGCAGGTGCAAAAGGGTCGACTTGCCGCTGCCCGACCGGCCGAGCACGGCCACCACCTCGTCCTGGGCCACCGTCAAGCTGACTCCGTCAAGGACGCGGCGCTGGGCGCGTCCGGCGCCGACGGTCTTGGTCAGGCCCTGAGCCTCGAGGACGGCCACCGACTCAACGTAGCGAGCCACGCGTCAGGCGGGCGAACCAGCGCCCGTCGCGCTCCCAGCGTGAGGCGATCTCAAAACCGGCCGCCGACGCGATCGCGCCGACATCGGTGACCGACACGCTGGCCCAGTCAAACCAGCTGCTCTGCCCGCGCGCCGTCTCGATCCGAGCCTGGGTGCAGACCGTCACCGCGCCGGGCGCGGCGAGCTCGACCAGGAGCTCGCCGCCGTCGCTCAGCAGGGAGGCGATCCGGGCCAGCAGCCGCTGCGGCACCCCCCCGATCCCGATGTTGCCGTCGAGCAGCAGCGCGCTGCGCCAGCTGCCGCCGCCCGGCACCTCACCGAAGATCGAGCCGACGATCGCCCGCGCTCCGCGACCGCGCGCCAGTCCCACGGCGACCGGCGACAGATCGACGCCGAGCGCGAACACGCCTCGCACCGCGAGCGCGTGCAGGTGGCGACCCGGTCCGCAGCCGACGTCGAGCACGGGGCCGCGCAGCCCGCTGAGCAGCTGCTCGTCGGTCTCGTCGGCTGGGGCGAGATAGCGGTGCAGCGGGAGCGGGTGGGAGCTGCCGTCGGCCAGGCGGACGCGGTGGCGGGCGTCCCGCGGGTCGGCGCTCAGCAGGCCGTCGCCGTACAGGGCCAGCGGGTTGATCATGCGGCGATGGCCGCCAGCGCGCCGGCGAATCGAGTCCCGGGCGCCTGGCGCGCCACCGCGCGCGCATCATCGATCGTGTCTACGTCTCGCAGCACCTGCTGCTCGTGGACCCGCAGGCCGAGCTCGCGCAGGCGCCGCCGCTGAACCATCCACGTGTCGACGCTGCTCATAGGGACGCCGGTGAACACTCTAAGCGCATCGTGCTTGAGCCCGACGCTCCAATAGCCACCGTCCAGGGTCTGCCCGAGCACCGCGTCGACACGGGGGCGGGCCAACGCCCGCAGTCCGTCCAGCAACAGCTCCGGGCTCAGCTGCGGCGTATCCATGCCGACCAGCAGCGCCGGACCATCGACATCGGCGAATGCGGCCGCCAGGCGCTCGCCCAGCCCGGCGCCGCGCTGGGGCAGCACCTCCAGGCCGGCTCGCCGCCAGCGCTTCGGCGCGCCTTCGAGCACCAGCACCTTGCGTGCGGCCGGTGTCCGAGCCACCACATCGAGCGTGTCCCGCAGAGCAGCCTCCGCGAGCCACGCCGCCTGGGCCGGACTGCAGGGGGGAGTCAGCCGGGTCTTGGCGCGCCCGGGAACTGGGTCCTTGGCGATCACCAGCAACGCGACTTGATTCACATCCCGGCACGCTAGTGGCTGCCCGGTCCGATTCCGATTACGAAACGAGAAAGCTCGTGCCCGCGGCCGGGGATCCGGTGAACAGTGGCTTAACCGTCGCCTCGGTCCGGACTGGAGGCACGACTGGTGTGTCAGGGTGACAGCCTCATGCGGTTACCGAGGATCAACCCGAACAAGCCCCCGCCCGGTCCGTTTCGGCCCACCTTCTGGCGCAGCCCGCTGCGCGGGCCGTGGCTGACCGCGTTCCTCGGGCGCGTGCTGCTGTTCGGGATTCCCGTCGTCGCGGTAACCGGCTTCCTGTCCAACGCCGCCTACTACCCGAGGCTGGGCGGCAACTCGGTGGGACGCCCGCTGGGGCCGCTGGACTTCTACCTGTTCTCACTTCCCACCCATCCGAGTTGGCTGTACGGACTCACCCAGGGCCTGCACGTGACGATCGGCCTGGCCGTGTTCCCGATTCTCCTGGCCAAGCTGTGGTCGGT
>JAABUJ010000504.1_pt1 | contig 76374 bp, 72 predicted proteins | sample 5559131 | NCBI WGS metagenome assembly JAABUJ01 (sample SAMN10711875, study PRJNA513366) | rock metagenome | isolation source: Antarctica rocks | place: Antarctica: Victoria Land, Mt New Zealand nord | collected 2016-01-07 | reverse complement strand
GTGCATGAGAAGCCTCCAGGTGGTGGGGATGGTTCTACCACTATCCTGCCAGGCTCCCTCGCACCTTCCTCTCCTTCACCACGTTCTGCGCCTGTCAAAAACCATTACCACCCCTTGTTTAGGGGGAGGGGGGGGGCCGCGCACGGAGAGAATTACTCACATGATCTTCACATGTCGCAGGGCTACACTGAAGATGCACATACCGGGCAGCGATAAGCTGTAGCTGCTGACCGCGTTTCCAGTCATCCACCATTCACCGGACATACCCCATGATTGCTGAACAACCTTCGGACACGATCCCGAGTGCCCAACCCATAAAACGGAAGTCTGACAGGACCGGTGCGGCCGGGCTGCTCCTTACCTTTTTTCTTAAATTTGCCAAGTTTTTCAAGCTGGCCAAGCTGGTGCTGTTCACGGCTTCTTTTGCCACGTATGCCGTGCTGTTTTCTTGGAAGTTTGCCGTCCTCATTTTGGTGTCTCTCTTTGTCCATGAGAACGGGCATATCTGGGCCATGAAGCGGGTCGGCATCAAGACCAAGGGCATCTACTTCATTCCACTGTTCGGGGGAGCAGCGGTAGCGGAAAGCGCCTTCCCGTCGCGTCGGGATGAGGTGTTTGTGGCGATCATGGGACCAATTTGGGGATTGGTGCTGGCCCTGGGCGCCGGGGCGCTCTACGTGGCCACTCAGGACCCGCTCTGGGCCGCGGCCTCCGGCTGGATGGCCTTCATCAATTTATTCAACCTGTTTCCGCTTAATCCACTGGACGGTGGCCGCATTGTCAAATCCGTGGCGTTCTCACTCAACAGCTGGCTGGGTATTGGCGTGATGCTGGCCGGTTTTCTGGCCGCGCTGGTTCTCACCTTCAAGTTTGGATTTGGTCTGCTGGTTTTTATCCTATTTATCGGCGCCGCCGAATTTTTTGCGGAGGTCCGAGCACACCGAGCTGGTCGTCCCGGCTTGCCCGGAATGCGCTTACGGGAGGTGCTGGGATCGCTGGCTGGATATGTGTTGCTGGCGGGGGTGTTGCTGGGCTTGATGCTGACGATGCAGCACGAGCCGGGGGCGGGCCTGGCTACGCAGTTTCTGCGGACCTAGTGCCGGTTCCGGCGCGGCGGCAGTAGTGCAGTTCGGCATCTCCATTCCCAACTTTGGACCGTACTTTGATGTGCGCCGTCTAGCCGCGCTGGCTCACGATGCGGAGGAGGCTGGCTGGGACGGCTTTTTTCTGTGGGACCATGTGTACTGGGCGTTGTTTCCTATCTCGGACCCATGGATGGCGCTGACCGCGATTGCCCTGCGGACAACGCGAGTGCGGATCGGTACCATGGTCACCCCTCTGCCGCGCCGGCGCCCGGTGAAGCTGGCGCGGGAAGCCGTAACACTCGATCATGTATCCCGTGGCCGCCTGATACTCGGGGTGGGGCTGGGCGTGCGGCCCCAGGAATGGGAGCACCTGGGCGACGAGGCTGATCTGGTGGCGCGTGGCCGGATGCTGGATGAGGGGCTGCAGGTGCTGGAGCGTCTCTGGCGCGGTGAAGCCGTGGAGCACCATGGAGAGCATTACACGGTGCATGTGCGCGATCTACCTGGCCGTGAAGGCGCCGTTCCCTTCGCGCCGCCGGCCCATCAGCAGCCGCGCATTCCCGTCTGGGTGGGGGGACGCTGGCCGAACAAGCCGCCGTTCCGCCGAGGAGCCCGCTGGGACGGCATCATTCCGACCAGTGTGCGGGGTGGCATCCACGAACGGCTGACACCCGAGCAAGTGCGGGCGTGTGTCGAGTACACCATGCATCACCGCACCGTGGACGAACCACTGGAGGTTGCGATTGGCGGCCACACGGATGGACACGACCTGGCCCGAGACCAGGAACAGGTAGCGACCTACCAGCAGGCGGGCGCGACCTGGTGGCTGGAGGATTTGAGTCCGTGGGCGTTCGGCTGGCAGTGGGAGGGCGATTGGCCCATAGCGAGGATGGAGGAGCGAGTCCGGCGGGGGCCGCCCCGCTGACGGCCATCGTCCCGTCGCAAGTCCAGATCTACAGATCTACGGTCATGTTGCACTGTGCTTCGCGGCGCAATATACTTGCTGTGCTACGGGAGGGCGTATGGCCGACTGCGTGTTACTTCGTGAGGACGACCGAGACCTGATCCAACTCGTGCATGAACTGCTGGAGGACCAGGGCTATACGATCGTGGACGTGGTCAGCCTGGAGGATTTGCTGGTCGAGGCCACGCGCCGTGGACCGTGCGTAGCCTTGATCGATGGGACCCACCCAGCTGAGTTCGACCTGTGGTGGTTGGGTCCGGTATTGTCCAAGCTCGGAGTTCCGGCAATCGCCTTCACTGCCCACGCTTCCGCCCAAGAACAGTTTGAGCACGATGCGCACGGCTACGTCGGTGTGCTGACTAAACCGTTCGATGCCGAGGCCTTCATCGACCTGGTCAACTCGATCTGTTGGCGCCACGAGCAGCAGGTCGCTTCATAGCGGCTGCCAGGGCTTGCCGGAGTTCTGCTTCCCGGATTGGCGCTTCTAGCGTGATGTCTCCGATCTCCAGTACCGGTATCCGGATGTCATAGAGCCGGAAGAGCGCCGGGTTCCGTGTGATATCGACTTCCTCAATGACCGTCGGATACCGCGAGCGCAGGCGCTCGAGTACGATCTTTGCATTATCGCAGAGGTGGCAGCCAGGTTTCCCATAGAGCGTCACCGCCTGGGGCGCGTGGGGTGCGGATAGCCGGCGGATGAACCGCCGTAGTGGGTCGATAGTGAGTACCTCGCTCTGGGCGCCAGGAGCACTGGCCCACTCTACCGCGCTGCACAACTTCTGCTAGGTTGGAGGGGCAGGGGATAGGCAGGAAACCCATGGGCTTGCCATTCTACCGGTCTCGAACGAGCCTTTAATGGCCCGACGCGCCGTTCTTCCTGGAGGTATCAGTCGAGGTTGGAATCTGCTCCTGGACAGCCACACCCTCGCGCCGGCCCGGAGGCTATGCCCGCCTTCCCACATCTTCTGGACCAGTTATGCCGGCAAGCAACGGCGGACATGGCGGCAGCGGGCGCTATCTTGCTGTTGTACGACGATCTCGCCGATGCCTTTTCGATCGCAGCGGCCTGTGATGAGAGTGTAAGGAGCTGGGTGGGACGCGAGGTTGAGGATGGGGACTCGACCCCCTTTCGCGACGTGCTGGAACGCCGTGTTATCGTCCCTGTTCCGCCACTCCCCGCTTCGTTGGTCGAGATGGAGGTGGTCGCGGGGCAGCTGATTCCGCTCCACAACGACGCACCGGTCGGTGTGCTCCTGGTGTTTGGGCTGGCGGAGCCGGTGGATGAGGAGCGCCGTGGGGCGATGCTGCGTCTTGGCGAGGCAGCGGCCGAGCATATTCAGCAAGCGCGCCCCGATCTGGAGCACCAGTGCATGTTCCGTCGGATTCTGGAACTGGACCCGGGTGGTATCGCGGTGGTGGAGGGCTCGGATCATGTTTTTAGCTATGCTAACCTCGCATTTCGGCAGGTCTTGGAGCACGACCGCGTGCCGTTGCTAGGTCGCTCATTGCGGGCGTTGCGCCATTCTCTGCCGGTCGTCGAGGCGGCGCTCGACGAAGTGCGGTGGACCGGGGAACCGCAGCATATGGCGCAGGTAGCCGTATTTGATGAGTATGGGGCACGCTACTACGAGGTGCATCTGGCGCCGGAACGGGCTCTGGATGGCGAAGTCGCGTCGATCGTTCTCACCATCTGGCCTCGGACGGACGCGGTACTCACTCGAAAAGCGCTGGAGACCTCGCTTACGCAGTTCGCCCAATCGCAAAGCATGCTCTCGGCGGTGCTGAACAGCACGAACAACGGCATTTTTCTGGTCGGACCAGCGCTCGAAGTTCTCTATGCGAATCGGCGAATCGGCGATCTACTGGGCCTCGACTTTCACGCGGTGGTGGGTCGCGACCAGCGGGATGTCGTCGCGGCGATCAAAGATCATATGGTGCAACCTGACGACTTTGAGCGTCGCCTGCTCTATCTGTACAACCACCCCGAGGAAACGGCCACCGAGGATGTCGAGGTGTTGCTGCCCAGCCGGCGCACGCTGGAACGATACAGCAGTCCGGTCTACACTGACGACGGCGCCATGCTGGGGCGGATCGAGGTGTACTCGGACGTTACCGAAGTGCGTGCCCTGCAGCGAAATAAAGACGAGTTTCTTTCGCTGGTCTCGCACGAATTGAAGACACCGGTGACGAGTATTAGAGGGTACGCGCAGTTACTCCAACGCCGAGCAGTGCGCGATGCTGCCCCGGAAAGCACGCTCACTGCATACACCGTGATCGAGCGTCAGACCACGCGCATGCAAGATTTAATCGATTCTCTGCTGGATCTGACACGACTGGAAACGGACAGGATGTCGCTGGCTCTGGCTGAAGTGAATCTCGGGCGCTTGGTCACACGCGTGGGCGAGATGATGGAGATGGCGCAGGAAGATCGCCAGATCCTCTTCGATCTGTCGTCGGAGCCGGTGATCATTGTGGCCGACGAGCACCGGATTGAACAGGTCGTGATGAACCTCTTGAGCAATGCTTTGCGCTTTAGTCCGGAAGGAGGGGTGGTGACGATTGCGGTGCGTCGCGAGCGCGATGCGCGGATCATCGTACGAGACGAAGGCAAGGGGATCGCACCCGATGCGCGCGAGCGTATCTTTGAACGATTTTTTCGAGTGGAGCACGTTCCGGACGCCAGCGGCATGGGCGTCGGCCTCTATATCACCAAAGGCATTGTCGAGCGTCACGGAGGCACAATCAGCGTCGAAAGCGAGCTGGGGAGTGGTTCCACGTTCACCGTGGCGCTCCCAATAGATGGTTTACCCGTTCCCAACCATCACGCGGATAGCAGTAGAAAGGAATAACCATGCGATTAGCCAACAAGACCGCCATCGTTACCGGCTCGGCCACCGGCATAGGAAAGGCCATTGCTCAGGTCTTTGCCCGCGAGGGCGCCGCAGTGACCATTGACTACGTGCACGGACAGGACGCGGACGCCAAATCGGCGGTGAATGAGATTACCAGGGCTGGGGGGAAAGCGCTGGCGGTCGAAGCCGACATCACGAAGCCGGACCAGGTCCAGGCCATGATCGATCAGACCTGTCAGAAATTTGGCCGACTGGACATCTTCGTCAACAACGCCGGCATCGAGCACAAGCTGCCCTTTGTCGACATCTCGCTCGATCTCTGGGACAAGGTGATCGCGGTAAACCTGACCGGGCCATTTCTCTGCGCTCAGGCAGCAGCCCGCCGGATGATCGAGCAGAAAGGGGCGGGTCGAATCATCAATATTTCGTCGGTGCACGAGGATCTGCCCATGCCGACCAACGTACCGTACTGTGCATCCAAAGGCGGCTTGCGAATGATGATGCGCACCGCCTGTGTGGAGCTTGCCCCTCTCGGTATTACGATGAACAATATCGGACCCGGCGCGGTCGACACGCCAATGGACGCCGATCTCAAAGCCCATCCCGATCAATTCGCCAAATTGCTGGCCGAAATTCCAGTGGGCCGTATGGGCCAACCGGAGGAGATCGCCAATCTAGCGGTCTATTTGGCCTCGGACGAGTCGGGGTACGTCACGGGAAGTACCTTCTTCATCGATGGCGGCATGCTGCGGCAGTCGGGAAGCTTGTAGGCGCTCAGGCTCCGAACATGGCGAACGTGGCGCGGTCGCCGCGTTCGCCGGTGGCGCCAATTGTCAGTTGGAAGCCGGTCCTGGTGCGATCAACCTTGAACAGCACTGCAGGCGGGAGAAAGTCGCCGTGCCCGTTGGTGGTCGTGCCGCGGTGATAGTTGAGGGTACGCCGATGGCCATCTGGTCCCACTCCAGTGAAGTGGTAGATGAGGCGGACGTGCTCGTGCGGATGGAAGTGATGGCCGGCGATTCGACACGAGATGCGTGACTGCTGATCCGGCTCCTCGCAGTTTCCCACGACCTGAGGCGGTCTGGCCGCGGACGCGATGCCGGACGTGGCTAGAAGGATCGCCAGGAGGAGAGCCACAGGGGAACCGCGCATAGATTTCCTCATAGATCGAATTGCGGTACTGTACCACACGCCCAGCGCGGTAAACGATTCGCGGGGTTCAGAGGGCCATGATCGGGACGCCGATCGGCTGGTGACAAAAGTCCCGCTCTCTGCCCTGCCAATCGTCGCCAGCTACGTTGACAGGCCGGTTGTAGGCGCGTACGCTGCAGGTACCTACTCATCACGAGGTCTCTACGATGCGCTCGGAACACGATTCACATATCGTCCTTGCCACTATAGTCCCCCTGGCGGCCTGCTTGGTGTTTTTTATAGTGTGGCAGAGCAACGGCGGCGGAGCCATCAGTTTACCCCTGCTGCCGATTCCTTCCTTCACTCTGCCGGCGTTGCCCAATATCACGCTCCCTCCGATTACTGTCCCGATGCCACTCCCGGTGCGTCACCTGGTGCGCAGCATCTCCCGCAATCCGCTGACCATTGCAGCCTTGGTGCTGGGCGGCACCTTCGCCGGCGTGGTGGTGGCCGGTACCATAGCCGAGTTGATCCGCGCAGTCTACCGGAGCCGTCGCACGCCAATCGAGACCTCGCCAACCGACGCATCCTGAGAGACACAGGAGCCCGGCTGCGCGAGGCAGCCGGGCTCCCGAGATGGATTGGGCGGCCGTTTTAGCTTGCTCGCACCGTCACCACCTGTGCGTGAGACAGGAGGATGCGGAGCGTGTAGGGCCCGCCTCCGCTCCACTGCGCGTCATAGCGGTAGCTGGCCCCGGCAAGCCGGACCGGGATCAGCGCGCGATCGAGTTGCCGGCCATGGGCGAAGAGGTGAAAGCCGACGATGCCCTGGGAGGTTACCACGCGCCAGTGGAAGAGTACGCGCGTTCCCACTTGTCGCGCCGCAAAGTGCGCAACTCGAGCCGCGGTTGGAGCGCTGTTGCCAACGTCCTGCGCAAACTCTGAAGTCTCGGTACCATCGCCTTTGGTCGCTGTCGCCGTAACGCCGGCAGCTGAAATGTTGGTGAAGGTGACGGTGTTCGCGGCGTTGTTGGCACAGGCGGTGGTACAGGCAGTTTGGGAGTCGGTCATTGTGCCCAGGTAGCTCACACTCCCACCGGAGTTACGGTCGTTCGGCTCGGCGTGGTAGCTGAAGAGTTCGACGGTGCACCCAGCGCAGGTCTTGACCTGGGCTGTGCCACCCGTGAAGGACAAAATCAGCGGGCAGGGCAGATATTCGTTCGGCTGGTTGCTGGTCGAGGTCGACGAGCTACACGTTTGTGGGTCCTGGCCGGTGAGGTAAATCTCGCCGGCGGAGCCGGCGGTGGCAGGAGCGGTCGTGACGTTGTCGTGGATACGGTTCTGACTGATGGTGAAGGCGGACGGTCCGACGATCTTCACCCCGGAGCCAACATTGTAGGCGATGGTGTTGGCGAGCGTGCCGGAACCGCCGATGATGCCGGTGGTGCCGGCCTCGACCCCGTTGCCGCCATTCCCCAGATGCGTGGTGCCGTCGGCGCCTACGCCGATCAGGTTGCTCTGGACCTTCGTGCCTCCGTTACCTTGGACCAGGACGCCGTCCCCTTTGTTCCCGCTGACCACGTTGCCGGTCTCCGCCTGGCAGGTGCTGGTAAAGCTGCCGGGGTTTTGGGAAAGGCCCCCGACGCAATCGCCCTGATCCGAGCCGATGTCGATGCCGTTGCCGCCGTTCGGCCTGGCCACGTTCCCCGAGGAGTCCGTCCCGACCTTGTTAGCGTAAAAGCTCACGCCGTCGCTCATGCTCGTGATGCCGTCGCCGGTGTTGCCGCTGACCACATTGTCGTGGATGATGGTTCCTCCACCCGGCCGCATACCCACGGTGTTAGGCCCAACCGTCGTCCCGTCCGGCGCGATGCCCACGTAATCGTAGGCGATGGTATCCACAGTCCCCCCGAACGTGCGGCCGTCGGTTATCCCTGCCGCGTTCGCCCCCGTGAAGTTGACGAAGCTCAGGTGCTCGACCAGCTGCCCTGAACTGGCGTTTCTGGTGCTTGAGAAGGCGCCCAGCGTCAGCCCGGTCTGGCCGGTTGTGTTGACGCCGTCGATCTCCACCATCGATCCGTTGGCCTGGTTGGTTCCGTGCACGGTCACGTTTGGGGTACTGAGGGAGAGGCCACTGGCGACCTTAATCGCACAGGGCGATCCACAGCTTGCGATTGGAATGTTGAAGGTGATGGTATCGCCGTCCTGGGCGCTGGCCAGGGCGCAGCGAAAGGATTGGGGAGCGGCGGTGCAATCTCCGTCCGCGTTGGTCGTTACCGCACGGGTGGTGGCGGCGTGGACGGGGATTCCGGAAAGTGGGGCGGATAGGACAGCCAGGGCGGGGATAATTACGAGCAGGGCAATGATGCGGTAAATGATGCGGTACCGGAGCATTCTCAAGAAATTCTCCTTCGTGGAATGGGCATGAACGCCAGCAGGCCCAAAGAAATGCGACAAGAGGTCGTTTCGGCTGCGTGACGTATGCAAGCGTCGTTGTACTCCGTCCGACCAGCAAATGCACGCCTCCGCATTCACTTATTCACTCACTCAGACAGCTCCCTCGGTTCGATTTTCATTTGACTTGACACGCGTCATAGATGCCGGGTTCTTGCTTGAAGGCTCGCCGCTTTTACCACAACGGCTGCGGCTCGATTGCTGTCTCCCGCACCTCCCCATCGATCTCCTCCAGGCGGTACAGATGGGCACTCGGCGCCGTGCTTACCTTCGCCCGCAGCTCGGTCCCCTCGAAGTGCAAGGCAACTCCGTCGTCCACGGCCCAGCCAGGCGTCAGGCCCTCTGCAATGGCCCCCTGATAGGCTGGCCGGCGGCTCAGCTCGGAGTCGTAGTGCGGACAAAAGCTGCCGGGGAGGAAGCCGAGGCAGTTCTGCATTGAGGTGAGGGTTGGTCCAAACGAGTCGGTGATGCCGCTCTGGAACCAGCAGAGGCCCCCCGCGCTGAAGCCGCAGAGCAGCGTGCCCAGCTGCCAGGCCTCGCGCAGGATGGCGTCGAGGCCATGTAGGCGCCAGACGGCCAGCATGTTCGCGGTGTTGCCGCCGTTCACGTAGATCATATCCTGCTGGAGCAGGTACGAGCGCAGGTCATCGACCGTGCGATTGAAGAGCGTCAGATGGGACGGTTCGCACCGCCCGGCCGGGAAGGCCCCATAGAAGCCGGCAATCGACTCCGCTGAGTCGCCGACTGCGGTGGGGAGGAAGCAGATCCTGGGATGCGACGGGTCGACCAGGCCGAACAGGTACTCGTTAAGCAGGGCCGCGCCCGGCCCACCTGATAGCGTGCTGCTGCTCATGGCGACAATCGGCATGTCCTGTCTCCTCTCGGTCGTCCTCTGCATCTGCCCCGTCAGTGTGGCATGAGAGCGCCCCTCCAGGGGGGAGGGGAGCTTCTACGGGGAACAGCTTCTCTGAAGTCTTCACCCTCTCTACTGAAAGGGGTTGCTACGACGGGAAACAGTTTCTTCAAGGATCTCCCCCTCCCCCCCCGCGAGGGGGAGGGGACTGGGGGGAGGGGGGGCCGCTAAAGTCGACCGTCTTGATCTATGGTGGTTGAGAGGACAACCGGAGCAAGAGAGGTAACTTGTGGAGATTTGCTGGAGCGAGCGGTATGCGAGGCGGACCGGTCGTATGACGAGTTCCGCTATACGCGAGCTTTTGAAGATCACTGAACAATCAGGGTTCATTTCATTCGCCGGTGGGTTACCCGCCCCCGAGCTTTTCCCGGTGGAGGAAGTGGCGGACGTAGCCCAGCGCGTCCTGCGTGAGGCAGGGAAGGTGGCGCTTCAGTACAGCGCCACCGAAGGATATCGTCCGCTTCGTGAGCTGATCGCGGAGCGGATGACGGACGAGGGTGTGGCCGCGACGGTGGACAATATTCTGGTTACTACCGGCTCACAGCAGGCGATTGATCTGGTGGGCAAAATCTTGCTCGACCCGGGTGATGCGGTGGTGGTTGAATCCCCCACCTATCTCGCCGCACTGCAAGCCTGGAACGCCTATGAAGCGAGCTTCATCGGTGTGCCGTCCGATCAAGCTGGGATGGACGTTGATCTCCTGGAGGAGATAGCGTCGCGGCAGCCCAAGTTGCTGTACTGCCAGCCGAATTTTCAGAACCCGACGGGTGTGACGCTGTCGCGGGAGCGGCGGGAGAGCCTGGTGGGCATCTCAGTACGCCACGGGTTACCTATCCTGGAGGATGATCCGTACCGCCAGCTACGTTTCGAAGGCCGGCCCCTTCCCCGGCTTATTGGGCTCGAGTCGGAGCGGCAAGGGAACCACGGCGAGTATCACGGCAACATCATCTCGTTGAGTACCTTCTCCAAGATCCTGGCGCCGGGCCTGCGCGTCGGTTGGGTGGTCGCCGCTCCCGAGGTTATCGCTCATCTTACGCAGGCCAAGCAGGGCACGGACCTTCATACCTCTACCCTGGACCAGATGATTGCCTATGAGATGCTTGGAAGCGGGTACCTGGAGGACCACCAGCAGCTCATTGTGCGGACCTACCGCGAGCGGCGGGATGTCATGCTGGCTTCTCTGGCCGAACATTTCCCGCCGGAGGCTCGTTGGACCCGTCCCGAGGGCGGAATGTTTCTCTGGGTCGAGCTTCCCGACGCGATCGACGCGTCCGAACTGCTGCGAGAGGCCATGAAGCAGCAGGTGGCGTTTGTGCCGGGGCAAGGGTTCCACGTTGATGGAAGCGGACACAATACCCTGCGCCTAAACTTTTCCAACTCGACTTCGGCGCAGATCCGAGAGGGAATTGCGCGGCTGGCGCGTGCCCTGGAATTGGTCCGAGGTCGGCTGGATGGAAGCGAGGAATATATTAGGAGTACTCCTTCGAACCACGTTGCAATAAAGCGCGAGTTGGGATAAACTCGGCATGTTCTTTATCCATTGCTAGCAAAGAAGGAGCCAGGAGTTGAGGAGAAGATCGTTCATGGTAGGCGGGCTTGCCCTGCTTATGACAGCTGGCGCCTCGGTGGGCGCCGGAGGCGGGCAGGCGTTCGCGAGTCACGCGAGTCAGTATGTCGGTCCATCTGATGCTCCTCCAGCCAAGCTGATTGGGAATCCAAAGGCGCTGGCCGATCCCAATCGCTTAGTGGATGTGTTCGTCGCACTCAACGGCGCTCCCCTGGCCGAGACCTATATCGCCGCGCGCGCGGCCAACAGCAAGGCGCCCGATATCGGGGTGCAGCTCCGTCGCTCTGCCGATATGAAGACCGAGCAGACGCCGGTGGCAACGGCGGCCATGTCCATGGGCGCGGCCCATACTCAAACCGTCAGCAACGTCGCCAACGGCGTGGTGGTCAACGCCATCGCCGCGAAAAACGTCGCCAAGCTTCAGGCCCTGCCTAACGTTCAGTCGGTCGAGATTCTGGGCGCGATCAAGCCGAATCTGCAGCACAGCGTGCCGCTGATCGGCGCTCAGGCGGTGTTGGATGGCCCGCTGCATCTGACCGGGCATGGCACGACCGTCGCCGATCTCGATACCGGCATCGACTATACGCACCGAGACTTTGGCGGCTCGGGAAACCCGGCCGATTACCAGTACGCGGTGGCACACGCCAACGACCCTGACCTGAGTCAACTGAACTATCCGGCGACTGACAATGCTAACTACGCCGGTAAGCCCATGTTCCCCAATCAGAAGGTGATCGGCGGTTTCGACTTCGTCGGTAACCAATACGACGTCGGGAATACAGCGACCGATCAATTGACTACTACGGTGAACCCGGTGCCGAACCCGATCGATCAGACCGATCACGGGACCTGGACCGCAAGCACTATTGCGGGCTTCGGCGTGCCCAATGGTTCGATCCTGGGGAGCGATCCGGGCGTGTACGTGCACACCACTGACTCCTTCACGGTGTACCACGGCGTGGCGCCGGGAGCGCAGCTGTACGCCTACAAGGTGTGCGGCAACCACGCGCAATGCCCGGACGCCGCGATTATTCCGGCCATCGACCGGGCCATGGACCCGCGGCAGACGGGCAACATGAACGATCATGTGGATGCCCTGAATGAGTCGCTCGGCTCCGATTTTGGCGTCGATCCGGTCCAGGAAGGCGAACTGAACATGGCCGAGCAGGTTGGCGTGGCCATCGCGGTCTCCGCCGGTAACGCCGGCAGCGTGCCGTTCGTCCTCGGCTCGCCGTCCAACGCCGAGCGTGTGTTGAGCGTTGCTGCCAGCGTGTCGGGAACCACTGCGCTGCTCACCAATCCAGCCACGCGGTTTCCGATTGCATTTTTCACCGCGACCTTTGGCCCGTCGGTCAGCACCCCGGTCACCGGTCCCCTGCTGGATACGCACAGTCTAGGCTGTAACCCCAATCCTTTCCCGGCCGGCAGTCTCAGTGGCTACGTTGTTCTCATTGACCGTGGTAAGTGCGCTTTCTCAGAGAAGGCGTTCAACGCGCAGGCCGCCGGCGCCATCGGCGTGATCGTTGTCAGCCAGGCGGGCACTCCCGCTGGTGGCGCAGCCTGCGGGTCTTCCCCCAGCATTTGCGCCTCCATCACCATTCCGCTCATCGTGATCTCCAACCAGGACGGTGCGCAGTTGCGCTCCCTGCTGTCGCAGGCACCGGTGACCGTCACGATTGGTCTGAACAACAACGTTACGGGCCTGAACGATTCGCTAGCATTCTTCACCAGCGGTGGCCCATCGCTGAGTGGCGTGTTGAAGCCGGATATCTCGGCGCCGGGTAGTAATATCCAGATGGCGGCCTTTGGCACCGGGACCGGCGCCAGCATCGCCTCCGGTACCTCCTTCGCCGCGCCGCATGTTACCGGATCGCTGGCGCTGCTCAAGCAGGAGCACCCGGATTGGACCTCGACTGAACTGGAAGCGGTGCTGGTGAACACCAGCGTCGAGAATGTATCGAGCACGAACACCTCGTTTTCCACACCATCCGGTCCTGCTGCCCTCACCTTGAGTGGCGCCGGCCGGGTCGATGTGCTGGCGGCCTCCAAGGCCACCACGGTGGTGTTGGGCGGGCTGTTAGCGCGACTCAGTTTTGGCTTCCAGGCGCTGACCGCGCCAGCCACCCTGAGCCAGCCGTTCACCATCGAGAACAAGAGCACCGTGTCTCAAACCTACTCGCTGTCCGCGCTCTCGTCCTTCGGAACCGGCGTCCTGCAGTTCCAGGTGACGCGGTGCGTCGGCAACGTCGCCATACAGCGTGCGATGCAGACCTACCTGAATGCGGCAGCAAGAGCGGAAGGAAACGGTGATCAGGCGGGCCGGCAGACGGCCCTAAACGGCTTCAAAACGGTTCTGCTCCAGGCGACTCGGGCCGGGTATCTCACCGGCGCCTGCGCGCGGGGACTCAACGCCGTGGTCGGTTCCTTCAGCTCCGAGTTCCTGAGCTTCTCGCAAAACGGCGTGACCGTGAGGACCATCACGGTGCCGGCGGGTGGGAGTGCGGTAGTCACCGCGACCTTCACGCTCAACCCGGCGCTCTTCCAGGCCTTTGGCCTGAGTGGTAGCGGCCTGACGGCCAACGGTAACGCGCTGGCCGCCAGTTTGCTGACCGGCCAGGTGATGGTGACCGATCTGACCGATGGGATGCAGTACCACATTCCGTTCGGGGTGGTGGCGCGGCAGGCTTCGGCCATCACCGGTAGCTCCTCCCCGGGCCTGCCGTCGGTGCAACTCACCAACGGCAACGCCTTCACCGGCCGCGTGGATCTGTTCTCCCTGCTCTCCAGCGGTCCCGTGAGCACCAGCGGCCCGAACGACCTCCAGTACCTGGGCGCTCGAATCAGCGGCGCCAACCTGCAGCTGGCCGTGACCACCTACGGTGCCATACCCAATCCAGCCAGTCAGGAGTTCGACTTTTACATCTTTGTCCCTGGCCAGAGCGCTCCCAGGTACATTGTGTTCAATTCAGACGTGGGCCTTCGCAGCGGATCCCCGTACCCCTCGGGCCAGAACGCGACCTTCCTGCTGGATCTGAACCTGCCTCCGGCGCAACAGCAGTTTGTCGAGATCAGCCGCTTCGTCGATAGTCCGGCGTTCTCCAACTTCCTGGTGGATACAGTTCCGCTAGCGGACATCTCCGGAGTCGACAGTAACGGCGCCGACATTCCGGTCTCCGGCAATATCGGCATCGCGGTGTTGTCCTTCGACTTCCTGGGGTTCCCGTTTGAGACGCTACCGCCGTTGGACAATCAGGGGAACCTCGTTCGGGCGAACTTCAACGTAACGACGCAGAAGTACACGCCGCAGTCGCTGACGACGACCGTCCCACCGAACACTACAGTGACCGTGCCGGTGACGACCAATCCATCCGTCAGTGATGACGAGATCGGTCTGCTCGGCATCTTCCGCGACAACCCGCCCAACCAGCAGATCCAGACCTTCGCGCCGTAGGGCTGCGGCCCCCCCTCCCCCTCGCGGGGGGGAGGGGGGGAAGGCCACTCTCCATACAAAAGGGTAAACATCATGTCACTCGATCTTGATCCCACGGTTGCGTCTCGCGCTGGAGCGGGCGGCCGCTTTGGCGGTTTCGGCGGCCAGTATGCGCCGGAGACCTTGATGGCGGCGCTGAGCGAGGTCGAGGAAGCGTATAGCGCGTGCCGGCGTGACCCCCAGTTTCGCCGGCAGTTGGACGATCTGTTGCGCGACTACGTTGGCCGGCCCACGCCGCTCTACCACGCCCGTAATCTGAGCGAACGCTGCGGCGCGGATATCTACCTGAAACGCGAAGACCTGGCGCACACCGGAGCGCACAAGATCAATGCGGCGCTGGGGCAGGGGTTGATGGCGGCTCGGATGGGCAAGCGCCGCATCATTGCCGAGACTGGGGCCGGGCAGCACGGGGTGGCCACGGCCACTGTGTGCGCCATGCTGGGGCTGCAATGCGTGGTCTATATGGGCTCAGTCGACGTGGAGCGGCAGGCGTTGAACGTCTTCCGTATGGAGTTGATGGGAGCTGAGGTCATTCCGGTGCAGTCCGGCACCGCGACGCTCAAGGATGCGATCAACGAAGCCTTCCGCGACTGGGTCGCACATGTTGAGGACTCCTACTATCTCATCGGCTCCGTGGTTGGCCCCCACCCCTACCCGCTGATGGTCCGCGACTTTCAGTCGGTCATCGGTCTGGAGGCACGGCGCCAGTTCGTCGATCTGACCGGAGCCTTGCCCGACTATGTGATCGCCTGCGTGGGCGGCGGCAGCAACGCCATGGGCATGTTTCATCCCTTTGTGGACGACTCCACGGTGCGACTGGTGGGGGTGGAGGCGGGTGGCCGAAGCGACCAGGTGGGCGACCACGCCGCTACCCTGGTGTACGGTGTGGAGGGGGTGCTGCACGGCGCCCGAACCTACGTCTTGCAAGACCGGTACGGCCAGATCGCCGGCACCCACAGCGTCAGCGCGGGGCTCGATTATCCGGGGGTCGGGCCGGAACACAGCCACCTGAAACAGAGCGGCCGAGCCGAGTATGTGGCAGTTGGGGACGCCGAGGCGCTGGATGCGTTCGGCGAGATGTCGCGCACCGAAGGCATTATTCCGGCACTGGAGCCGGCTCATGCTGTCGCCTATGCGCTGAAATTGGCGCAGGGCGAGGGGCAGGGTAAGACTATCCTGGTCAATCTCTCGGGGCGCGGCGACAAGGACGTGGCCCAGGTGCAGCAGTTGATGCGGTCGCGACGCGGGTGAGCGTCCACAACGCGCTGGATGAGGCCTTTCAGCAGGGGCGCGCTCAGTCACGCGCCCTGTTCATCCCGTACCTGACCGCCGGTTTTCCCAGCAAGGAAACCTTTGTCGAGCTCTGCCTGGCGATTCTGGAGGAAGGGGGGGATGCACTCGAAATCGGCATCCCGTTTTCCGATCCGTTGCTGGATGGACCGTCAATCCAGCGCTCGCAGCAGGCTGCGCTGGATGCCGGCACCACACCGGACGACTGTCTTCGCTTCGCCGCCGAGATTCACCGGCAGTCGAAGAAGCCGCTGATATTCTTCGGCGCCTTCAATCCGGTTATGGCCTTTGGGGTGGAGGAGTTCTGTGAGTCGGCTCATGCCGCGGGGATATCGGCTCTCATCATCCCGGACCTACCGCAGGAGGAACAGGGTGAACTGCGCCGCGCCACCGAGTCTCATCACCTTCACTTGATTCAGTTAGTGGCGCCAACCTCAACCCCCGATCGTCTGCGCCGTGTCTGCGCCACCGCCTCCGGATTTGTGTACTGCATCAGCGTGGCCGGCGTGACCGGCACGCGCTCCGGGGTGGCCGAAACCGCCCAACCTCTGGTGGCACGGGTGCGAGAGTATACCGATCTGCCGGTCGCAGTGGGTTTTGGTATTGCCGGCGCCGAGCAAGCCCGCACGGTGGGCGCCTTCGCGGATGGGGTCGCCGTGGGTAGCGCGATCGTCAACGCGGTAGCGGAGGGTACGCGCCAGGAGCGGAAGGCGGCGGTGCTATCGTTGGTGCGCGATATTGCCGCGGCACTCCACCCGGCGTCTGTCTAAAAGCTCAGGCGGCCAGGGACGATTCGGCTGACCGTTCGTCTCGAATGACGATCGCTGAGAACAGGGCTGAGAGCAGACAGAGCGCGGCACAGCTTCCCATCACCCAGTGGAACCCTTCGGTGAATGATTCGTCCACGGCCTGGCGGACGGCCTGTTGTTGCCCGGCACTGAGGTGTGATGGCGTCGGGTCGTCCGCCAGGCGATCGGCGTGGGCCATGAGCGCGGCGCGCGCTGGTCCATCGATGGGGAGCTGCTGGGTCTGCGCCGCCAGCGCACTGCCAAAGCGGCTCACCATAATCAATCCCAGCACGGCGATGGCCAGCAGTGATGCCACGCGGGTCACGGCGTTGTTCACACCGGAGGCGATGCCGCCCAGATGCTCGGGTATGGAGGACATTACCGTGGTTGCCAGGGGCGTGACGAAAATGGACATCCCCAGGCCCACCAGCACCACGGGTGGCAGGAGATTGAGCACGTAATTCAGATGCCTGCCGTTCGCGGTGAACAGCAGAAACCCGACACCGGTCATCGCCGGCCCGAGTGTCAGGGGCAGCCGAGCCCCGAAGCGCTTCATCAGACCGCCGACGCGGGATGAAAGGAAGAGCAAGAGGATGCTGATGGGCAGGAGGGCCGCACCGGCCTGCAAGGGAGAATATCGCTCCACCTGTTGCAGGTCGAGTACCAGGAAGAGCAGACCACCGCCCATGGAAAAGTACACGCCGATGGTGGCGAGATTGGCCCCGGTAAAGTTCCGCGAGCGGAAGGTATTGAGCGGCACCATCGGGTGCGCGGTGCGGGACTCGCGGAGCGGGAAGCCCACTAGCCCCGCCACTCCCAGGGCGAGTGCGGCCAGCACCGGCGGGCTTCCCCAGCCACGCTGAGGTCCTTCGATCAGCCAGTAGGTAAAACCGCCCAGGGCCATGATGGAGGTCACGGCGCCGATCCAGTCGAGATCTCTGGTCGCGGCTTCATCTCGGTTGGACGGCACATGTCTGGCGGTCGCGAAGAAGGTAACAATGCCCAACGGTACGTTGATGAAGAAAATCCACCGCCAGGAGGCGGCGCCTACCAGGTATCCTCCCAGCAGTGGGCCGATGGCGGTAGTAATGCCGGCCAGGCCGGCCCAGAGTCCGATGGCGCGGGCGCTGTCCTCCGGCGCGATCACCACCTGGATCATGGCCAGACTACCGGGTACCAGCAAGGCGCCGCCCAGCCCCTGAAGTGCGCGGGCGGCGATCAGTACCGACAGATTGGGCGCCAGTCCGCATAGCACCGAAGCCGTGGCAAAGATCAGCAGGCCGGCGAGAAACACCGCCTTTCGGCCGTACACGTCGCCCAGGCTGCCGCCCATGAGTAGCAAAGCCGCCAGCATCAAGGTGTACGCGTTGACGATCCATTGCAGACCGGAGAGCGGGGCCGCCAGGTCTCCCTGAATGCTGGGAAGCGCGACGTTCACCACCGTTGAATCGAGAAAAATCATTCCCGAACCCAACGCCAGTGCGCAGATGATCCATCTGCCCGAGGAGGAGTGTAGCTTGACGCGCTCTGTCATATCAGTCCTCTGATGCTACACGGTAGCCCCCCTCCCCCTAGCCCCCCTGATAGGGGTAGGTATAGCACATGCCGCGTCATAGAGGCGCTGTCCCTTGTGGATGGCCATCCGACAAGGCACAACATCCAGGCGGATCGTCCGCCGTTCAGCGCATACCTACCCCTGTCAGCCCTAGCCCCCTCCCCCTCGCGGGGGGGAGGGGGAACACTTGGTCAGTAGGCACGCTCCTGTGGCGGAGTCGGAACCTCGGAGAGACGGGCCGGGCGTCGATGCCAGGAGCTGGAGCGGCACTGCCTGGACCTGTAGGTGTTCGCATTACAGGCAGGGTATCGCCCCTCCCCCCCACGAGGGGGAGGGGACGGGGGAGAGGGGGCCGAGCGCACAATGCTGGTCGTTACTGCCAAGCACGCCGTGCGATGAAAACTCCCGAGTCGGTGGAGAGGCGCACCGCGCCACTGATCGCGATCTGTTCCTCTGCCCAGCGGATCACACGTTGCCGCCGGTCTCCCTCGGTCACGGCTTTCGCCATGCCGGATGCCAGGTAGGTGAGGAGCGGCTCGACCTCCGGTACGAGCAGGGCGTCGTCATATCGTCGTGTCTCCACCCCCTGGAACCAGCGGCGAAGTTCCGCGTTCCCTGTGTCCAGAGTGAACCCCAGGCTCCGGCCGAAGCGTGACTCCGGATCCAGTTGGTGGACCAGGTCGCGTAGCTCGCGCAAATGGCCATCGCCGAGCGTCGAGGCGACGAACATCCCACCCGGCCGCAGCACACGCCGGATCTCCGCGTAGGCGGCGGGGCGATCCGGCACGTGGTAGAGCACATGATTGGCGAGCACCGCGTCGAACGACCGGTCGGGATACGGGATCGACTGCGCGTCCACCAGCGCGAAGTGCGGCGCTCCATCAATCCCTGCCAGATTCTCCTTCGCTTGCTCGATCATGCCGGGAGAAAGATCGGTCAGGGTCAGCTCCCAACCGGCTGGTATGCGGTCCTGATTGGCGAGCCAGAGGGTGGCTGGTCCGCACCCCAACTCCAGCACCCGAGAGTGCGCCGGCAAGGGTAGCTGCTCGAATAGCCAGCGGTGCCAGCCCTGCCGGTTCGTGCTGTATTTCGCGTACAGGTCGATCCGAGCGGCCAGGTTGGTGGAGTCGCGATACTGCTCACGCACAAACACGGCCTCATCCCGTTGATTTGGCGTCATATCCATCGATACTCCGGCGCGTCGGTTGGCGTGCTTCCGACTCACAAACTTGCAGAAACGGCTCTCTTGTCCACCCTTGGTCTCTTCCTGATAGAGAAAGGCAAGCTTGGCCTCCTCGAACTTCTCAATAAACTCGTCCCAGGAAATCTCTTCCAATGTGCCGGCGCCGCTATAGCCGGGAAAGTCGATGCGGAGTACGCCGGCATCGTCTCCGTGCTCGGTGCCTTTCACGGTGGCTGGGTGACCGCCACGCGCTTCTACCCACTGCTGGATGACCGTGTGCTCGGTGGTCGTGCCCGCCTGCGATTCGCTCTGCTCAGACTTTGTTTTATCGCCCATGGTGGCTGCTCCTTGGTACCAGATTGGGAGAATACCCGAGGCCACTCACCATGCCTCCATCTGGTGCAAGGTTTGTTCCACTATGCGGTGGAAATGAGCTGCTGCGGCACGCCGTCTGCCGCGTCCGTTTGCTCCAGCGCCGCTTCAACGGCATCGTACAGCTCGGCAAGATCAAATGGCTTGTGGAGGACGCGGATACCGCGTTCTTGCAGCCAGGCGGCGCGCTCACGCAACTCCAAAACATCGCCGGAGCACACTACAACGGGCAGACTGCCCAGGCGGGGATACCCCTCCAAAAAGGTCAGAATGTCCCACCCGCTCTGGGCCGTTTCCAGACGGATGTCGAGCACCACCGTGTGCAGAGTCTGTTCCGTGAACAGCGCCAAAGCAGAGAGGGTATCGTGGCAGCAGGTGACGTCCCATCCGCGGTCGATGAGCACATCCTCCATCAGCGCCAGAAAGTCGCGGTCGTCGTCGATCACGCCAATATGTACCACTGACCGTCTCCGCATCTGTGCTTTCGACGACACCGTGAGTCGTCGCAAAACCTTCGTATAACGGCAATCTTATCAGCTTTTTTTGCTTTGTCAAGTTTTCTATGGTGACAATTCTGTCAGATGTTCGGCTCCCAGGGGAGTCAGGGATAGGCGACCGTCATCGTCGATCGAAACGTACTGACGGCCGCGTAGTCGGGTAATCGATTCCCCCTGGCGCATCTCTACTTCGTCGTTGTCGGGAAACAGCTCGGCGAGACATGGCGTCAGTTCGGTTGAGAGAACGCCGGCGCCCCCGGCTTGCAAGCGATCGAGACATCGCAAGACGCCGAAGTCCATCGCCTTGAGATCGACATTGGGCATGGTTACACCTCCCGCGCTCATTCTCTCCTAGCGTATATGCTGGATATACCGTGAGCCGGAATCTGAAGCGTGGAACAGGCACTATCCGTGGGTGGTACCTCCTTCCGGTCGGGGTGATTGCGCTGGCGGTGGCCGCGGCACTCCTGCACCGGGGCGGGAACCGGCTGGCTGCGGTCACACCTGGGCCCAATAGCACACCGCGGACGACTACTCCTCAAGCCACGTCCATGCCCACTCCCATTCCCACGCCCAGCTTTCTGGTCGGTTGGTACGACTTTCCCACCACGGCGCGCATACCGGAGCAGGCGGCCATGGGCTCGAATTTCGCCCTGCTCAATTACAGTGACGACGCGGTCATGCGCGGCTTCCTGAGGGAGGCGCTACGCTACAACGTCAAAGTTATGATGCAGCCCGGTCCGAATTGGATCAAATATGGGCAGCTGGCTGAGTTACGCGCCTGGATTCGGCGCTATCAGCACGAACCGGCGGTCTGGGGTTGGTATCTGGACGACGAGCCTGATTTTTCAGGATTACCTCCACGCCGTTTACTGGCAGCGTATCGGGCAATCAAGGCGATCGACGATCATCCGGTGGGCGTGGTATTTGCCTCGGGAAGTTGCCAATTTGGGCGGAATGGCATTGATCCCGCGTACGCGCCGGCCTTCGACGTGCTGATGTTCGACGATTATCAGGCCTTTGTGCCAGTGTCTCCCGCCGACGCCATGCAGCCGCTCAAAGGGGATTTCGCCAACTGTGCGGCCAGTGCCCGGCGTCTGCATAAACGAGGCTTCATGCTGGTCTTGCAAGCCTTCGGTAAGGGACAGATCAGCCCGGGAGACAACGTCGCTTTCCGTGATCCCAATCTGGTCGAAACCGAGTACGCCTATCGGGCAGCGCGAGCCTCGGGCGCCATGGGGGTGTTGTGGTATCACGACAACTACGCCGATGCGGCGGTACGTGCTGAGGTGCGGAAGGCCATGGCTCAACGATGATGGTACCGTCTCTGTCCCGCAATATCTCAGTACACTGGGACTATGTACAGCGATCTACCTGCCAACGGCCGAACGCAACACCCGTACCACATGTACGACGAGATCAAGGAGCAGCCGAATGTGGTGCGTGATGCACTTCAGTCTGCCGCCGAACACGGCGACGGGGTAGGCCGTTTGGTCGCCGGCGCTCGCCGGCTGTTTCTGGTCGGTTCGGGCACATCGCTCTATGCCGCGCAGGGCGGCGCCTGGATGTTTCGTTCGTTTTCGCGGGGCAAGATCGACGCCCGAGCCATGCAAGCCTACGAGTTTGCCACGTACTTTCCGGGATTGCGTCCGGACGACGTGGTGATCGCCGTCAGCCACTCCGGCGCCTCCACGATGACGCGCCGTGCGCTGGAACGCGCGCGGCGCACGGGCGCCGAGACGGTAGCTGTCACCGGATTTCCGGGAAGTCCGGTGGCTGCGCTGGCCAGCCGCGTGCTCCCCACCGGCTATGAGCAGGAGCGATCTTGGGCGCACACCGCGAGCTACACTGCCACGCTCACCTGCCTGGCCGGGGTCGCCAACGCTCTGGCCGAGCCGGAGGAACGGCTCGATCTCAGCCCCTTGCCCGAGGTGCTGGCCGAAGCGCTGCAACTCGAGGATCTGGCGCACCGGCTCGCCGCGAGCCTGTTGCTCGCCGAGCAATCCGGCACGCCGGCGAGGATCGTCCTGGTGGGAGGCGGCCCCAACGCCGCTACGGCCCGTGAGGGCGAGCTGAAACTGCTGGAGACCAGCTATGTTCAGGCGTCATCCTTCGAGCTTGAGCAGACGCTGCACGGCCCGCTGGCCGCAGTGACCCCCGAGACGTTGCTGCTGCTGATCGCTCCCGAGGGGAACTCGGTCGATCGCGCCGTGGAGCTGTCTCGCGCCGCCCACCAACTCGGCGTGACGCCGGTGGTTCTCACCTGCGGCGACTGTGCCGGTAGATTCGAGGATGCGCACTGCCTGCTGCTGCCGGACGTCCCGGAGGTGCTCAGCCCGATCGCGGCGGTGGTCCCGCTGCAGCTGTTCAGCTACTTCCTGGCGGTGGGCAAAGGGCTCAATCCAGACCTGATTCACCGGGATGATGAACGCTATCGCGCCGCCCGCGCGGCGTACGAGTAGCAGGAGAAAGGATACTACTTGTGGGAGGTATGGCAATGCTTACATTGGGACGTGTTGCGGCAGTTGCCGCGCTTACCGGTGCGCTCTTTGGAAGCCATTCGCTCGCGCGAGCGCGCACGCAGGTCACCGCCTCGCAGCCCCGCTGTTTGAACATTCAGTTGGACATCACCCCCGGTCGCAGCAATGGGGCCGCGGGGCACATCGCCATCCTCTATCGCATGCATAACATGCGAGCCACGGCCTGTACGCTCACCGGTTACCCCGGCGTACGCTTACTGGACCGCTCTTTCCGCGACCTGCCGACCCATCTGCACCGAGGAGGGTTGGTGCTGGATGGTCGACGGATGCCGTCAACCATATCCGTGGCAGGCCACGGCGATGCCTGGTTTGCCCTGGAGTACCGGAATGTTCCCGCCGCCGACGGTAGCTGCACCATGGCGACCTACCTGATGATCTTCCCGCCCAACGACTATCTGCCCGTGGTGGCATATGCCGGCCAGGGGGGAGCGAGCGTCCGTGCCTGTGCCGGCGAACTGGAGGTGTCTCCGGTGACGGCGGGTAATGCCGGATTCTGAGAGGGAGCATACCCGAGGTGATTCCACAACCCATCGTAGGACGCATAGCGATCATACAGGTGGATTGCCGGAACCCCGCGCGACTCGCCGCATTCTGGGGAGCGCTCCTGGCCGTCGAGATTCAGGAGCAGGTTGGGCAGTACGTCTGCCTACAACCCCAGCATGCGACCGCGCGTGGACTCTGCTTTCAAGCTGTTCCGGAAGGCAAGACCAGCAAGAACAGAGTTCACCTGGACATCGCCGTCAGCGACATAGAGCGGGCTGCACATCGCATGAAGGAACTCGGCGGCGGGCAGGTTAGCCCGGAAGACGTAGAAGAGCATGGTTGGCGCTACCGGGTAATGACCGACCCGGAGGGCAACGAGTTCTGTCTTACTGCATAGTGGTGCCGATACTATTGCCCGTTGCCGGAATCCACAGCTAACGACGCTTTTCACCGATCAACCCCTGCCTTCACGAGTGCGAGACCACGCTCCATCCCTCAGAGACTTCGGGAATATCCCATGCTGGATCGGGGCCCCACAGGGTCCATTCATCATCAAACAGTGGGTCGTGCGCTCCCAGGAGTGAGACGGCCCGTTTCCCCTCGTTCCGGATCGACTCGGCCTCGTGCGGTGCAATATATCCCTGCTCTTGACGCCAGGTGAGTTCGTCTTCATCCTTCCAGTGCCACGTGCGATCAGGGTCAATCACCACATCAAGAATCAGGTCCCGTGTGTCGAAGCCGAGGCGCGTTCGTCGTAACGGTTCGAGAACATCGACGTACCAACCCAGAAACGTGTTGTCTGCGTCCCGCCAGAACAGACCGACCGCATGCTGTCGCTCAGGTGGACGCCAGAGGATGAGACGCCTATTTTTGCTCCAAGTCCAATCCTCATGCCCGCCTGAGTCTTGTACCAGGACGCGTCCCTGCGGTCCGCCCCGCTTGCCCGCCCGTCGCTTGCATGTGGTGCCAGGCGCTAAGTACAGTGCCACGAGATCGTCGCTGTCCTGCACCACGGTCGTCGGCAATACCGATCCGACACGCCCGTTTTCAAGAACCGTACGGAGGAGAACAGTGTTTCCGGAACTCCAGTGCGCTGTCGTGAAGGTGTGTGAGACCATGCCGCCACCCACTCGTTATGCTGTATTTGTAACACTTGTTCTGGTGTCAGCACCGCGCCCGCAATCCTCTTCGAGGCCGGCGTAACGGAACAGAGTGGGAGGATGTGTGATCAATGGAGACTCAATTCGAACGGTACCATCCAGACGACGCGGCCCTGTCGAAAGCCCAGGGCCGGTCGGAGGGGGTATGTTTCGTATGCAATCTTGTCGCCCAGCACGACGCCGGGGAGTCTCCCGTGCACATTGTGTATGAGGATGAGGCAACCATTGCCTTTCTCGATCCGTATCCCAGACGGTATGGCTACACCCTGGTTGCTCCCCGAGAGCATCGAGTGCTGGCGACGGGCGATTTCACGCTTCAGGAGTATCTGGACTTGCATCGGATCGTGTATGGGGTTTCGGAGGCAGTGCGTCGGGAAGTGGGCGCCGAGCGCATGTACATCCTGACGTTGGGGAGTAATCAGGGAAACGCTCATGTCCACTGGCATGTCGTCCCGCTTCCACCCGGCATCCCGTTTGAGCAACAGCAGAATGTGGGCTGGCGGCTTGGAGTCCTACGAATCCCTGACCCGGAGATGGCATCGCTCGCTGCCCGTCTTGGCTTGAGGCTTCGGGAAGACGGGAATTCGGCCTTCCAAGAAGGACCGTTTGCAAGGCGCTAATGGACGACATTATCGTGGACAGGTCAATCGTTCACGATCCGAGTCGGTTTGCTACCCCGCCGCAGCCGGCTGGTAGGGGCGGTGGCCCATGCGAGGCACAATTCGGCTCCTGTCCCTGTTGCGTTGGCCGTTGCAGGCGGCGCTGCTGGTTGGCATGGGAGTCATCCCCGCTGAGACGATCGTGTCCGTGCGCGGGGTGCGAGTGTTGCAGCTGGGAAACCGGGGGCTGGCCGTGGTGGAACCCGGCCACTACCGGGACAGTATCTCGGATGGGCAATGCCTGCTTTACGCCGACACCGTTCTTGTAGTGGCCGTGGCTCCGCCCGGCCAGCCCAACGATGTTTCCCATCGGTAGTGGCATCCCGGCGACCAACCAAGGCGGCCCGATGTGATATTTCGACACTCATGCCTAAGAAGGGAGCAGCACCCATCTACTGTGCCTGATGCGATGAGCCTTCGACTCCCGAGTAAGACGCTCCAAGGGGTGTTGAGAAGAGGCTACCCGGCGAAGTGGTCGCGCAGGTGCTCCACCGCGAGATCAAGGAGCGGCATGGTTCCGTTCGCGATGTCGCGCATGAGCGTATGCGCCTCCTCCCAGGCCAGCTCGTACTGCGTCTCGCTGATTTTGCCTTCAACCAGCGCGGCGTTTAGCTCGTCGGCATCCTGCAGTATCGCTTCCCTTGAGGGCAGGACCACGATATCGAGGTACAGGTCCTCAAACCAGGGAATGCCGTCTGCGTCTACCCCGTGGCTGGCGCAGATGTCGATGTACCACTGGACGACGGCGCCGTTTGAGTCGATCATCGTCGTAACCGTGTGGCGCGATCCCGCGGGGAAGTGGTGGAGCCAGCAGTAGCCCGAGTCGGCCACGCAATAGCGACAGCCTAGAAGCTCTTTGTGAAGTGGCTCACTCATCCGATCAAGAAAAAGACGCGTGACATATCCCGTGAACGTCGGACTCTGAAGGTAGACGACATCGAACCGTCGCTCCAGGATGCGGTTCCAGTTAAGGCGATTGGCGCGCCGGCGCTCCATGTCTCCATTATGCGAGGCTGGCTCGCTCCGCGCTCCTCGGTGCCATGTATCCCATTGCTCTCTGCAAACCATCGTCTCCTTGGCCCGCCAGACCGGGTGACCACATCATGGCCATCGCTTTTGGCTACGTGCCGGGGAAAATCTGCCGCAGGTCGTCCAGCGTGACATTCTGAGCGGTGATGGCAACCGCTGGCGCGTGGTCGGGATCGAGTCGACCGTAGACGAGACGCAGAAACGCCTCCGATGGGATCTGTAACTCGCCGTCAGCCGCTCCGCCGTCCCACTCCGCGATGCTTACCTCGTCGGCCACCTGGAGGAGAAGATCTCGTTCCGGTTCACTGGTGCGCACATGGAGGCGAAACGTCTTCCCTTGCGGCTTGCCCGCGCATTTGGCGATCGCGCTGAGGGCGCCGATCAGGAGCGTTACCGAATCTGGCACGACCCGTGCGGCGGGGTCCAGGGCGACGTCGATATCCCAGGTGTGGAGCGCGTGCTCCGCCAGCCGGAGTCTCGTCAGGCCGACCGCATCCAATTCCATGCCAAAGAGAGAGAGGTGCATCCGAGCAAGTTGGTCGTCCGTGAGGGCTTCAAAGCGCCGCTGGAGACGTTCGTTGTACTCCACAGAATCCCCAGCCTGCTCCTCCGGGCTCCGCCCATTCCAGGCATCCCAAACTGGCTGCATAGATTCGCGTCCCGGCGGTTCCGTCCCTTCGACGGCCGCGGAGAGCCATCCCATGCCCAGCTCGGACTGGCTGCCGATGTGCGAGAGCACCTGCGCAATGCTCCACTCGGTGTCGTATGACTGTGATCGCAGCTGATCGGGCGTGAGCGGCCGCACAATCGAGGCCAGCCGATCCTGCGAGTGCCGAAGAGCAGCGATCCAGCGATGGGGATCGGTTTCGAGACCCGATGATGAATGGGAGGTTCTTTCTTGCACGATGTTCTCCTCAGTGAAGTAACCGGTGCATCGAGCGTCCCGGCTTTGGACAATGTGGCTGGAAGCCAGATTCCACTATTGTGTCGGATCATTCAGAACCCACGCGAGGTCAGTCGCCAGAAGGTGAAGTACGTTTGCGCTAGGCTCGTAAGTCCGAATGCTCTGGCGAGTCCTCGGCGAGACATCGCTGTAGAGTGGGAATGAGCGGGCGCCAGTAATCCGGTTTAAGCGGGCCGAGTGGGTTGTCTCCGGAAATCACATGCCACGCCGCTCCGACGAGATATTTCTCTGTGGACAGGTCCACCATGGGCGACGCCTCGCGATATTCCAGCGGCTCCGCAACGAAGAGGGCGTAATCGCTGGAGGGAGAAGTGTCCACTCGGTAGAGCACGCGGACGGGGATGCCCGTTTCCTCATACACTTCTCGCACCGCTGCCTCCTCCAGGGGCTCCCCACGCTCCCGCCCGCCACCGGGAGGGCACCAATGGAGCTCGTTCCTGGCCCTGTCGTGGTGGTGCACGAGCAGCAACTCGTCCCGCGAGACCACCACAACTCGTACGCCGCCTGGTTCGTCCATGATCGCCTCCATGCATACGTTCCAGGTGAATCCCCTATAGCCTCGCATGGGCGGCTGTATTTTTCAACGGGGTGCGCATTATTTGCCGCCATCATGTGAGGCGCCTTCGGATCAGGAGATAACGGGTGACGCTATGCCGCTGTTCGAGTCGCGATAGAAGACCGAGATCCGACCGTTCAGAACGACCGTTTGCAAGGCACTAGAGTGCGCGTCGGCGAAGTTGGCCCAGACATGATGCCGCGGTCCTACAGTGAGTTGGGCAGTTGAAGGCTCAATACCCCTGACGAGTGCTGTAAAGGCACTAATGGATCGCTCAATGTGCTGGCATCGACAGTGGCTACGATTCACTATCCTACCGCCCTGCCGGGTGGTGACGCGTATCCGGGGTGGTCTGGGGTAGCTACTCGCTCGGCTTGTGCAGGATGAGTGTGAGCCATGACGGTGAGGAATCAATCTCGATGGGTATACCTGGCAGTTCCTTCCGCACGCTGAGTCGGTGCAGGATGTTGCAGATGGCCAGGTCGTTGGACTCCGGCACAAGCGTCCAGTTCTTCAATCCCTGATACTCCGTCTCGTGCTCGTCCCGGTAGTGCTCTACCATCACGACACAGCCCGGCCGCACCACCCGCACCATCTGGCGCAGCGCTCGAATTGGGTCGTAGCAGTGATCGAGCGCGAAACGCATGTAGACCAGGGAGAATTGGTCGGAACCGAACTTCGTGTGCAACTGTTCGACATCACACGGAATCGAGGGCACAGGAGGCGTCAAGTGAAGATCCTGTAAGACGCACCGGTACTGCTCGGCGAGTGCATCGACGGCAATGATTGGGAGCCGATTACCTTCGAGTGTCTTACCGACAACCGTCGCGGGTCCCGCAGCGCAGTCGAGGATGCGGAGCTGGCAAGCCGGCAATCCGCGGGGCAGCCTATCGGCGAGGTGTAGTCGGAGGGGGGCATCCGGATCGAAACGGAAAAGGAAGTCGTCGGCTCCGTGGAAGCCTTCCGTCGCCAGGTAGTTCCGCCAATAGCGCACTTCATGGTCAATCCCCGTTTCCCACACCGAGCGGTCGGACTGCGGACTCTTCACACGTACATCCCTCTCAGCCTATAGGTGCGTGTAACGCTGAATCCGCCAAAGCGGCGAGGCTGAAAATCCCCGTCACAGTGCGAGCCTGTCCGGGTCCTTTGGGTGTACAGCGAAGCTCTCTCACGAAGAAGACCATTCCCAGCTACCATAGAGCTAAAGGAACGCCCACACCAAGGAGTTGCCGTGACGAACGACACGCTCAAAGCGACACAGGCTGCCAGCAATGCTCCAGGACTGGACGAGACGGAGGGCGATGGCTGGTTGATTCAGGACGGCAAGGTCAGTCAGGGGCCGGGTGGCAAACAGTTCCTCGATAGCGGCGCCGAGTCGCTCACCTATAACAACCCCTTTGGTCAAGGTATCGAGCGGGTCTGGTACAAGGGCAAAATCGTCTACGCGTTGGATGCCGGCGAACTTGAGGTTGACGAGGCCGGCGACCTTCAGGTGGCGCAGGAATACCAGATTGTCTACAAGGTGGATCTGGACCAGGCAAAGAAGGCTCGGGGTGAACCGGAGCTGGTCGCGGGGCAACTGAATATCTATGACAGTGTCCCGGGCGACGAGAAATACAGCCCCATCTGGCAGTTCAATTACGTCGTGGTCCCCCACGAGTACGAGGCGAACACGCTGCGGTCGGCTCAGGACTGCATGGAGAGCGGCTACCCTATCCAGCGTAGTAACGACTTCGAGAACTGACCGGTTATCTAGCCACCGGTCGGTGGCAGAACTAATCGAGCAGGAGCCGTTCCACCTCGTGACGTGCCGGCAACGCCGCCATGGCGCCGACCTGGGTGCACGCCAGTGCGCCCGCCGCACAGGCGAAACGCAAGGCGGCCGACAGCGTGGCGGCTGGAAGGGCGGTAATTGACCCGCAGACGGTGGCTGGCACAGACAGCTCCGCAAGCAGCGCCCCGACGAAGGCGTCGCCTGCCCCCGTAGTCTCGATGGCCTGAACTCGCGGCGCGGGCGCCTGTCCGCTCTCGGCGCCGCGTCTCCAGCTACAACCCTCGCTACCCAGCGTAACCACCAGCAGCCGGTCCTTTCCCGCGAGCACGGTCATCGCCTCATCGAGATCGTGGGTGTTGGCCAAGAGCCGCGCCTCTTCATCGTTCACCTTCAGCACATCCGCAGCGCGCAGCAGGGGCGCTATCGCGCGCCGGGCTTCATCCAGCGAGGGCCAGCTAGACGGTCGCAGGTTGGGATCGACGCTGACCAGGACCTTGCGACGCGCCGCTGTCTCCACCGCGGCCAGAGTTGCACTACGCGACGCCTCGGACATCAGCGCCATGGAACTGGCATGCAAAAAGGTCGATCGCTGGATCAGCTCCTCGGGGACCAGATCGGGAGTGAGCACTGCATCCGAGCCCCGATAGAAAACAAAATCGGGGATGCCCCCGGCATTCCGGGCCACAAAGGCCAGGGTGGTTCGCTGGTCAACCAGCGCCAGCGCCGAAGTATCGACACCCTCCTGATGGAGCAGTTGTCGCAGGTAGTCGCCGAACGGATCGCGTCCCACCGCGCTGATGAGGGCGGTGCGAGCGCCGAGGCGCGCGCCGGCCACGGCAACGTTGGCGGGTGCGCCTCCAGCGGTGCGATGAAAGGTAGTGGCGCCGGCCAGACGATGGGCGTCCGGCGCCACCAGGTCGACCAACGCTTCGCCAACTGTGACGATATCCAGCCGGTCGCTCACAGCGTGGGTCCGCAGGCAATACTATAGTCTCGTCGTATGTCTACCATCTCCATCAGAGTGGATGGGACCGTTCGATGCGTGGCACCCCCATCAATCGGTCTTAAAGAGAGCATAATCCCATGTCTGGACCGCCGGCGTATGCTGCCACTATCGTACAGTGGACCCGGCGCCCGACGGTGGACGGGATCGACGCTGAGTAGATCGAGGGGAGTAACGCGTGGACACACTGCAGATCGAGCGAGACGTTGAGCTACAGGCCACTCCTGAGCGAGTCTTCGCGGCGCTGACGACCGAGATCGGCGCCTGGTGGGACCATACCTTTGCGGAAGAACCTCGTGGTCTCTACCTTGAGCCGTATGCCGGTGGCCGTTTCTATGAGGAGTTTGGCCAGGGCGGTTCCGCGCTGTACGCAATTGTCACGTATACGGAGCCGGGCAAGCTGCTGGTACTCTCCGGCTCAATGGGAATGCGCGGCCCGGTGCTGGCGACTGTTCGTTACGAGCTTGAACCACGTGAGGGCGGCACGCTGCTCAAACTTGCTCATCGAGTAGTCGGTGAGGTGGACGATGAGACTCGCGAGATGTACACCACCGGTTGGGAGGCGTTGCTGGATGGTCAGTTGAAGGAGTACGTGGAGCAGGGCGCAGGCTGATGCGCGATACAATCGGGGGTGCCAGGGAGTCACCCGTTTGGAGCAAGTGAGGTCAGATGATGGTTGAGCGCACCGACTTCGTCGTTTCCCGAGTCCGCGATCTCGCGGCGTCGCCGACTATCGCCGTGGCCAAAGAAGCTCAGGCGCTGCGCAAACAGGGCATGGATGTGGTCGACTTTGGGCCGGGCGAGCCGGATTTCACCACGCCGGAACACATTCGCCAGGCCGCTGCCGCATCGCTGGCGGCCGGCTACACGCACTATGCGCCCAGTCGCGGGGTGCCCGAGTTGTTGCAGGCGATCGCGGGCAAGCTGGAGCGGGAAAACGGCGTGCGCTATGACCCGGCGACGGAGATCGTGGTCACGCCCGGCGCGAAGCAGGCGATCGTGGAAGCGGTTTTGAGCGCGATTGAGCCGGGTGACGAAGCCATTCTGTTCGATCCGGGCTGGGGTTCGTATGATGCGATCGTGCGGCTGGCCGGCGGCGAACCAATCCACGTGCAGCTACGTGACGATTTCTCGGTGGACCTGGATCGCCTCCATGCCGCGCTCTCGCCCCGTACCCGTGTCATGATTGTCGGCTCGCCCGGTAACCCGACGGGCTGCATCCTCGGGCATCAGGAGTGGGAGAGTATTGCCGCGATCTGCCGGGAGCGCGACCTCTTGCTCATTTCAGACGAGATCTACGAGCGGATCAGCTACGACGGCGCGCAGCCGCTCAGTCCAGCCACACTGCCCGACATGTGGGAGCGGACGGTGACGATCAACGGGTTCTCGAAGGCGTACGCAATGACCGGGTGGCGCCTGGGCTACGCGGCCGCCCCCGCCCGCTTTCTGGGCCAGATGCTGAAGGTCCACGAGCATACGGTTACCAGTCCAACGTCCTTCGCCCAGATGGGCGGAATCGCGGCACTGAACGGCCCGCAGGAGCCGATTCGCGAAATGGTCCACGAGTTTGCCCGCCGGCGCGAGATCGTGGTGGATGGCTTGAACGCGGTACCCGGTGTGGAATGCCGGGCGCCTGATGGCGCTTTCTATGCGTTTCCGAACGTTTCGGGCACCGGTCTGACCGGTACCGAACTGGCGCATCGCCTACTGGGCGCCGGCGTGGCACTGACCCCCGGCTGCGGCTTTGGCGAGGCGTGGGACACCCACGCGCGCCTCTCCTTCGCCACCTCGGAGGAGCGGATTCGCACCGGACTTGAGCGGATGAAACGCGCTCTCGCGCCGCTGCACGCTCCGTCTTGACGATGATCTCTGACTTCATATTTGGAGAGGCGAACCAATGACGCAACCCAATCCCACCCGCTGGGGTATCATCGGTACCGCGAACATCGCACGGTCGGCGTTTTTGCCTGCCTTGAGCGCGGCCGGCGGCACAGCGTACGCCGTCGCCGGCCGCGACCGGGAACGCACTCGTCGATTTGCCGAAGAGAATGGCGTGGAGCACGCTGTCGAGGGGTACGCCAATCTCCTTGCCGACGATCAAGTCGAGGCCGTCTACATTGCTCTGCCCAACTCGCTGCACGCCGAGTGGACGATTGCCGCCGTGCAAGCTGGCAAGGCGGTGCTCTGCGAGAAGCCGCTCTGCGTGTCCTTGCAGGAGACCGAGGAGGTGCTGCGGGAGACGCGGCTCTGTTCTGGATTGCTGTGGGAGGCGTTTGTCTTTCCGTTCCAGCCGCAGACTGCTCGCCTGCAGGACATCATTCGCAGCGGCGAGATCGGCGAGTTGCGTGAGGTCCAGGCGAACTTCCACTTCAAGCTGACCAACCCCGATAACATCCGTCTGGACCCGTCGCTTGGCGGCGGAGGCTTGTACGATGTGGGATGTTACTGCGTGCGCTTCGGTCGCCTGTTGCTGGGTGAGGCGACGGACGGCACGGCACTGGCTCGCTGGACCGACCAGAGCGTCGATCTCGATCTGCAGGGCGTGCTGGCGTTTAGCGGCGACCGCCGGCTGCTGTTTTCCTGCGGCATGGCCCGCCCGCCCGACACGTTCGCCCGCGTCATCGGATCGGAAGGCGAAGTACGGCTCTCCAATCCGTATCATTCGCGTCAGGCCGATACGCTGGAGGTGCGGCACGGCGGCGAGGTTCGCGTGGAACGGTCCAGCGCTGATGAGCCGTCCTTTACCGATGCTCTCCGGCACATCCACGCGGTCCTGCGCGGGGAGGAGGCGCCGCGTCACCTGGCGCTGGACGACGCGGCCGGCAACGCGGCCGCCATCGATCTGCTGTATCGAAAGGCTCGGCAGCAGGCTGCCCCGACCGCGGACGCAAGGGGTTGAGTTCCATGGTCGGTGTCGGTGTCAGGTGGCCCGCAAGCAGGGCGACCGTGTTACGCCTTTACTCGAAACTGTACCCCGACGATTTGCCCGGACCCATTGAAGGCCAAGACTGACCAGGCGTAATCGCTTTGAGGGAGAGCAATTGGCCAGCTGTCGCCGGCACTGCCGCCCAGGCCCTCGATGGCGGTGTCTCCAAAGGTGACCGAGGTGGTGGCGCCGCTCCAGGCCCAGAGCAGCGTGGAGTCGTTCGTGTCGGTCACCGTCACGACGTAGCGAACGGCACCCGGCACCGAAAGCCATTCAAAGGATGCCGGCGCTCGGGGAGACACGTGTGCTGTCATCGCGGGAAGGGCCCCATCCAGAACCTGATGCAGAGCCGGCGGAGGAGCAGGCATGGGCGTAGCAGTCGCGGTTGGCGTGCGCGTGGCCATAGCAGTTGGTTTCGGCGCGGCTGTGGCCGTCGCCGTTGGCATGGGCTTGGCAGTCGCGGTTGGTCGGGACGGTGTCTTCTTCTTGTGCTTTTTGTGTTTGTGGTGCTGTTCGACAAGAGATCGATACGATTCAGCGACGGCAGCCGGCAGCAACCGATGGTACAGACTGGTCGCGTCGGCGTCGTCGCCCAGGGCATACGCCAGACGTGCTAATTCCAGTTCATGAGTCTGATCGATTGACGAATTCAGCGTGGCGTGGAGATTCGAGTTCACTTCCTGTTGAATCGCCGTTCTTCCCCCATTGCCCTGCAGTAGGAGCGATTCTCGCAGCAGCAGGGCTGTATCGCTCCAGTTGTGGGCGGCCACGGCCCGATCAAGCGCGCCTGAGGTGGCCGTAATTACTCGCTGAAGAGCGCCGGTATCACCGAACTGGCAGTCCTGGTTTAGGAGCTGGGCGGATCGGAGCGCATCGCCGCCGTGGCGCAGCACTGTCAGGTCGTCACTCGATGTGTCCGGCGCCTGGCGATACAGGATAGCGAGCGTGCTCGCTTCCCATGAGCCGAGGCGAGCGAGTAAGCAGCGGGCCACGTCGGGCTGCAGGCGAATCTGGGTGAGCAGGGTTTGCAGAGGAGTCTCGATCTGCTGCTGGAAGGCCACGGCGGAGAGCGGGGGCCCCGCCAGCAGTGCGTTTGCGTTGCTGGTAAAGGCATCGATCTGCTGCGACCAGGACTGGAACCTGCCTGTCGCGTCGCTGCTTAGCTGCCAGCGACCGGTGGCAGCGCCAAGGCCAGGGACCTGCACCAGACCACCGGTACCGTCTGACGTGACGTTCATGACGGGGAAGTCCGTCTCCGCAATCGAGCCCCGGCTACTGATGCAGTCGCTCTGGCTCGCCGGAAACTTGTAATCGGGCATGGTGATGAATCGCTCCACGGTATACCCGCCGCCTACAAACGTTCCCCAGTGCATGTCGATCACCGGGTGGCTCAATACGACCAGGGCGCCATCCGGCGAGAATACGCCGCTCAGCTGACCGCTGATCGTTCCAAAGCCGCTGGATACATCTTTGCCGCCGTCGTGGGTAATGGGCGCATCAACCGTCCCGGAGACGGTCCCGGTCAGCCTTCCGCTCGCGTCAACCGCCGCGTCGAGCGTGCCGTCTATGGTAATTTTGAGGTCCAGGTCGGTGTTGAAGACTGCGAAGTGATACTCGCCGTCAGAGTGCCACGCGCCGGTGTAGTGTCCGGCCATCGGATAAGGCGCCGATTCACTGGAACAGGAGAGCGAAGGCGTCGCTGCAGTTTGGGCCACGACTGTTTCATGTGGTTTCAGGGCCGCGGCGAGCAGCAACAGGCTTACCAATGTGACGTGACGGATTCGGTGCATTTCGCCCCAACTTCAATCGTCTAACAGCTAGATATTGTGGTCTGCTAAACTCCACCTACTATAACTGGATGGTTGACAGAGTGCAAACAGGAAGCATTTCCAGGCGTGCCAAATTGCAGTGATAATTGGGTTCCGCGTGTGCCGGCGCCTGGCCGTGGCTACGAGTGGTTATGCAGCAGCGGGACACTGGCTGAAGGCATCAAGCAGGGGGTACATAGAGCCTGATGACCGACCATCGATGACGACCCGCTCACATCCGAAAGGCTCATTTGAGTTGTCGTTCGGCGATCGGCGCCTCCTATTTCATACTCAGGCCGGCGTCTTCTCGCAGGATGGACCGGACGAGGGCACGATGCTGCTGTTGAACGCCGTCGGCCCGTTCCTGAAACCGCATATGACTGTCCTCGACCTGGGAACAGGTGTCGGTTTGGTAGGCATTTCGGTGGCTGGCGCGCTGACCCGGGGCGAGGTGTACATGGTCGATGCTGATGTGCGCGCGGTACGTCTGGCCCAGGAAAACGTGCTCCTCAACCGTGTCGAGAACGCCCATGTGCTGCTGAGCGACATCACGCTCGATCTGCCGCCGCGACTGCGTTTCGATCTGGTGCTGTCCAACCCGCCCACGCACAGCGGCAAGCAGGTGCTGACTAACTTTGTCGATGAAGCGAACGATGTTCTTCGCCCTGGTGGTTGGCTCTATCTGGTTATCAACCGCTTACTCTCGGTTCGCGACGTGATGGCTACTACCTTCGGTCAGGTGGAGCAGGTTGAGCGGCACAAGGGGTTTATCGTGTTTCGTGCCCAGAAACCGCGAAAAGTTGCACCATCCAACCTTTAATATGCTGCTACCGGTTACATGAACCACTGGCGGGAAGTGTGCTCGCGGCCGGACCCCTGGTATTCCCGAACTCGGGAGCCGCGGAGCCCCAGGAGAGCGAGTAACCGACGGGTGCGACGGCACTGGTGTTCACAGTGAAGCCGAACTGCCCGCTCTGCTTGGGTGGGATAACAGTCTGCGAGGATGTTGTCGTCGACCAGTAAATGAGGATTCCGGGCAGTCGCCTGCCACACACGCCGCTGCCGAACGATGACCATCCCTGACGGCTCACTCGGTGGAATACATTCGCCGTCGGCCCGTTGATCTGAAAGCCGGCGATTGGCGTGCTCCCCCGGTTGTGGATCGTGTAGAGGAACCGCCAGACCGTGCCGCCGAGATGTGTAGCCTTCACCGTCACGTCACTGTTCACATGGCCCGAGACGGGCGCAGCCGCGGGTGTCGTAGCGCCGTTGACCGGCGGCGCATTGACGGGGGAAGTGTTGGAGCTGCCGAAGCCCGGTATTCCACCGCCCGTGCTGACAATCAGACCGAGTAGCAAAGCCACGGCCAGCAAGGCCGCGGCCATCAAACGGCGGTTATTCGCTGCAGGTTTCGCCACGAGGTGCGGTCTCCTCCCTTCATTCGCCGGCGTGCGAGTTTCCAGATGATATCAAGAATACCGCAGCACGCCGCGAGCATGGCCCAGCAGTCAGTCTGCTTCAGTGGGTGTCCCATAAGTTTTCGGGATTGCTCCGACGATTCGCAATCGTCAGGCTGAATGCGAGTCCAACCACAACATCTGGGGCGCGATACCGTTCAACTGCCACAACTCGGCGGCAAGAAGCGCCGGCTCCGAAAACCTGTGGGACACCCTGCTTCAGTCAGGGGCTTGAGAATGCGGCATCGCTGTGATACACTTTGCGACGTTGACGCAAGGGAGCCGTATGGTGATTAGCGGAAAAATCCTGAAGATGCATGGCTGGAAAGAGGGGCGGTCGGTTGGCTTGGCCAAGTCGGCTGCCCGACTCCTGCAGAACCAGGGCATAGAGCAGGAGAGTGTTCTGGCCAGACTGGACCTCGTGCGCTCCTCACCCACCGACTATCTCGATGATCCGGTAACGGGGACCCTGGCCGCGGAGGTGTTGCGGACCCAGCAGGAGACAGCTCGAGGTGCGGAGATTCCGGTGCTCCGAAGTGAGCCGCTGGCCTATCGGGTCTGGGGCGTGGAGGGAATCGACGTGGCGGCGCGGACCCAGATGGATGCTGCCATGCGACTGCCGATCACCGTATCGGGCGCTCTCATGCCCGATGCTCACGTCGGGTACGGCTTGCCCATTGGTGGCGTGTTGGCCACGCAAGACGCGGTGATTCCGTATGCCGTCGGCGTGGATATTGCCTGTCGCATGCGCCTCTCAGTCTATCCGGTTGGTCCGGACGTGCTGGATGCGTCACCAAAGCCATACACTCGTGCCTTGCAAGACAACACCTACTTTGGAGCGGGTGTGGCGAATCCGCGCCGGCCCGAACACAGAGTGCTCGACGACTCGGCATGGAACGCAACCCGACTACTGAAAGGCTTACAGGGCATCGCCGCTAAACAATTAGGAACGAGTGGCACGGGCAACCATTTCGTGGAGTGGGGAGCAATTTCGATCGCCGAGCAAGACTCGCTGCTCGGACTGCCTACGGGGAAGTACCTGGCGCTCCTCTCGCATAGCGGTTCGCGCGGCGTCGGCTTCAAGATCGCCAATGCGTACTCCAAGCTGGCCATGGACCTTCACCCACAATTGGACCGGAGCGTCCGTCACCTCGCCTGGCTCACCCTGGATTCGGAGCCGGGCGAGGAGTACTGGCTTTCCATGGAGTTGGCCGGCCGATTCGCCTCGGCTAATCACCGCATCATCCATCAGAGCGTAGCGAAAGCCGCCGGACTCGCCGAGATTGCCTCGGTGGAGAACCACCATAATTTCGCCTGGCGAGACACCATCGAGGACGCAACCGGCGCCGCTCGGCAAGCGATTGTCCATCGCAAGGGCGCCACGCCCGCTGGGCGAGATGTGCTCGGCGTGATTCCAGGATCGATGGGAGATCCGGGTTACGTCGTGCGGGGGCGGGGCGAGCCGGCCTCCCTCGCATCGGCGGCGCACGGCGCGGGACGAGCGATGAGCCGGCGAGCGGCACTCCAGACTGTCCCTAAAGCAGATCGTGATCGATACTTGCGGGAGCGAGGCGTAACGCTGCTGGGCGGCGGGATCGATGAGTCGCCCCAGGCCTACAAGCGGATCGAAGCAGTCATCGCGGCTCAGCGTGACCTGGTGGATATCGTGGGAACGTTCACGCCGAGGATCGTGCGAATGGCCAGTGAGCCGGGAGATATCTAGGGTGATGGGCGCCATGGAAGCGATAGATTGAGAACCTTCGGAGGCACTTTACAGGAGACATAACATCGCTGCATGCCGATGGCGGGTGCCGCGTGAGAAGGGACGAGGATGCCAGACTATTTAGGAGAACCCGAGGTAGAAAAACCCAGGCGGTCGCTGCGGAACATGATGGTCGGACACGATCCGATGAAGCACTCGCCTTGGCCCTGCCCGCGCTGCGGGGAATTGCGGCTGGTGCGAAAGCGTCTTGCCTGGTATCTGCGGCCCTGGCGACGGGTGGGATTCCGGGTGAAAGAGTATTCCTGCGAGTCTTGCCACCGTCGATCGGTCCGTTGGCGGAGCAAGTCAAGCTAACGCAGCGCATGGGGCGAACGCCGCGGATTGACCGGGACATGCTCTATCGTTAGATGACGACATGATGCAGTTCACCACAACCACCGATCTCCTGCCCGCGCCAATTCCCGCCCATAACGGTAAAACCGTTGTGGCGGTCATGGTTGGCGTGCTGGTGCTGAGTCTGGCCCTGGTGTATGGCCTGGCCAAGTTCACGCTCCTGATAGTCCCCGGGCCGCCTACCAGCGCATCGCTCTCCGGTGGCTTCATCCAGGGAGGATGGGCGCGCCAACTGCGGGTCGGGCAAGATTACGGGCTGATTCTCGAGACCCACCATGTCAATGGCGTACTTCCTCGCACGGTCCTGCAATTCACCGGACTGCAGAGCTGGGTGCATCTTCGCAATATGTATGGAGACCTCGGTTGGAATCAATGCGACGTCGACTACAAGCCGCACCGCGTGCAATTGCCCGGAGGCGGCCTGAGTTTTGACTTCGGAGTGGGCGCCTGCGAGGTCAACCTGAACTTGCGGCCCACGCGTGCCGGCTTTCATCGTTTCTCCGTCCGAGCGTACGTGGCCGATTATGATCGACATGGCCGGCTTGCCATACAGCGCACGCTGAGCGGCGCCGTCTATCGATGGCAGGGTGTGGTAGCGCCCTAGGCGCGACTCTGCACGTGCGCTATACGTCTCGTCGAATTGTTCCACCCGCCCTCTTTTTGTGGGACATCGACGGCACGCTGCTGCGTGGCGCCACCGCGATTCACCGTGATGCCTTTGCCCATGCGTATCAGGCCGTGTATGGCCTTCCCCTCAACCTGGACGGCGTCGCAGCGGGGGGTCGGACCGACACCTGGCTACTGGCCGAACCGCTGCGGCGCATTGGATTGTCCGATGCGGAGATCTGGACTCGTATGCCGAACGCCTTCAGAGAGATGCAGGCGTATGTCGAACAGCACCTGGGCGACCTGAGTCACTGCGTGCTACCCGGAGCGCGGGAGGTGCTCGCCGAACTCCATGCTCGTGGATATGTGCAGGCACTGGTTACCGGCAACCTTTCGCGCATCGCCATGGCGAAGCTGCGCAACGCGGGACTCGCCCGGTACTTCGACGTGGGCGGCTTCGGGGAGGAATCGGAGGTACGCGAGCGCCTGGTGTCGGTTGCGCTTCGTCACGCTGCTGGGGCGGTTGGAACTCACATCGAACTGAGGCGCTCGGTGGTTGTGGGTGACACCCCCTTCGATCTCGAGGCCGGTCAACTCAATGGCACTCGAACCTGCGGTGTCGCCACCGGCACGTGTTCCCTGGAAGAACTCGAGGCGGCCGGAGCGGACCTGCTGCTGCATTCGCTGGCGGACGCCGAGACGGCAATCGATGCCTTGGTCGGACTCATCGAGGATGGGTTGGAGTAAGTCCGCTGCGCCCATGAGCGGGCGCGTGATTCAGATCGTCGCGCTACTTGACCTCAATGACCTGGTACTTGCGGGCACGACCGGGCGTCTGGGCCGTCACCGTGTCCTTGGCACGTGCTCCCATCAGAGCCGAGCCAATGGGGGAGACATCCGAAATATGGCCGAGCGACGCATTGGCTTCCGGCGAACTCACCAGGCGGTAGGTCTTTTCTTTGCCATCCTCGTCGCGCACCGTGACATGTTTGCCGATGCCAACCCGATCACCGGTGTCCGCCGCCACCACGGCGTTGCGCATGATGTACTCCAGTTCGGCAATCTGGCCTTCAAGGCGTCCCTGGTCTTCCTTGGCCTGGTGGTATGCGCCGTTCTCGGAGAGGTCTCCGTCGTCGGCGGCGCGCCCGATCTTATCGGCAATTTCTGGCCGCTTGACGCGTTTGAGAAAGTCGAGTTTTTCTTGCATCTCACGCTTGCCTTCGGCGGTGAGCGTAACGGTTTTGTCGATGTACATGCGAGGATCCCTACTAGTTGTAAAGAGATGCGGCCCCGCGGAGCGGGGCACAGTAGCGGTATTATACCATCCGAGGGTGAGCTAGGTGTTCGTCAGGTTCTGTCGAACTCCCTGGTTCGTGAGTTATCGTTCGCGAACCTGACCGCGCAAATCGGATAGGTACACAGGGTCAACCCTATGCCAGAAACCGAGGAAATCGGCCATTCCACGCGCCAGGACAATCATCGGCGTGGGGATCGACGCTGCTAGAATCTGGTCTATCGCCTGTTCCACTTGCCTCTGCATTTCCTCGTTATCGAAACGCCAAATCGGCACCCAGACTGGGGTGACCGGCCGTCCAAGGGGGGCGAGTACCCGGAAAGCGTCTTCCATTGCGCTATCTCATGCCTCGCTCACCTCGAACAATCGCTCATCACGCTTGGCTCCGTAGCCCCGCGCGATTGATTCAAACCGGAAGGTACACTCCGGCTGGTCTAACTGGCACAGGCCCATTACATTACAGGCCCATCGTCCCAGTCCAAGGCCAGGACCTGTTTTACCTTCCACTGAGACACGGGTACGGACCGAAGCGTTGCTTCCAGTTCGGCTTCCACCGGTAACGGCCTTTCCCAAGAGAACAGCAAGGTAACGACGTCTGCATCGTTCGCAGTGACAGGGTCGGGCGGCACGACTGTATAATGGTAGCGCCGTCCTGGATCAGGAGCGGCAGCCCCTCCGCCACGTGCCAGATCTCGACGGCTGTCGCCTTCATCGATCGTCTTGCTCGCCCGCAGCCCATCGTCATCGCTCACAGAATCGGGTTGATGTGTCGGCCTCGACACACTCTACGCCTTCACCAGTATCGCCACCCCAAAGAAGACGTAGAGGATGCCCACACCCATACCCAGAGCCAATGCAAACCGAAGCCATGCGCCGGCGCGTTGACGCTGGCGATCGGAGTTCGAGCGCGGGCAAATGCTGTTTGCGGTCGAGGTGATGTAGCGCTCACTCGTTCGCAACCTGTGGCATAGGTAGATGACCAGAAGTCCCGCGCCAATCCAGGCGATACCCTGAAAGAAGATTCCGGCGGACACGCTCACCACCCCAGTGCTGGTAGTGGCAGCTTGAAGCTGTAGCTCTGGTACAGACCAAGGTCGTGACCGCCTCCCGCCCCTACGCCCACCTCAGTCGAGAAGTCGTTTAGATTCCCTCCACCTTCGTTTCCCCACGTCTCCCCGACAGATGGGCCGACGCCGGAGACGCCCGGGGCAGGATAGAGCGGTAGGAAGGCACTCGCGGTCAGGCTCGGGCCTTGCACGTAGCTGTCCAGCTGGCAAGGAGAAGGCGTGGACCCCTGGTTGATCCAGCTGGCGCGTAGCGAGCCGGAGGCACCGGCAACGCCTGCGCCTAGTTCGGGTCCGTAATAAACCTGACCAAAGCGCGTAACCGTGGCATTGAACCCGACACCGGGACCGAAGATCCCCAGCACTGGGTAGGCGCCGCTGAGGTCGAAGTTGACGTAATCCGGAAGGCGATGGACCGGGAGGTGATTGTATACGGCGGCGCCGACATCGTCAGAGCATCGATTGGCCGGCCCAATAGGAACGCTGATCGATCCGACCGTGCAAAGGCCGAACGGATCGATCGCGTTCGTGGGGTCACCACTGGCATAGCTATACGGCTGTTCTGTCGCGGCCACGACCGGGTCTACCGTCAGGAACTGCTCGCTGCTGGAGTCATAGTACCGTGCTCGCAGGTACTGCAACCCAGACTCGCTGTCGGTGTACTGGCCGGCATATCCAAACGGCGTGGTTGCCGTTCCTGTATGCGACCGGACATCGCCAAACGGCCCATAGGTGTAGGTTCCCACGATGGTCCCCGATCCATCCAGCAGCCCACGGGTGCTCCCGAGCTGATCCTGGTACAGGTAGGTCACCGAACTTCCCGTGATCTGCTCAAGCGGGAGTCCATCTGCCCCGCTCACGTAGCTGTTAGTCCCGTCTGAGAGCATCAGTGGCAGTCCCTCGGCCAGGTCCCAGACCTCGTGCCCGGTCGTGCCGCCCACCGTCTTGCTCAGGCGCAAACCGTCGCCGTTGTAGGCGTACGTGGCCGATGTGCCGCCGGCGGAATAGCTTGTCAGTCGGTTGGCCTGGTCGTAGCCGAAACCGGCGCTCGACCCGCTGATACTCTCGCTCTGGCCTGTCCGATCTCCACTGCTGTTGTACGTCAGGGTCAAATTCTTGGTGGTCACGCCGTTGAGGGCGACGGCAAGCCCGGTCAGCTCGTGAGCCACATCGTAGCCGAGCGTGCTCGTTCCGCTGGTCGGATCGGTGATGCTGGTCAACTGATCGGCTTTGTCGTAGCCCCAGCTGGTCGTGCCGGCGGTGCGCGCATCATTCGTCAGCCGGTTGAGCGCATCATAGCCATAGGTATGCTGCAGGGTGTCGAGCGGATCGTTTGCCCAAGAGAGTTGGCCGACGCTGTCTCGACCATAGGCAAAGGTCAGGAATGGAACACCGGACCGACTATCAACGATCTTGGTGAGCTGATCGGCGGCGTTGAAGGTGCGACCCGCCGTCGTGCTATTCGGGTAGGTCTGCAGGGTCGGGTTGCCGTCGGCGTCATAGGCGAAGTTTGTCGTGCTGTGCAGCCAGTCGGTGATCCCGTTAAGCCGGCTTGCGTGATCGTAGCTCCGGGTGACCTGTGCGCCGCCCGGGTAGGTGAGGGTCGTGAGGTTGCCGTCGAGATCATAGGCGTAGCCGGCGGCATTGCCGGCGCCATCGGTCGATTGGGTCAAGCGGTTAAGGGAGCTAACGAACCCGGCACGACGTTTCCCAGCTTCGAGACGGCCATCGAGGCATTCGTCAGCGTCCTGCCGGCCGTGAACAGACCGGAAGAAAAGGCTCGCGCCAGTGCGGAGTTGCGCGAGTATCTTGGTCAGTGGGCGGCCAGGCGTGCTAGGGAGCATCCGTCGACTTGACTCATTTCGGGTCATGTCAAACGCCAATGGTAGCGGCATTGTAACAGCGCTATGTGAACTGACACGTACTCTTCACCTTCCGTCAACCTCCAAAGACGCCTTCGGTAGCAGCCCATGCAAAAACATCTCACTGAACGACCGTGCGATCTCCTCCGGCTGATAGGTTCCCTCCGGGTGGTACCAGTTGTAGAGCCAGTTGCAGGCCGCCAGGATCATGAAGCGGGCCAGTCGGGGATCGATAGTGGTGAACTCACCGGCGGTGATGCCGTCGTGGAGAATGTCGCGGAAGATGTGCTCGTAGCGATCACGTTTGGCGATCAACAGTTCCTGCCTCTTGGGACCCAGCGACTTCATCTCGTGCAGAAAAACGCTCAGTTCGTCGAGATGCTCGGCGATCAGGGTGATGTGAGCGGTGATGGCCTGCGTGAGACGCTGCGGGGCGCCTGCATCGGGGTCAATATGGTCCCGCACGTAGGTGACAAGGGTGTCGACCGCGCTCTCCATGATGCGAAAGAGCAGGTCTTCTTTACTGTCGTAGTAGTAGTACAGGGCGGCCGGCTGCCAGCCCAACGCGGAGGAGATGGCGCGCATCGACGTGGCATGGTAGCCGCGCTCGCGGAAGATGCGACAGGCAACGCGCGAGATGTACTCGTGGCCCGGTTCCTGGTCGCGCCGGTCCGCGGCGTCGCCAACTCCCCCCACCTGGACAGTCATAAAGCCGAGCGCTCCCAGGCTGCGATGGCGTCCAGTGTTGAGCGATCGCCGCTCTTGATGGCGCGTGCGCCATCGGCTGCCACGCCGGCGGCGCGGCGCATGGCTCGCAACGCCAGGGGCGACCTAACGGGGAAGCGCTGTGCCTGCTGCGCCAGCAGCCGGGCGGCGTGGAGATGGGCCAGCATGGCAGTAAGCCGTTCGGCGTGCAGCAGGATGTACTGCGTGTTCTCCTCTCGAATGTCGGGCTTGCCCTGTGCCATGGACCACAGCCTCTCTTTGCCTCCTCGCTTGAGCAGGTCGTACAGCAGGGTCCGCAATGAGGCGTTGAAGTTGGAACGGGCCTCACGGTACAGCGTGCCTATTTCGCCGGAGAAGGAGCCGGCAGCGAGCGATGGGCTGATGGTTCCACCGGCCAGCGAGGTTGGTTTTGCCAGGGCCGCTTTCAGCAGATCTTTGGTTGCCATCAACGCCTGAATTTGAGACGTTCCCTCGTAGATCGGCAGGATGAGGCTGTCGCGCATCAGACGCTCTACGTCGTACTCCTTGATTACGCCGTAGCCGCCGTGTATTTGCAGGGCCAGGCGGCAGACTCGGATTACCTCTTCGGCGCCATGCCACTTCACCAGCGGCGTCAGTTCGCGAAGATACCGGCCGGTCTTGCGCGACCGCGATTCAAGGTCTACCCGGCGTGGGTCGCCCTCGGGCAGCTTGCGTGCTTCACGCATCATCCCCTCCGAGAGGTCGTATGCCGTGGTGGCCTCGTAGGCCAGCGCACGGAGGCCAGCCACGGCTGCTTCCATGTCCAGGAGCATATCCGCGATCAACGGATGCTGGCGGATTGGTTTGCCCATCTGCACGCGCTGGGCGGCGTACTGCCGAGCTTCTTCCAGCGCAGCTTGAGCCGTGCCGAGGCCCTGGACCCCCACCGCCACCCGCGACTCGTTCATAAAGGTGAGGATCGAGCGCCACCCGTCGCCGAGCTTGCCCAGCAGCAGCGCTCGCGAGTCGTCGAAAGCCAGTCCGCAGGTCACCGAGGCGGTGATGCAGACTTTGTCCTCGGCCCGCTCCACGACGTAGTTGTCGATCATCTGGGCGCTCGCTTGATCCTGGCGCAGCCGGTCGACCAGGAAGAGACTCAGACCGCCTAGCCCCTGCGAACCCTCTTCGCTGCGGGCCAGCACGATGCACAGATCGCCGCTGCCGTTGGTGATGAACTGCTTTCGGCCTGTGATGCGCCACTCGCCTTCCACGCTGTGCGCCACCGTGGCCACCTGGCCCACATCGGAACCCGCTTGCGGCTCGGTCATGGCCACGGCGCCACTGATTTCGCCCGCGGCCAGATGCGGAACATACTGCTCCTTGATCTGGTCGCTGCCGAAGCGGAGCAGCATCATCGCCGGACTGAGGAAGAAGGCGTACTGCACCATGGTGCTGGCGCAGCCGCGTGAGATCATCTCCAACGCCATCGAGCTGACGGTGAAAGGGAAGTTTTCTCCGCCGTACGGGCGTGGCGCGCTCAACCCGATCACCCCCAGATGCTTCAAGCCGTCGAGGTTGCGACGCAACGGTTCGGGCACGCCGATGGGACCGTGTTGATGCCGCGCGCCCGCTTGATCCACCTCACGGGCACGCCCAGCAATGTCGTGGCCAGCATACTCGCCCACCAGGGTCAGGGCCTCACGATATAGATCCACCGCCTCAGCGGTGTTCGCTGGACCATTCGGATCTCGAAATCGCTCCTCGATGGTCGGGACCACCTGATCCCAGGGAACGACATGATCGAAGGTGAAGGTCAGATCGTCGTTCGCGGTAAAGAAGTTTTCTTGTTTCATCGTCATTCACCCCGTGGAAGCGTGGTCGTATCGATGCATCGCTTGGCCTACGTCTGCCTTCAAGATCCCAGAGGATAGAACCGCGATTCCTCGCGGGCCATCCTCTCCAGCATGGGAGCGAGAGTGAAGCTCGCTCCGTAGGCACACTGCATCTGTAGTAGTTGTTCCGCCACGGTCGGGACACCGAGGCTGTCCGCATAGCGAAACGGCCCGCCCAGAAAGGGCGGAAACCCGAGGCCCAATACCGACGCGACGTCGCCGTCGCGCGGACTGGCTATGATGCCCTCTTCCAGGCAGTGCGCCGCTTCATTGATAAAGGCCAGGACACAACGACGCTGAATGAGGTCCCGAGGAAACTGTTGAGGACGTGCCGACCGCATGGCGTAAACCGCTGGATCCGGTTTCTTCTTGCGGTCACGATAGTCGTAGAAACCGAGAGTGCTCTTGCGTCCCAGCCGGCCAGCGGCCACTATCTGGTTGATGGCCCTGGACGCGGTGTATCGTTTGCCGAAGGCCGCACCCAGGATGTCAGCCACGTGCGCGGCCACGTCGATACCAACCTCATCAGTTAGAGCCAGCGGCCCCACCGGAAATCCAAAGGCCGTCATGGCGCCGTCCACCGCCTCGATGGAGGCGCCCTGCTCGAAGAGCTGGCCCGCCTGCTGAATCATGAAGCCCAGCACCCGCGTGGTGAAGAAGCCAGGTCCGTCCCGGACCACGACCACGGTCTTTCCCATCTTTCGGCCTACCTCAACCGCGGTGGCCACGGCCTGCGGGGAGCTGCGGTCAGCCTGGATAATCTCCAGCAGCGGCATCTTGTGGACCGGCGAGAAGAAGTGCATACCAACTACGCGCTCGGGATGGGCAGCATGGGCCGCCAACTCGGTAATCGGCAGGCTGGAGGTATTGGAGCCAATCACCGCCTGGGGGGTAAGCACGGCCTCCAGTTCGGCGACCACCTGTTGTTTCACAGCCATATCCTCGAAGACCGCTTCGATCGCGAGTTGCGCTCGGCGGAAGCCGCTGTAGTCGACCGAACCCGAAAGGCGGGACACAACCGTCTGCGCTTCCTGGCGGGAGAAGCGGCCCTTGCGAGCCGCATTCCAGGTCAGGTCGCGCGCTGTTTTCATGCCCCGAGCCACCTGTTCCGGCTTGAGGTCACGGAGCCGCACGCCATAGCCTGCTACCGACGCTGCCTGGGCGATCCCGGCGCCCATGAAGCCCGCGCCGCAAACAGCGACCTGGTCCACCGCCAGAGCCGAAGTGGTCAGCGCTCGTTGCTCTTTCTTCAGTCCCTCGGTGGCGAAGAACAGGTGGATCAGATTCCGGGCAACCTCGCCGGTGGCTAGATCGCCGAAAGCCACCGCCTCGGCCGCCAGCCCGGCCCCGAAGCCCTGTTCCTGGCCAGCCCGCACCGCGTCGAGCGCTCGAAGGGGGGCCGGGTAATGACCGCGAGTCTGGGCGCGTACCCTCTTTTCCGCCTGCCTGAAGATCAGAGCACGGACCGCCGGCCAGCGCTCGGCAGCCTGGTCCAACCGGCTCCAACGCGGGTGTGTCTGGCGCTTGCCTCTGGCCAGCCATCCGCGAGCGGCGTCCTTGAGCACCGTCGGATGGACTACCTCATCCACCACGCCGTAGCGCTTGGCGCGTCGCGGATTATACCGTTTGGCTTCGAGGATGAGACCCAGCGCCCGGCTCAGGCCGATCAGCTTGGGCAGCCGCTGGCAGCCGCCGCCGGCTGGGATCAGCCCCAACTGGACCTCCACCAGGCCCAGGATGCTGCTCTCAGCCTCTACGCAAACGCGATAGTCGCAGGCCAGGGCAACCTCTAACCCGCCGCCCAAGGCCGGCCCGTTGATAGCGGCTACCGAGGGGTAGGGCAGATCGGCGAGGCGGTTGAAGACACGATGCAGGCGCCGAATCTGGCCGGCTGCCTCTTCAGGCTGCGTGGCGCGTAGCAATTCCTCCAGATCCGCGCCGGCCACGAACTGGTCCTGCTTGCCGCTGACCACGATCACGCCCTTCAGACCGGGAGTCAGATCGTCGACCGCACGTTCCAGATCTTCGATAAAGGCCATACTCATGACGTTGACTTTTTGGTCCGGCTGGTCGATCAGGATGGTTGCGATGCCATCCGCGTCGACGTGCGTGGTGATGCCGAGTTGAGTAGTCGGGGCTGTATGTACTGCCATGGTCTGCTCTATCGCTCCAGCACGATGGCACAGCCCAGCCCGCCCGCGGCACAGACGCTGACCAGCCCAAACTGGACGTCCCGCCGTTCCATCTCATTGGCCAGCGACATCAGCACCCGGGCGCCGGTGGCGCCAAAGGGATGACCAAGGGCGATAGAGCCACCGTTGACGTTGAGCGTAGCCGGATCTATCTCGCCGACCGCTTCCGCGCGTCCCAATCGCTCCTCGGCGAACTGCCGGGAGGCCAAGGCCTGTGTGGTGGAGAGCACCTGCGCCGCGAACGCCTCGTGCATCTCAACTAGATTGATGTCGGAGAGCTGTAAGCCCGCACGGTCCAGCGCCAGTGGGATAGCCCAGGCCGGCCCGAGCAGGAGTTGATCGCCTGGATCTACGGCGGCGTACGCATAGGAGCGAATCCAGGCGCGTGGTTTGAGACCAAGTTCGCTGGCCCGTTGTCCCGATACCAGCAGCAGCGCGGCGGCGCCGTCGGTCAGTGGGCTAGAGTTGCCAGCAGTGATGGTGCCGTGTTGCCGATCAAACACTGGGGGAAGGGCGGACAGCTTTTCCAGGGAGGTGTCGGTCCGAACGTGGTTGTCGTCGGTCACTGCCTTGCCGTCGGCCCGAAAGACCGGAACGACCTCGCGGCTCATCTTGCACTCCGCGTTGGCCTGGGCAGCCCGCCGGTGGCTGATCAGGGCCAGCTCGTCCTGCGCCTGGCGTGAGATGCCGTTCATCTTGGCCATCATTTCGGCCGACTGTCCCATGCTCAGTCCGGTGGAGGTCTCCTGAATGCCTGGCGCCACCGGCGCCAGGTCCTTCACCCGGACCTTGGCCAGGCTCTGCAGCTTGGCCTGCATGGTCCTGGATTGCGAGGCGCCGACCAGAGCACGAGCCAACTTGGCGCTGTATTGAATTGGCACGTTGGACAGCGATTCGGCGCCGCCCGTCAGGACTACGTCGGCGTAGCCCCGTTCGATCAGATCCACACCTGAGGTAGCCGCCTGGCAGGCCGAGGCGCACGCCAGGCTGACGGTGAAGGCCGGTACGGTACGCGGTAACCCGCTGGCCAGTCCGATCTCCCGCGCCAGATTGTGGTACTTCACGGGTCGGGAGACGTTACCGAAAATGATTTGATCGACCTCGGCGCGATCGATCTCGGCGCGCTGCAGCACTTCAACGCTGGCAGCGCACCCCAGATCGAATACGTCGAGTTGCGAAAAACTGGTGCCGGCCTTCACAAAGGCGGTTCTTCTCCCTTCGACGATTGCCGCCTGTCTGCTCCGGTCTGGCTTGCTATTGGTATGAGTAGTGATAGTTGCCTCCTGACGGGGACTGCCCGCCTTTCTCTTCCCGATGATGCTTCACAGCGGGCGCGGAGACCCGCCGTTGGTTGCTCGTCTTCGGTTTTTAGGCCACCGGCCGCGCCAGGTGATTGCTCTCCTGCTCCACCGGCTGCTCGTCGCGTAGCTGCCGTCGCAAGACCTTGCCGATGAGCGACTTGGGCAATTCGCTCCTGAACTCCACCAGCCTGGGAACCTTGTACGCCGCAAGCTGGCGGCGGCAGAACATCATAATTTCCTCCGAGCTGACCTCCGTCCCCTCCCGAAGCACCACGAACGCCTTGACGGTTTCTCCCCGATACTCGCTCGGCGCGCCGATTACCGCTGCTTCCAGCACGCCGGGATGGCTGTACAGGACATCCTCGACCTCGCGTGGGTACACGTTATACCCTCCGGCAATAATGAGGTCTTTTTTGCGATCGACGATGCGGAAATAGCCATCCCCGTCCATGCTGGCGATGTCGCCGGTATGGAGCCAGCCGTCGCGCAAGACATCGCGCGTGTCCTGCTCACGGTTCCAGTAGCCCATCATCACCTGCGGGCCGGCCACAGTCAGTTCGCCGACGGCGCCGGGAGGTACCGGCTGCCACGTCTCAGGATCGGTGATGCACGCGTCGGTGTCCGGCCAGGGGACGCCCACCGTTCCGGGCCGCACGTCGCCTAGAGGATTGCAGTGTGTCACCGGGCCGGCCTCGGTCAACCCGTACCCCTCCACTACTCTGGCGCCGCTCAACGCCTCGAAGCGAGCTTGAACGTCAGCGGGCAGCGGCGCTGCTCCGCTCATGCAGGCGCGCAGCGATCGGAACTGCCTGGGCGAGACGCCTGGAAGCTGAGAGAGTGCCACAAACATGGTGGGCACGCCGGGAAGGTAAGACGGCCGATATTTTTCCGCGAGTGCGGCCACTTCCTTTGAGACGAAGCGCGGCGCCAGAATCAGCGCTGCTCCCGCCACCACGCCCAGATTCATCCCTACGGTCATGCCGTAGACGTGAAAGAATGGCGCGACGCAGAGAATGCCGCCGACATCGTCCTGGCGGGTGTCGGCCTGCCACCGGTAGGCCTGCACTGCGTTTGCCACCAGGTTGCGATGGCTCAGCATGGCGCCCTTGGAGCGGCCGGTGGTGCCACCCGTATATTGCAGTACAGCCAGTGCATCCGGATTGATGACCGGCGTGTCGCTCCGTTCTTGATGCGCCAGCAGTTCCTCAAAACGATGCACGATGCCCGCTCGCTTGACCAGATGCACGCCCTGTCGCCGGCGTTTGACGGCATAGATCGGTTGCTGTTGTACGGGCAAGGCGTCGCCAATGCCGGTACAGATCACCGCCCGCACCTGTGTGTACGGCAGAGCCATTTGCACGGTGGGGAACAGTTGGTCAAGCGTGACGACGACGCACACCCCGGCATCCCCCAGTTGGTGCTCCAGCTCGTGCGGTGTGTAGAGCGGATTGGTTGGCACGACCACTGCACCGGCCCGCAGAGCGCCATAGAAGGCGACCAGGAACCGCGGCATGTTGGGCAGCATGATGGCCACGCGTTCACCGGGCTGGACGCCGAGTGCTCGCAAGCCCGCGGCGAAGGAGTCGATCTGCCGCTTCACGTCGCGATAGCGCAGTTTCTTTCCGCTGAAGATGGTAACCACGCGATCCGGATACCGCGTCGCGGCGTGCTCGAAGAGCTGAGGGAGCGTGATGTCCGGGTAGTCAATCGACCGTGGAACCTCGAGATCGTAATGGGCATACCAGGGCCGCTCCACGCTACAGCCTCCAGTCAAGCGACTTTACTTAACGAGCGTTCAGTAAATGCATTGTAATGCCGTGCGCCGGTACTGTCAAATGCACTGTACGGGTTCAGGAATGGACCTACAACCTTTGTTGTTCCTGAATCGGGCGCTGAGCAGGGGATGAAAGGCATGGATCAGATAGAGGCTTTCAGCCCCTGCGAATTTCACTGTTGGACGATATCCTGAATGCTATGGCCGAGTACGGCCATGGTATCGCCCATAAGGAAGTGCAATGACAGAGCAACTAGGTATTCCTGCAGAGCAGCGCCCCTCGGGATCGCCCTGGCCGACATCATCGGCGTCAGAAGTCGACCACGGAACAACGTCTGATGTTCGTTCCAACGGTATCAGCAATGGCGTCGTGGAGATGGCACAGGCACTCGCCACACGGGTAGAAGATTTCGCACGCCGCGAACAAACGGACCGCGCCGAGCGGGATCGATTGACGGAACAGGTTCGCAGCGTGGAGGAAGAACGGTGGGCCGAGCGAGCCCAGCGCGAAGCCGCACCCGAGGGCGCGCAGGACGCGATTAGCGACGCTGACCTGCACACGCTGGTGCAGGTGATCGACGCGGCGGTGCTGTCGCCCGAAAGCCTACGTGACCTGCTCGCCCTGAGTCAGCACACGGCACTCGCCGCCGCTGCGATACGTGACTATGTGCGGCTTCGCGATCAATCATCCCCGGCAGGATCAACAGATGCAGTATGAGTAGGCGGGGGACACGCACGAGCTAATTCGGGCTCTGCTTCCGTGGAGATAATACACCATTATGAAACGGAGAAATGACTCCCTTCGCGGTCTGCTGTTGCTGTACGCGCTCATAGGTATCGCGGCGGCATTCGCCGCGGGGTCTCGGCACGGGCCGACTGCTAAACGCGGCGCTATCCGCCACGGTTTGCCGACACCGTCAGCTTCTGCTACTCGGCGACCATCCGCCACACCTACGTCTTTGTCGCGCGCCCTTCCCACTCCAGTCCCGTCACGACGTCCCCATCCCACTCCAGTTCCGTCGCCCCGTCCGCGTCCTACGCCACTTCCTACTCGGCATCCAGTGCCCACGTCTACAGTCACCGTGCGCCATCCAGTAAAGCGGCCGCTGGTGTACGGAGCCGGTCTGCCGGTGGTGGACGGCGCAACTGGGGTGAAGGCACAGATCGAACGGATTGAGCTGCACAAAATTACACGGAGCAGGGGGAATTACCGAACCCGCCTCTTCCGGATTCTCGGGAAGGTGCGGCTGCAGGCTCTGGGCTATAGCGCTCTCTACAGCGCACGGGACTTCTATGCGGTCGATGCCCACGGCAGAACGTATAGATCGGGGGGCATATTCCGCGGACGGCGCCCGCTGCGCAACGGTCTTTTACGTGGCGGTTTCCGCTTGGTCCGCTGGATCGGCTTTACTCTTCCCCGGTTGGTCCGTGTCGTTACCATTATCTGGAATGACGACAATCATCTTTTTCCGGCGGCGACACTCGCGACACTGCGACGGTAAGCGTAGCTGCTGGGCAGCACCCGTGCTGACACAGTAATGCCTCCAACCCGCGTTCGTCCTTGCGAGTAAAAGGCTGAGCCGAGCCTTCAGACCCTGTTCGGGGAACTGCTGCGGGAGGCGCCGAGCGAGGCAACTGAAACTAGAGCTAGGGCCAGGACATCGCGAAACCCCAAGGCCTGGCCCAAGACCACGAAGCCGATGGTAGCCGCGATGGCGGGTTCCAAACTCATCAGAATCCCGAAGACACGAGTGGGCAGCGAGCGCAGCGCTTCCAGTTCAAGGGAGTATGGGACCACTCCGGAAAGTAGGGCAACGGCGAGCCCGGCCAGCAGCAAATACGGTTGCAGGAGATGCGCCCCGGCCCCCGCAATGCCGATAGGCAGCAGTGCAACTCCACCGACAGATAGAGCTAAAGCGAGTCCTCGGCCTCCAGAAAAAATGCCTCCGACGCGGGAGCTGAGCAGAATGTATCCGGCCCAGAACATTCCAGCCAGCAGAGCGAAACCAGCACCCACAGGGTCGAGGCCAAGGCCTCCCCAGGGCGCCAGAAGAACGATGCCGGCGGCAGCCAGGAGCACCCAGACAAGATCGAAGAGACGACGAGAACCGACCACGGCCACTCCCAGGGGGCCGGCAAACTCGAGTGTGACTGCCACTCCCAGCGGGATCCGATCGAGGGCCAGATAAAACGAGAAATTCATGGCTGCCGTGACCAGGCCGAAGAGGGCGGCCATGGCCAGGTCTCGGGAAGAATAGCCGCGCACCTGAGGACGCCACAGGATGAGCAGGACGATGGCCGCAAACCCCACGCGCAGCAGGGCGGCGCCGCCCGGACCGAGCGTCACAAACAGATGCTTCGCCACCGCCGAGCCCAGTTGCACGGAGACCCCGGCGAGCAGGACCAACGCCGTGGGTGGAAGTGATGGTCGCGAGGACGGGATTCGATTCACGCTCTCCGGCAGATGCGCGGCTGGGGAACTCATGTATGAGTCAGGGCTTCCTCCGACGGCCATATTCCCGTTGGATCTACATAGACGAAGCCGGCGCCCTTGATGGGGCGCCGGCTTCGTGGAGGCTCATACTCTGCGAGAGCAGATGCTCGTCAGTGCAGAAGTGGTTTCTTGCGCTTCGGCTCGGTGGACCGGGCGGTCCCTTGCGTGTTGCTGCTTATACCACCTCGCATCGCACTCGGTGCCGCGGTATCTACCAGGACGACGAGCGAGGCGCCGGCTTGAAGCAGTCCGAGCAATATACGGGCTTGTCGCCGCGCGGCTCGAAGGGAACCTGTGCTTCCTTGCCGCACTGGGCACACGTCGCCGAGTACATCTGGCGCTGCGGTCGGTCATATCCGCCGCCGCCACCGCCGCCGCCGTACGATGATGATGATCCGCCGCCGCCGCTATTGCGGCGCTCGGCGCGACAGCTCGGGCAGCGCTTGGGGTCTTGATAGCCACGCCCCGCGTGGAACTCCTGATCGTCCGCCGTAAAGGTGAACGGATTGCCGCACTGGGCGCAGGTCAAAGATCGGTCGGTGTAGTTCATGTCTTCCATCTCCTAGTTAACGTCTGGACAGAGCTGGATGACTACTACATGCAATCCGAAAGCCAGCGCCCACCAGGGCCGTACTGGATTAATCTTACTCACTTCAGTGCCCCTACGTCAAGGGAAACGAAGGTTAATCGGTGAGCGATTACGCCCCTTATCTGGTCGGCCCGGGAGTTGGCGTGGTGGGCTGGTTGACGGTAAAGGCAGCACGTGCCGAGAGACGGGCGCCATTGAGAGTGCATTGCGCCATTACTACGCCGGTGGGGGCCACGGTCTGTTGCTGGAATGGGAATACGGCGAATCCGTCCGGTCCAGCTGTCTGCGGCCCGCCGGCAAAGTTATTCGGCTGGCTGTTATTGCTGTACAGCACCGAGGACGTACACACTGCGTTGGGTAAGGTCTGAACGTAGATCGTGGGGAAATCGAGAGGCAACGACGGGTTGGGCGTGATACAGGTGCGCACGAAGAAAGCCTGACCTGTGGGAGTCGAGGTGGGAGCAGGTCCTGGGGTACCGGTTGCAGTCGCGGTCGCGGTCGGGACGGCCGTGGCCGTGGGAATGGCCGTCGCCGTGGGAACCGGCGTGTTGGTGGCCGCCCCCGGTGGGACTGTGGGAACGGCTGTGGGGCTGGCAGGATTGATCACGCGAACCAGCCGCTCGACGCTCTCGGCGGGCCATACTGCCTTGACGACAAGACCGCCGGTTCCCACTGCTCGATTCAGCACCTCCAGCGACAGTGTAGCCGTGGTGGTGGCGGGATCAACGTGGATCACCACCGACTGCGGACTTGGACCGGCGGCGCCAGCCGGCTGCAGTGGGCTCAGAACAGCAGCGCCGTTTCCACCACCCATGGGGTAGACCAGAACCGGCTCGTCCAACGCGAAACAGGCAACACTCGAGGTAATGGTGACGAGGTAGGTCGTGGTATCGAGCGGCGCCGAGACTGGGCCGCTGATGGATACGGTTTTGTTGGGCAGAATCAGGGCTCTGGTGGGGGTTGGTGAAGTGTTGCAAGGCACTAACCTGTTGTCAGGACTCTGGAAACAGAAACCGTTCACAGTAGTCATGGCTGCGTGCGAATTTGCACCGCCGCTTAAAGCGGCCGCCGCCACGAACACCACCAGTACGCCGATCCGTTTCATACAAGTCACCACCGCAAGATGTTGTTACTTTGGCCGCATAGTACCACAAGTTGTTGTTGAGAACCCCTGAAGCAGAGCTTACCGGCGAATCCAACGGGACGCACTTTGCCGATGGCGCTGGATAGCCAGGGCGATCAGCCGGTCGACTAACTCCGCATACGGTACTCCACTTGCTTTCCACAATCTAGGGAACATACTGGTTGCTGTGAAGCCGGGGATGGTATTTACCTCGTTTAGCACGATCTTTCCCGATTCCCGCAGCACAAAAAAGTCAACTCGAGCCATCCCGGCGCAATCCAGGGCGACATAAGCCCGGCGAGCCATCGCCTGAACCTCCTTGGTCTGCGCCTCGGAGAGCGGAGCTGGGATCAGGAGATCGGCCATCCCGACGCTGTACTTCGCCTCGTAATCGTAGAATTCATGGTGCGGGCGCACCTCGCCCACCACGGAGACCAGCGGCTCCTCATTTCCCAGCACACCGCACTCGACCTCGCGCGCATCCACGCCCTGTTCAACGATCACCCGCCGGTCGTAGCACGCGCTCAGTGCGATAGCGCGCTCCAATTCCTGGCGATGCCGGGCCTTTGATATGCCGACGCTCGAACCCATGTTGCACGGTTTAACAAAAACCGGATAGTGAAGTTGGCGTTCCACCGCATTGAGCACCGACGATGGATCGTCGGACCAATCAACTGCGTGCACCAGCGTACAGGGCACGCTTTCCAGACCGGCCCGCTCCAGCATCTGTTTGGCGGCCCACTTGTCCATGGCGAGAGCCGAGGCCAGTACACCGGAACCAATGTACGGGATAGCCGAAATCTCAAAGAGGCCCTGCATGGCGCCGTCCTCTCCGTGGGGACCGTGCAGCACCGGGAATAGCACGTCCACTGTCGAATCGTCCAGCTTAAGCTCCCGGGAGGGGAGCGGTAGCAAGCCGTTCGAAGCGGGCTTGATCGGCAGCTCGCTGGTGTTTGTCAGTTCGGGTGTCACTCCCGATTCCAGCAGTCGATCCGGGGAGTCGGTTAGCAGCCACTTTCCTTCGCGCGTGATGCCGATTACCACGACATCGTATTTGTCCGGGTCCAGCGCTTGGAGCACGCAATTCGCGGACGCCAGTGATACCTCATGTTCGCCGGACTTGCCGCCGCATACAATAGCGACGCGAATTTTGCTCAAGGAACTGCTTCCAGCTGGAAGGCCGGCTTGAGACTACCGACTACGTCCCCCATCAGATCGCGCACTTCTGGCTCTCGATAGCGCCACAGTTCGTCCGCTTGGGGTGCGTCAAAAGCGCCCACATGTTCGAGCACGCGCATGGCGACCGGCGGGATAGCGCGGGAGTTGCCATCGGTGATTTTTATGGCAAGACCCAGTGCCAGGGGCACGAGCCCGGCGCCCTGGTACCCTTCGGCTCCGCCCTTGGCCACGATGGTTCCCCGCGCCGCGGACATCAGATCGGTGTCGAAGCGGTCTTCGCCGCCCACCATCTCAGGATTGCCGGTCATGGCCATCACCACTCGCCCCGCCGCGCCGGCCAGGTCATCCGAGACGCCTTCACCGGTGGCGAGCCGAGCGAAGGCCTGTGCGGATCGGTTCAGTGGAAGACGGAAAGTTGGCACGGCGCAATTGTCGACAGCGATTTCGATGTCCGTCTGGTTCAGGTCGGCAAAGGCTGCCAGGATCTGACGGGTCTGACGCTGGAGCGGATGGTTGGGATTCCCGTACTGTTCCAGCGGCCATCCCATGGTGAGGCAGGCCACCAACATCCCGGTATGGGCGCCGCTGCAGTTGTTGCAGGCCGGCGACGGCTCCAGATGTTCGCGCCAGCGCTCCGCCGCCGCTTCCTGATTCAGCGGGGCATGGGTGCCGCAGCGGAGGTGCGATTGGTCCAGACCGATCTTCTCGAGAATGGAAATCACCGCCTCGACGTGACGGGGCTCCCCGTTGTGAGAGGCACACATGACAGCTAGCTCCCGACCAGTTATGCCGTAGCGGTCGATCGCTCCGGACAACACGGCCGGCATGGCTTGAAACGGCTTGGCGGCAGAGCGAAGAAATACGCGCTGGTCCTGGTTGCCGACGGCCAGCATGGTGTCGCCCGATGCGCCCACCACCGCCACGATGCCACGATGCATGCTGCCGGGGTGATTGCCGCGCATGACGGCGACCAAGGGTTGGTCTCCCTGGAACGAGTCTTCCGGCGCGGTGGTTCTGGTCTGAAAGGTTCGGGAGAGTTGCATGGTTTTCCGTCCTGTGCGAAGGGTTCATTATACGGGTGAGCTGCAGAGCCGAGAGGCTACAACGTTAGTCAGGCATAGGGAGCACAGTGCGCTCCAGTGCCCCAGCGAGCTGAGCGGGACTCAAGGGCACTGCCCCCAGATGCTGGACGACTTCCCCTCCCGCCACGTTGCCAAGATACGCCGCCAGACGCATGGACATGCCGGCGGCGAGCGCCAGCGTGAAGACAGCGGCCACCGTGTCGCCGGCGCCGGTCGCATCCACCACCTCGGTGCCGTGCCCCGGAGCTACTGGCAAGTGGTAGGGCTCCTGGTCGCGCTGAAAGAGTACAAGCCCCTGGCTGCCGCGGGTGATCAATACCCCGCCGGCATCCATGCGCAGGAGCAGCGCTTCCCCGGCACGTGCCAGGTCATGGTCGTCGCGGATGGGCCGGCCCAGAGCCGCTTCTGCCTCCGGTTGATTGGGAGTCACGGCGGTAACGCCCTGAAAGCGAAAGAGGTCGCCATGGGAGTCCACGGTGATGATGAGGCCGTGCCGACGTGCTTCCGGTAGACAGGCCTCGATCACTTGCTGCGAGATCGCGCCGTTCTCGTAGTCCGAGATCAGGAGCGCATCGGCGTTGGGCAGGGCGGCGCACACGTTGTCAATCATCTGGCCGCGCAGCTCATCGCTCACCTCTCGGTCGTCGATCCGATCTATGCGCACTATCTGCTGCTGGGCTTCCTGCAAACGTCCGGCCAGGACTCTGGTCTTGGTTGAGGTCGGCCGCCCAGGATCGACCAACAGACCGGCAGTACTCATGCCCGATTCCTCGATTGCGAGGCTGAGCCGGCGTCCCATCTCGTCGTCGCCGATGATGCCAAATGGAACGGCTTGAGCCCCGAGGGTGCTGATGTTGTATGCGGGGTTGGTGGCGCCGCCCGGGCGCATGAAGTGATCGGCGTGCCGTAGCACCAGGACCGGCGCTTCGCGTGATATGCTCCACGGTCTTCCCAGGATGTATTCGTCGGCAACCATATCGCCTGCGACCAGAACCCGGCAGGAGCGGAATCGGTCGAGCAGCGCCTTGAACTGGCCGGTCAACACGTACTCCTGCCTGGAATGCGGCCACTGTGTGATCTATCGCAGCGGTTATCCAGAGAGCGATCCATAAAAGACGTGGACCGTGGCTGCGCTGTACTGCACAATGCAGACCTCCGATCCGCTGGTGGCTGAAATCGAAAATGATGTCGCGCCGGGCCCAGGAATCGCCCCTGAGTCGATCGTCCAGCCGGCGCGCGGTAGGCGCGTGACGTAAAACTGGCCGACCGCCGAGGCCGGTACGTCTGGCCGGGCATTGCTGACAACCTCAGAGCCATCGACGGTCTTTCCGCCCGCGTTAAACACCGCCGAGACGGGGATCCCATACGAGAAGGGGGGCGCGAGTAATACGTTGGCCGGGAGCGCTTGGGGAGCCGGTGGAGAATTACCGGTGGTCCCGCCCGGTGGCGCGGCGCTCCCCACCTGGATGTTCCACGCGTCGTTATCGACCACCGGGTACCGCCCATTCGGCCCATACAGCCCAACCGAAAAGTGGTACTGGCCGGGAGCGCTGGGAGCGGCGCCGGTACTGGTCCACGTCCCCGAGCCGGCCTGGCTCAACGTATAGGTCAGCGGACCTGCGCCGGTTGGCGCACCGGAAGCAAGGTACACCTCTACCCGGCGAACATCGCCGGAGGTCGTAACGCTTGCCGTTAGGCTGGCGCCGGAGTTTACGGTGATTGGCCGGACGCTGACGGTGATGAGCCGCCCGGCCGCCGCGACTGGGACGGACGTGGCCGTGGCGGCTCGGGTGGGTGCGGCTGTTGGTTTGGCCGTCGGTATCGTGGTTGCAGTGGGCCTGGCAATGACCAGCGCGGTCGGTGTTGGCGCCACGGGTGTCGGTGTGTCGGTAATAACGGGCGCGGGAGCAGGGGCCGGCGTGGGGGTCGCGGCGGGCCGGCTGGTGGGCGTTAGCGCCAGGACATGTCGAGTACTGACCGGCAAGGCCTTGGTGCTACTACCACACCCTGCCAGGCCAAGTGCACCCAAGCACACGAAAAAATGGATACGATGACGACTCACGCGCACCTCGACGGAAAACCAGCGAATAGTATCAACCCTGGTTCCGCTCGGGCAAGGTCCCGTGGCCGCCACCGCCCGGACTGCGAATGCTCAGTACATCGCCGGGCAATACCGAAAACAGTGCTTTGGCCGGCAACTGCTGCTCACCGTTCTCACGGATCAGCACGTTTTCCCCGCGGCCGCCGGGTCCACCCCCATACAGGCCATACGGCGCCGTGACGCGCCGTTCCGTCAACACCGTCACCGTTGCAGGCGTTAAAAACTTCAAATCCCGCTGCAAGCCGTCGCCCCCGGTATGCGCTCCGGCGCCGCCTGTCCCGCGCCGCAGCAGATACCGCACGACCTGCAGCGGGTACTCCGATTCCAGAGCCTCCACCGGCGTGTTCAAGGTGTTGCTCATGTGGTCATGTACGCCGCTAGCGCCGGATTGTCCTGGCCGCCCCCCAGTGCCGCCGCCCATGGTTTCGTAGTAGGCAAACGGTCGTCCGCTGCGCGAGTCAAGGCCTCCCAGCGCCAGGTTGTTCATGGTTCCCTGGCTGGCCGCGGGCACCGCGTTGGGCAGCGCCCGAGCAAGAGCGCCGAATAGCACATCCACAATTCGCTGCGAGGTTTCCACGTTGCCCCCGGCCACGGCGGCGGGCGGCTGAGCCGACACCACGCTTCCCACAGGAGCCGTAATCACCAAGGGGCGCATCGAGCCGGCGTTGACCGGCACATCTTCCCGCAAGAGGCAGCGCAAGACGTACAGCGTGGCGGAGATCGTCACCGCTCGCACTGCGTTAACGCCGCCCGTCCGTTGCTCCGCGCTTTCCGTGAAGTCGATTTCCAGGTCGCTACTCTCCGCCCGGCGTCGGATCGTGACGGCAATCGGTACCTGCTCATCGCTCTGGCCATCATTGTCTAAATAATCGATAAACGAGTATTCGCCGGGCGGGATGCACTCGATAGCGCCGCGCATCGTCGCTTCCGCATAGCTCTGCAGTGCTTCACCATGCGCCGTTACGGTCTTGGCGCCGTAGCGTTCGACCAGTGCGATCAGACCCTGTTCTCCGACCCGTTGCGCCGCGAGTTGCGCCGTGAAATCGCCCCGGCGCTCGTCCGGCGTCCGCACATTGCGCAGCACTAAGTCGAGAATGTCGTCGCGCAATCGTCCCTGCTCTACCAGGAGTGAAGGCGGAATGATAATGCCCTCCTGGTAGATCTCGGTTGAGAGCGGCATGGAGCCGGGGGACATGCCACCGACGTCGGCGTGGTGAGCCCGCGACATTACGTAGCCGAGCAGGTGGCCATCCGCGCGGTGGGCCGCGGATACCAGCGAGATATCGGGCAAGTGCGTACCGCCAGCGTATGGATCGTTGAGAAATACTACGTCGCCGGGGCGTAGCTCGAAGCGCTCGCGCACGGCCTGCATGGCCATCGGCATGGCGCCCAGATGAACGGGCATGTGCGCCGCCTGAGCCAGTAACCGGCCCTCGGCGTCGAAGAGCGCGCAGGAGAAGTCGCGACGCATTTTGATATTGGGAGAATAGGAGGCCTGCTGCAGCGTCACTCCCATCTCTTCCGCAATCGAGCTGAAGAGGTTTGCGAAGACTTGCAGTGAGAGAGCATCGACCGGCGCCGGCTCCATCGGTCCTATTCCTCCATCAGCTTGGTCTCGAGAATCTGCTCGTCCTCAAAGGCGTGCAGACGCAGGTAGAATCGCGCCGTGTCGACCAGCGCTTGCATGGGGACCAGGCCCACCACTTCAGAATCGGTGACGGTTACGCCGTGGGAGGCAGCCTCCATCTGCACCAGATTGAAGACCGTATGGAGCGCGCTCTTATGAAAGTTGGTCAGGTTCATGGAAACCTGGACCTGATTGCGAGCCGGAATGCTGAGACCGAGCGCCTTGACGAAACGCAAGCCGCCGCTGCTGTGACGGATGGTGCGGGCGATGCGCTTGGCGACCGCACCATCCGAGGTGTTCAGATAGATGTTGTACGCGATCAGCGGTCCGCGCGCTCCGACCACGGTTGCCCCCGCGGTCTCATGAACCGCCCTCGGACCCAGATCGGGGGCACGATCCGGATCCGTTCCGATCATCTGCCGCAGCTCCTCAAAGCCCTTTCGCCGGATATTTTCCAGATTCTGCCGGTCCGGCCTGGTGGCGGCCTCTTCATAAAAGTACACCGGCACCTTCAGCTCCTCCGCCATGCGGGCGCCGAAACTACGTGCTGCGTCTACTGCGTCGTGCATGCGCGCCCCGCCCAGTGGAATAAAGGGCACCACATCGGTGGCGCCAATCCGAGGATGCTCGCCACTGTGGCGCCTCAGGTCAATCAGCTCCGTGGCGCACCTGGCCGCGCGGAATACCGCTTCCTGCACTGCCGCTGGATCGCCCGCCAGGGTGAGCACACTGCGATTGTGGTCGGCGTCGGAGTGCAGGTCCAGAACGTGAACCTCGGGCACCGATCGGGCGGCTTCGACGATCTGTTGCACGATCTCCGGCCGTCTGCCCTCCGAAAAATTGGGCACGGACTCCAACAAGGCTTTAATGGGGCACCTCCTCCGCATGGGCCGACTCCAACAACCCGCGTTGACCGGGCAGCAATCGGGGAAGTCCGTCTATGGAAACAAAGTCCGACTCGGAAATTTCAGTGCTGGGAACAAACGCGCCGCTGCGATAGGTACCGCGGTAGACCAGGTTCACCAGCGGACGCCCAGCGTCCACGTACACGTGCCAGACCGGCGTCAGGTCGACCACCATACCGGCTTCCTCCAGGATCTCACGTTTCAGCGCGTCGGCCGGCTGTTCGGCATGTTCCAGGAAGCCGGTCGGCAAGCCCCAGGGCGTATCACCTCGATAGGTGTGTCGCAGCAGCAGATACTCGCCGCGCTCGTTCTCGATAATCCCGACCACGCCCACCATGAATTGCGGAAACAGTACAGTCCGTATGCCTGGCCGCGACACCACCTTCTGCACCGGTTTGCGCATGGCCGCCGGCCAGGGAAGCGCCCAGACGCGTGTAAGCAACTCGCGGATCATGCGGGCCGTGAGAGGGGAGGACTGGAGACCACGTTGCCTTCCTGCACCACCACCCGGCCGCCGGCTACCACCGATTCGACCAGATTCATCGCGTAGAAATATGGTATTGCTCGGTAATCGCCCACACAAAATACCGTGAAGTCACAGTACTTGCCCGGCCGCAGTGAACCCACCATATCCTCCATGCCGAGGGCTCGCGCGCCGTGCAGGGTGGCCGCCTGGATCGCCTCCTCGGCCGACATGTGGAGTTTGAGGACCGCCAGAGTGAGGATGAACTGCATGTTCTGGGTGTACGACGTTCCGGGATTGAAGTCGGTGCCGAGCGCCACGCAGACCCCCGCCTCCAGCATCTGCCGGGCTGGCGCGTACCGGTCGCTACCGAGAAACAAGGTGGTCCCCGGTAGCAGCACGGCAACGGTGCTGCTACCCGCTAGCGCCGCGATATCATCGTCGTCGGCATACACCGCGTGGTCCACCGAGAGGCAGCCAAGTTCGCAGGCCAGGCGGATTCCCGGACCCGCTCCCAATTCGTTGGCGTGCGCGGTCAACTCGAAACCCAACTCCCGGGCCCGCATCAGCAATGAGCGGCACTGCGCCTCCGTGAAAACGCCTTCGTCGCTCCACACATCGACCAGGCGAGCCGCGTCCTGGGCCAGCGGAAGCCATTGCTCGGTGACTTCGCGTATGTACTGGTCAGCGCTGCCGGAATAATCCTCCGGCATCAGATGAGCGCCGAGGAAGGCCGGAACGACCTTGAGTGGATGAATATGTTGGAGACGATTCAGCACGCGCAGGCTCTTGCACTCGTCGTCGCTGGTGAGCCCGTACCCGGTCTTTCCCTGGATGGTGGTCGTGCCATACTGCAAGAACGTCTCGGCTCGCTGATATGCCAGGTTCAGAAGCTGTTCCTCGCTCGCCTTGCGCGTTTCCCGCACCGTATGCATGATGCCGCTCTCCAACTGCCTTTCGTAGGGCTGTCCGCTGGAGCGAGCGTAAAAATCGGCGGTGCGATCTCCCGCGAAGACTGGATGCGTGTGAGCGTCGACGAAACCGGGCAACACTACGCGCCCGTGGGCGTTTAAGATCGTTGCCTCCGGTCCCAGCCGGACCTCGGAGCGCAGATCGTCCATGCGCCCGATCCATACAATCTTGTTGTCTTTGGCGGCCAGGGCCGCGCCCTCGAGGACACCCAGCGGGCCGGCAGCATCCGCGTGAACGTCGGGTGCCACGGTCACCAATTGATCGACGTTAAATAGGGCAAAATCGGCGTCTAGCATTTGGCTCCCTCCCGGCTGGTAGTTCCATGATATGGCAGTCGCGGATCCCAGGCATTTTCAGCCGCTAATCGGCACGTGTCTTGGCTCGAATCAGTCATTCACACGGCCGAAGGTGCAGTCCAGGGGAATCGTGCGAGAAACTCTGGCTACCACATCATGTGTCTATGCCGTACAATTGAGCACAACATCTAGGGGGCGCCGATTGACACCGCACTATGTAGTGGTTAGGATAGAGCCAAGCCCCTAAATATCGCAGACTGTATTTGGCAGATTTCTTGGTAGGGAGACGAGTTATGGAGATTCAAGTTCAGCAGGATGTCGCAGCGGCCACTGATATCGTCGACCGCGCCTATCAGGGTGGCAAAGTGAGTGCTGGACCGCGTCCCAATCGAGGCGGCGAGTGGTCGGAATCCGCCGTGCGGGTGCTGCGCGAACGGTATCTCAGGAAGCGCGACGGCCAGGTGGTGGAAACGCCAGACGAGATGTGCTGGCGCGTTGCCGGTTCCGTCGCTGAGGCCGAAGCGCATTGGGGCTCCAGCCGGACCGTTGAGCAGTATGCGCAGGCCTTTTATGACACCCTGATCGAGCGAAAGTTCATGCCCAACTCGCCGACCCTGATGAACGCCGGCACTGGCAATGGCCTGCAGTATTCGGCCTGCTATGTGCTGCCCGTGGGCGATTCTATTCCCGATATTTTTGACACGTTGAAAAATGCCGCCATTATCCATCAGAGTGGCGGCGGGACCGGCTTCGCCTTCTCGCGTGTTCGACGCAAGAACAGTCTGGTATCGCGCAGCGGCGGTCGAGCCAGTGGGCCGGTGTCCTTCTTGCGGGTGTTTAACGCCGCGACCGAAGCAGTGAAGCAGGGTGGTACTCGCCGCGGCGCCAACATGGGCATCCTGCGTGTCGATCATCCAGATGTGCTGGAGTTCATCGAGTGCAAGAATGACGGCGGGATCACGAATTTCAATATCAGCGTGGCCATTACCGATCCCTTTATGGACGCGCTGCGCAGAGACGACTTCTACGACCTGGTGGATCCACACAGTCATGAGGTCACCACGCGGCTGCGGGCCCGAGATGTCTGGGCCAAAATTATCGACTCGGCATGGCGCAGCGGCGATCCCGGCCTGGTGTTCATCGATCGCATCAACAGCAGCCCGGCCAATCCCACCCCAGAGATTGGCATGATCGAGGCGACCAACCCGTGTGTGGTGGGCAGCACGCGTCTCGCCACGGCGCAGGGCCTCCTCCGCATGGACGCCCTATTCGCCGCGCAGGAGTCCGTGCGCGTGGCCGTCGATCCGCGCGCCACCGGTGCCGCTCAGCTGGCAGTCAACGGCGCCATCATCTCCAGGTCGACCGGTGTGCAATTCCACGACGCGGTCCCGGTCTTCCGAACCGGCCAAAGCATGCCCGTGTGGCGGCTGACCACGAGTCACGGCATGATTATCACGGCCACGCCGAACCACCGGTTCCTCACGTCAGATGGCTATCGACGTTTGGACCAGCTGGAATATGGTGATACCGTCCTGTTGCAGAGCGCCGAAGGCGGGTGGTCCACGGTTCACGATCTGCCTGCGGTGACCTACGGGTCACAGTCCGATGCCCGTCTTCGCGCACGTCAGGCACGTGGCGAGGCTGAGCCACCGACGGCATGGAGCGAGGAGCTGGGCGAGACACTGGGCTACCTGCTGGGTGATGGATGGGTTCGACGCGACACTACCAGCGATGTGCTCGGTCTGGCCGTGGCTTTAATCGATCGACCGGTGGCCGAGGCACTACAAGCACGAATGAGCCGCTGGTTTGGCGCGCCGGGACACCTGGCGACCCGCCAGGGGCACCTTCAGATCACGTACAAAGGTGCGCCGGCCACCTTCTTCACGCAGCTCGGCTTGCAGGCCTGCCGTGCCCCGGAGAAACGGGTGCCGGAATGCATCTTCTCGGCGCCGCGGGAAGCGGTCGTCGGTTTCTTGCGCGGCCTGTTCAGCGCCGACGGCACGGTCAATATCAACGAGCGGCGGAAGACGTGCAGCGTTCGGCTGGCATCATCGTCGCTTGAGTTAGCGCGAGATGTGCAGCAGTTGCTTTTGAATTTCGGGATCGCGAGCGCCGTGCGCCTGCGCCGCCATGCGACGGTCCAGCTCCTGCCGAACGCGCAACGAGAACCGGCCGAGTATGCGACGGCAGCGCAGTATGAGGTGCTGCTCGATAAGGTCAATCGCGATCGCTTCGTGGAGATGGTCGGGTTCATGCAGGAGCGTCAGCAGACCAGAGCACGCGCCTGGATCGACGCCAAGTCTCGCGCGACGAACTCCGAGACCTTCGAGACCCGGGTGGCGCTGATCGAGGACGCCGGCAGGGCCGATGTCTACGACACCACGGAGCCGGTGACACACAGCATCATCGTGAATGGACTTGTGACCCATCAGTGCGGGGAACAGCCGCTTTTGCCCAACGAGGCGTGCAACCTCGGCTCGCTCAACGTCGCTCGCTTTCTCGTGGAGCGCGACGGAAATAAGGAAATCGACTGGGGTGAGATGGAGCGCGTGGCCAAACTCTCGGTGCGCTTCCTCGACGATGTGATCGAAGCGAACCCGTATCCATTGCCGGAGATCGACGCCATGGTCAAGGCCAATCGGCGTATCGGCCTTGGCATCATGGGATGGGCGGACCTGCTCTTTGAGCTGGGTATCCCCTACGACGGCGACGAGGCTATCCAACTGGCCGATCGCCTGTGGAGCTTCATCGAGCGCGCCGGCCACCAGCAGTCGCAGGAGTTGGCCAGGGAACGCGGCCCCTTCCCCAACTGGGAGCGCAGCATCTATCGACATGGCCCGCAGCTGCGCAATTCAACCGTGACCACCATTGCGCCGACAGGGACCATCAGCATCATTGCCGACGCTTCCAGCGGCATCGAGCCGATCTTTGCCCTGGCCTTTCAGCACAAGGTGGACGACCGCGTGCTGACCTTTACCAATCCCATATTCGCGCAGGCCGCGCAGCGCAGGGGTATCCACAGCGACGAGCTGATGAGCCGTGTCAGTTCGCATGGCTCGGTGCACGGCGTGGACGGGGTACCGGAGGATTTGCAGCGCGTGTTTGTCACCGCCCACGAAGTGGAGCCGGAGTGGCACGTGCGAATGCAGGCGGCCTTTCAGAAACATACCGACAACGGCGTCTCAAAGACCATCAACCTGCCGGCCAGCGCGACCGTCGCCGAAGTGGAAAACGCCTACGACATGGCCTGGAACCTGGGCTGCATGGGCATCACCGTGTTTCGCGACGGCTGCAAGGGCGCCCAGGTGTTGAATATCGGCGTGGAGGCGAAGCAAGCGGACACGACGGAAGCCGTGGTGGAGGAGCGAGCGGCCCAGGCCTCACTGCCCGGTCTCCCCACCATCCAGCCACGTCCGCGCAAAGTGATCGGGGAGACACACAAAATTGCGACCCCGGTCGGAACGGCATACGTCACGGTCAACATGGACGAGCGCGGCGAACCGCTTGAAGCCTTCGTCAATATCGGCAGTTCGGGCAGCGATATCACGGCGTTTGCCGAGGCCATCGGTCGGCTCATTTCGCTCGTTCTGCGGACGCCTTCGCCACTCACCCAGCGGGAAAAGATCGGGCAGATCGTGGACCAGCTCAGCGGCATTGGTGGCAGTCGCTCACTCGGCTTTGGGGCGCAGCGCGTCCTCTCGTTGCCGGACGGTCTGGCTCAGGTGCTCGACGAGTACACCGAGAAGCTTACCGACCAAATCCAGCGCACCGGCCTGCTGCCCGAGCTATCGATGAAGGCCGACCTCTGCCCGTCGTGCGGATGGGCGGCATTTGTCCACGAGGAAGGCTGCAAGAAGTGCCACATGTGCGGCCACAGCGAGTGCTAGCTCGGTAGTCTTTCGTGCTGCATGCTCTCCCGCCCGGGGCCGGCCCGAAAGGGCCAGCCCCGGGTTTCCTTATTGCGGGTAAACAACGTCATGGAACAGATCGTAGTTCCGTCCCACGACATTGGTCACTGGACGCCGCGACTGCGTGTGGCACGCCCCACATGCCGCATGAGCTCCTCATAGGTCCGCCGAGGATGGGGTAGATCCTCCATGATCACCCGTCGCTCGCGACCGTGCTGATCGCGGGCGCACAGTTCCACGGTACCCACACCGAGGACGCGGTCAATGGGGCTCTGCTTGAGTTCCAGCGTGATGATATGCCGCACTGGGACGCCAAAGCGATGATGGCTCAGCAACCCCCATTGGACTACCGCCGCGTTGCCGTCCATACTGTAGCGCCAGGCTCGCGTGTTCAGCCACGACAGCACCGCGGCGAGTGCCACCAGGGCTGGTAGGAGCGCATATGGCGCCGAGGGGTACTCCGGCAACGTATATCCCGCCACGGTGAGACGCGCGGCGTACCCCGCGGCGCCCACCACGCCCACTCCCACCAACGCCGCCGCGTACGTCTTGCGCGCCGATCGCCGAAGCACCAGTTCGGCTTCCGCCTCCACCGTGGCCTGTAACGGTACCGCACGGGCAGCCTCGGCTTCAGCTGGCTGGACCGAGGCCAGCGGCTGAATCGCCGTGCTCTCAGAGGCTAGCGGCTGGATGGCCGTGCTCTCAGTCGTGTCCTGGGCCGGCTCCAGGGCATCCGCCAGCGCGGTAGTATCGTCAAACCGATCTTCCGGATTCTTGGCCAGCGCCCGCATGACGGCATACTCGAGCGAAGGACCAACCAGCGGGGCACGTGGCTGCAGCGCCGGCGGAGCGGCCTGGAGGTGTTGGTTTGCCACGGCCAGGGCGTTGGGGCCATCAAAGGGTAGCGTGCCGGTCAACATCTCGTAGAGCACCACACCGCAGGCGTAGATATCCGAGCGGGTGGATGGATCGTCACCGCGCGACTGTTCCGGCGAAAGATAATGCGCCGAGCCCAGGATGGCGGCCGTTCGCGTGGTCGAGCCGTCAACCAGATGCGCGATGCCAAAATCGGCCAGCCGAGGCGTGCCGTCCGCCGTGATCAAGATGTTTTGTGGCTTTACATCCCGGTGAATAAGGCCCTGGGAATGAGCGTAGCCCAACGCATCCAGGACCGACCGCATGATACTGGTGGCTCGTTCCGGAGCCAGGGCGCCACCCGCGTCCAGCACCTCCTTCAGCGTTCGCCCTCGCACGTACTCCATCACGATGTAGTTTGTGCCCTGTTCCTCGCCGACATCGTATACAGGAACGATGTTGGGATGTGAGAGCGAGGCGACAACCTGGGCTTCACGCTGGAATCGAGCCAGAAAGCCCGGGTCGCGAGTGAGGTCCTCGTGCAGAATCTTGATCGCGACGTCCCGGTTGAGACGCTGGTCGCGACCGCGATAGACGGTCGCCATGCCCCCTTCGCCCAGCGGCCCTATCAGCCGGTACCGACCTCCCAGCACAAAATCGAAGTGGGGCATCTCAGGCAAACTGGCGGGCAGGCAGCCCAAGGCGCCGCCGCTGCACTGCCTGCAGCGCAAAGCGCCCCGTGTAATACGCTTGCCAGAGGCCGAAAACGCCCGGCCGGTACGCAGCCGAGTACGTGTCCAGCGTGGTAAACTGCCTCCCGCCAAAGCCTTCCTTGAATCGGTAGACGCCGTACATGTCTTGATCCTCGCGGAGCAGGTCCGGCACCGCGCGGAAGTCGTAGAGGGAACAACCCCACCTCTTGGCGCGCTGAATTGCCTCCCATTGGAGGAGGTACGGGGCCATGAGGTTGCGGTACTCGTTACTTGAAGCGCCGTGCAAATACCAACAGGTCGCCCCCATGCGGAGCAGCGTGACGGCCCCAATAAGCTCCCCCTGGTAGCGGGCAAAGAGCATACAAAAACTTCCGGTCTGCTGGTAGAGTGAGAACATGGTGCGGTAGAGCGGCTGGTCATGGATGAAAAAGTCGTCGCGCTCCGCCGTTTGCTGATAGAGCGCATAAAAGGCATCGAGATCGCCCAGTCCGGCCTCGTGCACTTCGACACCCTTACGCGCCGCCAATCGAATGTTGTAGCGGGTCTTTTGCTTCATCTCGGCCAGTATGGTGTCTTCGTCCTGGCCCAGGTCGAGAATCCATGAGCTGCGGGGCTGGCTGGGAGGATAGCTCGGGTGAAGGCCGAGGCTCGTCAGCATATCGCTGTACGGCATGTCCATAGCGGAGACGTTGGGCTCGACTCGGATTCCAATGCTGTTGCGTTCGTGGCCGAGAGAGCGAGCCGCCTCGAGCAACGGCGCCAGGGTCTGGACGGTGGCTCGTGGCAGAGCCGGGCCGCGGGGGACCATCAGGAGCGTTCGTTGCGAGCGATGGACGGGGTTGATGAACACCTGCATGGCGCCCACCATCTCGCCGGCCTGGCAAGCCGCCAGCCGCACCGCCAGGCCGCCCAGCGAAGGTCCCAGTTCTCCCCACTCCCAGCCTTGCTGGAAGTGAGCACCGTGAACGGAGGCAACGAATCGATTCCATGACGTGGGATCGTCCCACTGCCGGACTGAAATGCTCATAAAGCCGCCCATGCTAGCACGCCCCGGGCGTTTGGTAGAATGACCAGATTTTGCACATGAAAGCCGCTCGTACTGCCGCCGTGACTCGCCAGCCGCGCGCCGATCACCTGGCCGGCGCCACGCTGCTTCTCAGCGCGTCTTTTGTGTTGAGCCGCGTTCTAGGCTTGCTCCGAAATGTGGTCATTGCCGACGTGTTTGGCGCGACCAGGCAGGTGGAGGCCTACTTCGCCGCATTCCGCATACCGGACACCATGTTCATGCTTGCCTCGGGCGGCGCGCTGGCCTCCGCCTTCGTGCCGGTGTTTGCCGGCCTGGTCCAGCGAAAACACGAGCGCATCGCCTGGGAAGTGGCCAGCAGCGTGCTCAACACGGTTTTCCTGGCCCTGGCCGGTCTAGCCGCGGTCGCCTTTGTGCTGGCGCCGCTGCTGATGGCGGTGCTGGTACCCGCGTATACACCGGCGGAACGCGCCTTGACCGTCGATCTGACCCGGATCATGCTGTTGCAGCCGATCTTCCTGGGCGTATCGGCGCTTATCAGCGCTATTCTCCAGACCTACCAGCGCTTTATCCTGACCGCCGTCGCTCCATTGCTCTACAACCTGGCGGTGATCGTGGGAGCCTTGCTGGGCCACTCGCACGGGGTGGCGGCGCTGGCCTGGGCGGTGGTTATCGGCTCGCTCGCTCAGCTACTGGTGCAACTGCCTGGTCTGTGGCCACAGGCGCGCCTGCTGTACCATCGGTCAATCGATTGGGAGTTTGCCGAGTCGCGTGAGGTCCTGCGTTTATTTCTCCCGCGCGTGGTGGGACTGGCCGCATTTCAAGCAATGCTCTTCATCACGCTCTACCTGGCGCAGGGGTTACCTAAAGGGAATGTTGCGGCCATCAACTATTCCTGGCTGTTGATTTCCTTTCCAGTGGGAGCGCTGGGGACCGCCGCGGCCACGGCCATCTTCCCGACACTCTCGCGGCTGGCCGAAACCGAGGACTATGATGCGCTGGCCGGGACAGTGGGGCGAGGCCTGCGCTTTGTCCTTTTCCTGGCCCTGCCGGCGGCGATGGGATTGATCGTGCTGCGCCGGCCGATCATCAACCTGCTCTACAACCACGGCGCCTGGACCCATCACGCCACCGAACAGACCGCGTTTGCCCTGCTTTTTTACGCCATGGCTCTGACCCCGCTGGCTGCCATCGAGATTTTGCCCCGTGTTTTCTACGCGTTACGGGATACCGTGACGCCGGTTCGCATCGCGGTGGTCGCGGTGACCCTGGATGCGGTGCTCAGTATCCTCTTTGTTCATCTCCTTCCGCCCGCCTCCGGTCAGGGCGGTCTGGCACTGGCCTCCGCCCTCGCCAATGGAGTGCAGGTCGTGTGGCTGGCGGTCGCTTTGAATCGAGATCTGGGAGGACGCGTGGCGACGAAAGAGATTTTGTCGACGTTGCGCGATTCCGTGCTGGGCAGTCTTGGCATGGGCGCGGTGCTTTATCTGACTCTGGACCCGCTGACCGCGATTTTCGCCCAACATGGTTTCGGCGCGCTCTTTACCGTGTGCATCGAAGTAGCGCTCGGCGTCGCCACCTTTGTCTATGTGATGTACCTGCTTGGCGCGCCGGAGCTGTACCAGCTTCGCGGTTTCATCGCCCGGCGGAAATAAGAACAGGGGAGCGACGATTCGCTCCCCTGTTGCTCTATCGTGCAGGCGAATTACTTGATTTCGACCTCGGCGCCGGCCTCGGTCAACTTGGTCTTGACCTCATCGGCGCGCTCGCGAGCCACGTTCTCGACGACCGGCTTCGGCGCCTCGTCCACCAGGGCCTTGGCCTCTTTCAAGCCGAGCTGCGTAATCTCGCGGACCGCCTTGATCACGTTGATCTTCTGCTGTCCCGCGGCCGTGAGGACGACGGTGAACTCGGTCTGTTCCTCAACGGGCTCGACGAAGGCGGCGCCGCCGCCGGCTGGGGCCGCCGCGGCGGCTACCGGAGCAGCGGCGGTCACACCAAAGCGCTGTTCAAACGCCTTGATGAACTCGGATACCTCAAGGATGGTCATCTGCTCGAACTGCTGAAGCAGCTCGTCGGAACTCATTCGTTCGCTGGTTACCATGTCTTCCTCCTGGAATGGCTATGCGGTTTACGGATCAGTATGAGCTTCAGGACGGTGATTGCACTGTCGCTGCACCCGCGCTTAGCTTCTCACTCAGGGCCTGGGCAAGGCCGGCGATTTCGCGGGCCGGCGCCTGGATAACGCCGAGCGTCTGGGACATCGGCGCCTGCATCGTTCCGAGTAGCTGAGCAAAGAGGGTCTCGCGGCTGGGCAGCTCGGCCACCCGGCCCACCTGCTCGGCGTTCAGCGAGCGACCGCCGACGATGCCGCCTTTCACGCTGACCACCCGATTGCGGCGAACAAACTCGGTCAGCAATCTGGCGGGGGACACTTCATCCTTCCAACCAAATGCCACGGCGGTCGGTCCCGCCAGCAATTCGGGGGCAATTGAAATGTTGGCGCGATCAGCGGCGATTCGCAAGAGCGTGTTCTTGGCTACCTGAAACTCGACATCATCGCCGCGCAGTTGCTCTCGCAACACGCCGATCGCGGCGACCGTCAGACCGCGATAGTCGAGCAGGACGGCGCCCTTGCTATCACGCAGCTTTTGCGACAGCTCATCGATAGTCTGTGCCTTTGCGGCTGTTGGCATGCACTTCCTCCTTTCCTTTGAGGTGGCAGGAGCTCGTCATAACGAAGCGCCTCGGAAGGTCTATCCGAGGCGCTTCGTCATGGCATGAAAATGCATGAGCGTTGCTGCCTCGGCAGGACTCTTTAAGCGGAAACCGCTCCTGCTGTCTATGGCTGTTTACCTGTAGATGGTCTCTCTGTTGAGTATACGCCTAGCGTGCCTGGAGGGCGATAGCAGCGCCGGTGTCCAGGTGGACGCCGGGTCCCATGGTGGGCGCCACGTTCACCGAGCGGACATAGGTGCCTCTGGCGCCGGACGGCTTGGCTCGAAGAACGGCATCTACCATGGTTGCCAGGTTATCGACCAACTGTTGCGGCTCAAAGGAGACCTTGCCGATTGGGGCATGAATGACGCCGGCCCGATCCACCCGGAATTCCACGCGACCCTTACGAATCTCATCGATCGCGCGAGCCAGATCGGCGGTTACCGTACCGGTTCTGGGGTTCGGCATGAGGCCACGAGGACCAAGGACCCGACCCAGCTTACCGACTGTTCCCATCATGTCGGGCGTGGCAATGGCCACGTCAAAATCGACCCATCCATCCTGAATGCGTTTGGCTAGGTCGTCGCCGCCGACCACATCAGCGCCCGCCTCCTCCGCCTCGCGCATCTTGTCGCCTTGAGCGAAGACCACGATACGAGGCTGCTTGCCGGTCCCGTGCGGCAGAACGGCAATGCCCCGTACCACCTGGTCGGCGTGGCGTGGGTCAACGCCCAGGCCCATATGCAATTCAACCGTGCCGTCGAAGGTCGAGGTCGATAGTTGCTTGATCAGACCGAGCCCTTCTTGCGGTTCGTAGTGCCGGTCGGTGTCAACCAGCTTCAAGGCATCGAGGTATTTTTTCCCTCGCTTGTTTGCTGCGCGTGCCATATATAGCTCCTTTCGTTGGTCGTTCGGCCCGGCAGAGGCCTCCCAACGCGTCCTGGCGGCTAGCTCGCCGCTACGGTAATGCCCATGCTGCGGGCCGTGCCCTCGATAATTCGTTCCGCGGCTTCAACCGAGTTGGCGTTCAAGTCGGGAAGCTTGGTCTGAGCGATTTCGCGCAACTGATCTCGCGAGATTTCACCGACCTTCGCGCTGTTCGGCGTGGCGGAGCCGCTGGTCACGCCGGCCGCCTTGCGCAGCAATTCGGCCGCGGGCGGCGTCTTGAGCACAAAGGTGAACGAGCGGTCTTCAAAGACCGTGATCTCGACCGGAACCACCGTTCCCGCCTGTGCCGCGGTGCGCTCGTTGTACTGCTTCACAAACTCCATGACGTTCATGTGAGGCGCGACGGCAGGACCCACGGGCGGTGCCGGCGTGGCCTTACCCGCCGATATTTGAAGCTTGATAACGGTCTTGATCTTCTTTGCCAACGGTCCCTTCTCCTTACAGCTTCTCTACCTGGAGGAAGTCCAGCTCCACCGGCGTTTCGCGGCCAAAAAAGCTCACCAACACCTTGACCTTGTTCCGTTCCATGCTGACTTCGTCCACCACGCCGATGAATTCGGCAAAAGGACCATCCACGATGCGGACGTTCTGCCCACGGGCAAAGGTTGGCTTCACCTTTGGCGCGTCCGCCTGAGTCTGCTTCAAGATGGCCGCGACCTCCCGCTCAAGCAGGGGGATCGGCTTGTTCTCGGCGCCGACAAAGCTGGTCACGCCAGGCGTATTGCGCACCGCAAACCACGCCTCGTTGGAGCCTTTGTCGCCGTCTTTGAGTTCGATCATGTTCACCAACACATAACCCGGGAAAAGCTTCCGGTCAACCGACTCGCGTTTCCCGTTCTTCATCTCAATGATGCTCTCGGACGGAATCACCACCTGGTAAATTTTGTCCTGCATCTGCATCGAGTCGATGCGGTGCTCCAGATTGGTCTTCACCTTTTTCTCGTAGCCCGAGTAGGTGTGGATCACGTACCACTTGGAGTTGGGGGGGATCAGTGAGACTGGCGGCGCCTTCTCCTCGACGGAGCCAGGAATTTCGGAAATGGTCATGTGTCGTGCGTCTCCTGCCTATTGGGCGCCGACAAGCGGCTTGATGACGTAGTCGAGGAGGGTGTCGATAATGCCGAGAAAGGCCGAGATCGCGACGGTCATGGCAACCACCGCCACGGTCAGGTTCAATGCTTCCTGCCGGGTCGGCCAGGTAACTTTACGTAGCTCGGACCGGGCCTCTTGAAAAAAGGTGAGGATCGACGGCATATTTTGCCGGCGCGCCGCGAGTTCTCCGCCCCCTCGACCTCCACTTGCCGCGGGCGCTTTTGCTCTGGAAAGAGGCCGGCTGCCGGAACTCTCACCCGGTTTCGGCGTCGCTGTCGTTGTCTTTGCCACGGGTTCACCTCGACTACTGAATCTTCGATTCGACCTGGTTCGACCGCGACCTCCACCATGCGCTGGGGCGCGTCAGTCGTTCACAAATGTTTGGCAGGCCCGACACGACTTGAACGTGCAACCCCTGGTTTTGGAGACCAGTGCTCTGCCAATTGAGCTACGGGCCTGTGCCGCGAGAGGCGCTCCTCAAACGGTCTCTAAAGTAAGAGGACCGGCCCTTCTCAGGCCCGGTTCGCCATGAGTATAGCCGGGATCCGGGCCGGTTGTCAAAGTAATTGATCAGCAATAATGACCGACCCTCAAGCGATTGATCAACCGCCGAGCGTCTGACGGATACCCCTGTCAGGCGCAACGATACCGGAGAGGGCCGGCTGCGCTTCAGCCGGCCCTCTCTGCTCTGTTCCTGTTTAGCGCGTTTCTCGGTGTAGCGTGTGCTTACGTTGCCGCTTGCAGAACTTGGTGAACTCGAGGCGATCCGGGTCGTTTCGCCGATTTTTCTCGGTCGTGTAGTTCCGCTCTTTGCACTCGGTACACGCCAGGTTGATGATAATCCGTTGCTCTTTCGATTTGCTTGGCATTCCTACTCCTTGATGCTGGTGACAGCGCCCGAGCCAACCGTCCGGCCACCCTCACGGATGGCAAAGCGCAGACCCGGCTCGATCGCAATCGGCGCGATCAGCTTGACCTGCATCTCCACGTTATCCCC
>JAABUJ010000503.1_pt1 | contig 76390 bp, 86 predicted proteins | sample 5559131 | NCBI WGS metagenome assembly JAABUJ01 (sample SAMN10711875, study PRJNA513366) | rock metagenome | isolation source: Antarctica rocks | place: Antarctica: Victoria Land, Mt New Zealand nord | collected 2016-01-07 | reverse complement strand
GTCGCCGGGGCCGCCCCCCCCCCCCCCCCCCCCCGCCGATGCACGCCAGCACAGCGCCCCCTGCTGCACCAGCGGGTTCGCGCCTTGCAGCAGGTAGCCGAGGCGGTTTGGCATGCTCGCGCCCGTTTGCGGCGTGAGACGCGAGCCAGGCTGCTAAGCAAATTTATTTTGCTGCAACTTTCTCGAAGGCCTGCCGAAGAGCGGAAGATGGCGAGGATCTGGAAAAAATATGTTCTTGTGCAATTCTAGGGAAAAAAACCACATACACGTTCGGTTTTCTCACGTTCAATTTTATCATGAGTCGGCCGATCTACTGAGAGATTTACTGGACAGCAACGCAGCACAGGTCAGGCGACGGCCATGCCCTCCCCGGCGCTGCGCGGCGACGCGGGCAGCTCGTCCCAGAAGGCTGGCACCTGCGCGCGCAACGCTCCTCCTCAGCCAGCCTGCTGTGTCGACAACAGCGCGAAGGCCGGCGCATCAAGGGAGGTCAGGGCGTGCGGCGCGCTGTGCGCCGCCCGCCAGCTTTAGCGGAGACCGCGGCCGGTTCAGGCGGGGAGCGGGCAGGCAGCCGTGCGTCGCGGCCCCATGTGCCACATTGGCCTTTCGCCGGGCGCCGCTAGGTTCGTCAGCGCCCGGGGGGAGCGTGCCGGGCGCCGCACCTGGTCCCCGGGGATAAGTCGCCGCTCGCAGCCAGCAGCTGACACGGTGACCAGGCGCAGCAGGCCGCCCGAGGAGCCATCACGCGCGGCGGCCAGCGCGAGCGCGGTTGCGACCAGCTCCTCCGCGTCCGCGCGGCCCAGGCCCTCCCTGGCGCCCGGCGGCCCGCCCCCTGAATGGCAGGGTAGGGTAGGTTCAGGGCCTGCAGCGCGCTCCCGGCGCCCCACCGGTGGGCTCCAGAGCGCGGCGGGCCGGCGCCTGTCGCCCCATTGTTACGCACGAGCGATACGCCAGCGCGCATGCCCAAAGCGCAAGCCGCGAGCAAAATGTGGCGTTCAACCAGGCCCTGCAAAAGGCAGCTGGCGTTCCCGCTGCATACCCGCCACGTACTCCAAGAAAGGGCGCTTAAGCGGGCGACGTCAGAGGCCAGGCGCGCGGCGCCAACAGCGCTCGTCGCGGCCAAGAGCGGCTCAACTCCTGTCGGCAGGCGCTGTGGGTCCCCGGCCGGTGTGCTCCCGCAAGCAAGCCGGCGTGCGCGACCCGCCTAAGCACGGCGCCTGCCACCGGGCCGCTGCCCGGGTTTTGGGTTACGGCGCGCGGCGGGGCGCGCTTGTACTCCGCGTCCAGGTAGCCCCAGAGGTAGGTGCTGCCGGAGCCGTCGGTGGTCCAGCGCTGGCGCACGAGCGTGCCGCCGATCGGCACGCCGTACACCTGCCCGCCGCGCGCCGCGTCCCAGCCCGCCACGATCAGCGCGCCCACCAGCATCGCCTTGTTCGCGTAATTGATCTGCGCGCCCACGCGCCCGCGCGCCTGTGGGAGCCCGTCCACCTGTGCGCTAGCACGGCACTGCAAAGTAGCACGTCCTCGAGTCCGCCGGGTCGTCCAGGGCCGCACCAACGGTGTGCTGGCAGGCAGAGGAAAAGCAAATCGGAGGCAGAGCAAGGAGTCCTAACCAAGGCCAGGGTGAGGTCAAGGAGTTGTAGCCGGGCATGCAACAGCTCCAGCAACCCATCGAAAGGCTGCTGGGAGCATGCCAGCACATGCGGCGCGCCTGCGCGACCAGCTTTGCCAGCGTGTGGACGGAGGGTTCGCGGTCGAGCTCGATGGCGTGCTGCTCTGCGTAGTTGCGCACTGCGCGCCGCGCGCTCTCCGCGTCAAAGCCCCGCGTCACAGGCACACAGGCGCAGGGCAGGCACGCGGCGCGCAAAAGGCTACGCGCTGCACTCTGCCACTGTCTGAAAGCAGCGGTGCAGGTAGGAGGCATGGCGGGCGCAAGGCCATAAGTGTGGTGGGTGCTTGACAGGCACGCGCCAGCACAGTGCACCGCTTAAAGGGGTCCAAGACGGCACGGGGACCAAAGCATCAAACAGAACTTGCTCTTGAAGCGTGGCGCGCAGTGCTGCAGCGGGGCTGCGCACTGGCAGGTACTTGCCAGCACAGCACACGGAAGTGCAGCACAAGGATTGATGAGCTGGCAACCATTCTCGACCGGCACGCTTACGCGAGGTTTGCAGGCGGAGGCGCAGGCGCGCCAAGGTCGATCAGCAGGCGCACCATAGTCGGCCACCAGCTGCGTGTCGGCGGCGGAGCCCGAGCGCAGCAGCCACACATGGTCGTGCAGCGGCGTCAGCTTGTCGGACGCGCGGTTGGACACGTAGCGGCCCGTGCTAACGCGCGAGTCGGCGCCGAGCACCACGCCGCCGTCGTACTGCACCGCCACGATCGTGGTCCCGGTGTGCGGCGCGCCCCCCGTGTCCCGCCCGCTCGTCTCCATGCCGCTGCGCGGCAGGCAGGGAGGTGGCGCTTGCACTGCAGTCCAGCCGCTTTAGTAGTCACCTGCTTTACTTGTAGCGACGTGTACACTGCCTGACTGTTGCCCAGTGCTGCTCAAGTTTTGCTGCAATCAGTTTTGCAGCAATCAGCGGGACAGCCAAATTTAGCACCCAGTAGAGAGACTCTCTGCTATGAGTTTTCAGCAGTGCTGAGCTTTTAACATGAGACATTGGGCTCTACAGGAATGGAACCAGACACCAGCCACACATAATGCCACCGCAAAAGTCAATCTGACGCACCAGTCACACGGCCATGTCTTACCTCTCGACACACTTGAGGCTTGCTTTGCATGCGCGGGATCACACTTGCACAGTATAAAGGACTGCAGCTCATCATCAGACCAATACAACACAAGCAAACGCGACAACGATGGGCGCAGAAGGGCCGCTCGGTAGAAGCCACTCCTTGACAGCAGGAAAACTTGGCGTTCACACATGCAAGCACTGCCTGCTTTGACAGGAACATGCACTTTGCCATGCACAAACGCATCGGCAGAACCACTACTTTACAGCGTGGACAAGTAGCCTGCTGACTTGTGAGCACTCTCTGGATTGGCAAAAAACGTAAAGTCTGCCGTTCACAACAAGTCACCTATCCTGCAAACTGCCATACACTTAGGGCCATGGACAGGGCATGCGACAACCACCATCTACCATGGCAGCCCAGGTTGGTCGAACCACCCAAGCAGCCCGCTCTTCTCTTATGAAGCTGTGGCACATCCGTCATGCCCCAGCGGTCTGCATCGCGCATCCGCGCACGCCGCACGCCGACCAGGAAGCCCTGCCGGGAAGCCTCGCACCGGACGGGCAAGCGCCGGGTCCAGCATCGTCGGCCAGGAGCCTTTTGGAAAACCTAAAAAGGAGGAGGAATCAAGAACCTGCTCACAGCTCGCCCAGCGCGGTGTCCAGCGCGTCGACCAGGAAGTCAGCGTCGGCGCGCGACAGGCACATGGGCGGCTTGATTCGGAACACGTTGCCGTGCAGGCCGCCCTTGCCGATGAGCACGCCCAGGTCGCGCAGGCGCTCCATGACCTGCGCGGCACGGGTAGGGTTAGGGCTTTGTGCCCGGCAAGCGCCCGCCGCTTGGCACCCGACAGCGCCCCTGGCCCAGAGGGTACGCTCACGAGCCAGTTGATTAGCTGCAACATCGCTACCGCTTGGTAATATCTGTTGGGTAACCCGCTCCTGATTGGGGCATGCCCTGGTCGCCCATGCCGCGACAAGTCCAGCCTTGCTAGTGCGCCACGGCTTTTGCGCCCGAGTGCCTCAGCCGGCCATGCGCATCCGGCCCCGGCCAAGCGCATCCGGCCCACGCCTGGCCAGTCTCGGCGGTCGCGGGCGCCTTGGTGGCGCGGTCGGTCACCATCTCGATGCCCAGCATCAGCCCGCGGCCGCGCACGTCGCCGATCACGTCGTGGCGCGCCTGCAGCTCGCGCAGGCGCTCCAGCAGGTGGCCGCCAATCTGGGCGCGGCCACGAGCGCGTGTTAGAGCATGCCGAGGCACCGCTGCGAGCGGCAGCCGCAGGTGTGCCGGCGGGCGCCCGCCGCACCGCACGCCCCTCCAATGCGCCCTTTGGACCGCATGCGCCGCCGCGCACTTGTCTGCGGGGGCGCACCATGCAGGCCTGCATAGGCTTGACAATCACTTCACGCAGGCTTGCATGCTGCGTGCCGCCATAAGCGTGCGCGGCGGCGCGGGCGCTGAAGCACAAGCGATGCGCTGAGCACACAGACCCGTCTCACAAGCTTGCGCGACGCCAGCAGCTCATGACAGCCAACGCATGCATTGTTCAGCAGCTCAAGGCAGCCAGCGCATGCATCGTTCGGAGCTGCTCAGCTCACGCGGCGCACGCACAGCGGGCCGCGGCTGTTTGCATTTGCCCGCGCGGGGGTGGGTCGCGCACCGCGTGCGCGTTGGCCTGTATGCCCTCGTCGTCGATGACGCGCAGCACCTCGCGCCCGCCCGCGCAGCACACCGGGTTGCCGCCGAACGTGTTGAAGTGCAGCCGCGTCGCGAGCGCAGCCGCGATCTCGGGCGTCGTCACCACCGCCGCGAGCGGCAGCCCGTTGCCAATGCCCTGCGCGCGGCGCGCGCGCGTTCAGGCGCGCGCCGCGTATGAGGATGGTACGGGCCGCGCAAGGTGTGGCGGAGCGGAGGACACAGGAGGGTGCTGCATGGCTGTCCTGTCGCTGGGCAGTGCTCATAGACGTCGGCAGGAGTGCGGGCCCTGATCAGGGCGCTCAAGCCCCATGCGCGCGCAAGCACGCTCAGGGCCGCCTCGTTGTGCATGGCAGTTGCGGGTCCAGATCGCTGCGGCGGCTCGTCACCACAGCGCCATGCGCTGTGGAGCCGTAGGTGCGCGTCTGGCGCTGGGCTCAGGCCAGCGATTAGGGTCTCAGGCGGGCGACGCCGCGCCTTGGCCATGGTCACGATGTCCGGCACCACGCCCTGGTTCTCAAAGCCCCAGAAGTGCGTCCCGGTGCGCCCGAAGCCCGTCTGTACCTCGTCCGCGATGCACAGGCCGCCCGCCTCGCGCACGGTCTGCCGCGCGCACGGGCGCTCAGGCTGGCAGCATTCGCGCCCCGCACACCAGCCAACCCTCTGCATGCGCTGCAGCCGCTGGAGCACGCCCACAGACGGCGGCCACAGACTGCACCGCCCTGGCCAGCGCGCGGCCAGTGGCACGGCCGCAAGTCGCCGCATCGCGGTCACCGAGGCAGAGCTGCACCAGGGCTGTCGATCGCGCCTGCGCCGCAACGAGACGCCGCGCGCCGCGCTCGCGAGCGGACGGTGCGGCCCCGCGCGCCCGCCCCTGGAGCAGCGCTGCATGCTGGCCGGGCTGCCGGGGGGTCAAGCTGGGGGGCTGCGCCGGGGAGTTAGGGTAGGGTAGCGAGCATGAACCGGGGGGCGCGCCTTGTAAACGGCGGGCAGGTAGCCATCGGCCAGCGGCACGCTGCCGCCCACGCCCTGGATCGCCTCGGCGATGAAGCCGGCCACGCGGCCGGGCGTGCACGTGGCCACGACCTCAGCCACGTCCTCCGCGTAGCGCGCACCGTCGTTGCCGAACGCGCCAGTGTACGGGTTGGGGTTGATGCTGTGCCGCACGCCAAAGCCCTGCGCGCGCGCGGCGCCCGCTCGGCTCCGGCCTCCATAACCCTACAAGGGGATTAAAAGCCCTTGGCAACCCCAGCGCTGCCGGACGCAGCGCGCCCTCTGCCGACGCCCTTCCTGCCTTGCGCTCGCGGCGCGAGACGCCAGTCACGCCGCGCGCGCGACGCCTCTGGCGGACGGCCTCAGGCACGCGCAGCAGCCAAATGCTGTGTGGCAGCGAGGCGCGCTGTAACAGAGGTTCGCTCTGTAACAACAATTGGCGCTGTGCGCAATGCGCGGCGCGCCTGGGGCACAGGCTGCTTCCAGGTGGCGTGGCCGAGCATGCCCATGGTGCCCTCGCTGACGCCATGGTAGCAATTGCGCAGCGCGATCATGTCGTAGTTGCCGCTGTACAGGCGCGCCATGAGCAGCGCCAGGTCGTTCGCCTCGCTGCCACTGTTCACAAAGTAGGCCACCTGCGCCGCCAGGGGACAATAGGGTATCGGCTGATCTGCGGGCATCTGCCGGGCCCCATGCACGCCTGACGCTCGCCGCCGCCGCGCGCGGAGCGCGCCCCCGGGCGCGCGGCCCAGCGCCAGCCGCCGTGGCACACTCCCACCTGTGACAAAACATCACAACGCTGCTGCCTTCCCCTGCCAAAAGCCGAGCAAGCGTCTCCGGAAGAACCCGCCACCCAAGAGTCTGTGTGCGGTCACGTGCGGCCCGCGGCAGTGCTACCCCGGGGCGCGCGCGCGCCTTGAGGTCGCCTGGCAGCCGCGCGGTGAGCTCCTGCGCGTACTGCGCGATCTGGTGGTTGAGGTAGATGGTCGTCGTGTGCTGCAGGCGGTGGTTCTGCGCGTCGATCGCCGCCACGACGCGCGGGTGGCAGTGACCGACGCTCACTGTCACAATGCCCGCAAACGCCTGACGGCACACGCATTGGGCGCGGCGTCAATTCTGCGCTGAGCCCGGCGTCAGTGCAGCCTGCCCGGCTGAGTGACGAGCGGCGCCGGCGCGCTCGCCGCAGCCGCACGAGCGAGGGCGCGCCTCGGCGCGCCGTGCAGGTCCAGGCCTCGGGTTCGGGCGCGTTTGCCCGGACGCAAGAGCACGCTGCATGCAGGCGGAGAAGCTGCAAGCAGAGAGGAAGAGGAGGGAGGGGAGCATCGCAGCGCGTGCAGGGTCAGGCATGCGCTAGCCGCTGCCCGCGCGCGGTCACGACGCGCTGCCCCGCGCGACGCATCGCCGGCGGGCGGAGCCACATAAACAGGGGCAGGGCAGGCTACGCGGGCTGCAGCGGGCGCACATCCAGGTAGCGGCGTCCCCGCTCGTCGTACAGGTACTGCATGCGGCCCTCCGTGATCATAATGGGGTCCTTGAAGTGGTGGAAGAGCGCTGCACCGCGCCGGCGCCGCTGAGTGCGGGGGAGGCAGGGCATGGTAAGCAGGCGCGGCGCTTGCAAGCCGTGCCTGTCTGCGAGGCGCCTGCTCAGGCACGGGCGCCGGGGCAGGCGCGCGAGTGAGCGCGCCAGCTGTCCCCCGGCCGGCAGTGTGCCCCAGCAAGCCCCGCAGTCCAGCTACTATTCACTCTAAAAACACCATTATGCAAACAGACCCGTCTACTTAAAGAGCAGGGGGGCCAGTAAGGCCTCGCCACACAGCTGCGGCCTACGACAGGCTACAAAGACGGGAGAAAGGCCTCCTCCACTGCGCCGGGCCTGCTCACAGCTCCCCACCAGCGGGCCGCGGGCGCGGCGGACGCACCCGGGCTTAGAAAGCGTTTGCGCAGAGCCAGCACCTCCTCCTTGGGCGGCCCGTCGTACGGCGCGGGCGTGTGCGCAAAGCGCGGCAGCTGCGGCAGGTCCACGGGCGCCGGCGCCGGCGCGGTGGCCATGTTGCGCAGCGCGGCCGCGGCCGCGGCCAGGTCCGGCGCTGCCGCGCCTGCGTGTCGGGCTAGGCAAGGGTGAGCTTGCCGGTCCTTGGGGTGAAACGTGCGCGGCGGCGTGCCGACGTGCCGTGCACGTCAGAGCGGCTGCTTTGCTGCACTGCATGCAGCTGCCAGGCGGCCAGAGCTTATGGCGGGCTGCACGGAATTCAGTCGTGGTTGACCACTGGGCGCCGCTCACACTTGCAGGCACTGTCTTACATGGTGTGATCAATGCCACTCTGTGAAGGCAAGGCTCGCTGTGCGCTGACAACATGAGTAACACCCGCGTGCGGTGCCAAGCTTGCAAAGCTTGCAAATGTGCGGGCCCCCTGGGCGCACCGGACACCAGCCGCGTCCTCAGGCAGCGGGCCAACATGGCTCAAGGCTGCACCCCTGGCGTGGCGTTCAAAACTTTTCGGCGGTAATGCTGGAGCGGTGCTCAACACTGTGCCTTTAAGATGACACTGTTGCAAGTGTTTCAGAGCTGCTGCTGTAGCTCTGACGATGTCCGAGTCTGACGCCGCTGAATGGCAAGCTGGTGATGCAGCGACGGCAAAACCCCATCAGCACAGCAGGCAAAGGCCTATGCTCCAGATCGGCATGCTCCAGATATCACAGGGCGGCAGGCTGGGAGGCATCATGGCCCACGGCCCAGCCGGGCCCTCCGCCTAGCGAGGTACCAGCTCTGCTGTGCGCGCTGTGCACTACAAAAGTGTGGACTCGGGGGCGACGTTCGGCGGGGCGCCTGCATGGCTGGGGCCGTGAGCGGCCGTGCTCAGACATGCTTCGGACGGGAGCGCACGCGCGCCCTTCGCCTGCCCGTGCGCGCAACGCGGCGTGCGCAGGTGCGGCCGCAAACACACATCTGAGAGTGCGGCTTCTCGGCGGGGTGGGCCGCTCAGATGCAAGGGGCACGTGCGCGGCTCGCTGCGGCAGCACCACTGCATTCTCCCGTGCTCCAGTGCAGCGCCCTGCAAGCCCCAACGCTGCGGCAGGCGCCTGCCGCCCTGCCGCAGCGTGCGCGCATGCGCGCCGGCCGGGCCACGCAGCCGTCGCGCGCCCTGCGTGCGTTGTTGGCAGTCCCTGCGGCTCCTGGCCTCAGCTGTTTGGAGGGAAGGCCGCACTGGCCGACGCACGATGGGGTTGTGTGAGGTACAGACTCTGTGGCTAGAGCCCTGCAGCGCTGTGCATGCTTCAGGCCGACTGTGCCCGAGCTTGTGGCAACGCAGCTGACGCTTGCTCCTCTGCAGACAGTGAGTGCGCCCGGCGGTGTGTGCCGTAGGTGGGCTCGACTGTTGTATGCGTGCTGCGGCAGCCGGCGTGCAGACCACGCGAGGGCCTTGAGCGGGAGACGATCCTCTGCGGCCACCTGAAAGGACACACAGCGGCTGTGACCGCGGCGCTGGTGAAGGTCGACGTCGGTGAGCCGCCCAGACCAACTCAGAGGGCCCCTGCAGGCCTGCTCCGTCACCGCCCGCTGATAAGCCGTGCTCTGGTCCCGCTGGTAGACGTGCCTCATACTGTAGCGCTCGAGTGCTGGGCATGCCGCTGTGCGCTTCATTTGCGCTTTGGAAGTTTCTGCCCTGCGCCTGTGTGGCCCTGCTGTGAAAGTGCCGAGTTGCCGCTGACCGTGTCACGGGCAGCAGCGTGACCTGTCCTGGGGACGCGCAGATGGGAAGAAGGAGATTATCACTGCGTCCCTCGATAAGACGATGGCGCTTTGGCGGCTGGAGGTGCGTACTTTGGTTAGCGCTCCTCCAGCAGCTCGCGCCAAACCTGTCTGCTGTGAGTGGATAGGGAGGCGCGTGCGTGTGCCAGCTCAGCTTGTCCCGCCTGTCCCTGCGCTGTGGCGGCGTCTCAGTTCGTCTGCGCTTTGTGTTGTCGAGGCTGTGGGCGACGCGCCATACCTTGTTGGGAGCGTGAGCAGGTCGCTGTCGGCGCCGCGCAGGCCGAGGAGGAGGGCGGCGAGCTGCTGGGGGTGAAGCCGGTGGAGGTGGCGCGCCTCAACCCTGCGGGCGCCCCCATCTTCTCCCTGGCGGTGGACGGCGCGGCGCCGGACCCCAGCGCCGCGCTGCCCGACGCGCGGCAGCAGGCGCGCCGGCCCTCACAGCTGAGCCCGCAGCCTGCCGTGCTGCATGCGTCGGCCGGCGCCCCGAGCGTGTGCCGAGTGAGCGAGGCCGACAGGTGCTTGCCGCCAGGTCGCGTGTTCAGAGCAGCGCGCGGTAGCTGCTGCGTGCCGGCAGCTCACGGACATTTGGGTGGCCGCACTGTGCTCGACGGCTGCGTCGAGAGGCAGGCGCTGGGAGGCGGGCGCGCATGAGCCGGGGCGGGGCCGAGCGGAGCGCCGGGCGCAGGTGTTCTGCGGCAACGCGGCCAAGAGCATCGCGGTGTGGGAGCCGCCGGCCGCGGAGATGCAGGACAAGGTGGTCCTGAACGGGCACTCGGGTTGGGTGCGCGCGCTGGCGGTGGACGGCCGGTGGCTGTTTAGGTGCGCCGGCTGCGTGCGCACGGCGCGCTGCTGTAGCTAGACAGGGAGGGCTGTTTCCATCGGGCTGCTGACCAGGCCACGCTGTTTGGCTGGTCTCTTGAGACACCGTGGCCTTGCATGGTAGACAAGAAAATGGGGCCCACCCAGAAGCCAGGATGTGGTGAGCCTGCATGAAAAGCACTTTGCGGCGGTTGCGGGCGACGTGTTCAGCGCGACAGAGCACACTGCTTGATTTAGGTTTATGACCATCGGCATGACACGGCCCTTGTGTATTGGTTGGTGCATTTACTGCCTGTCTGCGACGCAAACATGACAGCCTACTGCGGCAGCGGCGGGCAGCCAGCGTGTGCGTGCTTGCTGTGCAGTGGCGACGCCGCCGCGCAACACACCCCTGTGCTGCAGACAAAGGGTCGTCAGTGGTGCTGATCGACAGCTCGCCCGGGCGCGCAGCGCGGGCTGCAGCACGCTGCGGCAGTGGGACCTGGCCCGCGCGGTGCCGCGGCACATGCGCGACGTGGCGCTGGTCAAGGGCGACATCCTGGGCCTGGCGTGCGCGGCCGGCCGCGTGTTCACCGCCGGCGACGACGGCGCCATCAGGCGCGCCAGCTTTTGCAGGCTTTCCCTCGTCGCTGTCATGAAGAGTCGAGAAGCAGGCACTGGTGTATCCAGGCCACACCAAGATGGCCGTGCGAGGCACGCGCGTGATGTATGTGACAGGGGCCGCTGTCTATCGTGTGTTGTCAGACACCTGCTAGTTACGGTGATGTCGGCCTGTCTCCTCAAAGCAGCTGCTTGCGTCCTTACGCTGTCACGTCTGGTTCTGCAAACAAGATGACCGAGCATGCTGTGCATGCCTGGCGCTGCGAATGCCGCGGTTGGCTGAGCGCGGCGGCGGTCCGAGGCTCTGTGCTATGGGCGCCCAGCAAGACTTTGGGGCTGCGCAGGGCCTGGGCGGTCGGCAAGAAGGGCGAGCTGGAGCCGGCCGGCGCGCGCGGAAAGGCGCACCGCGACCGCGTGACGGCGCTCGCGGCGGCCGGCGGCTTCCTGTACAGCGTGTCGTATGACGGCACGGTCAAGATGTGGGACGCCGCGTCGCTGGAGCTGGTCATGGAGGAGCGCGGCGCGCACGCGGGCGGCCGCCTGCACTGCGCCGCCGCGGCCGCCGACGGGCACCTGTACACGGGCGGCGACGACAAGGCGCGCCCCGCCGCTAGGGCCTTATGCTTGCAACGGTGGCATCGACCGCCGCCTTTATGTTTGCGGCGGCAGCATCGACCGCCGCCTTCTTAGGTTTTGCGTGGGAGGGTCTTTTTCTTACGGCAGCAGCAACTGCCGCCGCCTTCAGGGGTTCTGCGTGGGAGGCAGGGGGGCGCCGGCGGCGGCTGCGTGGGCCGGGCGCGCGCAGGGCTTCACCGAACGCCATGTAGGCGGCCTGCCGTGTTAGCCGCGAGTGTGGGACTGTCTGCGCTGTGTGCGCGAGTGCGCAGGGCAGGAGAGCAGGAGGTTGATGACTCATGCAGCCCTCCGAGTGTGATTGTTATGGAGACTGAGGCAGCCGCGTCGCGCGCGCAGCTGGTGCGGCGGTGGCGGCTGGGCAGCCTGGCGCCCGCGCGCGCGCCCGCGCTGCACTGCCACCACCACAGCGTACGCACGCTGGCGGCCGGGCCGTGCGAGACGCTCGTGTCCGGCGACGCGGCGGGCGGCCTGGCGCTGTGGACTGTGTGAGCCGCCGCCGGCGCTGCCGCCCGCATCCGAGCCTGGCAGGCGCGCGTGTGCCTGGCGGCGCCGGCGCGGGCTGAGCGTGCAGCCCGCGAAGCTGCGCGGAGTCGGCCGGGAAGCTGAGCGTGTGGAGTGCGTGGCGAGTGCTGCGAGCGGGGCGGGCGCGGCGGCGTGCGCAGGCCGCCGCATGGCCATGCCTGTGCCAGGAGGTGGCTCGACTCGTGCGATGTTGCGAGGGGCGCCGCTGTGTGGGTGTCTGAGCAGGTGTCGCCGGCAGCCAGCGGAGCCGGGGGGGGGCATGACGTGTGGTGAACAAGTATGTCAAGGTTGCCGTGCGCGAGGGCGCGCACCGGCTGCCCCATGGACGCGCGGGTCGGGAGAGGGAAAAGGTCATGCAGCCGCCAGGTCCCCGTGGGGGTCGCTTGTGGTCGCGGTCGTCGCGGTTGGTCGCTTCTTCGCCAAATTTTTTCCCGCCGGGCAGGGCGGCCCGTTTCAGCGCCTGCTGCACGAGGCGTGGGCGCCCGTCGCCACTTAGCCGCGGTAGCCGCACACATAGCTTCCCCCCCCCGGCACGATGTAGAGTAGCGGGTCGGCTGTTTCTGTGTGTCCCTGTCCATCCCAGGCGTTCCCTGCCGACCCCCCTCAGGCGCCTGGCGGCTGCTGACGTTTCCCAACCTGAGTCGAAGTCGGGCTGGCGTGCTGGCGACATGCACGGCACAACCGGGCTGCAGTGGGTCGCAGGCGGCGAGCGCGCGGCCTGCATTATAGGTCAGACCCACTTTTTTCTCCACACCGCGCGGCCGCAAGCACGCCGCGGCGGCAGGGGTCGGGCGGCAGGGGCCAGAAGTGGGCATACATTTATTGCACTGACGGGGAGGGGGGGCCCTGGCGTGGCGCACCCAGGGTGTTGCCCCGGCACAAGGGTTTGACGAGTGGGCTTCGGGGCTGGGCTGTAGGCACGCGCTGTAGGCCCTGTGGGAGGGGGGTGTACAATAGGGCCTCATAAGGCAAGGCTGCGCCCTTGGCCCGGGTCTGACCAGAACCCTCCGCTGTGCTCCCAGCTCCTGATCCCCCTGCATGTGCAGCCTCACAAGCAGCCCTGCTCGTGTGGCACCGACGGTGCTGCATGCTGCTGCGCTCTTGCGCCTTCCGCATGTTCGCTTTCTGGTGTCGCGACAATGATGGCGAGTCTGTAATGTGCTATCGCTGCCGTGCTGTGCAGGTTGTTACAGGCTGCGCTTGTGCACTTGATGCAGCGACAGCAAGCCATATGCCAGACCGCGCGTGCCGGCCTCCTGGCCAGGCACCCGCGGCGCCACAGTGTACAAGAGAGCAGAAGAGGCAGCAGAACACGCCATTTCAGCTGCACTGACCATGGGCGTGCAACCCCACAGGCATACAGGCAGGCTTGCACTGCATATGCTGGGAACCGCAAAAGCAGACACCCCCCGATGCAGCCAAGCTGCGTCAAAACGTCATGTCAGGCATATGCATGGGCATTGCAGAAAGGCGTCCAACCGCCTTGCTGCAACACCGTCATGCACTTTCAGTCACCCTGATGGTACAGATGTGCTGCGTGCGCCCAGACCTTTCTATCTGTCGACGGCTAGCACTGGTGACGCCCCAGCTTGATGTGGGCGCCCGCCAATAGGGCCCAAAACCTACCCCATTCACAATGTCGCTCGCACACAAGCGGGGTGAGAGCGGGGCAAAAAGACGGGCCAGCCGCTGGCGGCGTTCGCAGGCCTCTGTGTCGTGCGCGCCCCCGCGACAACGACAGGTGAAAGAGAAGGAGGAGTGATGCGGCGGGCCGCGCCCGCCGGCGTCAGCTGTCAGGGCGCGCCGGGCGCGTGGACCCACCCCTGCAAACCGCAGCCATGTGTGCGTCAGGGCGGCGGCAGCAGCCAGGCATGCGGCCGCGCCCGGCTGCGGGGCCGCAGCCGCCCCGCCAGCGAGCGCTGCGCGCGCGCAGGCTCGGACGGGCGCGTGCGCGGGCAGCGTCACCCGTCGATGCTGCCGTGCACGGCCACGGGCGCGCGGTCGCGCCACTGGAAGGTGATGCGGCGGATGGGCGCGCGCGTGGTCTGCAGCCAGCGCGCCTGCGCGCGGCCGGGGGCAGCTAAGGCTGGCCGCGCGTGCGCAGCCGCGCGGCGGCGCGGCGCGCACCGCGCGGGCGTGACACAGTGCACGCCGAGCTCCTCTATCCACACTCAAACATGCAAATGTGCCTTCGCACCTTACACGCGGGGACAGCGTGGTCTGCCACAGATTGAGCGCATGCGAGCAGACAGTGTAAGTCATCGAGCACCGCCAGGGCGCCAGTCGCCATCTGCCGTACTCGCTGCCCAAAGGCCGAGCCGAGCGGGCGCCGGAGGGATGGCCGGCGAGGCACCTGCGCCCTGGTCAGCGGCGCGTCGAACGCCAGCCGCAGCGGGCGGCCGGCGAAGTGCGCGCGCCAGGCGCGGCAGACGCCGCAGTAGCTGGCCCACTCGCGCAGCTCCGTGGCCGCGCACGGCGCGTCCGGGCGCGCGTCCCACGCCGCGCCCACCAGCCGTAGCACCTCCAGCTGCAGGTCTGCGCGGCGCGCGCAGCCTCCGTGAGGCAAGGCGCCAGCACCCGCCGCAGGAGCACCGGCTGCAGGCCTGCACAGCGCATGCAGGCTGCGCGGCACCCAACAGGCACAGCGTTTCTCGGTCCGTGGGGGCAGGCGCTGGACGGCTGCATGCTTGACGCGTAGTGCGACCACGCCATGACATGCAGGCAGGTTCCCAGCCTCTGGGCGCGGCCGGCGCGTCCAACGCTGCCTACCCGCTCGGGTTCCTGTTCTCTCTGTGCTCGCTGAGGACCACAGCAGTGCCGCAGCCGTGCCGCAACGCAAGCACTTTCAGGCGACTGGCGCCGCCAAGTGTAGTGCTCTGCGTATGCCAACAGCTTAGCTAAATGCGCATGCGAGGGCTATTGGCAGCATAGCCTGCCATCCCGACCCACACGGCTCACGTGGTCGTGCTGTGCCCGCACCTGCATTCTGACGTCGCCCTGTGCTGTGCCGGCGAGCGTTGGCTCTGAACAGGCAATATCATGATGCCAGCAGGGCCACCTGCAGCAAAGCAGCTGTGCTGGTGAGTATGTGCAAGCTCGGGCCAGCAGGACCGCCGCACCCAGCGGCAACTCTGGCAGCTCCGGAGTCCGCCCCCGCTTCGGGTCGGCCACTGCGGGCGTGCAGCAGCAGGGCTTCACGGGCGGCGGCCCCGCTCCTGGCCCGGCCTCGGCGAGCTGTCCAGCCGCTTCAGCTGCTGCCCCGCCCACTTCGCTCAGCTCTGCAGCCGGCAGCAGCCGTGCACCCGGGGACACTGCCTAGTGGCCTGCACACTAGCCTGACGCCCTGGACGCAGGCGGCCAACGCCTCTCTAGTCACGCTGCTGAACGCTCACACAGCTGCTCTAGACCAGGCCTACCAGGCTGCTGAGTGCTATGCACGCGCCAGACGCTCCTTCTTCTTAAAGACCTCAAGCTGATAGACACATACACCGACTGGGGCCTCACCTTCAGGTGCGCACTCCAGGCGCTCGGCCAGGACGGCGCAGCTCGGCAGGCGGGCGCCCGCAAGCGCGGTGAGCGACATGCAGCAGCGTCAGGCGAGCGCCCGCTCTGCCGCCCGCTGCTTGGTGCCCTGTGGAGCAATACGCAGGTGTGAGGGTTCACAGCTCCCACGCTGCGCCATAGCCCGCTGTGCTCGGACGCTGAGCAGTTGTTGGAGACCGCCCTTGACCAGAAGAGCGCTGTACGGCCAGAGCCTTTGGGGCGCTTGCTCAGCATCGGTGCCTGCACTTGAGCCTAACTGAGGCGGGCCTGCAGCAGCGCACAACGCACCTGGTAAAGGGGCCCAGTGTCCTTCCTGCCACGGCTGCTGAGGTGGGCGCAGTCCAACCCTTGCTGGACGCTTTTTTCAGTTGATGCATAAGCTGATGCCGCGCCAGAACTCGGCAGCTTTGGTCCGCGCCATGCGCTTCAGTGCCTGGACAGCATTCCGGGAAACAGGGCAGGCCCACGGCTGCGCGGACGCTGCCGACGCTCGGCTAGCTCGAGCTAGTTCACGCAGGGCCGGCGCCTCAGCCGGTGGCACATATGGGGACCTGCACCAGCACCCCAGCAGCCTCCAGACTCAAGCTGGCCGTGCCCAGACCAAACTGGCTGACGAGCTCGTCAGGCGCGCCCGTACGAGCGGGCCCCCCGCTCGTGTACCCTAGCATAAGGGTGGTAGGGCAAAATACACCGTTTGAGCTCAGGCCACCGCAATCTACAGGAACAGTGGCCTTCAGGATTGCTCTGTTCTGCTACGATGACCACGCTGCACACCAGTGCACAATGCAGGGCTGGCCAGGCGCAGGCGTTCAGGCAGGGAGCTCGCGCGCCACCAGCACCTCGTGTGAGGTGTTGCGCGCGCCACACGGTCTGCCGAGCGCAGCGTGCACAGGCGCGCTACGAGCTGCGCCTTGCCCTTAGCTGTGGAAGCTGGCCGAACGTCTGCTGAACCCATGCATAGCAGCGGAGCAGAAAGGAAGCGTGCAATGCATCCGAACCTTGCTCGTGCTTGCTGTAAGACAGTGAAAAGCAACGCTTCTCGTTGATGGTGTGGAGCAGTGTGCTTCTTGCTAGCCTGTGCTCCGTGAGATAAGCAGCAGTAACACATCAACGTCACGCCACATTTGGGGCACGCGTGCAGAGCGAGCACAGCCACGCGCAGCAAGCAGCCTCGAGGTTTGCAGCGGTGAAGTCCCTGGCCTGGCGGTGAAGCCTGACACCTTGTGGAGCAGCAAGCGCCAAACAAGCATGTTCAGTGCAGTGCACCACACTTGTGCAGTGCACCACACTGATGGCACCAAACCAGACACTAGGGACGTCCCGCCTCTTGCAAAGAGCCTGTTGTCACCTGCCCTGACACCGGTCCTGGGAGCCTCTGCTGTGTGCACCTGAAAGTGCCGAGCACGCGCCTGCCTCCCTTGGCGTTGCGCTGCTTCCCGGGCCGGCCACACAGGAGGCAGCGGGCGCTGCGCAGGCGGGCGCCGCGGCGCTGCTGGCGCTGGCGCCGGCGGGCGCGGCGCTGGCGAACGAGTTTGACCTGCTCAGCGAGCCGCGGCCGACGACCAACTATGTGCTGGACGACGCGGGCGTGCTGAACAAGACCACCAAAAAGTCGCTCAACTACGACCTGCAGACCCTGGAGGTTGGTATCACGCCCTGCCCAGAGCCTCGCATACCCTCAAGATACGCACTCGCAGAGTCACATACCCTCAGAATGCGCAGTTGCATAGTGCTGAACAAGACCACCAAGAAGTCGCTGAAATACGACCTGCAGACCCTGGAGGTCCGTGTCACACCCTGCCTAGGGCCTCGCATGCCCCCAGGATACGCACTCGCAGCGTGCTGGCACAAGGTGAACAAGACTGCGCTCAAGTGTAAATTGCAGACCCTGGAGGTTCGTATGCATTGCTCAGAGCGCCGCACACCCCCAGAACAGGCACCGCCAGCCTGCCACGCAGGCGCCTGGCGCGGCGCAAGCGCGGAAGGGGTCAGTCAGGCTGCGCGGCAGCCTCGAGGCAGCCTCCGACGCTGCTGCGCGGTGTTCCTGGAGCGCGGTCCTGGAGCGCGCGGCATGGCGCTCGCAAATCTGCAAGTGTTCGCAAGCTCTCGCCTCGCCTCATGCTCTGCGTTCACCAGCAGCCGCCCTCATGTGCGGCTGGGGCGCGGCGCAGTCGCAGACGGGCTACCGGCTGGAGGCGGTGACCGTGCGAAAGCTGGAGTTTGAGAACGACGCGTTTGCGTTCGGCGACAAGCTGGTCGAGAAGTGGTACGAGACGGTGGAGCAGGGCGGCAAGAAGGGCGTGCTGGTGGTGGTCACCACCGGCAAGGACGGCGCGCTGACGGGCGGCCCCGACTTTATGAAGGCGCGCCTGGGGCGCAGGGCGCAGTGGGCGCCGCGCCGCCAGGCCTGCTCGGCGGCATTGCCAGACCTGGTTGTCGCCATAGACAGTCATATTTTACGGGGGCAGATGTTGGCCGTGTAGGAAGGCGGCTGTGCATGCAGCAGACGTGGAAAGGGCCCCGGTGATGCTTGCCTCTCTTGCTGTGCTTGGAGCATCCTGCTCATTAGGACACGCCGCTGTGTGGGGTGGTGTCCGTCGGGCCTGCGGCGTTCCGGCCGGGCGCAGGAGGAGGGCGACGATCTGGTGGACAGCAGAGCCCCGTCCCAACCTCTGCGCTGTTTTGTCGTAGGCCGGCCAGGTGCAGGCAGTGGGCGGCGCCCTGGTAACCACAGCAGAGCCCTGGCCTTGACCCCGCGCTGCTCTGCCTGGGAACCCCAACTCTGGGCCGGCGCCGCGCAGGCGGTGGGTGACGACCTGGTGGACAGCATCGTCAGCGACAACATCCCGATCCTGACCGAGGCCGAGAAGTTCAACGAGACCCTGATCTCCTCCGTCAAGCGCGTGCGGGCGCACCTGCTGGGTGCGCGCCGGGCAGCTGCTCTCGACATATTTTTTACGGCAATGGGATGGGATTTACCAGCTGCTCGCGTGAGTGCCCCCGTCGCGTAGCACTGGCAGGGCCGCCGCGTGCAGCGCGGGCTGTTGGCGGTAGCTGTGAGGCGCCGCGCTCCGCGCACTGCGAGCCGGAGGTGCTGCGGCGAGCAAGCTGGTGCACCGCCATTTGCTATTGCTCTGGAGCTGTCCAGTCCCCGCATACTTATGAGAGGCAGGCGCTGAAGCTCCTGCGTTGCACCGCTGCCCTGAGCACCTGCTACATTTGAGCTGAGGGCTTGCGCAGCATGCTGTGCTCTGGTGCCGAAGCGGCCGCGTGCTGCTGGCGGCGCACGCATGCTGGCGGTGCTGGCGGTCCGCTCTGCCAAAGTGGGGCAGTCAACTGACATTTGATAGAGGGCGCACCCTAACCCCGTACCCTGCTGCACGCAGGCCAGGCGGACCCGGGGCCGCCCGAGCGCGCGGACACGTCGCGCAAGCGCACGTACAAGACCAAGCAGGAGACGGACAAGACGCGCAACGTGACCGGCACAATTGTCCTCACGCTGCTCGGCATCTCCGTCATCGTGCCCATGCTGCAGTACTGGGGTGCGCCCCTGCCCAGCCTCTGCTGGGCCATGTCAGACTCTGGCTCCCGGGTTGGTAACTTTATGCCTTGGCACTGCAGAGGATGCTGTCATGTATCAGCCGTTCCATCAAAGGGTCAGGCAGCACGTGCGTGATGATGCAGAGCAATGCCGTGTTGAGGAGGCAAGCACCAGCTTGCACGTGGGTGTGCTAACAGAGGCGGCGTGGGCCGAGACGTCATTGACAGCAGTCTTGTTGCAGACCTCAGCTTGGCTCAAGCAGAGGTCTGGTAATATGTCAGCTGTTGTTCCTGTGTGATGCTGCAGCGACCATTCCACCATGGATTGTCAGTGCTGCAGCTGCCAGGCTGCTACATGCTCGCGCAGCTGAGCACTGCTGAGCCTCACAATTTGGCTGTGAGCGACAGGGTACACTGCCAAGGACTAGGGCCTACTGGAGCCTGTGCCGCAAAAGGCACGCCGCAATGCATTCTGTGCAACGAGGGCTGCCGGCCTGCCATGCAGCGCCGCCTGGCGCCGCAGACTGCCCAGAGGCCTGGCGAGGTGGCGCGGCACTGTAATTGAGAGGAAAATTGGCCGTGTTTACTTGCTGGCTTCTCGGCTGTGATGACGTTGTGGCTTTGAACTGACGCTGTTCGGTGTTGGTGACTGCTGAAGGCAGAGGGACGTTGCCCTCAGGCGCCTGTCCTGGGACTTGTCCCGTCGCACTGTTACAGGTGCTGCCGAGAATTTAATGGTACAGAATGAGTAGCATGTGGTGTAAGCACTGGGCAGATCAACAGGCAAGCTGTCAATAGATGCAACAGCAGCTTGACTGGGCCCATTAGCAATGTGTGACCCCCCCCCATCTATCAGCTCAACCCTCTAAAGGGCTGAGAGGTGTTGAGCACGGGGGTGTCCATCTTGCAGCTCGCGGAGGTCGCAACGAGCCACGTAAAGTGTTAAGGCACAGCGAGAGTCTGCCACCAGTGCTAAACCGTCGATCGCGAGGGGGCGGTGCCAAGCGTCGGGCCTAGTATGTGAGACCGGCAACCGTTCACCGGCTTTTGGCATGACCGAGGCTATGGCTCCAGCTGTTCCTCATGGCGCGGCCGCGCAAGCACAAAGAACAGCAGCTGACCAGGTGCGCGCGCACGTGGCAGCGCAGGGAGCGCACGCTTTGCTACTTGTGTACATGCGCAAGCACCAGCTTCTGCAGAACGCCTCCTTTGTTCGAAGGGGCCTGGCAGGGCCGCACTACCTGTGCGCCTTGGTTGGCAGGCACAAGCTTGGGGCGTGCGTGTGTCGAGCTGTGCTCGTTTGCGCTGCACGTTGCGCCGCTGCGAACTGGGGTTGTGCACTGTCGCAGGAGTGTGGCACTGGCGCGCCCGTGCTGCAGCGCACAGAGTCTGCAAAGTCAATCTACCAGCGCCTGGGCGGACGGCCAGCGGTTTTGGCGGCGGTTGAGCTGCTGTATCAGAAAATGCTTGCGGACCCGCGGCTGGCGCACTTCTTCGTCGGCGTGGACATGGCTGTCCTCATGAAGCACCAGGCACGCGACCTGCAGAGCGCTGCAGGCTGTGCGCAAGGGCCGTCTCCACCAGCGTGCAGTGGGGCAGCGCAGGTTGTCTGTTTCGGCGGGGCGCACTTCAGAACTGCACAGCAGATGCCTCTTTCTTTGCTTGGCTCCAGGTATCCTGACCAGCAGGGCTGCCGGGAGCACTGGTTGTGCATGAGGTGTTGGACTGTGCATGAGGTGTTGGACTGTGGCCTTTGGTGGAAGCTCTGCAAGCCCACGCGCTTGACAAGCTTGTAGGGAAAGGAATGGCCTGATTCCCCGCGCTGTGCGCCAGGCTGCACAGCCTGGCTCACGACAGGCGCCGGGGTGGAACAGGGCCCCGCGCGCCGGCAGCGGGCTGGCTGTGTTGAGCTGGGGGCGCGGCCGGCGCAGGTGGCCTTCCTGACGCTGGTGTTTGGCGGCTGCCAGCAGTACCTGGGGCAGCGCCTGGCGAGCGCGCACGAGCACCTGATCCGCGAGCGGGGCCTGTCCGTGGACCACTTCGACATGGTGCTCGAGCACCTGGGCGATGCGCTCGAGGAGCTCGACGCGGCGCTGCACGAGCTCGCCAAGCCGTCGGCGCGCGCCTGCCCGCTGGCAGCCACTGCCGGCGTCTGACAAGCCCCCGGGCTGTGCTGCAAGCGCGCTGCGCCTGTAGCGGTGGCGGGGCGGCCGAGAGCAACGCCGCCGCACAGCTGCATGTGTGCTGCCCGAGTTGAGCGTGAACGAGCTCCACCATGCAGCCTCAGCTCTTTACATACGAGGCAATCATGCACCTCCTTACGTGCAAGGCAAGCGCTGGACTTGTCATAGCAGACCATCACACTGCTCCACCGTGGTTGAAGCGCACCGTGTCTGGCATGCGACAGGACCTGGCTGGGATCGCCGGGGACGTGATGGCGGCTCTGGACTCGCTGCGGCCGGCCTTCAAGTGGCCGGCGGACGGCGCAGCGAGCGCTGGCGTCAGCGAGTGCGCGGACATGCTCGACTCGCCCGAGCACCCTGCGCACACACGCCAGTGCGAGGCCCCTGCCAGCGCGCCCGCGCCTCTGCCTGGCCAGACCTGAGGCTGCCCCACGCATGCCCCATCAAGCAGTGAGCTGCGCTGTTGCGCCCCTGCCCCCCATGGCATGCGCCCATGGATGCCATGGGGGGCTGGTTCAGAGGCCGCCGGTGCTCGCGCGTGCGCACATGCGCGCCGCAGAAAGCATGCCCAAGCGTCCAGCGGGCGTGCCTGCGCTGGGCAAGCTTGCGCTAGGAGCGACACAGTGATGTCAAACCTGCCGGCACTGGTTGCCATAGCTCCTGTGCGCACTGCAATGCTGTCCGACAGGCCTGCCATTCTGTTTCATGACAACCCGCGGCTCCGGGGCCGCAGTCAGCCGTCATGCTCATGGTGTTTGCATCAATGCCGTGTCTCGCATTGGCATGTCCGTATCCTTTTCGAGGACAAGGATGGCTGTTGAAAGACTGTGCCATGGTGCTGCACCCTTTTTGCTTCTTTGGTGGGATGATAGCTTGCAACTCTGTGGGGGCCGGAGCTTTCTGTGTATATGGGCCATCCTCCATGGCTATTGTGCCAGTGCAGGCGGCTCTCTGGCCAACCTTTGGCAGAAAGACTTGGATTGTGCGCATTCAGAGTGAGTCTGCTTTTGCTGGATAGTCCAATGCCCTCATTCCCCAGTCTTGCACAAGTGCTCTGCGCTCTGCGCGCCTCCCCAGCAGCTGTGACGACGGTGTTCGCCTCGGGTGCCCGGGCGCCCGGCCTGCGAACTCTGTCTGAGCCGCCTGGTCTGGTGGCTGCCCTAGACGCGCGGGGTGGCAGGTGAAGAGCGCGGAGCCTGTGGGCAGGGGCACGTACGCCATGTCCATACACTTGCAGACTGTCTTGCGTGACCGGCGCAGGATTCTGAGCAGCGCGCCTACAGGTGGTTTTCGAGGTGACCTTGTGTGTGCTTTTGTGCTCGTCTGTGCGGCACTGCTCGCAATGCGTGCTGTCGGGGACTCTGTGCTGAAAGCTGCGCATCTGCCCATGGCTTGCCTGCAGTCGTGCCGCCTCCGTGTAGTGTGCCGAGAGGTCAGGCGCGAACAGTGCTCTACCAGCCGTAGTATTCAGCCAAGGGCTGTCCTGCAAAATAATCTTGCAAATGTGCAGCATAAAACCCCACCTGTGCCACTCTCAGCCCTGCCTCGCGTTGTTTATGGTCGCTAGCTGTCCCGCTCCTAATAGGAGCGTTGCATCGCAAGAGCACAGTGTGCCAGCGTATGCACTCTCACCCCGTCAGCTGCTAGAACAATGCATGCACAATGGTTGCAACTTGAACATGTTACCATTGCTGGCAGTGGCGCCTCACACTCAAGACAGCGCATTTGCTGCCTGAGAGCCTCGTCCCCTTTGGCCCTTTTTTCCCAGCATGCTGGCCATGCTGGCCATGCTGCGCCAACCCCATCACAGGTCTTTAAGTGCTTGCACTCGAAAGTCTCGAGTTGAGACTCATGGTGGGCAACATCCAGGCCTAGACATCTGAAAGAGGCAAGTAGAGGCAGGAGCAAATGTCCGAGCGTGTCCGGGGCCGGCTTGCCAGTGCTAAGCTCGCAGTGCTCGGATAACCCAAGGCGCAGCCCGTGCATAGCATCGTGCTGCACGGCCTCAGTGGCCGTGGCAGGAAGACGTTCCTGGTTTGTGACTGACCTGAAGAGGCCCCCGAGCCACGGCTGTCACGGCCGCCGTGCTTTGCTTGATCAGGCCCCAACAACGCCATGAAGCTCACGCGCGAGGAGGCACGCGAGACTCTGGGAGTGGGGGTGCGCGCCGGCCCGCATGTGCCCAATGCTGGGCGCCATGATCAGCTTTCGCCTTGTTCGCCAGAGGGCAGTGTGAGAGCGCGCGTGCCCTGGCTCGAGGCCGCAGCGCCAGCCCTTTGTGTCTTGGCTGCTTGAGAGTGCCCGTGGCTCTGTCCATGCCTTTTAACCCGCTCAGGCACCCGCCTGGTGCACCGGGTCTTGCAGTCGGCTATGCGTGCGCCTCTGCCGGCGCCGGGCGCCTCACGTGCAGTGCTGAACGCAAATGCTGAAAACGAGCGCCCTGCTGAGCGCGCCGGCGCACAGGTGTTCGCCGACGAGGCCGAAATAAAGAAGGCGTACCGGGCGCTGGCGCTGCAGCACCACCCGGACAAGAACCAGGGCAATGAAGAGGAAGCCAAGGCAGCGTTCCAGCGCGTCGGCGCGTCCTACGAGCGCCTCAAAGTCCCGGAGGGCGAGAGCAGCGACAGCGACATTGACGTCGAGTTCGACATGGACGACGCGATGAACATGTTCCGGGAAATGTGCGCCCGCGCCCCCGCGCGGCTCCCTCCTGAGAGGGCGTCGACCTGAACGCGCATATCGGGTGCTCGCCTTGTCTGCTCTTGTACAGGCGTCTTAGCAGGCGCGCCCGTGTGCGCCGCCACCCCAGGACTCGGGCAACATGCAGTGCAAGTGGGGGTGGGGCGGCCGTGTATGAGATCGACAGCCCCCGCCTGCCCGGCCGCGCTCGGACCGAGCAAGGCACCGCCGATCGCTGGCAGCGCGTCCCGGCATGGCGGCCGGCGGGCGGTCGCCGCGCCGAGCGCCGCCTGACGGCCCTGCGCTGCGCGCGGCCGGCAGGGCCCGAGCGGGCTTCTTCCGCGGCATGGGCGACCCCAACCCCCTCCTCTTTGTCGACCCCAGCCGCGGCGGTGTCTTCTCGGTCGGCTTCGGCGGCTCCTTCATGCCGGGCGGCCGCGGCGGCGGCCCGCGCGGCCGCGGCGGCGGCGGCGCCGGCGCCTTCGACGGCGGCTTCAGTGCCGGCGGCTTCGGCGGCGGCTTCAGCGACGACTATGGGGACGGCTTGCCGCCTTTCAGGAATGGCGCGCTGTCGGACTCGGACGATGACAGCGATTATGGCGGCGGGGGCGCCGGCTTCGGGCGGGGCCAGGCCGCCGCGCGGGAGCGCCGCGCGCAGGAGCAGGCGCAGCGGCGGCGCGCGGTGCGCGGCCCGCACGGCTGCCCGCTGGGCGCCCGATCACGATTTGCGCACAACACTTTACACGGTCAGTCATCGTGCCAACTCAGCAGGAGGTGAGTGGGCGTGTCGTGTTATCGAACGCGCACCCAAAGCTCTCTAGCGACCGGCTCAGCCAGCCTGTGCTGCATGTGCCAGCACATCTAGCGTGCAACAGCAGCAACGCGTGCGCTGGGCAGAAGCGTGGCAGCGCAGAGCTGGTGCTCACAAACAGATCTGTCATGCTGCCGGTCACAGAAGCCACCCATGGTCACGAGGCTGTTTCTGTCACGTCGGGCTGAGCGGAGGCGCACAGGCACGCCCACTTGCAAGAGGCTGCCAGCGGCGCGAGGTGCGACCTGCAGCGCTGCGCTGCGGCCGCCGCTCACAGGCGGCGCGCCCCTGCCGCGCGCAGCAGCGGGCGGCGCAGGCGGAGCAGCGCAAGGCGGAGGCCGAGCGCGTCCAGGCGGACGAGCAGCGGCGCCAGGCCAAGGAGGCCGCGGCGGAGGCCGAGCGGCGCCGGGCGGCGAGCGCCAGCGAGGTGCGCGCGCCGGCCCCGTGTGCGGCCGCCACTGGTCACGGCTGCAGGGCAGACCAGCGTTTGCTGCCGGCGCGCACACTGGCACGCGCCGCATTGCGACGCTGCCGAGTGCGTACGAGTGCATGTAGATAATGTTAACCATATCTATCTACCTATTCTAGTGCATACAGGCCCGGCGAGCGTGGCTGGCCGGCCGGGCTGCACCACCAGGCCCACCTCAGGCTGACGAGAAGCTCACACACGAGGCCGCCACGCGCGCGCGCCGCCGCCCCTCTACGGCGAGCATCTCTTAAACAGCTTGGTTGACATCGAGCACCTGCTTGATAGTTGGTCAGGAGAATTTTGGCCGCCAACGGCCGGCGCGCGGGCCCGGCGCAGGCGCTGGCGGCGGCGGCGGCGGCAGAGCTGGACGCGGCGCTGCGCGCGCGGCTGCTGCGCCCGACGCAGGCCAGAAAGACGGACCCTAACCTAAACCTACAATTCCTACTGTACCCTAACCCAATCCTACCCTACCGCCGCCGACGGCCAGCGCGCGGGGCCGGCGCAGGCGCTGGCGGCGGCGGCGGAGGCGGAGCTGGACGCGGCGCTGCGCGCGCGGCTGCCGCGCCCGACGCAGGCCGAGAAGACGGAGACGAGCATCACGCTCAGCCTGGCACGCGCCACGCGCCTGGCGGACGCCGGCGACGACGCGGCGCGCCCCGCAAAGCGGCCGTCGTTGTCATCACACCAATGCGCCTCCTTTGAGACCTGGGAAAGGACTAAAGAGACCAGCCAATCGCCCCTAATGGCCCGCGTCGGCGCCGCGTCGGCCCGCCCGCCCGCCCGCGCGCGCCCCACGGCCCGCCCCACGCACGTGAGGGGGCGCCTGCCGCGCTGCGCTCCGCCGGCCGCCGCCGCCGCCGCTGCAGCGCGCAAGGCAGCAGCTCGGTGCATAACTTAGGCAGGCGGCGCGCAAGGAGGAGCGATTGCGGCGGATCTGCACAGCGGAAAGTAGGGTTGGATTCCTTCAGCCCTGAGCCTGGCCTGACACGCCCGCGCCGCGCGCAGCTGCGGCCGGGCTACAGCTGGGAGCTGGACCTGCGCGCGGCGACCGACGGCACCTGGCGCACCGTGCGCGCGGAGAACGGCAGCCGCCGCATCACCGCCGCCGGCCTCACGCCCGGCACCAAGTACGTCTTCCGCGCGCGCGCCGGTGCGGCCCCCGGCGCCGCCCGGCGCGCTGCCACGGGCTCTCCCCACCCGGAGTGTGCGCCGCCTGCAGCGGCGGCGCCGTGTGCAGACGCTGGCTCGCGGTCGTGGCGCCGCCGGCGCGGCGCCTGGCTCCGCCTGCGGCCGCGCTGGGCAGCGAGCTGCACCGGCGGGCGGGGCGCCTGACGCCTTGGCGCCGCGCGCGGCGCAGTGTGCGAGGCGAAGGGCGTGTACGGCGAGTACTCTGTGGAGTCCACATATATGACGCAGGTGCGCCCGCGTCCTACCCTACCCTACCCTGCCCTACCCCGCTGCGCCCCATGAGCCCCCGTCTGGCACCGCACAGCTGCCGTGCTCTGGTGCTCCACCATCCAGGTCGCCCACGTATGCGTGAGCCCGCTGGGATGCTCAGTCTTTGTACAGGCCGGCCGTACCCGCCTGTACCCAATTCGCCGCCTTGAGCGTCAGGCATGCAGCGCGCGGCTGCGCGAGCCACTGCCGCGCGCCCTGACGCGGCGCCGCGCGGCGCGTAGGGCAAGCCCCCGGCGGAGCGCAGCGCGTCCGCGCCGGCCGCACAGGCGCCCGCCGGCGGCCAGAGCAAGAAGGGCCGCCGGCGCGACGCGGCTGCGCGGCGCGGGCGCGCTGGCGCGCCAGAGGACGCGGGCGAAGACGCCGCGGCCGAGACCGCGCGCCTGCAGGCGCGCCGCCCGCCTGAGGGGCGCGAGCCCCACGGCCGCAGCGTTTGCGCTCGAGGGGGCCGCGTTCTGCCGGGGGCCGGGGACAGCGGGTGCAATGTGCGCAGCTGGTGCTCGGACGCCCACGGAGCCTTGCGAGGGCGAATTTGGGGGCAGGGAGTACGGCAGCGCGCACGGTTGGGGCGTGCGGTCAGGTGCGGTTCAGGTGCGGTCGCTGGCGCTGCCGCGCAGGCGCAGGCGGAGAGCGCGGGTGGGGACCTGCGATGTGTAGCAACGTGTGCCGCCAGGGCGTTGAACCCTGATAGGGCACAAACCCTGAGGGGTTCGCCGGCGCCGCCGCGCAGGCGGAGGCGGAGCGCGAGGAGCAGACGCGGCTGGCGATGGAGCGCGCGGCGGCCGAGTACGCCGAGTCGGCCGCCAAGCTGGCCGCCGAGGCCAAGGCGGCCCAGGCGGCGATCGACGCCAAGGCCGCGCGCGCGGCCGCTGCGCGCCCGCGCCACGCGCGCCGCGCGGAGGCCCGGCAGGCGCGCCCGGCGCTGCGCCCCCCCCGGTGCCGCGCCGACCGGAGCGCGCGCCCCGCGGCCTGCGCGCCGCCCGCTGCTTTACAGCAAAAATTGCGCTCGTAGCAAACAGAGCCTGACTCCTGTGCGTGCAGGCGCGGCACGCAAACCTTCACACCGCGCTCTGCCTGCTGGCAGGTTTATGGCGTTCTGGGCGCCGGCCGCTTAGCCGAGGGGGGGGGCGGGCGCGCAGGCGCCCATCGCGCAGGAGGGCTCGTCGGCGTCACTGGAAGCGCGCGCGGCGCCCGCGCACGAGGCCGCGGCCGGCCGCGCCGGCAGCGCAAACGGCGGGTGCGCCTGCGCTGCTCTGAAGCGCGGCTGGCACTGTGTTTGTTGGGATGCCTCTTCAGTCTTTGCCAGGTTGCCGGGAGGTGCCCAGAAGCATCAGCCGCGCATGCAGCAGCAACAAAGGCAGGAGAAGCTGCGTGCAGCAGTGCAGCGGGCCTGGAAAATCTTGCAGGGTCTGGCTTGGGCGGCGAAGCTGGGCTCTGCTGTGCCGTGCCACTTCGGCTGCTGCGCGTGGACGCCAGCGGCGCGGCGGCTCCGCCCGGCGCCCGCGGCGCGCCTCAGGCGCGCGCCCGGCGCGCCGCGCAGGCACTTCCGCGCGCTGGCGCCGGGCGCGGCGGGCTGGGGCGACAGCGCGGACGCGGAGGACGCGCAGCTGCAGGAGGCGATTCAGCTGTCGCTCGCGCTGGAGGCCAGCCGCGCGCAGCACGCGCTGGAGCTGGAGCGCCTGCGCGAGGCGCAGCGCGAGTACGACCGCCGTGCGGCGCGCGCGCCGGCGCCGGCGGCCCCGCCCTTGCGCCAGGCGGACCCCGCGCCGGCCGCGCCCGCCGCAGCGGCGGCGCCGGGGTTGGCGCCGCCGCGCCGCGCCGAGAGCGCGGGCGGCGACGGCTACGGCGGCTGGGACCCAAAGCCGCGCGCGCCCGCGAACGCGGCGGGCCAGGCCGACCGCGCGGGCAGCGGCAGCTGGGGCTCGGGCGCGGCGGCGAGCCGGGCGCCCGCGCCCGGCTGGGAGGACCGTGCGCCAGCAGCTGGGCTGGGCGGCCCAGCCGGGGACGACCGGCTGGCCGCGAACGGCGGCGGCGGCAGCGGCGGCGGCGGCGGCGGCGGCTGGGGCGCAGCCGGCGCCGCGCCGCCGGCTGTGGAGGCTGGGCCGGGCCGGGCGGCGCCGCCGCACGCTCGCGCGGGCGCTGCGGAGCAGGGCGGGGGCGCGAAGAGCTGGGCGCCAGAACGGGCGGCGTACCCGGCAGCGTACGAGGCGCCTGCGCCCTGGGCTGACGAGCACCGCGCACCGGCAGCGCGCGCCGGGTCCGGGGGAGCCATGGACAACGGGGGGGACGCTGCGCCAGCGCCGGAGGCGCACAGCGCCGCCCAGGGCGCCTGGCCGGCGAGCACCGGCGGCGGCGGCGGCTCCGGCAGCTGGGGCTCGGACGTGGCGGCTGCGCAGGCGCCCGCGCCCCGAGGCGAGGACCAGTACGCGCCGGCAGTGCGCTCTGGGTCCGGGCTTTCCTCGGGCGGCGGGGGCAGCCACGACCCGGCCGCTGACTCGAATGGTGCAGCCCAGGGCGACTGGCAGGCAGCGGGCGGCGGCGGCGGCGGCTCGGGCTCCTGGGGACCCGCGCCGCCCGCAAACCAGGCGCCCGCGCCCGGCGCGGCGGTCCGCTACGCGCCGTTTGAGCTCCCGGAGGCCGCCGCCCCGCTGTCCGGCTGGGAGGACTACGAGCCAGCGGCCGGCATAAACGGCGCGAGCAAGGGCGACTGGCTGGCCGCGAGCGGCGGCGGCGCCGGGGACTGGGGCGCGGCCAACGGCGCGCCGCCGCCTGCGCGGCAGACGCACGCGCCCAGGGCCGAGCAGCGCCGCCCGCCGGCGGCGCGGGCCGGGTCGGGGGCGCCCCCCGGCGGCTTGGGCGACCCGGCGCCAGCGGCGGAGCCGGGCGGCGCGGCCGGCGGCGCCTGGCAGGCAGCGGGCGGCGGCTGCGGCCGCGCGGGCGGGCGCAGCGCCGGCGCCGCGCCGGGGCGCGCCTTCCGCGCGGGCGTGTATGACGAGGCGGCCGCAATCGTGCACGCGCAGGAGCGGGGCCGGCCGGGGCGCGGCGGCGACCAGGGCGACTGGAAGGAGAACCTGCTGCCTGGCGTGCCCGCCAACGCGCAAAGCGGCTGGGAGGGTCAGGCGCCGGGGCAGGCGCCCGGCGGCAAGCGCCCCGCGCCGTACAACCCGGTCCGCCTGGCGCCGGCGCCGGGCGGCGCGCCCGCGGCGGGCAAGCAGGCGGCCGCGGACGACGGCCTGAGCAAAATGTCGTTGCTGTTCCCGCACCTGTTCGCGCAGGAGGCCGGCCGCCGCTAGCGCGCGGGCATGTCGCGCGCGCGGGGCCTCGCCGGCGGTGTGCGTGAGAGCGCGCTACTGCAGGGCTGGGGCAAGCTGGTGAGAGCCGCACGGGTGCTCTGTGCTGTTCCGGGTCAGCACATGTATGCGGTGTAGCCGCATGTAGCTTCGAATAGGCTGGCTGGATGACGCGGGCTCGTGTGCTTGATGTGTGCCTGGTGTTTTGGCATCTGCCATTGCAGCAGTCTACCTGCAGGCGCAAGTCAAACTCTCCCCGCCTACCAAGCGCGCAGCAACCATGGGGCTGGCGGGCCAGGATGGCTGTCGTGTGGCTTTGCGTGAGGGTCCTCTGATGCTGGGTTGTGAGCAGGGGCTGTGTAAATGCGAGCCTGGTGTACTGCATAGGGCCCCAGCTGCGCACCAGAGCCATGCAGTTGCGCTTGCGCTCAGCCGTAATGGACCAAGGCGGACGCGTGCGGAGCAGCTAGGGCAGCTGGGAGCTTGCTGTGCACGGCAGGACGTGCACGCCCGAGAGGTGCGCATGCGCACGAATACAGGTCACTGGACAGAGCGCAGCAGTCTGCCTCGTGGTGAGTGAAGCAGGCCGGCCAGCCCCGGCATATGAGGCCGGCCTGCCGCGGGCGGCCCGCGGCAGCCGGGCCAGCGCGGAGCACAGTCGCAGCACCCACATGGACAGTGCATGCAAACCCAACGCATGCATAACACGTGCCGGCCTCCGAGGCTGCATTTCAGTGTGGTGCGCGCACTCCGCAGCCTGTGTCTGGCAGCAAGCATGCCAGGGCGGCGGACTGCACGGCAAGTCGGGCGAACTTGAGCCGGCCACTCTCAAGGTCCTATGGGTCCGCTGTGCATGTTCCAGCCATGGTCCACACCACTTGCAGCTGAATGGGGAGCAGCACTTGCTCCCCACCGACGGCTGCATCCCTGCAAACACACGAGGGACGGCCCGGCAGCAACAGGCAGACGGCACTGTGCCATGCCTCACCATGCAGTGCCTCGACGCAACACCCAGCGCTCGTCAGTCGCCAGTCCGGTGCCAGGTGACGTTGTTGTTATCCAAGATGTCCTGGCGCGCCCCAGGCGTTCCTCGTCATGCCTCAACAAACACGGCGCTTGTACCCAGGCAGGAAGGCAGTGACAGCGGTGGGGGCGCTCGCGTCAGGGGCTGCGCCGCTGAGCCGCACCTCTATGTGCTGCGGCAGGTCGGCCTGCACCCGCAGCGCGTAGCAGCCCGGCATGCGTTTGCCTGCCGCCAAGCGCCAGTCACACAGTTTGCATGCCAGCACAGCAACAGCACGCCAGCGACCGTGCCCGAGAGCTTGGTAGCAGCTGTGCGGATGTCAGCAGCGCCCCTGGCGCACCGACGTGCAGCCACTTTGCGGCCCAGGACGCTGTGGGGTCCAGCACGGCGACCATGCCGTGGTAGCTGATGGTGGTCGTCTCCGCCACGCGCTGCGAGTCGCCCGCCATCATCAAGAAGGGGCAGTTCTCGCACCCGTTGTTGTTGAACTGCGCCGCGCAGCAGCCAAGGCATTGCTCAAGTCTGTTCAGTGCATGTCTTAGCAGGCAGAGCATAGCTGCAGTCACAGCACAGGAAGGCGTGTACATGGCATGTACGCGCGGCGCAGCTTGCGACAAAGAGGAGGTGACACTCAGCGCTGTGAGAGCGTCATTCGGCCACGCTACACAAGCGCCGCAGTGCGCGCCTGGTCAAACGTCTTCAGCAGACGGCAGACCATGCAGGCGACCAGGTTCTTGCCCGTCTCCGCGGGCACCTCCGCGTGCACGTCCCCCAGGGTGGTCATTGCTCCAGCGCTGTTCCAACCCCTATACTATGCAGACGCGGCAGTGAAGTCGACAGTCAGGTAGAATGTGGGCTGAAATGGGATCACAGTCTCCTTCAGGCATCCAAGCTCACGCTTCCAGCCACAGCATAGGAAAGGAAGATAGGCTCGAAGTGCGCGCGCCCGGCATAGGCCGCAAGCAGCGCCAGCTTGAGAACCCAGACAGGTCAAGGGCTGATGTGTACGATCCTGCCACGACAGCTAGGCTGCAGGAGTGGACGTTAAGGTGCCAGAGCACTCCAGGCGCAACGTAGAAGTTCTTTTGCACACATCGACCAAGTCAGAGCGCACTTTACCACCAACAAGCTTTAAGTAACAGCTGTGGAGTTACACAAGCTCTCCTTGAGTACTTGAAGCGATGGCTTCCACAGTGACAGCCTCCCTGACGCGCCCGGCCCCCACCGCCGTCCGCGGATTGTGCAGCTCCAAGCTGTCCGCGCAGCCGCTCAGCCTGCCTGCCCCCCTGAGGGCAGCGCAGCGGGCGCGCGCGTCAGTGGTCGTGCGCGCCGAGCAGCAGCAGAGCCGGGCGGAGAAGCCTGAGGTTGCTCAGGTGAGCGAGAACGTTGCAAGCTGTGGGCTGATGCAGTTGCTTTCTGTTAAGAATATTCATCACGGCGGTGTTGATGAGTTTGACTTTTGTCAGCTCATCAAACTGACCGTGCTTGCCTCTGTACTGTTGGGTTGTGCTATGTGCGTGATGCATTCGTGCGTTGGGCGTCCCCCCTTTTTGTATTAACATTCACTTGCCATTCTATTGAAGCTTCTCCTCCAGCTCCGCCCTGCCTCTGCAGCGGTGTTGTAGACAAAGAGTGTTTGTCTTCTGTATGTGTTTGTTGTTATCAGCCATTGGCGTTGTTGGTCCTGCATGATCCAAGCAGGCGCCCGCACCTGACACTGCAAGCTGTGCGCAGTTCGCGGACAGCATTGGGCTGCCGACGGACGAGGGCATCTTTGGCTTCAAGCCCTTCTCTGAGGTCTGGGTGGGCCGCCTGGCGATGATGGGCTTCCTGACAAGCGCGGTGGAGGAGTTCATCACGGGCCGCGGCACACTGCAGCAGATTGGGCTGCTCACGCCGTCGCCGGTGCTGGTGGTCTTCCTGTGCCTGGTGTTCGGTGGCGCCACGGTGTTTGGCTTTGGCCGCACGCTGAAGCGCGCGCTCACCAAGGATATGACCGCACAGTGCGCCACCGGCCAACGTCAACTTGTTTTGCAGTGCAATATGGGCCGCAGTGCAGTGTTTGATATGCGCCGACCCATGATGGCCTGTGTATAAGTAAGCACGATGTTCAAGACGGTTTTGGGGAGCGTGATTAGGCAAGTTTGCATTTGAGTTCTTGCAGTGTCTGAGGACATCTTCATTATTTAGCTCCAGGGTCGCCACGCAGGGAGCTGCTGCGCTACCGCTCGTTCCTGGGCATCCAGAAGGAGCAGCAGAACATCAAGGAGACTGAGAAGGAGATGAAGGCGCGCTACGCCAAGGGCCAGGACTTCACCTCGCCCGACATCGGCTCCGCCATCCAGGCCGCTAAGACCGCTGAGACGCCCATCGATGGGTGCGCGTCCTTGCTGCTGAAAGCCTCTCAAGCACACTCACTGATTACCTCAGCCTAGCGTCCATGGATCCAGGACGTGCTCGCTGTGGTAGGCTGCAAGGCCCGATCGTGTGGTTGACTAGGATTCCTGCTGCAGTCAGAGGGGCAGGTAAGATGGGGAGACTGCTTATGCTGGTCAGACGGGGACGCGCCATACACTGACGTGCTGATGCGTGCAGGCTGCTCAACTGGGGCGACCGCTCTGAGGCTGATCGGGAGGCAGCGTCCAAGCGCGCACAGCCGGGCATGCTGGCCATGGATGACCGCAAGGACGCGGACGCGGCGGCGGACGACATGAAGCGCCGCGAGGCGAGCGGCGGGCCGGGGCCTAACGTGCCGCTGGCCGCGCGCGCGGATGTTATGGAGCAGGTGCGGTTGATGGCTTGCGTCAGCTTGCCCTCTGCTCTGACCTATGCCTGTGAGGCAGGGGAGGCGTGGTCGGCACAGGCTTAGCTGCTTTGTCATACTGTTCAGTTGTTTGTGGTAAGTTGCGCATGCTTGATATATAGGGCTTGTCCGCTCGTGTTGCCTGCCGATGCTTTAGAGCGCGCTGTGTCAGTATTTACATAGTTCATATCATGTGTGCACACCACGTGTGCGTGTCGTATGGGTTACTCATGATTTTGCGCTTTGGTGCACTGCAGGGAGTGCAGATCAACAGGGATTGGGACTACGCGCGCAACGTCGAGATCACAAACGGCCGGTGAGCCCTGAATGAGGTGATATATGTGTGTCAACGTTTGTGTTCTTGCCACTGCACGGCCACTCTGTATCAGTGCCTCATTGTGTGTCAAGTGATGTCAGAGTGGCGAATTTATTTGTGTGTGACTTATGCTGACTGCCGTCTGACATGTCTGCGCCAGGTGGGCGATGATTGGGTTCATGACTGCCACCATCATTGAGGCGGCAACAGGGCGTGGCATCCTGGGCCAGCTGCTGGGCTATGCAAAGCTGACCGGCCTGCTGGGCCCTGCATCGGGTGTCTGACCTTTGAGGCACCTCAAGTGCGAGGCGTGCTGAGTGTGAGATGTGGTGTGGTCGGCGTGTGGGGCTGCGTATGCGGGAGGAATGGTGATGCAGTGACTTATGTTTTGCGGTTGTGATCGTGACACAGCCATGTCGTCCTGGGGTTGTTGGCCGAAGTGCATCTGCGAACCTCCTAGCGCTTCCTAGCGGTGAACTGTCAGGAACAGAGATGGGCTATTGTAGGTACTGCACTGTACACAGGTGATGATTTGAGTGGCGATGTCCTCTTTGAGATTGTCCTGTTTTGAGCAAATGTTGACGGTGGACCGATAGATGTGTTCTGCATGCCCTGCCACAATCATGCATGATGCTGGTGTAAGACATCCTGGCAATGTGATGAACCCCTTCACAGCACCTGCTGTGTTACAGATATGATCTTCACTTAGTCAGTGGGGTGTGCAGTGACTTTGTGCCACGCCTGCGATCATCATCAGCAATGCATGGTTGCAGGTGTTGGGCAAATGCCGCGCATGAATGAAGATATGGTTTGCGCACAACATCATGTATTTATGTACAGCAAGCGTGGCTGTTGACATCAAAGGAGCTGTGCCACTTGTTCAATGTCAGAGTCCGCCAATGCCAGAATGCGCAGTTGCAAGGCGACACTCAGAGCACACAGAGGGTAGTTACTTGTAACTACGCATGTAGGGCAGAGCAGGGGTTAGCCTAGCTTGTGACACAGCAGTGCCCGCTCAGGCTATTTCACTTTTAAGGCTGGACAACGTTCCCAACAGTCACTGCCGCTATGGCGCACCGTATGTTGGTTAGAGACCTCCCAGGAGGCGTGCACTTTGGTAGCAACCGGTCGATCCAGCGACGTGCAAAGCCAGCCCAGCTGCAGTGCCGGGCAGCGCCCTCCAGGCAAGCGGCAGAGAAGGTGTGCTTGGGCAACGTTGGTATGCAGAATTGATTGAGTGTATGTATACGTTCATACATAACTTGCTTGGCAAGCGACAAGCGGCGTTGTCAATACCAAGCGGTGTTGGTATGAACGCAGAGACACGCTGCGCGCAGAGAACGCGTGGCAGGCCTGCATACTTTCGGGAAGCGGGCAAAGAGGCACAGGACAGCGCTGCAGCCGTAACGACGCAGCAGGAGGCAGTGGCGCCGGAGGAGGCAGCAGCGCCTGCGGAGCCGCCTCAGGTGGACACCTGGCGCGCTTCTTCTGGCGGAAAATGCGCAAGTATATATGTCTTGAACCTGGTTTAGCTCGTTTCACGTACCCCGGAAAGGAGGTACCACAACACGTCCCGTATTTGGCCTGCCCAGTGGAACAATGCAGCCCTGAGCGTGCAGTGCTGAGCCGCGCGCGCGCCGAGCAGGGCATCTTCAACTGGTTTAAGAACTGGTACCCCGTAGCCGTAGCTGACGACCTGGACCCGCTGAAGCCGTTTGCCACCAAGCTGCTGGGTGCGCCCCCTGACCAACGGCTTCACTGACCGAGCCACAGGCTCTGCTGGCGCTCTGCAGTATGTGCTGTGGCCGTGTTGCTCTGACTCGCTCTTTGAGGTCACTGCCTGTGAGCCCGGAGCGTAAGAGGTGTGTTGTTATTTTGTTGCACAGCCTGCTGCAAGCAAAGGCGAGCGAGGCGCGCACGGTCTGTGCAGGGAAGGAGCTGGCGGTGTGGCGGGACGCGGAGGGCGAGTGGCGCTGCTTCGAAGACAAGTGCCCACACAGGCGCGGCACCAGCTTTATTGTCCAGCTGTATACTTACTGGGACTTACTGAAAGGAAAATGGCCATGGCGACCTGCTTCGGGAAGGCGCTGCTTGCCCGCATCATACTGACGTGCACGACTTGCACCCGCTGTTGCTGTCCTGCGCAACCGCCGCCCTTTCAGTTTGTCAGGTCTGCTAGCGACGGTCTGTACGTGGACATGCAGGTTGGCGCCGCTGTCAGAGGGGCGCATCGAGCCGTCGGATGGCACCCTGCAGTGCTCCTACCACGGCGCGCCCTGCACTCTGCAGATGCGCTCGTGCCATGCCGGGTGTGAAAGGCTGCAGCTCAAGCAAAAGCACACTTACCATTATGTGCTTGGCACGTGATCTTCCCGACCGTGTATGCTGTAAACGTGTGCTGGACTGCCTATTGGTTGGTTGTCAAACGTTCATGTGTCAAAGAGGACTCACTCCTGACCTTTTGCCACCGGTGTCCGCCGGCAGGGTGGCGCTTCAGTGGCAGCGGCAGCGCGGCAGCCATCCCGCAGGCGCACTTTGACGGCGAGCAGGTGGAGCGCACAGCCATCGCCAGCAAGCGCTCCTGCGTGGCGACGTACCCCACCCAGGCCCGTGCCCTGCGCCGCGCCTGCGGGAGCCTGTGGGGCTGCACGTGTCGAATTTGCTTCCTGTCCAGAGTGTGCCCAGCAAGGTATGCGCATGCTGCGTGCGCGCCCGGCCGACCGTGCCTCGCAGGCTGGCACAGAAGCCGTTAGGCTGTACGCTTGTGGTGGGCATGGCGCGGTGGCGCTGGGAGCTGTAGTGGCCCCCATGCAGAGCCCCAGATGGGACATGCGGCGCGCGCTGCGGTGCAGGTGATGCTAGGCATGATCTGGGTGTGGCCCGAGTCTGGGCCGGTGGCGTTCATCGAGAGCGCGGCGGCCGAGCCCGCCGTCAACCAGCGCGTGAAGGACGTCGACCCCGGTACGTTTCAAGGGGTTTGTGCCGAACGTAACACGCAAGTGCTGCACACAGCTGCATGCCCAGCACATGCTGGCGGTGGTGGCGCAGTTGCTCCATGGTCTCATCGGGGATGCACTTCCCCACGGTGTACGATGTGGCGGGCGGCGCCGCGCGCATGAACGCCGCCGCCCGCGCAAGCCCTGACGAGCGCCGCGGGGCGCGCGCCGCGCAGGCGCGGTGGCGCTGACCACGAACCAGAACTATGTGCGCGACTTCGCGGTCGCGTATGACATCCTGTACGAGAACATCAGCGACCAGGTGGCGCCCCGCCGGCTTTACGTTCCCGCTCTCGGCTCACCAAGGTCCAGTCCGCGCTCAGCGATGATGGAAAACGATGTGGGCTTACTAGGGGCCAGCCCACGCTCGGTGTCGCTGAAAGGTAATGTGAAGCTTGATCCGGCTGCGCCCGATCTGAGGGAGTGCTGGAGTGTGATCAGAGCGGGAGAGCAAGGGTGGACTGGGCGCCGCTTGCATGACCCCCGGCGTGGCCGAGGGCGGGCGCGCGCGCGCAGTCGCATGTGCCCTTTGCGCACCATGGCGTGGCCAACAATCGCACCAGCCCCTGGGCGGCGCACTTTGTGGTCAGCAACGTCAACAAGGAGCTGGCCGGCGCGGACGGCTACACCTACGACCTGGAGTGGTCGCCCGACGCGATCAACCCGCCCATCAACCAGCGCGTGCGCGGCGTGCCGCCCACGTACATCGAGTGCGCTGCCGCCCGGACCCGCTGTGCCTGACTTGACAGAGCGCACTGCGCAGAGGCAGCTGCCCAGGGCAGCGATGTCTGGAGGCCCTTTCCTTGACGCGCTGAACGCCGCCGTGTACTGCTTGTTGCCCCTCTACGCAGGTTCTGCGGCTTTGCGTGTTGGACTTTCAAAAGCCAGCATGAGTTCATGTACCCAGTCATTAAGCCAGTCAGCGCTCTGCCTGGCTGCGGAAGCAGCGGGAAGTTCTGAGCCGCAGGGTGCCAGGCACGCGACCCCCTGGTCAGAGGGCGGCCCCCCTGCGCGCAGGTACTTCACGCCGAAGGGCGACGGCGCCTTCACGTGCCTGTGGTTCCACGTCGTGCCGCTGGACGAGCACACCACGCGCGTGTTCAACCATGCTGTCATTGTGCAGCCCATGCACCCGGCGCTCAAGGCACGCACCCCGGCCGCGACAAGCGCGCGTGAAGGCTTTGCTGCGCGGTGACTGGCGAGGCACTTACGGTGGCCGTATGTTTGATTTTTGGTATAGGGCGACATTTATAGCCGAATACTTGATTGCTGCCAATCCTCACTGTGATTGCGACAACATGCGGGGCCTGGAACGAGGCACGACTTGTCAGCGTGGGCCTCACTGCAATTAGCGCCGGACATATCAGCTGCGCGTGGAGCACCTGAGCGCCTGGCGCAGATTCTTGACCGGTTGTATCAGGCTTGAGGGGCAGGCCGCTGACATGCGCAGGCGCTGGCCGCGGCGCGCCCGCGCTGGATCGACCACATGCTGCTGAACGAGATCTTTGACGGCGACATGGCGTACCTGGCCAAGGCCAGCCAGTACGCCAAGGCGCGCTGCTGGCCCGGCGCGCCGCTGCAGGCTTACGGGCTGCTCCGCAGCGGCGCCGACGGCAACTTTTGAGTAGGTTGCAAGCAGAGTGTGACGCGCGTGGGGGTGCACATGTCATGAGGTCCGCGCGCAGGCCACGCAGCATCCGCGCACCGCAGTTCAGCTCTGACCGCCGATCGCTGAGCTCATGGGGCGGTCTTGGGCGCAGGAGCGGGACCCTGGCGGCAACACGTGGGCCCAGGACTACTTCCTGCCAGCCGGCGCGGACAAGTGAACCCCTTTCCATGCGCCTGCAAGCTGCTGGCTGTGCCTTCCAAAGTTGCCAAATTACCCAGCGTGTATAATAGCACTTGTCTGACATAGACCACTGTTTTGTATGTGTTGGCGTGACCCCCAGGCTCGGTGGCAGCCTGATTAGCATTTCTTTGTTCGAACTCTGTGTTTCAGAAGTACTGATCCTCGCGTACGCTATTTGCCGACGCTGTGTGGCAACAGAGCAGGCCCAAACAGCCTGGTGCGCGCCGCGCAGGAGCGCAATTGCTTTTAGGAGGTGGTACCATGGGCGCGGCGGCGGCGGCTGGGTGCGCGCGGGCGGCGGCACGCCCACGCGGCCGCCGCAGCTGGCGCGTGCGCAGGTCATGGACCGCCTGGGCCAGCACACCGCGCACTGCCCCTCCTGCTCCAAGGCGCGCGCGCCCGCCGCGCATCCCGCCACAGTCTCCTGTTCCCCCCCCCGACACCCAATTGGCATGACAGCCTGAGAGGTCACGCATGACGCCTCGCTCTCAGGTGCTGGTGCATGATGCTGTATGGCAGAGCAGTGTTGGCTGACTGGTGTATGTCAAGCCTGCTGTCTGACAGTGCTGTGGAGCACATGCTGGTCCACTGCTGCTACAATTGGTGGAGCGATCAGCGTAGCAGCTGATGACCTGGAGCGCGGCGGGGGCAGGCGCTGGACCGCGCGCGCAGCGGCCAGCAGCTGGCGGCCGGCGGCGCGATCGCGCTGGGCCTGCTCGCGGCCGCGCAGCTGGGCGGCGGCGCGGCGCCGGCGTCGCTCGCGGCGGCCGGGCCGCTGGCGGCCGCGGCGTGCGCGCTCGCGCTGCGGCGGCTGCTCGCGGCCGCAGAGCGCAAGCTCACGCTGGCCGATTATGACCATGCCAAGCACTGAGCGCGCCGCGCCGCTGCGCAGCGGCCAGCGCGCCTCCCGCGCCGAGGGGCGCGGCGCCGGTGCGGAGCGGCGCCGCTGCCGTCTGCGGCCGGGGCGGGGCGCGCTCGGGTACGGCGGCCGTCTGCGGCTGTCGATTGCGAGCCCGTGATGGCATGCCATGCCTCGTGTGTGCTGGCAGCTGTGCTGTTGTGGCGGAAGTTTGCGTGCAGGCCAAGCGCTTGTATTGTTTTAACGCTGCTCAGTAGTGGACGTGCTCAGGGCTGAAAGGCTGTGCAAGCCAGTGGATCTAGGGTAGCGTTCTGGCGTAGAGCTCTGTGTGAGGGCTCTGGCAGTGACAGCAAATGTGGTTGAGAAGGGCGGCAGTGTGCCACTGCGTCTTGCTGCAGACCTGCTGTCATGGCCGCTACACCCAGTGCCGAGTCTGTACGAGTTCCGGGGTTGTGACCATGCCAGCCACACTTAGCTCTGGAATGGCATATTGAGCGTCTGTACTTGTTGTCTGGTTGTATGTGATCGCAGTGGCTGGTAATCACTTATAAGGCCTGTGAATCTGTGTGGTGGTGTTGAGCATGAGGCTTTGCACCCCTTGGCGACGTTACTTGTGTGATTGAAGCAGCAGCATGTATGTACACCATGCATGCATTGGTATGATGTGTGCAGTAAGGTAATGACATATGCAGCCAAGGTGGCTTATGCCATGACCAAGCACACGTGTAGCTCGTTTGCTGCGTGACTGCAATGCATAGGACCGATTGTTTTTCGCAGATGCGCTGAGGCCATGCCAACTTCCACCAGCATGTGCTCCATAGCACTGTCAGCAGGCTTGACATACATCAGTCGGCCAACACTGCTCTGCCGTGTTGCGCTCCACCTTGGCCGGCCAGGCCCATCTGTGTTGCTGCCTGCCCAGGCCAGGAGTGGGCCTGTCACTTTAGCATGAAGCGCAGCTGCAAACACTGCAGCTGGTTGGCGGCGTTCTGTCCCTGTGCATGCTGAACAAGGTGGTGGCTGTTAATCCATCACCCATCAAAATGTGCTTGTTTTCGTTGCCTGCAGTCAGCTGGTGTTGATCATGCAATGGATGTATGCAGCTAGCTGCTAGCACCATGGCTAGGGTGCCAGAGACTCCCGCGAGGTGCGTCAGCAGGCAGCTCAGAGACGTCCAGGAAAAGAGGCGAAGCACAGCTGGCACCTGTTCTCGTGAGCACAGGCTCGCAAAGCGCCTGCGAGTGCAGCTTCGCTGCAGTAAAGAGTGTCTGCCGTTACCAGCCGCTGCGCACGCACCCAGTGTGGCTGCCTTCAATCACCGAGGAAACTGCGTACTGAGTAGATAGTGCGCTTGCTTGCATGAGCCAGGCCCGCTGCAGGCGAGGGGAAAGCAGCAGGGAAAATGGTGTGGGCGTCGTTGGGCCCGGCGCTGCTGGCGGCTGCAGCCTTGGTTGCTGCAGGGTCAACAGCGGTTGTGCGGAGGCGACTCCTGACGGCCACGTGCATGGTGCGCGCTGCGAGTAAGGAATAAGAGCATCCAAGTAATGCAAGCCGTCTCCAGCGTCATAACCAGAACCTTGTCTGCCGCGCCAGGTGGGTAGCGGTGCAGAGGCGGGGCGGAGCTCGTGCAGTGCTCCCAGCGTGTCGCACACCAAGCTGCAGGCGCAGGCCACTGCGAGGAGGGTCGTCTGGCTTGGCGTGGCAGCGTGCATGCTCACAGCGCTTGCGACGTCTCTGCTGCTCCTGTGGGGTGCGGCAACCGCTGCGACACACTGCTTGTTGTGGTGAGCACATGACTTATGGTGCAGGAGCTACATCGTGTGATTGGCCCACTGCGGCGAGAGTCCCCCAACACTGTTGCCGCGCTTGCACGTTACCAGCCCCGCCTCATGCGAGTAACTGCAACTTTTGGAGAGCGCTTGTGTGGGTGCAGCTGCAGTCTCAGCAACACCGCCAGGACGCGCTCTACAGGCAGCGCATTTTCAGGCAGGCTGTGGGCTGCCGCAGGCCGGCAGCCGCTGGCGGCCGCGCCGCCGCGGTGCCCGCCGCCGGGCGCGCAGGCGCGCCTGGCGACCTTCACGCAGGGCGGCAGTTTTCTGGAGGGCTTCACCGTCCCCATCCTGACGACGTCCGCCTCGGCCCAGCGCCTCTTCGACCTCGTGCGCGCCCGCTGCCCACCCAACACCTTCGTCAGGCTCTGCATACGCGCGACCCCGGGACGTCACTCTGGCTCGCTGCTAGCAGTGGCGCCCCGTCCACTGCCTCCCTGCCACGGCCTGCCCGGCCGCGGCGCATGCCCGCACGCGCTCCGCGCCGGCCTCGTCGCCATCGCGCCCGGCACACGCGCACGCCACCACAGCAGGGCAGTGCGCCGCGCGCGCCGTGACGCGTGCGCCGCGCGCGCCGCAGGGCATGATGCAGGCGTGGAACTTTGACCAGCCGGAGGCGCGCGCCGCGTTCGAGCAGGCCGCGGCGGCGGACCCGGGCGCCAGCATGCCGCTGTGGGGCATGGCGTACGCGCTCGGGCCCGGCGCCAACAGGCGCGGCGCCCTGGCTCGGCTGTCGCCAGGCCTGCTTGGAGCACGGCAGATTTTGGCGGAGGCCCGCCGTCTCTGGCCCACTGGATGACTTGTATCGCATAAGAGCAGCAACGGATAGGCAGTTGCACATGGACAATGGGAGGCTTTTGTGAACAGAACATGGCGGAGGGCGCAGGGATATCACGGCGGAGCGCAAGGGCTACCCGTCGTTTTGCCCAGAGGACCTGCCGGCCGCGCAGGCGGCCGCGCGCGCCGCGCTGGCCGCCGCGCGCGCCGCCGCCGCGCGCCTGCCCGACTCGAAGGTCCGCTTTCCAAAACAGTGGGTCCGGTCCTCCTGCCCATCTTAATTTCTGGGGCATGTCTGTGTCGAGCACGGACGGCGAAGACTGCATGTTTGAGTCGCTCGCGCGGCAGCGAGTGCATCGCCCGCGCGCGCGCAGCTGGCGCGCAAGGAGGCCGCTGTGGCGGCGGCGGCGGTGGCGCGCTTCCCGGACGGCAGCGCGCTGCGGCCGGAGCGCGACGCCGCGGAGGCAGCCTGGGGCCGCGCGCTGGCGGCGGCGGGGCGGGAGTGGGGCGACGCGGCGCTGCTTGCGGTGGCGGCCGAGGCGTTCATGAACGTGTCGCCGTGGGACTATTACATGGTATGCCCGAGCACAGGGTTTTGGTACCCTACTCTGTACATGCCATTTGTGGGCAATGCTGGGCCTGTCGCAACCTGTGCAGTGGTGAAGTGAAAGCACTGTCTCTAGCAGCGAGCGAAGCGCCGCAGACTTGCACCCTGGGGCATAGAAATGATCTGCCTTTCCTGTATTATCAGCAGTGCCTATCAACAGCACCTGTCATCCGTGCGCCGGGACGATTTGCACATCAAGGGTGCCCGAGGCTGTTCCGGGGCTGCCCATGTAGGCGGACGGCAGCCTGGCGCCCACCGCGGCAGAGGCCGAGGGCCTGATCGGGGAGGCGCTGGCGCTGGATGCGGGGCAGCCGCTGGCGCTGCACCTGCACATTCACCTGGCAGAGGCGTCCTCCCCGATGCGGTCCGCCCGCGCGCCCTGCATGCCCAGCAGGCATAGACGTCATACTGGGATGTCTGCCGGCTTATGCTTTCACTTTGTGCTGGGCCCGCTGGATTTCGCTTGCAAAATGAGCCATAAGTCAACGTATGGCGACCTGATGTCTTGCACAGGGCATGCTGTCTGCCCTAACCCTAAACCAGCATTGGGGCGAGCGCCAAATGAAACAGAGACCGCGGCCGAGCGCCCGTGCCTGCGCCTGCACCAGCTGACGATTGTCCCATGCATGCCGGGAGCATGGCGGAGGCTGCCAGCGCGCAAGGTGCGCATCGGGGACCCGCGCAGGCACCCGCCTGGCGGGCAGCTCAGCGTGGCGCGCGCGGAGGCGTCCGCGGACCAGCTGCTGTCTGGGCGCGGGCCGTGGCTGCGGCGCTTCGGGCACCTGCTGCACATGCCGTCGCACCTGTTCGTGCGGCTGGGGCGCTACGCCGACGCGGCGGCCGCCAATGTGGCGGCGCTCGCGGCCGACCGCGCGCTCAGCGACGCGTGCCAGGCGCCGTACGAGCCGGAGCACAATGCGCAGATGCTGGTCTGGGCCGCCAACATGGCGGGCCAGGCGCGCGCCTGGGCTGCCTGGATGGGGTTAGGACCGCGATGTCCGCAGGCTAGCCGCCGCTGGCACGCTTGCATGGCCGCACGTGACACGCGCACACGCGATGTCCAATCGTGACAGAGGCGCCGGCCGCGGCAGCTGCCAAGCTCCGACCCAGCCCAAGCGGTCTGCATGGGCGTACGTGACATGCTCACTGGCGGCCATCGGCTAGAGAGGCGCCTCTCTGGCTCGCGGCAGCCCTGAGGTGAGATCCGGCGCGCGCAGTTTGCGCTGGCGGAGGCGAGCGCCGCGCGCATGCGGCGGCTGCCGGAGGAGATGCCAGCCGCATACCCGCCTGGCGATGCAGGGCATGAGTTCCGGGAGCTGATCACCACGCGCGCCTGGCAGGTCCGCATCTCCTGCCCTCCAGAGCACAATATTGTACGGGTCCAGAGCGCCGCCAGCGCCTTGCATGTGCGCACAAGAGCGGTGCGTCAGGAGGGCCTGCAGGCGCTGCTTTGGCTGTTGGGAGGTCAGTTCAGAGCGAGGAGGAGGGCTCCGCTTTGCCACAGTGTTAGCAGTCACGGCAGCGGCGGCGTCGGGCGGGAGGCTGAAAGCGTCGCTCCCCCCGCGGCAGGCCAAGTGGGCGGCGCTGCTGGCCGAGCCGGGCGCGGCGCCGCCGCCGGGCGCGCGAGGGCTGTGCCCGGGCGGCCCCGAGTACGCGGCGGCCGTGCTGCACTTTGGGCGCTGCATGGCGCTGACGGCGCGCGCCGCGGCGGCCGCGGCCGTGGGCGACCTGGACGAGGTCGCGGGCGGGTACGCGGACGGCGCAGCCGCCGACCTGGCCCGCCTGCAGGCGCGCGCCCCGACGCCGTCCCTAGCGACATGGATAGGGTTTTGGGTTAAGACAGGACGGGCGCGCTGGCGGGGACGGGAGCGTGCGACTGCTCGGCCCCGTCTGTGATGCACGCAGGCATCACCTTGTGGAGCGGTGCTCTCGTACAGGGAAAGTGTGAGCGCAGGCAGGCTGTGCGCCGCGCATGCGTGCCAAATGCAGGCGTCAGCGCCGCGCTCCGCCTTTGCGGCGTCCTGAACAGCCCGGCAGCACCACACTGAGTGGATCATGCCTGCCAGACGCCCGGCGCTGACGCGGCGCGCACGCGGCGCCACAGGCGCTGGCAGCAGAAATTGAGGCAGACGAGATTACGGTGCCGGGCGCGCCGCCGGGCATCTACGCCTGCGCCTACCGCGATCTGGCCGGCATCTTGGTGCTCCTCGCCGAGGGCCGCCGCGCGCTGGCGGCGGGCAACCACACCGCCGCCGAGGCGCGCGTCATGGCGCAGTCTCCGTCGCGACAAATGCCTCTTTGCGCTTGCGCTGTGCCTGAGCTCCCATCGCAACCCTGCATCATGGCTTTGTTTTGGCTTCACTGCAGTTTGCAAGGCCCAGTGAGATGCATTTTTGAGTCTCGTGGTTTCATTGCCATGGTACGGCGCGTACACGCGCGCTGGAGGCCAGGCAAGGAGCCGTGGGGGAGTCAGCACGCTCAGACCGGTGCTTCACACCGCTCCCGAGACAGAGTTGAGCCGGGTCTGCCTGGCCGTGCGCAGGCGCGCCTGCGCGCGGCCGTGGCGGCCGAGGACGCCATGGGCTACATGGAGCCGGAGCGCCAGTTCGCGCCCGTGCGGCTCTGCCTGGGCGCCGTGCTCCTGCGCGCCGGCCAGCCCGCGGCCGCCCTGCAGGCGCGCCCGGCTGCGCGCTTACGCCTGCCGAGAGCTTGCGCAGTGCGCTGTGTCTCTGACGCATGCCCACAGGGTCATTTATGCATGCTCATAGGTCTCTGATGCATGCTGCTCATTCGGTCTGTGCAGGCCCTGCTCAGCCGGCCCTGCTGCCGTGCTCGATCGACCTCAAGCTGTACTGCGTCTATGTGGCTGAGCTTCATGGTGTGCGAGCGGGCGCGGCGCACATGCTGGCCTTGCGCCACGGGTCACGCGCACATCCATGACCTGCTTGGCCTCATGTGCAGGTGTTCGGCGCCGGCGGCGCTCCCTGGCAGCCGCGCCAAGCAAAACGCTCATGCTTGTTGGGTTTGACGGGCACCCAAAGGGGCCCCCTCTAGCAGAGTTTTTGGCTCAGGATGACGCGCCTCCAACGATGCTCGTGTGCCGCGCAGGTGTACGATGAGGACCTGGCGCGCCACCCGGACAACGGCTATGCGCTGCTGGGGCGCGCGCAGGCGCTGGCGGCGCTGGGCCGCGGCGGCGAGGCCGCGGCGGCGGCCGCCGCGCACGAGGCGGCCTGGGCGCACGCGGACGCGCCGCTGGCCGACAGCTGCCCTATGTTCTCCGCGACGGCGGAGCCGCCGCGCGGCCTGCGCTGGCAGGGGCGGTAAGGAGGGCTGGCTGGGGTTTAGGTTTTGGCCCCCGGCCCATGCGCTGCGCGCTCTGGCGATGCCGATGCGCGGTGCGCATGTGCGCAGGTGGTGGATACTGTAAAAACTGCAGAATGGCGGAGCTGGCTCGGCGCAGAGACACGCTTGGGTGGCGTTGAGGCGCTCCATGTTTTGACCGCTGACGAGTCTGTCGCACAGCTGCGGTCGCGGCGGGCAGCGAATTGGCTGCGCCGTGTTCTGTCTTGGTCCGTCTTGGCCGTGCGCTGGTGCTGGCCGGTCGTAGGGGGGTTGGTGCCCTCCTTTGCCTGCTGGCGCCTCGCGGCTGGGGCCGGGGCTGTGGGCGCGCCTCTCTGGTACAGCTGCAGGCTTGCATGTATTTGTTGGCAGTTGTGCCGTGGCGCGCAGCCTGCTTGTTTTCATGTACATTAATGCTGGATTCTGCTGTGTTGCTGCTGTTGGGGCCGCCGCAGTTCCCGTTCGCCCCCTTATCCATTTCTGGGCGCCGATGCATGGGCGCCTGTGACACAAGCACTGTGGTGGCGCGGCAGTCTCTTTTCCCATGAACGCAAGCTTGTGCGATGTGTACCATCTGCTGTAGGACGATGTGATGCATGCACATGCATTCACCTGTGCTAGGCATGCCTTTGCAACGTTTGCAACCATTGCTCACTTTCAAAGCTTGCCAATGAAGGCTCCCCCGGCCAGTCTCGCGCGCATGCAATGTATTTCGACACTTTGTGTCTTGCAGAGGCACAGTAAGCCTCTGGGCAGCTGTGGAAGAGAGGGGGCAAGAGTTGAGCGGAGCGCTCAGAGTCTGGGCAGGGGTAGCAATGCTGAGCGCACTCAGCTTCGTTGCCAGCGACCAAGCGGAGCTTGCGCTCAAGGCGGACAAGAAGGAGCGAAAAAAGGAAAAGAAGCGACAGCGGAAGGACCGGAGGAGGCAGAGCAAGCTGAGCACTGCACAGCAGGATGGCGACGCGCACGCACACGCTGCAGGTTCTGCGACTCGCAAATGTTCAGCTCCACGTTGCCATTCTTTGCTTGCTTGCAAGGACTATGAAAGCGTTTAGACACACAGGAAGTGTGTGTCTGCTGGGTTGCCAACGCGCTGTGCTCGCCATAGAGGCGGAAACGGCTACGCTTAAACAGCAGGGCAATTAGAGCTCAATGGTGACGTGAGGCTGCGTGCGTGGTGCAGGCGCAAGCAGCGCTTCAGACTCTGACGCCGCAGCAGAGCCAGTTGAGCCCAGCGCGCCCTCCGCGCCGCGCGAGGACTGGATGACCAAGGCGATGCCGCGCTCTACTCCGGCCGCGCCTGGCAGCGCGCTGGAGCCCCTGGTGGAGGATAGCAAGCCCTCTGTCTCGGTGCGGTCACTGTCAACGTGCGCATAAAACTGCTTCCACTGACCTGTTTCCGGCTGGCCAGCTCCTTTGCTTAAGTGCAAGGCTATGCCTCTAGTGTGTCTTGCGACTCACAAGAGCCCTGCGGCGACGCGAGATACATGCTATAGGCCGCCCGCTAGCAGCAGCTTGTCTGTGTGACAAGGAGGCACGCTTGAACATACCTCAGCTTGCACTGCGCACCAGGCGCACGCTTGCTGTGCACACACTCAACGCACTGGGTCAGTGCCCGAGGGGCCTGAGTCTACAGGCACGGGCGCTCGACCCGCGACTCACGAGGGCACAGCGCAAGTCGCGGCAACTCACTGTGGGGGGCTGCGCGCGTGACGACAAGCTGCCGCGCAGGCGCGGGAGCTGAACCCCTACTTCGGGGAGGGCGGCGACGGCAAGCCGCCCGAGGCCGTGGTGGACCGCCAGGGCGCCGTGCCTGCGGCCGGCGTGGGTGACGGCGGCGCGAGCTGGCGCATGAAGGCGCTGCGGCGCGCCCAGGTGGGGGGGCGAGCCTAGGTATATCTCTCCACCTGGCGCAGCATGGCCGCGGGCTGTCACGGCCCGAGGGGACCCTAGGAGGCTCATTGACTGCCGAGACCCTGACCGTGTCGCAAGCAGGGGCCGGAGCGCTGCACCCTGTGGCACGCCCCTGGCGCTGCGCCGCGCCTGACAAGGCTCGGGGCGGCCGCAGGCCACACTCGTGCGGGATCGCATATGCCATGGCTGCTCAACGCTGGCCTCTGCATGAGGCTCACCACGAGTGTGCATCGCCGGTCATTGGCTTGAGGCGCACGCGCAGGCCGTGGCGGCTGAGGACGGCCGCGCGGTGAGCGAGGTCGTGTCGGAGCGCTGGGGCTCGCTGTCGGCGCTCACCGCCACGCTCACCGCGGGCCGCGCCGCGCACGGTGCCCCCCGCATTGGCGTTTCGACCGAGCCCGTTGAATTCGAGCCATTGGCTGTGCATGACTGAGGAAGAGCTGACACCTGCTGGAGGGCGCCGCTGCAAATGCGACACTGCCGGGCTTGCGTGTCCCTTTGCAAGCATGCAGGATATGCTTGGTCCCTGTTAGTTCCTGAAAGGGCTTGTACCTTCAGTGCTCTCACCTCACCGTACGCGCGCAGCCATGGCGCACTCGCACGCCGCGCGCGACCGCCGCGGCGACGAGCCCGCGGGTGGCCGTGGCCGCGGGCACGCCGACGGCGGCAACCGTGCAGGGCCCCGCCAGCCGCAGGGCGGCCGGGAGGGCCCGCGCGGCAGCGAGCAGGGGGAGCGCGGGCGCAGCGGGGATCGCCCCCGCACAGAGCGGGCTGGCAGCGGCGCCGGCTACCTGGACGACGTGCGAACGGACCGCTCGCAGATGCGGCGGCCGTCCGACGCCGCCCGCCTGTCCTGGCGGTGCGCTCGGTTGTCGGGCTTGAGCTCTTGGGCCTGCCTGGCCACCCGCCAGGCAGCGCCCGCGCCCGAGTGCGCATCACAACCCTCATGCGGGCGTAGTGCGAGCGGCAGCGAGGCTGCTCCCGTTGCCGCCGGCAGGCGCGGCGCCGACGGGTCGAAGGAGGCTGGCGGCCGCGGCGCCGGCCTGGGCGGAGCCGCGCAGCGGGGCGCGGGGCGGGCCGACCCCCTCGGGCGCGCGGCCGACGCTGCCGTGCTGCGCGCCGCCGCCGCCGACCTCAACACCTTTGCCGCCGACGGCAGCTTCATGGAGAGCTTTGTGGCGCGCGCGGCGGCCGCCGCCGGCGCCGCCCCCGCGGAGGAGGGCCCGGGCGGCGAGGGGCCCGCGGAGGGGTCCGCGGACCCCCGCCCTGCAGACCCTGCACCAGGGCCGGCGGCCGGGGGCGCGATGAGCGCTGCTGGCGCCGGCGGCGGCGTGGCCGCGGAGGAGGGCGCTGCTGGGGCGGCGCCCACCCAGGCGCCCGCGGGCGGCCTGACCGCGGCCCAGGTCGCACTGCTGGAGGACGACGCTGACGAGAAGGGCGGCGGCGGCCGCGCGGCCGCGCCGCCGCCGCGCGCCGCAGACGCCGCAGGCCCCGGCGGCGGCCGCGGCAACGGCGATGCGGAAGCAGCCGCGCCCGCGCCCGCGCCCGCACGCGCGCTGCCGCCCGGCGGCCGCAACTTCAGCGCGGCAGCGGCGCTGCGCGCGCGGCTGCTGGGCACCGGCGCCGCAAGCGCTGGGGTCGCCGGCGGCCCTGCGCCTGGCGCGCCCGAGCCGAGCGGCGCGGCAGCAGCCGGGGGCCGCGGCGACAGCGGCGGCGGCGGCGGCGGCGATACCGGCGGCGGCGGCGGCGGCCGGCGTACGCGGGAGAGCGTGGCGCTGCCAATGGTGGACGCAGCGGGCCGCGCGGTGCGCGGCGCGTTCGGCCGGGAGGCCGCGGACGCGGGTGCGCCGCAGCCGCAGCGCATGCGCTTGGGCAGTGCCGCGTTCTGAACGCCTGAGGACTGAGGCTCAAGTGCCGTGCTAGCGGCAGCATTGACACCGAGCCTGCACAGCTCCTCCTGCCCCGGCCGCTCGCGTATGTGACGCAGTGGCACAGCGTGGAGCATGTGCAGGACTTTCAGGCGGCAGCCCTGGATAGCACTGCTGACTGCGTGTGTCACATGCGGCGCCCGTGCGCGCAGGCGCGCCGCTGCCGGGCAAGCGGCCAAAGCGGCTGCAGGGCTACGAGGGCGGCGAGCGCGCGCGCTACTTCGCAGACGACGACGCGGCAGACTTGGCCGCGCTCGTCAAGCGGCAGCGCCATGAGGGCGCACCGGACCTCGACGCCAACCTGGCGGACAGCATTCTGCGCAAGGGCGCGCGGTTCCGGTGCGGGCTCTCATAGGCTTTGCAGGGTTCAACCAGGGCTTTAGCCAGGGATTTCGGTCGAGGTCTGTTCTGAAGTGTGAGCAACAATCACCCTGGGAGCAGCAGCTTTGGTGCATGCAGGGTGTGCTGGTTTGAAAGGCCTGTTTCAACCAGTTAGGGCTGCTGAGGCAAGGATGGTCTGCGCCCGACTGTGGCGGGGGTTCCTCGGCCGATTGGTGCATGTGTGCGCGCGCCCCAGGGAGCGCGACATGCACGTTGACGAGGAGTACGACCACGACGCGCAGCTGGGCATGTACGAGGGCCGCGCCGCGCGCGGCACCGCCGAGCAGCGCGCGCGGCGCGACAAGGCCGCGCAGGCGCGCAAGCCCCTGCTGGGCATGCCTGTGCCCAGGCGCTGGGCCTGCGCGCGGTCCGCGCCTTGTGAGCGAACCTGGCTGATGCCTTGTGGTGCGCGCTGGACATGATAGCGCGGACGTCGTGAGAGGTTAGTGTAAGCAGATATTTAGCTTGTGCAGGTCTTCACTTTTCAAAGCCCCCTGGAGTCGTTTGCCTTTTATGGCAGTGACGCCATGCACCTGATTCAATGCACACCGCACCTGCTCCGCTAAGAGACATTGTGTAGTAGACCAACAGATGTGATTATGCGAGCGCAAAGGAGGGGCTCTGGAGAGGCAAGAGCGCGCAGCCCGTGTGCACGCAGGTGGCGGACTTCCGCAAGACGTCCGGCGCGCAAGCGCGGTGCGGCCTGTGCTTCTCCAGCGCGGCGCGGCCGCGCCAGCTCACGATCGCCATCGGCCACACCGCCTACCTGGCGCTGCCCGCGGGGTGCGCGCCCCGCTGCATGTGTGCTGGCAGGCTCATGTCGGGCGCGTTGGGTGCCCCCGCGCTCTGCGGCAGCCTCATCTGCGTGCACGTTGAGCCTGGGCGTCGGGGGGGTCGCCGCTCCGATGGTCCCTGGTTGTAAGTTGCGCATGGCTTCATGCTGACACACTGCACAAGCCCCGCATGTCCTGTTTTGTGCAGGGCTGTTCAGGCACTGAGCGTCCTGTCGTGAGGCAACCTCTTGAAGACTGCGTGCGCTGGGCCGGGTTCCTGGTTTGCGCTCACACCCGGCTGCGGCGGCGCAGGGGCTGCCTGGTGCCGGGCCACTGCTTAATTGTGCCCATGGACCACGTATCGAGCTGCCGGCAGGCAGACGAGCAGGTCTGGACCGAGATGCGCAACTTCAAAAAGTGCTTGGTGCAAATGTACGCCGCGCAGGCGCGCCCCACGCCCCGCGGCAGCGCGCCGCGCGGGCGAGCTGGTTTGTGCTGGTGCGCTCCAGGACGGACCTGTGGCAGGCTGCACTGCTGAGCGCTGTGGAGCTCGGTGTGCATGTGACATACGCATGCAGTGCCCCCGACAGTTGAGTCCGATGTGGGCTCGAGGCTGATCGCTGGACCTCGCATGAGCGACATTGCACTGGCAGTCAGCAGTGAGATGAGCAGGGTCTGAAGCCCTAGCCCTGCCGACGCAGGGCCAGGAGGCGCTGTTCATGGAGACCGCGCTGGCGCTGGGCGACGCGCGCAGCCACGCGGCCGTGGAGGCGCTGCCGCTGCCGCCCAAGGCCGCCAGCAACGTATGATTACATCGACAATTCCCTTTGTGACCTCGACGGGGGAGTTGTTTTCTCGGTCATCTGTTTTTATGTGCGTTGGCGCGCGTGTGCTGTCACGCAGTGAAGCACACCATGTGCCTGGTTCTCAGCGGGGCGGCTACACTCCTTTCCAGCAAGAAACGGCTGTTCAGCGCATTCAAGCCAGTGCAAAGGATGCGGCAGTGCGCGCGTGGCTGGCGTGCCGGCAAGGAAGCCATGGCAGCATGCGGCGCCTCCCTGCTGCACCCATTGGAGGGCTGTTGCGGCGCTGGAGCTCAGACCTGCGAGGCTCGCCTCCACAGCAGGGTCGTTTTGGCTGCTGGTCAGCGCTGGGCAGCGCATGGCCGCATGTAGGGAGCCAGCGCTGCGCCTGCGCAGGCGGCGATGTACTTCAAGAAGGGCATCGACGACGCAGCGAGCGAGTGGGCGCAGCACCACGCCAAGCGCTGGCTGGACACCACCGGCAAGGCGCGCGCCCTCTGGTTTTTAGCGCCCCCGCCCGGCGCACTGCGTCCCCAACGCCTGCGGCACGCTGGCCAGCCCGTTGTCAGACCCTCGCAGCGGCCGCCTGTCAGTTGTGAGTCCTGGCTGCTGGCGTCTGTTGGAGACCTGGTGCGACTCGCCCTGCCGTGTGCTTTGCTGCAGGGGCCGCTGCATGCGCGCCTGCTGCAAGTACTGGAAGCAGGTGTGGCATGGTTCCCGCACGTAGAGTGAAGCGTGTCCAGCGACATGCATCAGCAGCTGTGGACAGCCTGCGCATAGCGCCGCGCCCTCGTCGTGCCGTCCATGTGATCAATCAGACGCTCCCGCGCGCGGCCCGCAGGGCCTGCGCGGGAGCATCCCGCCCTCATTCCCCTACTTTGCGCTCGAGCGCGGCCTAGCGGCCGGGCACGTGCACGTCATCGACGACGAGGCGGACTTCCCGCGCGGCTTCGGCCGCGGCATCCTGGTCGGCCTGCTGGGCCTGCCGCCCGAGGCGGCGCACCAGACGCTGCGCGCGCCCGGGCGCGCCGGCGCGACCAGCGCGCAGGCGGCCGAGTTCCGCAAGCAGTTCCAGCCCTTCGACTGGACCGCGCAGCTGGAGTGAGCGCGCGGAGGCAGCCCAGCGCATTCAGGGCGCCGGCGCCTCGGTGGGCGATGTCAGGGCGCGCTGGCGCGCCCGGCGGCGCAGGCGGCGGGGTCTGCCAGCCGCATGAGCGGAGTGACCAGCGGGACGGTGTGCGTGTGAGTGTTGGCTGGCTCTGTCACTGGTGTGGTGCATTTTTCGCCATCTGGTCGTGGGCTGCGCAATGAATTTGTGCGCTCTGTTGGGTTTTGTGAGTGGCTTGTTCCTTTGTGCAAGCGAAGGGCGCACGAAGCAGCGCTGCGATTCCCTCTTACAGCTCAGTCAAAGCAGGGGCTGTCCAGCAGGCACACGAGTGCCTCTATATTCCCGTATGTCTATATATAGCCAAGCTGTGCTGTGCCCGTGTTCAGCACCCCCTGACCCTGCCCGCCGCACCACAGGACTTGCAAGGCAGCGCACTCTGCATCACCACTGGCACAGCATCCCGCACAGCAGCAGTGCAGCCGCCTGCCTGCCCTGCGGAAACACGCTTTCCTCGTGCACTGCTGCCTCTCCCCGGCAAGGCTGCTAGTAGCAGCCTGCTACTTCTTGGCCGGGGCCGCCTTGGGCTCCTTGGGAGCCTTCTCGCTCTTGGCGGCCGGGGCGGCGTGGCCCCCGGCCGCGCGCACCGCCTTGCCGGCCTTGCCCTCTGCGGCCGGCTTGGCCTGCGCGCCAAGCGCGCCCGCTGCTCAGCGCAAACCCGCTCGGGCACCAGGCGCCACTCCTCCTGTGTCTGCAAGCTGGGCTGTCGCAGGAGCTGGGTCAGGGCGCGTTGCCAACCCCGCACACGGCACTTTCTGGGCTGCTGCGCCCGCCCGAACCTGCTCTGGTGTGCAGCACAGGTGTGAAGGCAACACAGGCACCAGGCGAATAGCGAGGGGCGCTGGGGTGCCTGTTGGGGCGGCATGTGCCATAGCCATCTTGGTATATAGGTGCTTGGTCACACAGCAGGGCCGCCTTGCGGCACTGTGCAGCTACAGGTGCGTGCTTGCACCTTCTTGTCTTCCTTGGGCGCCATCTCGCTCGCACAGGCTGGTGTTGCGGGCTGCACGCAGGTGGCCTGGAAGTAGCAGGTTGTCTGGCAGGTGATACCGCGTTCTGAGCGTCGTCGTATCTATATATAGCAGAAGTGGCACCGCCTCTCCGGAGGTCGTACAAGCCAAGCCCTATCCCCAACTACCTATTTCGTAAGTGCAATGACGATGGCCTGCACGAACATTGCGCTCAGCAGAAGTAGCATATTTCTGAGGGGTCTGGCTGCGCTGGGTCCCTTGCGTGTGAAGCAGGGGCCGCATGGGGCCACGCGCACTCCTGGCAGTGCTCTGCCTGGCGTCGGTGATTTTGTGGGGCGAGTGCCACAGGGTGCTGGTCTTGAACCTGCCGGACGCAGTGAGCCACCAGTTTGTATTCTTCAAGGTGCGGTTCACTGTCTGGCAGCGGCACTGGGACACAGAGCAGGCTCGTGCGGAGCGCGGTGTATGTCTTCACTTGTCCTTGCACGTGTCCTGCAAAGCTATTCCCGCACGCGTGTGCAAGTAGCAAGCAGTGAGGAGAAGCCCGGTGTCGCAGATACATGAAGAGCTTGCTGCGCGCGGGAATGCAGTGCTGGTGCGCCGCGTGCTCTCCCGCTCCCTAGCTATCTGCCTGCACTCCTGCCTGCTTGTTCATGACTTGCTTGTGCAACCGGAAGCCTGCATTGGCACGTGCTGCTGCTAGTAGCTCGGCGCTGGTTAGTAATACAAAGACGAGGATGTGCGGGAAGCCCGCGCAAACGACTCTTGCGGCGTTGCAGCATGTCCTGCCCGACACAAATGCGGGCAACTGGGCCAAGAAGGGCCACAACGCCACGGCCAGCGAGGTCGCATCCTACCGCTTTGAGGGCGACGCCGCCTGGCACGCGCTGCGGAAGCGGTTCAACGGGAAGCCCCCGCCGGTCATCTTCGCCTCGCAGCTCGTCAACGTCTATGGTCACTTCTTCCGCCACTGCCGCACGCTGCTCAGCGACGCGGCCGTGATGGAGCGCCTGGCGGTAGGCGCCCGGCGCTCCGGCCCGTTACGGCCACCCTGGAGCCCGACCTGCTGCAAAGGCGACCCTGCGCATGGTCTGTGCGCAACCTTCGCATGCTTGCGCGCCCTGGCTCTGTTTGCGGCTTGCGCCTGATGCAACTGCGCGCCTTGGCAACTTGCGGTGGTGGTGCCAGACCCCCTCACATGTCACCGTATCCAGACAGCGACGTCTGCAGCACACACCCCGGAGCTCTGCCGGCCTGCGCCAGCCAAGTGCGGCAAGCTCCCCTGATGCTGCACTGCAGCGGCGATAGGGTATCTCAGCCCTAGCCTGACATGCCCCGCGCCCCGCGCCGCAGGCGTTCCAGGCGGACGTCATCCTCGGCGACTTCATGAACATCTGCAACCACCCGCTGTCCGACCGCCTGGGCGGCGTGCCCATCGTGTCGCTGCACACCGGCGCGCCGCTCATGCCGCTCTCCAACTCGTGCGCGCCCGCGCTCCCCGCGCCCCCCGCTGCCTGCCCAGCTCGCGGGGGCGCGGCCTCGCCCGCCGTGCCCTGGCGCCGCGGCAGCACGGCATGCTGCCCGTCCGCACGTGCCAGCGGGACAGCCCCGCTCGCCCGCCCCGCCGCGTGGTGCTGGCTCCCGCTGCCGTCACCTGCGCGGTGCACGGACATCGCTCGCCTAGGTTGCCAACACCCTGCCCTACCCTACACTGGCGTGTGGCGCACGCGCAGGTGGTGGGCGGGCAGCGGGCGCCAGCTCTGGCTGCCCAATGCGCTGGCGTATGCGCCGCAGCTGGGCACGCACTACACGCACCCGATGACCTTCCTGCAGCGCCTGCACAACAGCGCCATCTACCTGGCCAACTGCGCCGTCGACTACCTCCGCATCCAGCCCATCCTGAAGCGCGGCTGGCGCGCGCCCCGCGCTTGTGCTACATGGGCTTGCGCTCTTGCAGCTGGGGGTGCTGTGCGGTGGCGAGCTTGATGCTGGGGACGTGTGCTGGGCGCCCTGCTGCGTCGCGCGCGCCGCGCGCGCCGCACCTGTTCCAAAGCGCATGCCTTCTGCCCTCACGCAGTTGTGTACGCGTTTATGCGACAGCCCGGCGACCTGCCCGCTGCTGGTTGCGCTCGGGCTGATAACGGACTGCTGTCGATCGTACCTCGAAGCTGCTGAGGCAGCGCTTTGCTGAGCCAGCCCGCTGCTGAGCCAGCACTCTGCTGAGACAGCACTCTGCTGAGACAGCGCACCGCTGAGACAGCGCTTTGCTGAGCCAGCACTCTCCTGAGACAGCGCGGTGCTGAGGCGGCGCGGCGCGGCGCGCCAGGCGCGAGCTGGGCGTCGACACGACGCGGCCGGAGGTCATCCAGCGCGACGCGCTGCACCTGTTCACCGCCGACTGGGCGATCGAGCCGCCGCGGCCGATCGTGCCCAACACCAAGTACATCGGCGGCGTGCTGCAGGGCCCGTCCGGGCCGCTGCCGCCCGACCTGGAGGTGCGGCTGGTGGGTAGGGTTAGGGCTGGGGTGGGGCGCGCCTGCCTGCCCCTGGAGCAACGTGGACAGCGCAGCATGGATATCACACTCTGCTCTGTGCCTTGGACCGGCCGCTGCAGTTGCCCGACCTGGTGCATGCGGCTGGCGGGCGTGTGTGCCTGCCCCAGGAGCAGCAGGGACAGTGCAGCGTGGGTTTGCACTCTGCTCTGGGCCTTACCTCAGTGTCAGGATACATCTACTGGCATGCGCCAGCTTGACCTGCGGGGGACACCCGCGCGTCCGCCCATAGAGGAGGAGGACTGGCGAGCGTCATGCCCAACCTTCCCCTCAACCACACGCCATGCGCGTGTGCTTGCCAAGTCCACGCACGTTGCCGGCCGCCTTGCGCTGCCGGGCCTGGCCGGCCCATGCCCCTGGGGCGCCCCGCGCAGGCATTCGTGGCCGCGAGCGGCGAGGCGGGCCTGGTCCTGGTCTCCACCGGCACCACCGTCATCCTGAGTGCGGCGCCCCTCCATCGCTCATGGCTCCAGTGAGCGTTGCTGCAGCGACGCACCGTGCACAGGCCGCATGCCTTGCTGGGGCGAGGCCGACGCGCGCGCGCGGCCGCGCCGCGCAGCCGCGGCGCAGGTGCGCACGCTGGCGGCGGCGTTCGCCGGCCTGGCCGCGCGCGTGCTGTGGAAGCTGTCGCCGGGCGAGGCCGCGGCGCTGGCCGGCGCCACGCTCGGCGGCCACATCAAGGCGCGCGCGGCGCCTGCCCGCGCGTGTGGCGTGCAGCGCCTGTGCGTCGTCACAGGTGCCTGGGGTGCGGATGCGGATGTAGCACAGGCAGTTGCGACATGGTCCCCTGGCTCTTGCCGCATGTGCTGGGGTTTGCATGAGTGCTGTCGGGCGCGGGCCTCGCTGCTCGCGGTGTCCCACGCATGCCTGCACCTCAGATAGCATGCCCGCTTCAGCGGGGACATGAGGCGGTCCAACTGGCAGCAGCGGACTGGGCGCCGCCCGTGAGCGCGCGCGCGACGCAGGTGGTCGACTGGATGCCCCAGAACGACGTGCTGGGCCACGCGCGCACGCGCGTGTTCCTGTCCCAGTGTGGGGCAAACTCGCTCTATGAGGCGCGCTCCTGCGCGTCCTGTGTGACCGCTTGCAGGCTTGCTGCGGTCACCAGCTCATGGTGAAGAGCCAGCGAGCCATCGTTCCCTGTTTCTGAACCCACTGTACTGCATGAGCTGTGGGACGGAGGAGGGTGACACTCTCACCATCCTCCGGCAAGTGCCGTGGGACGGTGAGCATGTGCAGGGCAGCTGCTTGCCGCATCCTTGACAGCACGCGGCATTGCGTGTATGTGCTAACTATATAGCCGGCCGTCACGACGTCTGTTCGTCTGTGCAGAACCCCCCAGGATCCTCAGGGAAACCTCAGAGAACCCTCAGCGCGCGCGGCGGCGCGCGCAGGCGGCGTACCACGGCGTGCCGATCCTGGCCCTGCCCGGGCGCGTGCCGGACCAGCCGGACAGCGCGGCCAAGGCCGCGCGCCTGGGCTTCTGCCTGCCGGTCATCATGGGGCGCAACTTCTCAGCGGCCACCGTGCGCGGCGCGCTGGAGCGGCTGCTGACGGAGCCTGAGTTCCGCGAGGCTGCGGCGCGCGTGTCGCGCCGCCTGCGCGCGCGCCGCCGCACGCCCACCGAGGAGGCCGGCGGTGCGGGCCCCCTGCGGCGCGGAGGCCCTTGCACGCGGCGCCTGGCGCCGTCGTTCGCGGCGGCAGCGGCGGCCGATGCCCTGGCGGGCGGCTCTTTCATGGTAGCTGCCAGCCGAAGAGGCCATGTGTGTACATGTAAGCGAGCGCGGCCTTGCGTCTTGGGTCAGGTTGCATTGAGGGTAACATGTTTGTGTGCCCGTCACATGGCTAATTCCTCGCGCGTACAGCGCATGCGCCCAGCGTGTGAGCAGGCAGGGCCTCCCTGCCGGCGTTGGAAGCTCCTGCGCGGCAAGCCAGGACGGGGACCCAGCGCTGACGCTCGCGCGCGCGCCGCGCAGACTGGGTGGAGCACGTCGCGGAGACGGGCAGCTACCTGCGCACGCCCGAGGCGGGCATGCCCTGGGCCGTGCGCAACTCACTGGACGTCCTAGCCGCGTGGGCCGCCGCGGCCGCCGCCGCCCTCGCGGCCGCCTGGGGCCTGGCGCGGCTGCTCGCGCGCCTCGTGTGGCGGCGGGTGCGCGGCCAGGCGCCGCGGCCGGGCACCAGGAGAACGAATGGAAAGACGAATGGAAACATGAACGGGAAGATGAATGGGAAGAAGGCTGCTTAGGCGCGCGCCAGCGAATGCTGTCCCCGCCGAACACGGTGATGAGTAAGCAGGCACCTGCATTATGCGAGCAGCTCAGGCTTACTGGGCAGAGTAGCTGTCCTGTGGCAGCATGCGAGGGCTGAGCTGCAGCAGACAGCGCGGGGCAGGGCTTTGTCCCTGTCCGTGGAGGCTCGTATATGCATGACACGCAGGTGCAGGCAAGCCACATGGCATGGTGCACCAATGATGTGATCATGTTGGTTTTCTGAGCACATTGCGTGCGGGGCGTTTTGGCGCTGGGTGCATGTTCAGGGGTGCCTTGGCCCAGAGGTTCGCTCGGCAGCCCATGCAAGCAGCTGTGCCTACCACCTTGCTAGCTATGCTTTTTGCGGCCCTCGGGATTTAACATATGGGTCTGTCCTGCACTCAAGCACTGAACCATGATTCCCTAGTGTGTCATGGTTTTTGAAAGCAGGCGAGAGCGCCACAAGCCAAGTGCGCCACAAGCCAATGCCTGATAGCAGCGTGCTTGTCAGTTACTTCAGCTCTGCGGCTCTGTATGCAGATGCAGTGTGTTTGGGGCACATTGGGCAATGGGTGTTGGGCATCTTGTGGGGCATTACCAATGTCTTCCTGTGTGTCTACCTGCCACTTGCTCAATCTGGTAGAGTGAGCGCAGTGCTACACACGATGAATACTAGCAATGCTTGATATAGCAGTGTGAAAGTAAGATTCAGCACTGTTACAACTTGTACCTTACAAGTGCTGCTCCTTGTGTCCGCACACAGGACTGTGCTGTGCATCCTCAGTGCCTGCAGTGTGCAGCCTTGCATGCCACACCACACGATGCCACACGATGCCACACGCACAGGATTCAGTGCAGGTGCACTGCGCAGACAGCAATGCGCTACAGCTTTCCCTGCACTCTCTCACGTCTCTCCGCTCCCCAGTGCGCAAGGGACCCCCCCAAGCTCACAACCGCCACAACATTCAAGACCTCTGCATCGTCACCCGCTGATGCCGTGCTGCTGAGCCTGGCCAGCAGCCGCGCCCCATGCTGGCGCCTTGCTGACGGCCCCAGCCTCGCGCCTGTCGCCATGCCCAGCACAGCGAGCGCAAGCACCACACCTCGGCAGGGCCTGGTGCAGGCAGGGCTGGGCCCAGGCATGCGCACACGCCACCGGCTGCTACCCGCGTGATTGATGCCTTCCCCCTGGCGTGCGCAGGGAGCTGCTGCAGGCGCGCCCCGCTCCCCTGCGCCTCGCTACCCCGCACACGCAGCCCATGCTCCTATGGTACAACGCCCACACCCGCTGATCTACATGCAGAGACCCAGGTCTGCTTGAAGCCCTCCCAGACCTCGACTGGGGTTATTGCACTGGGGGCGCCGGTCGACCCGGGGCTGTCACCCGCCGCCGCGCCTATACGGGCACGGCCGCCACGCCAGCCGTCACCTTGTGGACCGCCTCAATTACCTGCTCCGGCTGCACGATTGTGGCCGCCTCCAGCTCGAACGCGTACGCGGTCGGCACGTCCTGGGAGCTGAGCCGGATGACCTGCAGAGGAGGTACGCCGCAGGTTCACACCCTGGTGTGCTTGGGTGCGTTGGCACTCTGCGGGACTCGGTCCGCTTTGCCATGTATGCGATGGAGGGGGAGCTGTTGAGGGCCATCAACAAGACACCCATGGTGCAGGGCTGTCGTACACGTGCCTGTCTGCACGTTTCAAGTGCGGAATTTATGCCGTTTCAGGCCACAAGATATGGCCATGTGCCCAGACGCAGAGGACGGCCGTGCGGTGCGGGGCGCGCGCCTGGTGGTCCAAGTAGTCGAACAGCGACTCGTTGATGACCGACGACAGCGACGCGCCGATGCCGCCCGTCTTCATGCACTCCTCCACGATGATCACGCGCTTGGTCTTCTTGACGCTGTCGCTGATGGTGGCCATGTCGAAGGGCTTGAGCGAGATGAGGTCGATGACCTGCGCATAAAACGCGTAGTGAGTGACCTGCGCCAGGCTGCGGCCGCAAGGCGCGCTGCTACGACCCTGCCTGCCCCTCGGGCCCTATGACCCTGCGCCTCGGGCCTACTGACAGGCTTGCGGGCCCTGTGCCAGGCATGCATGCCGTGCCCTGCCCGCAGGATGCACTTCAGGTCCCAACCCCGTGTCCCCTAATCCTAACCCTACCGTGCGCTCTGCGTCCCAGGCGCCCCCGCCGGCGCTGGGTGCGAGCGTACGCAGGCAGCGCCGTGAGGCGCAGCAGGCGAGACATGGCGCACCCTGACAAACCAACAGGCAGGCGGCGCTGTACGGGCGTGCGCGAGCACCGCGCCGCACGGCGAGTGCGCACAGCCAGCCTCAGGCCTCCGGCAACAGGCGGCCAACGCGCAAAGCAGGCCGCTGGACAAGCGGCAGGTCAAAATGCACTCGGCAACCCAGCATACCAGGCATGCTGGGAGCACTGGGAAAGAAGAAAAGCACTGCGCGCGCGGCGGCCGGGTGCGCGCCTCGGGGTCGAAGCCCTGCTTCTCCAGCTGCTGCACGGCCTGCATGACCACGTAGCGCATGCGGCTGTAGCACAGGATGGTCACGTCACGCCCCGGTCGCACCACCTCCGCCATCTCCAGCGGCTGGCAGTAGCCGTCGCGCGTCTCGCCTGCGCGCGCGCAGCGGGCGCTTGGAACAAAAGAGCTTGGAACAAAATCAAGTTTTATGGGCCAGAAATTTGATAACGTCTTTTAGAGCAGCCGGGCAATGGCCGTCGAACGGGCGCCCGTCTCTCTGGGCCGCCAGCTGCGACAAGACAGCATGACCCCTGAGCATTGCCGCGCTGCTTGGACGCGGCGCGCCAAGCGCCCTCGTGCAGCCGCCGCAGCAGAAAAGCGCACCAGCCTGAGTCTGCCGCAGCGCTGCCGCCAAGCACAACCGGACACCGCATGCATACGCATGCTCGCTCACAGCGCGGGGCGCAGGGCCGCGGCCGCCTGCCGGCGGCCGTGGCGCCGCGGCTGTGAGGGTTGAAGGGGACCAGGCAGGGTAGGGCAGGGTCGGGCGCGCGCCCTTGACGTTGTACAGCAGCACATGCTCGAAGAAGATGATGGGGTTGTCGGAGCGGATGGCGCTCTTGAGCAGCGCCTTGGCGTTCGACACGGTGGAGCAGGCCACCAGCTGCACGCCCGGGATGGACTGGAAGTACGACTCCAGGCGCTGGCTGTGCTCCGCGCCCAGCTGGCGCCCCACGCCGCCCGGGCCGCGGATGACCACTGGCACCTGCGCGCCGCGCGCCGCATTGGCCAGGCCGCGGGCAGGTGCCTTAGCCTTGCCTTCACGGACACGCTGCAGGCGGAGCGGGCTAGGGTAGGCCAGGGATAGGGCTGCAGCCGGAGGGTAGGGCAGCCGGCAAGCCGCACTCGGGGCAGGCCTCGCTGGTAACAGACTGGCGGCGGGCATGCAGAGACCAAGCGCGGCTCGGAGACCATGCGCGGCCGCCGCGGCGGCTGAGCGGCTCTGCGACGGACGAGCTGGCCGAGCGCGTCGGCCGCCGGGCTGCAGGGCCTCGCTGGCTGGCGCCCACCCTGGCCCCCGCTCACAAGCGCGGCGGCGCGGCGGCGCGCGCGGCCGCGCCTTGTACTGGCCGCCCGAGGTGTAGTGCAGCATGCCGGCGTTGTTGGAGATCTGGTTGTACGCGAGCAGCAGGAAGCCCATGTTCATGCCCTCGATGACGACGCGCAGGCCGGTCATCGCCGCGCCGATGCCCATGCCCATGAAGCCGTTCTCTGCGCGCGCGGCGGGCGCGTGAGCGCCCAAGCACGTGGGTGCCCCCTGGTTCCTGTTCCTGGACTGCGCACGTGGCTGACGCGTGAGCATCCTGAGCACGTGGGACGCCTCGTGGTTCCGGGCTCCTAGCCGGCCCAGGTAGGCGCCGTCAGCATGGCGCATCAGAGCACTCGCTCTTGTCAAAGACAGGACCGTAGCGCCCGTCACGGGCGCCCCAAGCCTGCGCTGGCTCCGCAGCGCCCAGCGCTGCTGGTTTTCTCCTCCAGCAGCCTCATGGCGCACGTGAGAGAGCGGGCAAGGCAAGGCCGCCAGGCGGTGCGCGCAGCCAGGGTCGGTCTGGGCAGCGCACCGCAGATCGGCGTGTCGAGCAGCCGCAGGTCGCCGTACTTCTTGTGCAGGTCGTACGAGACCTTGTAGGAGCCGCCGTAGTGGCCCACGTCCTCGCCTGCGCGGCGGCGCGCCGCTGGAACGCCAAGGCCTTGCGTCCGGCGTGCTCGCGAGCCCAACAAGGGCTCCAGGACAACGGTGCGGAGTCACAGCAACGCACTGCCTGACTCTGCCGCCGCTTTGAGCCATCGCTCTGAGCCCCTCGCTTCTCACCTGGACACGCGTCACGGGGCAGACAGACCCACCGCCCGGGTAAGTGGCACTGCCTGCGGCGCTGGGGCGCCGAAAGCTGCGCGCGGCAGCGCGCAGCGGCGCACCCATGAGGCAGACGGTGGGGTCGGCCTCCATCTCCTCGTCCACCGCCTCGCGCAGCGCCTCCCACATCAGCTTCTGCTTCTTCTCCGCCGCCGCCACATGCAGCGCCCTCCGCGCGGCGCGGCCTGCACGCGCGGCAGCCGCGGTCCGGGTTCAGACACAGGGCGCACGCAGGGCCCTCCGCGCGGCGCGGCCTGCACGCGCGGCAGCGACGGTCCGGTTTTGGACACAAGGCGCACGGAGCACACTCCGGCGCGCTTTGGGACCATGGTCTTGAGTGCGAGCTTGCACAGGCATGTGTCGTAGTAATTGCTAGGCAGGCCTGACCAGCCTGAACGAGCCAAGAATGAAAAACAGGAACTTGCACTCGCAGCGCAGGGGCTGAAAGCGAGTCTTCCACAGTGAAGGCAACACTACTAAACTCACGCAGCGCATGGAGCTGTCTACCGCTCCTGCCAGCCTCTACCCAGCAGGCTCCAGAACCACAAGCTAGCACACGTGGTCTTTCCTCCGTCAATCAGCGCTCCTCCTTTGTCTACCACATCAGGAGCAGAGAGGGAGCCATTATGCTTTAGCAGCTTCTGTGCACAGCAGCACGCCCAGACACAAGTGCCTGGATCAAGCTACATTGGAAGATGTGTCGGTGGGCGCCTACCTGCCGTCCGCCGGGGGCAGGGAGTGAACGCGCTCGGCTGCGCTCTGGGCGCTGGGCATGTGCTTGCCGGTGTGCACAACCGCTGCTTCAGCGCCGGGGCCCCCATGGCCTGCATCCTGTGCACCGGGGACTGCCACACAAAGTAATGCCGCGCACTCACCGCCACTGAGTACCTAGGCAAACACAGCAGGCCAGACGAGGGCGAGACCAGCTTGGTGCGCTCCTGAGCGAGCGGTGGGCAAGGAGCGCGGGTTAGGGGGGGTTTGCTCCCGGATACGGTCTGCTGCATGAGCACTTTTGAAATAGGCCGCAACGACAATGTGCTGAGGCTGCGGAGGTGCAGGGACAGCAATGCAGGTGCACGCAAGCTGCGCGGGCAGCAGGCTGCTGCCGCGGCAACTCGCCGGCCTACGTTGCCGCGCGCCGCACCCAGCAGCAGGCCCTGGCCGGCGTGCGCGCGGCGCGCAGACCGTCTACGCGCGCGGGGGCCGCGGCCAGCAGGGCCGCCTGCAGCAGAGCGTGCAGCCTGCTCCGCCGGGCTGGCTCCCCAACCCGCTCGCCAATGCGCCATGGTACGCCGGCGCCCCGGCCGTGCTGCTGGTGGCCTACCTGGCGGTGAAGTACCGCAAGTACGCACGGAGGCTGTACAAGAAGGTCTACAGGCGGATACGCGGCTACAACTACTACGACGATGATGAGGACGACGATGAGGATGATGAGTGCGCGCCCCCAGTGCTGCGTGCAGTGGCAGCTAAAACAATATCTATCTATCAAAAAGAAACAGCATTGAGCTTCGGTGTACGACTTGCAACATGATGCGCAGGATGACGCTGTGCCGCGCTTGAACATGCAGATGTTTCTGACAAGCCCTCTTCATTAGTTGCCGTCAAATAACGGGTGGAGATCAGCGCAGGTCGATGTATGACTTTGAGTCCCGGGGCTTCTGGTCGCCGGAGCGGGGCATGACGCGCGAGAAGTACGAAGGTGCGCCGGAGCCGCGCTGACAGCGCGCTGCCTGGGTGGCGCTGGTGGGCGCCGCCGGCGACGCTAAGAATGTGGCGCTCCTGCAGAGGCCTTGAGGAACGGGACCCTGGTGGACCCGTTCAAGGTCAAGCCGCTGACCCAGGAGCAGATCCTGGCGGCGCGGCGGCGGCGCAGCAAGGAGTGGTGCGCGGCGCCGCGCGTGGAGCTTGTGAGGCTGTGATATGCCGTGAAACTGGAGCCTCAGCACCACCATCCTTCCAGCGCATCCTTCCAACGCATGCAGACACTCACTGCTCAGCCCAGTGTGGAGGCGGCTCACAGGTGTATGCTTGATTGGTACCTTAATATCCGTAAGCCTCTCCTGCTCACATGCCCATTGTGAGGCATCATCCACTGTGGACTGCATTAATACATTACAACCGGTATCAGCCAACTTTGGCTGCTTACGGGCGTGGTGTGTTTTGACTCTGCAAATGGGACCCTCGGTGCCATGCAGGGAGGGCAGCGACCTGGATCTGACCAAGCGGGAGATTCCGGAAAACCACCCCTTCGCCTATGCGGCGCCGGTGCGGCCCAGACCTGCCCACGCCTGGCGCAAGCTGGGGCGCTGTACGGGCGGCCTGGCCTGTGTACTCCCGGCTTGCGCACGACCGGTGCTTGCGCTGCAGAGCGGCATACCAGCATTATTGCTATGCCAGGGGTGCCGTTCACATGATGTAAGGTCGACGCCCGTGTCTGATGCCCGTATCTGATGACCAGGGGGGACAACAGGGTTTGGACCTCAAGCGACTGCGCGCGCTCCGCTGGTACAACCTGGCAGGGCTGGTCTCAGGGGGGTAGGGTGCCGACCCTAGAGCGCCCCCGCCAGGTGAGCGAGGAGGACGAGGAGCTGCAGCGGCAGCGCCTGCGCGTGCGCCGCGGGCCGCCGCTGCAGGACCTGTCCGGCAAGCGCGGCTACCCCGAGGACCGGCCCGTGATCACGCCCGGGCGGCCGTCGCCGCCGCCGCCGCCGCCGGAGGCGCAGCCGCCGCCGCAGTAGCCTGTGCCTGCCCCTGACTGAGGACCCCTGAACAGCAAGGGCCGCTTCTCCCCTGACGAGCGGAAGCCAGCAAGTGGCAATGTGATGCCCTGTGAGCAGTGGGTGTGGGAGCCTGGCAGGGCGCAGCCGGGGCGGCCTGTCAGACAGGGCGGGCCTAGCACTGGGCTCACAGTTGCTAGAGGACCCTCCTGGCCTTGCACGCACGGAGCATGCATGCTGTAGCCGTGTTGCTGAACGGCCTGACGCTCTGTATCACAGGCAGGGTAACGGTGTTAACTCAACAATGACCGACCCAGCATACAGGATGGTAAGTGTGCAAACACAGCTCTTGGGTGCCATAACAAAATGGACATCGCTCTGCTTCCTGCACGCTGGGGCTTGAGCTGCTGCTTACTTCGTAGCCCGCCGCAGCAGCCTGGTACTGCGGTAACAGTGCATATGGAAACGGATATGCGTTGCTCATTCAAAGATGACAGGACGAGTTGCTTATGAGCTGTGCCAGCACAACAAACACAAGAGGCTCAAGCGTCTCTGCCTAAAGTGTTGGGCAGCAGGTGCCCCCTCCAGGGCCCATTACGGCTTGTCGCATCTGAGACATTCGCACACCTTTTATAACAAACACCCACATGTGTGCGAACCCACGTCTGACATCGCACCCATGGCTCTGCATGTGTGCATGCGTCTCAGATCTACAACTACTCTACAGGCAGCAGGTCTATTGGGGAGAGACAGCAGCAGGGCTAGGCATGCTCGCGGAGCTTAATACACCCTGACATCGAGGAGGAAGGCTTGGGCACGAAATAGGCACGGAATGCTGCAAAGAAAGACACAAGACTTCCAGATTAGAGCAATGCCCGCTGTGCAGCGCGCCCCGGCCGCGCTTGGTCATACGTACCCCTCATAACCCCAAAAGCAGCCAGGCTAGTGCGCAGCGGCTGGCGCGGCCTGTGCAGAGAAGGCTTGCCTGTGGGGCAGAAATCCCGACCTTCACAGACATGTCCGCATGCGCACCTGCTGCCACACCACGCCTCGCCATGCCCTGCTTAATACCCCCGCCCAGCAGTGCTCTACACAGGCCTTGTGACGCCGGCAGTCACCAGTCCAACCCGTACGCGTGGTCAAGGAAAAGGCACCATGACACGCTCGCGCAGGGTTTGGTGCAAGCTACCCCGTCCACCCGGTCGGCGCACACAGGCGCCTCGCCGGCCTTGCACTCAACCCAGCTGAATGTGACACCAGCCTGCCCATGGCGTCAGCTCGGCATCTATGCAGCCTGAGCGCCTCCCAGCGCCCGCCCCCGACCCGCGCAGCAGCGCCCACCGGCCCGTGCGACAGGGCAGTCCCTGTGCGCTGGCCCGCGCATGCGCGCCGCCGCGCCCTGTCTGCGCCGCGCGCGCGCCCCGCACGGAGGGCAGGGGCGCGCCGACCAATGGCGGGCTGGGCGGAGAGTCGTCTGCCAGGTGCGTTCCAGGCAGCCGTTGCGCCGAGGCCGCGTGAGCCGCCCGTTCGCGGAGTGCACGCTTCTCCGCAGCAGGCGCCCAGTCCCTCGCAAGCGATCAGTCCACCTCAAACAGAGAGAGGTCGTCTGTCTGCGAGTCCTTGCGCGCGTCCAGCGCAGGCGCGCCGCCGCCGCCGCTGCCGCCGCCGCCACCGCCGCCCGCAGCAGCAGCCGCGGCCGCGGCGGCGCCGCCGGCCTCGAGCGCCGCCCCGCTCGTCAGCACCGCGTGCCGCGCCGCATGCACGGCGCACGCCTGGAGGTCGTCGGAGGGCAGCGTGGTGTCTACAGCAGGGTTTGGGCTTGCGTCAGGGCCGTGCCGTCGTCCGCCCATGGGCCCGCCCAGCAGCTCGCAGGCGGCCACACCTGCCGGCCCGCAAGCAGCACGGCGGCAGGCGGCTGCGGCAGCGAGCCCGCGCGCGGCGCCGCGCAGTGCCGTCGAGTCCAGGTCGCCCGGCGAGGAGTGAGACCTGGACGGCAGCACACTCAGGGGTCTCTTCTTAACCCTAACCCTAGTCTCTATCCAAACCCTGGTCCCTTCTTGACTGCCTGGAGCTGGATGTGTCCAGGCACGTCCACCTCCGAGCAGCTGCCACGCTTTACACTGTGAGATCTCGGCGCACAGGTGTCCTCCAAAGTTGCTTATGCACACCCGCGCGGCCGCCAGCACGCATGCAGCATGTGCAACGGGGACAAACTCGCGCGCGGCCGCTGCTCTGTGCGCGTTTGGGCCTACGCACGTCCCCCCCGGCCCCCGTGACATGACGCCGCCATGGCATGAGCCGGGGATGTGAGCCTGGGCGCGGGCGGCGCACCGGCCCAGCAGCGCCGGCTGCCCAAAGTTCTCGGCGCACGCCGCACCCGCCTCGCCCGGCGCCAGGCGCCCGCCACCGCGGCCGCCGCCGCCGCCGCCGCCGCCGCCGCCGCCGCCGCTGCCGCCGCATCCGTTCTGCTCCGTGCACAGCGCTGCGGCGGCAGCCGCAAACGGCGACATCGACGTCGACGACTCCGATGCGCCCGGCTCGGCGCGCAGGGCCAGAGCCGCAGGCCGCGCAGCGTGCAGCGCCCGGCGCAGCGGCCGGCGCGCGCCGGCGACTGGCGAGCGGGCGCGGCCTGCGGACAGGGGTGGCCAATACCCATGAGCTACATGTGTAGGAATGACACCCAGCGGTCTGAAATACTGTGCAAGCACAGCTGGTCATGGCAGCCTGCGCTTGAGGTTCGACAGGCGCTGCATGAGCCGGCGACCGTGCACGGCGTCACAGTCACCCTTCACCTATCCAGGGTAGCCAGGCTGTCAACACTATGCTGGTGTCGCTGCTAAAAGGCTGAGTGCTGCTTGCAGCTGACTTCAGCGTCCACCAGTGCACAGCGTCTCCGCCGCTTCCACGACCCTTGCTTCTGCTCACAGGGGCCGCCGGCCGCCCTACGCCGCAGCAGCGACGCCCTGCGGCAGCTGTGCACACGCATCAGGTGCTAACAACCTGGTCCATGGTCTAGTGCGCACCCTCGCGCGCGCCGCCGCCGCAGCCGCCGCCGTCGCCGGCCTCGCTGCCGGCCGAGCCGCCCCTGCCGCGCCGCGCCTCCGCGGCGGCAAAGTCCTCGAGCCACTGGAAGCGATCGGCCCGCCCCATCCCGCGACCATCGCGGCCGCCGCCGCCGCCATCGCCATTGCTGGATGTGGGCGAGGCGGAGCCGGGGCGGCGGATGCGGCGGGACAGCGCGGCGGCCGACGCGGGCGGCGACGCGGGCGCGGCGGCCGGGGCCAGCGCCGCGGCGGCCGCCTGCAGCGCGGCCGCGGCGGCCGGGCTGGCGCGCAGGCCGGCGCCGCCGCCGCGCAGCGCCTCCTCCACCAGCGCCGTCGGCAGCGGGCCTGCGGCACACAGCGCCACAGTCGACCGCAATTTATGATGCTGTGAAACATGACGCTGCGAGCGCCGTCAAGAGCAGGACTGCGTCACCGAGCGCCGCTGTCAACCACAAACCATATCGCTGTGAATGCCGTCGGGAGCGGGCCTGCGTCAACAAGGGCTAGTGTGGTCAGCGAAGCATGACACTGTGAAAAAGACCCACACAGTTGTGCTGAGCCGCCAGTCCGATCTTGACTTAACAGGTGGTAAGAACCTAAGTGTCAGATAATGAACAGGACACATTCGATCCAAGGTACATCCCCGCGCTGTGGCAGCACTTCGCCCCCAGCCGCGCTGCAGCACAGCCGTGCTGCCCAGCACGTTTATCTTATCATAACATGGCTGTGGCGCGAGACTTGACACCTGTTGGGAGTTATATACTGCAGTCAAATGCCCTCAGGCCTGCAAGTGCGCCCCTGAGCCCTAATCAACCGCTGGGGCGCAGCGTGCGCACCCAGGGTGACGGGCTGCGTGCTGCAGCGCGCGCGCGCCTCCCGCCGCGCGGCCTCCACATCGTACGGCGGCGGCGCGGCCACCAGCGCCGCCAGCGCCGCCGCCAGGCCCGCCGCGCCCGCCGTCCCGCCCACTGATCCGCCTGCGGCACCGCCTGCTGGCGGCGCCGCCGCGACCGGGCCCGCAGCGCCCGGTGAAGTGCCCGCCGACCCGCACGTACCACTGGGCGCTGGCGACGGGGCATCCGCCGCCGGTCTCGCCGCCGAGACCGCCCCGCCAGACGAATCGCTCGTTACACTGAGCTGCGCCCCACCCTGGCCATTCCAGGCAGAGCACGCCGAAGCCGTGCGCACATTGGCCATTGCGCTGCTCTCAGAGGCAGAGCTGCCTGCGGCGGTGCTCGGCCCGGCTGGGCCGGCAAGCTCAAGGCCGCCCGCCGCGCCCGCGGGCCCGGGCGTGCGCTGCGCGTGCGGCGCGGCCGCGGGGCCAGCCGCGCTCGCCAGGGCTGCGGCCGACCGGACGGTGCTGCCGGGCTCTGCGGCCGCGCACGGGCCGCTCGCAGGCGCCTCCTGGGCGCCCGGGCGCGCGCCGCCGTACGCCCACAGGCCCAGCCTCGCCAGCGCGGGCGCGGGCGGCGGCGGCGCGGGCGCGGCGCCGCGGCCGGGCGCCGCGGCGGGCGCGCCCCAGGGCAGAGCGGGGCCGGCCGGGCGCGGCGGGGCCGCCCGCCCGGCGCACGCCGCGGCGAGGTCGCTGTGCGTTGGGGCGCCGGCGGGCGCTGCCGCGGCCAGCGCATCCGGCCAGGGCTGCTGCAGCCAGAAGAACCAGCACGCCACGCGCTGGCGGCCGCCCGCGCCGCCGCGCAGTGCCACGCAGCCTGAACAGGCGCGGGCACCACATTACTGGCCGGCCGCACACGGTGCATTGGACTGGAGGCAGCCCACACCAGGGCTCTCTATCCACGCCAAACAACTTCAGAGTACTTTGCGTGGGCACACGCATGTCAGGTGCCGCAATGGGGCTGCGGCCGCGACGTCCGCAACCATGCGCATTGGTTTCGGCTTTCACCACTGGGCATCCACGTTCTGAGCGGCCGCGGCACACCCTCAGCAAGCACTGGATATGCCACCCTTGCAGAGGCTCCCGCATGGCACCCACAGCACGGCAAGCCGGGTGCCGGGCGCGCAGCACGGCAAGCCCGCGGCCGGGCGCACAGCATGGCAAGCCTTGGGGATGGGCGCACAGGACGGCAGGCCCGGGGCCGGGCGCACCGCGGTGGCGGTCGCGGCGCCGCCGCGCGCCCGCATCCAGGGCCTGCTCGACCACCAGCACGCGCGCGCCCGCGCCGCCGCCCACGCCGCCCGCGCCGGCGAAGCGCACGCGGTCCGGCGCGATCGTCACCTCCAACTCCGGCGGCAGCGGCGGCGCCGGGTCCGGCGCCGGCGGCCGCGCCCGCCACGGCGCGGCCGCACTTGGGCCGGCATCTGTGGCCGGCTCCCACTCGCCGGGCGCGAGGCCCGCCGGGGCGCGGCCGGAGTGCGCGGCGGCGGCGCCGTCGCCTGCGGGCGCGGCCGCGGCGGCCGCCCGCGGCAGCCACTGCAGCCGCAGCCGCTGGGAGCCGTCGGTGGCCTGCAGCAGCAGCAGCGTGCCGGGGCGCGGGTCCGCGCGCAGCGGCACCGGGCCCGGGGCGCCCCAGCGCGACGAGCTGCCGGCCCGATCGCTCGCTGCGCCGGCCCTGCCGCCCGCTGGCTCCGCGCCCGTGGCCCCGGCATCGCGCTCGCCCTGGCCAGGACCCGCAGCGGCGGCCCCATGGTGTCCGTCCGTCACTTCCACAGCCGCCGCCGACGGCGTGCCCGGCGCCCCGCGCGGCCCCCCCGCCTCCTCCCCACCAGGCGCGCCGGGGCAGGAGCGCGGCGAGCCGGGCGCGTTGCCCGTTGCCGCCTCGCCCGCTGCGGTGCGCGCCGCCGCCAGCGTCTGCGACGGCGGCGAGCCGAGCTCGCCGGCGAGCGGGTGCGAGCACGGCAGCGCGGCGGCGGACGACGCGGCGGGCGAGTGCCCGGGGTCGCCCGGCCGACCCGCCACGGGGCCGGCGCGCCCCGCGCCAGCCTCGGGCGCCGTCTGCGTGGCCGCCTCGGTGCTCGAGGGCAGCATGCGCCCCGCGCGCACCTCCTGCCGGCGCACACGCGGGCGGGCCCTTAAGCGCCTGCCCGGGCAGGCCCGCGATGCTTGGCCTAGCGCGGCGTGCGGCTCACCCTGCGCGGCGCCGGGCTGCGCCGCGTGCCAGGGCGCCATGGGCCCATCCCCGCGGCGCGCTGCAGGGCGGCGCTCACATCCGCACCGCGCCACTCACTCCGGCGTCTCAGGGGCCCGGAGCGCCGCCCTGTCTCGGCCGCAGCCGCATCGGCTCGGGCGCCGACATTCCCAGGCAACGGGCGTGCGCGCCGAGAGCGCGTGCCACCGGCGCAGGCCCAAGCGGGGCACCAGCACAGCAGTGTGACGTGTGCCAGGCGAGACGCCTCGAGCGCCAAAACCAGTAGGGTTCCTTAAGCCATCTAGGGTGCATTCAGGATGCGGGTGCGCGCACCGCCAGCACGCGCCACTTGGGCAGGTCCAGCCGGTAGACGAGCACGTAGCAGAGGCGCTCCGCGCCGCCCGCGCCCGCCCGCTGCCCGCCGCCACCGCCGCCGCCGCTGCCGCCGCCGCCGGGCCGCAGGCGCGCCGGCGGCGCCGCATAGCTTGGCAGCCAGGGGCGCATGAAGCCGTCGGAGGACAGGTGCCGGAGCGCGTCCAGTGACTCGTCGCGGCAGCGCGCCGGCGCAAACACGCCCGCGTGCCGCCGCAGCAGCGCCGGCAGCGCGCCCGCGGCGCGCAGGCTCGCCGCTGCGGCCGCGCCGGCCGCGGCCGGCGCGCCAATCGCAGGCAAGTAGGCCGCGCACGCGCGCCCGGCGGGCGCCCCGGGCGGCGGCCAGCCTGCGGCCGCCTCACGCTCGGGTGCGTCCGCCGCCGTGCGCGCCGGCCGCGACGACCCGGCCTGCGCAGCGCCCGCCGTCTGGGGTTCCAACCCTACCCGTGCCAGCCCTGCCGCTGGCACCGCCGACGCCGCAGCTTCTCCTGCGCCGTCCAGCGGCGGCGCAGGCTGCGCGTAGGCTGCTGCGGCCTCGCCGACCTGGGCCGGCCCGCACGCCGGCGCGCCGGCCGCGCCCGCTGCCTCCCTTGCGGCAGGCCCCCAGGCAACCTGGCACGCCGCAGCCGCCGAGGGCGCCTCGCCAGCGCCTGCAAATGCGTCCGGCGCACCGGCCGGGCGACGCCACGGGGGGGACTGCGGAGGAGACCGCAGCCCCGCAGGGCCGCGCGCGGGCGCGTCCAGCGCCTCTAGCAGCAGCTCCAGCTGCTGCCTGGCATCCAGGCCAATGGCCGGCGCCGGCAGGACGACCAGGCGCGACGGCCTGCGGCCGCTGGGCGCAAGCGCCGCCCCCAGGCCATCGTCCCCTACGTTCCCGCCCTCGAGGCCCTCGCCTCCCGCGCTCGCGCCGCCGCCGGAGCGCATGGTCCCCTGGGCAGCGCTCAGCGCACGCCGGCGGCCCTCGCGAGCGTACCCCGCGACCTCCTCAGGCCGCGCGGCCTCTTCGCTGCGCCCGGCGTCCGCGCCGGCAACCAGCGCGCGCAGGCCGGCCAGGGCTTCAGGCCCCAGCTCGTCCTCGGGCGCGAGCGCGATGATGTCGACGCCGCCGCCGCCCAGTCCACGCACAGCGGCCGCGACGGCCTCCGGTGCGGACCACGCGGGCGGCGCGCTGGCCAGGAACGCCACCACGCGCGCGCCCGGCCGCCGCCGCGCCAGCAGCTGCGCGCAACGCACACCACCCTCGCACAAGAGCCTCATGGGTGCGACCTTCTATACGACACAGAGAGCGCAAACATGAGGCAGCGAGGCGCACTGAGATGCTCTGTGAGGTCCGACGTGCACGGAGCACACCAGTGACAACCTGGCAGTCTGGCAGGTCTCGTGCAGAAAGAAGAAGCGGCGGCGTAAAGGGCAGGCGCCATAGCGCGAGCGCGCCGCAGCCAAGGGCTGCCCAGGTTGCAGGCATATATCGCATCCCCACGGCATGTGTGTGAGGCCTGTCAGCGCTCAAAGGCTGCGCCCGGCGTCGCTGTGGCATGTATTGAGAGCGCACCGCGGCCAGGCGCAGCCCGCCGAGCAAGCCGCCGGGCCCCTCCGCGGCCTCCACCAGGCTCACCGCCGCGAGCGCCGCATCGGCGCCCGCCTGCGGCGGCACCAGCACGCGCGGCGCGCCGCCGGCCAGCACGACCGCCACGGCCGCCGCGCCGCGCCGCTCGCCATGCACCATCCCTGCTGCCGGCGGGGCAGCGTGTGCGGCGCCGTGCGGGCGCGCGCCGGCGGCGAGCAGCGCGGCGGCCTCGCGCTGGAAGCCCCAGCGGCTGGGCACATAATCCTCCGAGCGGAACGCGTGCTCCGAGTTGTCCAGGCTGACGCGCTCACATGGCACCGCGTCAGCGCCTACGTGCACACGCCCGCACCCACACGCCCAACCGCCGCTAATACCAAAGGGATGCCTCGCGCGCCCGGGCCGCGCATCCGCGCATCTATCCCCCCCGGCCTGCGCCTGCGGCTGCGTGCGCGCCGGGTCCAGCGCGGTCCCGAACCGCGGACCAGGAGCACGCGGCCGCGCCCCCTCCTGGCGGGCCACGTCAGCGCCGCCGGCCCAGCGTAGCACACTGAGACTTGGCTCTGGGGGCTGGGCGCCGCCACGGGAGCGCAGTCGCCCGCGGACAGCCCCTCCTGGTCACCTGCCTGCCACTAGCCCTCCTGGAGCGCACAGCCGTTTGTCTGCTCCCCACTTTGTCTGCTCCCTGTGTACACACGCTGTTTGGTGTGAGAGGCGGAGGTCAGGCCAGCCTCGGCTGCTCCGCCCGGCCGCGCCCAGGGGCAGGCGGGAGGCCCGCTCGCACCCGCTGACACGCTATCAGTGTCCAGCCTGGGCTTACCTCAGCTCACCCATGCAGACAGGCGGGTTCACACAGCGACCGCAGCAGCCGATAGGGAAGAGCACCAGAATATTGTGCACTCCGGAGGGTCTGCGAGCGCCATCCCGGAGGCTGCGCGCTCCCGCAGCGGCCGGCGCAGCGGCAGCGGCGCGCGGCGCGCGCCGCCTCCGCCTGCGACGTCGGAGTCACGCAGTGCCCTTCCCTGGGCCTTGGGGACACTGCCGCGACGCCTGCCAGAGACGCAGCCGTGCTAGGCCCCGCGTCGCAGGCCCTCGACAACCAGGCCACTCAGCGCTACACGTGCGCACAAAGCGGCGGCGTCGCCCTAGCAGCGACAGGGCTGCGCTGCTCTGCACACCTTCTTATTACACGGTCGTGCTCATTGCACACGTAAGATGACACCGTATGCAGCCATATGCCGGACGGACGGACGACCCTACTCAGCATGCTACTCATTTCATGATGTCCATTTCTGATTGGAAGGAAGGGATTGGAAGGAAGGAAAGACAGTGTGATGTCAATGTATTGAGTTTTTACAGCGCCTGCCGCATGGCTGGCTCCACTTACAAAGGCCCGCACTCACTCATGAGTAGCTGCAATGCACACAAACAGTCTCGTATCCTCGCTACTCCGTCTTCAGGCCAGCTTTGGCTCCCGCCTTTTGTCGCGGCCTGCGCAGCCCACAGGGAGCACTTATCAGCTGCCATGCCCACAGCACACGGCCTACCGCTCCTGGGATCTGGCATCAAGATCATCTTCCTACTCCTGTGCCATACTGCACTACTCCTGTGAGCACAGACCCCACAGGGCACAGACACGTGCTGACTCTACACGTTTGGCGCATGCATGCAGGCAGCATGCAGGCGCATCATCCACCACGTGCGGCATGCACTTTGTACGTGCTGTGGCAGGCCAGCAAGCAGGGACACTGTTTCATGCCCTGCTTGATGGCAACTGGGCTTCGGCAAGGGCTTCTGCAAGCGTAGGCCACAGCAAGCAAGGTCCGGAAGACCCTGTCTTCCGCAACAGCTCAGACGTGTCTGTCGAGGGCGCGCACTTGAGCAGGCCGAAGCGCGCGCAGATGGCGCGGTCGATGAGGCGCGTCGGCAGGCACATGGGCGCCGCCCAGTTCTTCAGCCAGTCGGGCGTCACCACGTAGCTCGCTGCCGGCGCGCCCGCATTCAGCGCCTGCGGCGCGGACGCGCGTGTCTGCACGGGCCACGCAGCCTCCTAGCATGGCCCCGGCTTCGCGGGCACATCACCGTGAAGCCATGGCGACAGCTTCACGGTGACGGCAGCGCCTGCGCCACACCCCCTTGGGCGGGCCTGGCTCGTCGCCGCGTCTGCCGCGGCGCGCTGCGCATGGCGCGCTCCTGCCTGAGCTGCCCAAGTGCGGAGGCGCTTGCAGCACTGCAGGCGCCTCCGGCCAATGACCTGAGCCAGGGTCCCCTGCAAAGGCCCCAGGCGATGCGAGCAGTGGGGGGGGGGGGGGGGGGGGGGGGGGGGGGGGGGCGGGGCCCCCCCCCCCCCCCC
>JAABUJ010000501.1_pt1 | contig 76414 bp, 69 predicted proteins | sample 5559131 | NCBI WGS metagenome assembly JAABUJ01 (sample SAMN10711875, study PRJNA513366) | rock metagenome | isolation source: Antarctica rocks | place: Antarctica: Victoria Land, Mt New Zealand nord | collected 2016-01-07 | reverse complement strand
CTGGAAACTCATGATGGACCTCACTTTTTCTCCCCTCCACTGTGCCGGTGGCACGATCGCTTCGGGTTACATTATTCGTGAGGCAACATCTCCCTGAAAGTAAGATCTACCGTGATGCAATGCGCGGCCCGATGACACCGCCACAGACGCCGCCGACGCCCGACGATCCGGGCCAGGTCCACCTGCGCGACCTCCGCATCATCCAACTCCACACCGGACGCGACGGCGAGCCCCGTCAGTTCGCTACTGCCGATCACGCCACCGTGCTGCGCATCCTAGAAGCGGATCTCGCCTGGCTCACAGGCGTCGACCGCCACGCGCCGTGACAGTGATGGATATGCACATGGGTCACACGCGAGGGAACGACGCGACAGACAGCGCGTTGCCGGCATCCATCACCCTGACCACCGATCATGTCACGGCTGACGACGTTGACCCGCTCGCCCCGCGCTACACGCCGCCGGCGTCGCGGTCGAGCGGCACGCCTTCCTGCCCGTGCGCGGCGAGGAGCAGCACCCCTGGGGCGTGCTCCTGCTGGCCGCGTCCGGCCCGCCCCTGCCCCTGGCCCGGCTCGTCGGCCCCACGACGGCCCCCGCCCTCGCCGCCGCGCTTGGGGGTGGGCAGCACCCGGCACCGGCCACGCTCCAACTCAAGGCCGAGGGCGTGTTTGTCTCTATCAGAGGCCGCGACGTATTCGACATAACAACGGCGCTCGACGGGCTCCCGGCCCAGCTCGCGCGCCTGGACACGCGGCGGGAGGAACGCCGCCTCGTCTATAGTGAGGGTAGCTGGCGCATCGACCCGTGACGGGAGGACGCGGTGGAACACGACATAACGACGGCGACGACGGGCGTGGACCGGGACAGACCACCGGCGGTCGGCGCGGTTGGGGAGGCTGCGCTGACGTGGGACCGGCTGGCGCCTCGTCACATGCGGACGTGCAGGCACGGCCGCGGCCGTCCCCACTGTATGTCTCCGTGCCCCCGGACGTGTGGGTCTTGGCCCGTGGCGTCGCCGCCGTGCGCGGCGAGACCATGCCCCCGCCCAGCCGCACCATCACCCGCGCGGTGGATCGCCTCGGCTCTGAGCGGACGCGCGCTTTGCTCGGCCAAGCGCTCACCGTCGCGGCCCAGGGCGGGCTCACCCTCCCCGACGGCCACCGCCGCACCCCTGGCGGCACCTTCTTCTACCTCATGCGTACGAGCGATGCGGTGAGCCCCGAGGACCGTGCCTACATCTTCCCGCCGCCATCCGGGCGCCTGCGGAGGACGAGGGCAGGCGCCACCTCAGCCCCGCCGCCATCCCGGCCACCCACGCCATGGACCGACAACACCTACCGCGAGATTATGGCCGCGCTACAGCACGACAACGCAGGGAGGGCAACCACCGTGAAGATCACCGTCACCGGTCAACCGTGACGGCCCATCAAAAGTACTATGGCCGCTAGCAGTCTGTCGGAGAGAACGAAGCGATGGTTTGCATGACTGGGGTGCCGCTGTCCGGGTAGGGCGTCCTGGCCGCAGCCACGCGTGATCAACAGATAGTGTCCTGTCAAGTGGTGGGATAGCCAGACCAGGGCAGTCGCATTATAATTTGGGCATTGAGAGGCATAAATGCGGGCCGTCGTGCGACAGTAACGTATCGTGAATTGCGTTGTTGCTTCACATAGAATTGCAACTGCGGGTTCAGATGAACCAATTGCGAGATGTTCGGCCGAATGAGCCGCATCATTTCTATTTAGCACGGACAATTGTGGCGCGAAAGCGAATTTAAATGCGATTGCCCTAATAGCCAGACCCTCACCTCCAACGGGGTTCCCCCCCGCCTGCCTTCCCCTACATGGGCTATTGCCACTCTCCCCCTTCCGGACGATCATAGCGGTACCATAGGCGTTCCCCCGACTACAGTGCCGTCCGCCTAGTGCGGAATCAGGGGACAGCGTTTGATTTGGTCGGCGCTCCAACCGACCGCGGTCGGCGTCGTTTGCCATGCGACCGCAGTCGCAGGTTTCGACTGCTGCAAACAATGTCCTCTGAAACAGCACTAGAGAACCGGGTGATGCCAGGCCAGAGGTAGCGCCTGATCAGTTGTGATAGTCGTACCTCGATGGGTCCACCACGATCAAGCAAGGTGCACGGATCGGGTCGGTGACGCCGCAGTGAAGGAGCAGGGTGAGGGGCTCGTGCATCGGATGGATTCTACACTGTGTCAAGGCGTGTGGGTGATGCGGCGTTGGCGGAGCGGGCATGGGCAGGGCCTCGTCGAGTTCGCTCTCGTTTCGCCCCTCCTGTTCTTACTCATCTTCGCCATCATCCAGTTCGGCGTCGCCATTGCGCAGCGCTCGGCGTTGAGCTTCGCGGTGCGCCAAGGGGTGCGCGCCGCCTCGATCCATGGGGCCGAGCCAACCGCCAACGATCAGATTTGCGCGGCCATCCGCCAGGGCCTCAGCAGCAGCGGCGCCAACCCCAACAACGTGGGTTTGGTCACGATATTCAAGGGCGCCCAACCCGGGCTGACAGCGAGCAGCAACGACAATATCCACACCCATAAGGATTACTTCGGCAACGATGTCGCGGATGCGCACGATGTCGGTGGCTGTACGGCCGCAGGGTGGACCTATGGAGTCGCGGGCGGCACGGTCGGTTGGCCCTATCAACAGCGCAATGTCGTCGATCCGCCCGACCCTATTGGCGTTGCTATCACATACCAGTTCAAGTTCATGTTGCCGATGTTTGGCACAGGCTTGACGTGGAGCGACGCCTCGATCCTCAACATCGAGCCGCAGTTTGCCCGCGGGTCTATCCCTGGCCTGACCGGCCCGACGCCTGCCCCGACGTACACGGCGACGCCGTATCCGACAGCGACGCCGTACCCGACATTGACGCCTTATCCAGCCTCTACGCCATATCCAACGCCCACGCCGTTCTAAATGATTGTAGGAGAGATCACCGGTATGCCTTCTTCACCTGCCCGGTCCCCACAGTGCGCTCCTCAGGGCCAAGCGGCCATTATAATCGCGCTCGCCTTGACCGTGTTAGCCTGTGCCACGGCCCTCGGCGTCGACGGCGCGCGGTTCTACGCCGAGGGCCTGCGTGTGCAGCGGGCGGCTGATCAGGCCGCCCTCGTCGGCGTCAGCCAGGCGAGTATGCTGGGCGCCGACCAGGGCGGGATCAGCGCGACCGACATCGTCACGCGCAATCTGGCCGTGTCTGGCGGCGCCGCCGTGTCGGTCAATACGACGTATGCGATTACGGCGTTTGGTCAGGAGAAGGTGGTCGTCCAGGAGAAAAACTTCCCCTTCCTATTCGCCCCCGTCGTCGGCCTAACGTCGGGGACGATAACGCGTGAGGCGACGGCGCGGTATACGGCGCCGCTGCCGATGGGTAACCCTACAAGCCAACTGGGTGATACCGGCACAAGCGACCCCGGCAACTCTATCAATACATACCAACCCGGTGGTGGCGCAACGGCTCTCACTCGTCAGGGTTTGAAGCTATCAATCAATTTCCCTGACACTCACCTTGAGTCGGGCGACCCCTATTCGCCGCTCTACGTTCTCTCCGACCCCCCGTTTTTTACCTATCCCGGCGCGCCCGTCTACCAGAATCCGTTCCGCCCAAGCACCGGATTCAATGGGTATGACTACAAGGTGGATGTTCACCCTGTGCCGGGGGGCGGGACAACGTACATTCAGGTCTATGACGCCGAACAATGTAATGGTGATACCTATGGAGATGGCGTTGCTACCATCACATCCAACGGACTACCATATAGCGGCAACACTGACCCGCAGAGCACAGGCACACATTACTCGTCGCTCTATCAACGCTTCCCCACGTATTACCGCATCTATCACCTGGCCGCTAACGGACAGCAGCAGTCTTTCAACCCAATAGGTACTGATCCTACTCTGCGCGCCCGCGGCCCTCTTGCTTTATCCACCTCGCCTCCAATGTTACCTCCTGACACCGTCATCGCGCCACCCGCGGGTCTCTCTAACGCCAGCGATAATGTATGCGACTTATCCCCATACAAGGACCAGTGGTATACCCTCGCGCAGGTGAAGACGCCTGACGCTACCCTCACGCCTACGCCTCCTAATGACTCGTACAAGATCAACGTCTCGACCTGCCTGGCGCAGCATCCTTACGCCCCCAATACCAGTGACCCCGGCCCTAACGACCGTGACATCGATACGTCCCACTCCTATCACGACCCTAGCCAGCCGGGTATTGGATTGACCAACTGCTACGGCGGTGGCGCCAACAACTTTGCCCTACGCGCTGTCACGACGACGAAACCGTGCGTCGCGCCCAGTTCTACCGCGCTGGACTGTCAGACATTCGATACAAGCGACACGAGCAACGTGCAGCCTTCTGTGTCGGGCATGGGTCGTATCAGTGTCAAGGTTGACAACAGCACCGCAGGCAAAACGCTCTTGTACCTGGCGCGCATCGATCCGATGTACGCGGGCAAATATTTGCTGATCAAACTATTCGACCCCGGTGACGGAAAAGGGGCGGCGAGTATGCAGATCGTGCGACCGGACGGCGGCTACGCCGATCTCTCGTGGTTCACGCAGACGCTTAAAGGGGACGGAACAGTCTTGAGTACTCCGGTCATCAACATTGCTGGCAACAAATCTATCATCACGTCGTTCCCGGCGAATCGCGCGCATCCCGACTATACGACTCCGCTCCTTGATCCCGCGACGCCATTGCCCCACACGCCACTCTGTCCCTCGCAGACGACACAACAACTTCAGGATCAATTTGGCTATAACAACATTACGCCACCCGGCGCTCCGGCTTTTGGGCAGACGATGGCAGAACTCAATCCGTTCGACCCTATTCACAGCAACCCGAGCTATCTAGGCTGCGTGGGCGCGCTCGACAACGAGAGTTGGGATGGGCTGGGCGGACAGTTGAACCGTCCCCCTACCCCTGGTTGGATTAGCTCTACTATCCCTGACAACAGCTACCAGAGCTACAATTTGATGCCGCCCGACTCCGCACATCCCAATCCCAATTACGTGCCCTTCAACGGACGTTGGCTCTACATCTTCACCCAGATTCCATCCGATTATGGCACGCCGGGTATTCATTACTACGCTCCCAGCCTTAATCCTAATCCTGGCTGGTGGTACGTGCAGTACCTGACCCCCGATGGGGGGCAGACCGATCGTACCACCTGGGAAGCAACGATCATTAACACGCCCCCGCATCTGAGCAACTAGGCAACGGGACGACAACGTTACAGGGCCAACGAGAGGGCATACCGCCTATGACACACGACAACAGAGAGCGCCGCGACAGAGGACATCGTCGTAAGCGTCCGTTTGCGCGCGCCGGGCAGTCGCTGGTGGAATTTGCCCTTTTCCTGCCCTTGTTCCTGACCCTGCTCGGCGGCATCGTCGACACGGGCATGCTCTTGTCGACGAAGAACACCGTGTCCTACGCGGCGCGCCAGGGCGCGCGTCTGATGGAAGCCTACGGCGCCCAGCAAGGCTACCCGGACGGCACGATCTTGCAGTCGATCAAAGACACGCTCAAGGCGGGCGGCCTGAACCTCAACGGCCTGCAAAAGATCACGTTTTTCAAGTCAAACGCCGGTGATACGGCGACGGCCAACAGCGGCGATAGCGCCGTCGACGCCGTCTACACATACCACGCTAGCCTGGACAACTTCTCCGGCCCGACCGGCGCCTATTACAGTTGCACCACCAGTACCAATGCGGTAACCTGCCCGACCGGCGACAAGAATATGCGTCTCAACGGCGATTTCGTTGGTGTAACGATCACCTATCACTACAACGGGATCACCCCGCTCTACAGCGGCGGCGTGACCTTCAACGAAGTGTCTAACACACAGATCGACCCGAACAACGCTAGCTACGTCCTGCCCACGCCCCTGGCCCAGCCGACGTTGATCCCGCCGCCACCACCCGCGACGTATACGCCGGCGGCGCCCTACGCGACGCAGGTCGCCTACACCCCCAATCCGACCTACACAATGGTGGCGGTCGCGCAGACTGCCATTGCCACCTATCAGTGTCCGAATGCCGTAGCCGGTTTAGTAGGGTGCTGGCCCCTCGACGATGGTCCCGGCTCTAGCACGGTTCAGGACTTATCGGGGCAGGGCAATCTCGGCGTCTTGACTGGGTCATATAGTTGGGTCGCAGGCCACTCCGCGTCCGCACTACAATTCGATGGTTCCACCGGCTATGTGTCCGCCGGTACGACGAACATACCGGCTATTAATGGCGCACAGACGATCTCCTGGTGGATGAATTTTGCCGCCCCACCCCCAGATTTCGAGACCGTGATCGGCCTGGCGAACAGCAGCGGAACCTCCGCCGTACAGGTCGGCTTCCGCAGCGGGATGATGGACGTGCGTCAATCGGGCGGCCATGTGCTCGTGGCCGCCCCGATCCCATCGGCAAACGCGTGGCACCACTACGTGTATACCTATGACGCTATCCCTACTGGCGTGACGGGTGTACAGGGGACGCACAGGCTGTATATCGACGGGGCGCCGGCTTCTGGAGCCGGGGCGATCCCGACATCTACAGACGCCGCGCAAACGGGAGCGGTCGCCTCCCTGCAGTTCGGCCGCTGGGTCGGCGGCTTCGAGTACTACAAGGGCGCGCTCGACGAGGTGCGTATCTACAACCGCGCGTTAAGCCTCACCGAGGTACAAGGGTTGTATCACGTCCCCGTCGCCACCGCCACGACGGCGCCCGTCCCCTCGGCGACCAACACGGCGACGCCGACGAACACGCCGACCTACACGGCGATACCCACTAGTACACCCACCAGCGCCGGCACGGCGACCACGACGGCGACGCCCGCGAATACACCCACGGCGACCACTACCCCTGTCGTCGTTCCGGGGTGGACGGCCAGTTCAATGTCGGGCGCCCCTGGCAGCACGACGACCATGACCTATACATGGAGTTCCTGGGGGCAGGGCATGTACATGGAGATGTACTACGACGGCGCGCCGATCTGCAACCCGCAATATTTCACGGCGACCTACCAGGACTCGTGCGCCTTCGTGCCGACTGGTTCAGCGGGTACACACTACCTCAAGCTAGAGACATCGCGCCACGATTCGGATTTCGAGTACATCCCCGTATGTGTCACCTCGACATCGTATACGATCAACGTGGCCTGTCCCTTGCCGCCGCCCTGGTCCCGATCGGATATTGGAGCGCCGGGTATCGCGGGCGGTGCGGGCTATATTGGCAGTGAGGGCGCCTTCTACGTGACCGGCTCGGGCGGCGACATTTGGAACAATGCAGACTCCTTCGATTACGTCTCTCAACCCTATACCGGTACCAGTACCCTGATCGTAGCGCGCGTGGCAAGCATGCAGAACACCGACCCGTACGCCAAGGCCGGTGTCATGATTCGCACGTCGCTCGATCTCAGCGCGACCAATGCGATGATGGAACTAACTCCTCAAAATGGCGCCTTCTTGCAGTATCGCAGCGCGGCGGGTGGGACCACGACGTGCGCTAGGTATTGCGGGGTTGGCATAACGGCGCCGTACTGGGTCGCGTTGACGCGCTCGGGGGACAGTATCACGGGCTATGTGTCGCCCGATGGTCAAAATTTCTACCAGATGTACACCGTCACCTTCCCGAGTGGGACCCTTGGCGCTACATTGTACTATGGGCTGGCGGTAACCTCACACAACAACAGTACGGCCAATACCGCCCGGTTCGACAACGTGACGGTCGGGACTGGTAGCGACTTTGCCGCGGCGCAAGCGGCGTCAGCGTCCGCCGCGACGGCGACAGCCGTTGCCGTCGGAGCGACGCAGACCTCCGTCACGGGCAACCAGATCGCGACGGCGACATCTGTGACCGGGGCGACGGCGACGGCGGCCACGAATGCAACGAGCACGGCGGCAGCCGGGGCGACGGCGACGGCGGCCACGAATGCAACGAGCACGGCGGCGGCCGGGGCGACCGCCAATGCGCATGCAACGAGCACAGCCGTCATGGCGACGGCTAATGCGAACGCGACGGGCACGGCGACCGCGGGGGCCGTCAGTGCGCATGCGACGGGGACCGCCGCCGCGGCGACGGCCGCCGCGCACGCGAACGCGACGTTTGCCGCGGCCGTCGCGACAGCCAATGCTCAGGAGACAGCGGCGGTCGCCACCGCGACGGCTAATGCGAACGTGACGGCGACGGCTAATGCGAACGCGACGAGCACGGTAGCGGCCATGCAGACCGCGACTGTCGCGGCGACGGCGATGGCTACCTGTAACAACGCGGCGACGACCGGACTCGTGGGCTGCTGGCACTTCGACGAAGGTAGCGGTGCGACGACGGCCGACTCCTCCGGGAACGGCAATGACGGGACGCTCTACAACTATGCGAACGGCGGCGCTTCCTTGACCACGGGTGGGCACTCCGCCGGCGCGCTACAGTTGAACGCCGCGCAGGGCGGCTACGTGAACGCGGGCGCCAACAACATGCCGGCCAATAACGCGCCCCAGACGATTTCGCTGTGGATGAACGTGCCGTCTATCCCCGGAAACGGCGTCAACGAGAATGCTGTCGTGCTGACCAAGAACGGCGCGGGCAACGGAACAGGCGTTCAGATTGGCTTCCGCGGTCCCAATCTCGATGTCTGGCAGCTTGGAGCCAACGTGTTGCTCAGCGTAATGCCGCCAATGACGAACACCTGGACCCACTACGTCTACACTTTCGATGGCACGACACATCGCCTCTACGTCAATGGCGCCCTGCAGGTGAGCGCGGCCATCTCGGTCACGACTGTCGCCACGCCCGACCAGGTGATCTTCGGCGATTATGCGGGCGGCTCCGAGTACTTCAACGGCGCCCTTGACGAGATTCGCATCTACAACCGTGCGCTCAACCCGACCGAGGTGCAGGCGCTCGACAACGCGCCGCTTGCCACAGCGACGCCCTCTCCGACGAACACGGCGATTCCGACCGCGACGCCGACCAATACACTCACCCCGACCGCGACGCCGACGAGCACGTCCTCGTCGACGCCCACGGCCACGAGCACTCTGATCCCGACGGCGACCAGTACGCGTGTGCCGACCATGACGCCGACGAACACGCCCACATCGATGCCCACAGCGACGGCGACGAACACGGCGACCGCGACCCCAACGAGTCTAGCGACTAATACGCCTGTGCCGACCGTGACCCCAACGAGCACGGCGACCGCGACCGTGACGCCCACCAATACGCCCGTGCCGCTGACCGCTACGGCGACCCCGATGCCGACGCCGACGAGTACGCCGCTGAGTACGCCGACCATGACGCCAACGAGTACGCCGCTGAGTACGCCGACGCCGTGAACCTGGCTTGAACCGGCCCACCACTGCGTCGGCGCTTGAGAGTTCAAGCTCTTCGGCATCTTACGCCGTGGATGGCAATACCTCAACCCGTTGGTCGAGCCAATTCAGTGATCCGCAGTGGTTCCAGATCGATCTCGGGGCGACCAAGGTGATCAGCAAAGTCATTGTGTTCGGCAGACGGCATACGGCCAGCGTTATCAGCTCCAGGTCTCCAACGATGCGACTACCTGGGCGTCTATCTACAGCACGACGACCGGGCCGGGCGGTACCAAGACCTTGAGCGTCACGGGCAGTGGGCGCTATATACGGAGGTATGGGACGCAATGTGGGACATCTTACGGCTACTCGCTGTATGAGTTTGAAGCCTATTGATCCGTCTCCGCTTGCGCTTCCACGCTCGTATCCTCCGTATGTGTCAGACCGTTCGGTTCGCCCTCGATGAACGCGCGGAGCAAGGCAGTTAGGCCTAAAAACAGCGAAGCTGCGTGCGACACGAAGTCGCACCGTTATCCTGCACTACGGAGAGGTCTACCCATCAGATCGAACCGGGTTAGGGAAAGCGTGGACGGGTGAACGCACATGAATCCTCGACGAGGCTTCGTTAGCTTTAGTCGCCGGAACGATGGGTACTCAAGACGGCGATCGTGGAGCAAGGTGCGAGGATGGCAGCTTTCTCGTACGCGGACACCAGCCCCCGGAGTAGAGAGGACATCCTGTGCTGGCTACTGCTGGCTACGTGGCTCATCCGCGGCAAAAGACGGCTCGGATGAGCCACGTAGCCAGCACAAGCGCCGCAGCGACAGCCGGGCCGATTAGAAGTCGCCGGAGAGGTCGCGTTCCCGCCAAGGGCCCCGGCACATGACGTAGCATACGCCATACCGCGCCTCGGCACATAGCGCCGCTTGGGTCGTCGTCGCACGCTGACCGTGAGCGCCACCCTTTGTGTCCCGCCGCCCAGGCACGCGTGGTCATGCGCGACGCAGGTCGGTCGGAGAGATCGCGCCCAGGCCGGCGCGGGTGGCCCGGCGTTCGACGATCGCGGGAAATATCGCGGGGGACAGGGTGTCACCGACGATGCGGCCGGCCTTATCGATGGGCAGGAATAGGCGGCCCGGTCCGTCCCCGCGCGCGGCGAGCCAATGCGCCAGTGCCTCGCATGTGGCCAGCGGCAACGGAACATGAACGCTGTGCAGGCCGCCGACGAGGCGTTGGACGTGCAGGCGGTGCCCCGCAAGGTCGACGTCCGCCGGGACGAGGCGAGCGATCTCGGAGTGCGCGACGGTCGGGTGGCACAGCAGCACGAGGAGCGCCGCGTCGCGCCGTCCGGCGAGCGTGGTATCCCGTAAAGCGGTGAGGAGCAACGCGGCGACCGCGCCCCGTGGGGTGCCGGACGTCCTCCCCCGGCGTGGGGCACATCGTTGAGAGTCGCGCGTGCGCGCGTCGCCGGAGGCGGTGAGCCAGCCGTACATGCGGGCGTACGCGGCAAGCCCGCGCACCGCCGTTAGTGCCCAAGCGATGAGGCGCGGCGAGTCCGCACGCGCGCGCAGTGCGGCGTCCAAGCGGGCCGACTCGACCATGACGTCGCGCCAGGTGAGGTGGGTCGCGTCCGGACGCAACGCCCGGAGCGCGCGCCCCAGCCCCGAGGCGTGTAACCGGCGCGTCGTCGTCGGCACCGTGGCGAGATAGCCATCAACGATCGTATCGCACGTCAACAGGGGGCCGCGCGCGCCAGCAATGTGGCACAGGGAGAGGGTGCGTACGTCCGACACAATTGTACTCCTAGATGGTCCGGTGGCGTGGGAGCGGTGGCGGGATGCCCTGTTCGCAGGGATGAAGCCGTCCTCTAGTGGGTCACGCTACAAATAAAGCGGGAATGCTCCGCAGGCCAAACAGGCATAATTGAGCCGCCGGAAAAGCCGCATCAATTGCGGCATGACCCACTAGTCGTACGACGTGCCTCACTTCCTTGTCCATAGCCTGATCGGGTGGTCCTCGCTGGGCCGTCCCCCGTCGGGATTAATGCGCAGAAATGAATGCTCGTGTTGCGCCACAATCGATTGAAAGAGCCAGCGCGCCTACAAACCGCGATCGGCCAACACTGTAAGGCGTCACATGAAGGACGTAGGTTCCACACGTACAGCGGCGCGGAACGTCAGATTAGGTGCGCTAATCCGCCACACGCGCGGCCGCCTTGTCCTGGCTGGCGGCGCCCAGACGCGCGTCCCGATCGTCAAGGGTGGCCCATCGCGCCGCTACCTCGGTGGCAGCGTGGCCGCGGACAGCCAGAAGGACGCGAGCGCCTCCATGTCCGCGCAGAAGCGGTCGAAATCGCCCGCTTTGACGACGTAGCAATTCGCCTGGCGGTCGTAGGCGGCCCGGACATCCCGCTCGTCGTCCGAGGTGCTGAGCACGACGACCGGGATGCGTCGCAACGCGGGGTCAGCTTTCATCTCGGCCAGCACCTCGTGCCCCCCCTTGCGCGGCATGTGCAGGTCAAGGAGGACCACATCCGGGCGCGGCGCGTCCGCATACGGGCCAGTGCGACGGAGGAACGCGAGGGCCTCGACGCCGTCTGGCACGGTATGCACCCGGGGGGGACAGGATACGTCCCGCAGGGCTTCCCGCGCGAGGCGCACGGCGGCGGGGTCGTCGTCCACCAGCAGAACCTCCCGCGGCCGGGTCATCGCGGGGCTCGCGTCGGCCCGACCGGGCTGAGGCGCTCCCGAGGGACCAGGCCCAGGTGACCGGTGCGGACACCCTGCACCGTGCTGTACACAACGCGCACACGCGCCAAGCTGTCGCCGGCTCCCGCCCAGCCCAGCACCGCGCAGATGACGCGCTCCCCGCGCGCCGCGCGTCCCAGGCGCGCCCCATAGACTATCCCGTCGTCGCTCATCCCCATGCCCTTCGCTGACCCCTCGTCGCCCCTGTCCTCAATCCTCACGGTCAGCCCTGGCGCAGCGACGCGCAAGAGGACCTTCAGGCCGGGACCGCTAGCCCGATCGGGTCCCGCCGATCGAGGGCGAACTGGCCGGGGCGGGGGCGGGGGCGCCCTCTGGAGCGGGCACGTCCCCCGTGGCGGCCGGCTCGTGGGGGAGCGTCACGGTCACCGTGGCGCCGCGACCGAGTGTGCTGTCCAGCGTGATGCGGCCGCCGTGTTGCGCGATGATCGCCCGGACCCCGCCCAGCCCGAGTCCGGTGCCCGGGATGTGTCCCGCCACGTTGCCGGCGCGGTGGAAGCGCTCGAAGACACGCGGCAGGTCGGCGGCGGGGCTGCCGGGTCATCGACCCGACAGCCCCGCCCGTTGACGTGCTGGTTCGTGTGGCGTCGGTTAGGACATCTGCGCGATGACGACGACGCGGTGGGTGTCCACCCAATAGGGCGTGCAGGAGATCAGCGCGAGCGTGGGGCGGGTGTACGCCGCGTTGAGCAGACGCACGTCGTCGGGCGTGACCACGCTGACCGAACGGACGACGTAGCGATAGGTGCGCGCGCCGTGCGCCACGACCACCGTGTCCCCCCTATGCAGACGGCCCAGGTACCGGAAGATCGAGCCCGCGATGTCGTCGTGGCCGCTCATCAGCGCGAGGCCGGGCTGGCCCAGCGGGGCCGAGTCGGCGAAGCGCGTCACGCCGTAGGCGGGCACGATGTCGTAGCGCAGCGAGCCATCGGGGTTGGCCACGAAGCTGCGCGCCCAGACGGGCGCCCCGCTGATGCCGAGGCGCGTGATGCTCAGGCGCGCCTCGACCGGCGAGATGGCCCCGTGCCCTCTGGCCACCGGGGCGGCAAAGCGACCAGTCTTCGGCTGATGATAGTAGTGGTACATGACGGTCGTACGGAAGCGTGTCACCGTGCGGTAGCGCGTCACCACATGCGTCACTGTGCGGTAGCGCGCCACCACCCGCGGGACCATCCGCGTCACCGTCCGCACCACCGTGCGCTGGTGGATCACCGTCACCGGATGCGTCACCACGCGGACGTGGGTGACCACGCGCTGGCGCACCCGTGTCCGCACCAGCACGCGGGTGCGCACCGTGACCTGGACCCGCGTCACGGTGTGATAGCGCGTCACATCGTGATAGCGCTTGACGTCGTGGTAGCGCGTCACGTCCTTGTACACAGTGACCAGCGCCGGCCGTGGCGTCGGCTGCACGGGGGACGGTGTCGCACTTGGAGACGGGAACAACGGCGGCGCGACGACCGGCGGGACGATGACAATGGCGGGCGTCCCCATGTCCGGTGTGCGCGTCGGGAGCGGTGTAGAGGTCGACGTCGGCGTAGAGGTCGGTGCCAACCCCTCTGGTAGGGGCGGTGTCGGCGTAGAGGCCGGCGTCAGCGTATACGTCGGTGTGGCCGTACCGGTCGCGGTGCCGATCAGCGTGGCCGTCGGCGCCGGGGCGGTTGGTATCGCGGTACTGGTCGTGACGCCGGTTGGTGTCGCGGTACTGGTCGCGACGCCGGTCGGTGTGGCCGTCGGCGCCGTGCTGCACACTTGATTGTGGCGCACGACGTTATTGCTGTCTAAGGTCACCGCGCCCGTGTGCGCATACAGGCCGCCGGTCGTCACGGTCCCTGTATTGAGGGTGATGGAGGTCAGCGCCAGGATATTGCCGGTAAAGCTGGTGTTCGTCCCCAGCGTCGCCGAACTACCGACCTGCCAGAAGATATTGCTACTGCACGGTTGCGCGCCATTGATCAACACCACGCTGGCAGTGCTCGCCGTGGTGAGGGTGCTCCCGATCTGGAAGATGAAGACACTGCTGGGGTTCCCCTGGCCATCCAGGATGAGCTGCCCCGTCAATTGCGCGGAGGACGCGAAACAGTACACCCCCGGCGTAAGGGTTTTGCCGCCCAGATCCTGGCCGGTCAACGTGACATCGCACGGTTGGCCCGCCGCAGCGTTATAGGCGGTGGTCGCGTCCGTCTGCGCTTGAGTGGCCACCGCGTCGCCCGCGTGGATCACCCCGCTCACGAGGCCAGGCGGAAAGCCCGTCACCGCGGTCCCTGGGCTCACACCCAGATCGCCAATCACCGTCGTCGGGCCGGTATTCGTGACCGTGCTGCCCGCGAGCACGCCAAACGTGCCAGCCGTGCCCAGAGTGGGCGTGGTCGCGGCGCGCGCCGTGCTCAGGGGCGACAGCAGCGGCAGCACCAGCAGCAGCGCCGCCGGTCGTAGATATGGTCTCAGCGTCATGGATGGTGGCTCCCTTCCAGATGGACGGTGGCACGTCTCGGCGGCCCGTCGGTCGCCGACGCAGGGCAGGGCACGGAACGGTGGGCGTCAGGCATGGGTCCCTCCTAAAAAGAGGACGGCGCGTGATGGTGTCCTAGGGACTGTCATCAGCGCCAGCGCGGCTGTGCAGGCAGCGCACGGAGGGACAAGGGCAGAGAGCCTAGAGGAAGCACAACGGCTTCCCACCTAGTGACAGCATACCACTATCCGGGCTATTTGTCGCATAAATATTTAAATGTCCTAAAAAAACTGCGTATATGCGATGAATAGTCGCCACGGCCTCGCCCCTTGTCAGGGCGGCACGTCCCACGAGAGCCCGCTGGCCTGACCCGCTCACAGCGGTAGCGTGACCGGCCCGCGGCGACCATGAGCAGTGGGTCGGGGGACGGCACAGAGGACATCGCACCTGGACGTGCCCGCTTTGACCGTTGCCGGTGTCGTGTGGACGACCGGCGTGCTGTCTTTTCCCAGGGAGCCGGTATCACCTGAGGGTGACAGAGCGTCCGACCTGGTCCGCTCACGACCGGTTCCCTCCTGCACCGTCAACGGGCTTTTTGTTACCATTGACCGCGGCGCTGACCGCACCGGTGGTGACCCGACGTGTCCGGCGCGACGCGCGGCCACCCACGCATCGGACGCCCCATGGTCAGGGGGACGGATCGACCGCGCACCGCCACCGTCGCGCCCTCCTTAACTCAGCCGTACGACGCGCCGGGAGCTACCGCGCCGCGCCGTGCCCCCGGCGCGTCGGTGATCCACCCCTGGCGCAGGGCGTAGACGACGGCGTGCGTGCGGTCGTTGACCGCGAGCTTGCGCATGATCGCGGTGATGTGGTTCTTGACCGTCTGGTCGCTGATGCCCAGCAGCGTGGCGATCTCCTTGTTGCTGTGGCCCTGTGCGACGACGCCGAGCACCTCGATCTCGCGCGGCGAGAGCGGGATGAACAGCGCCTCGACCTCCGGCGCGCCCTCGTGCGTCAGGTCACGGAAGCGCGCGAGCACGCGCGCGGCCACGGCCGGTGTCGCGAGCACACGGTCGTTGATGAGGTACGCGCCGCGCGCCACCTGGCGTATGACGTCGCGCAGGTCACCCGCGTCGACACTTTTGGGGAGATACGCCGCGGCGCCGTCCGTGATGGCCGCGAACAACGTGTCCTCCTCCTCGCGGTCCACCACCACAATCACCGCGGCGCCGGGAACCTGCCGCTTGAGCGTGCGGATGACCGCGAGACCGTCCAGCCCCGCGCGCGCGGCGTTGAGCAAGACGACCGCCGGCTCGAGCGTGAGGGCAAGGTCCAGGGCGCGCGGTCCGTCGGACGCCTCGCCGATCACCAGAAACTCCGCAGGCGCCTCCGCGACGGCCGCACGGACGCCCTGGCGAAACAGCGGCGCGTCGTCGACAATCAGAATGGGGATCGTGTCCATCGGGCGGTCTCCTCTCCCACGGGGTCAGGCGAGCGGGTGTGCGTCCCTATCGCCCCGTGTCATGGTGGGCACGGTGGGCACGTCGCGTGCGGGGGGTGCGCCCTCCCGCAAGGGCAACCAGACCGTGAACGTCGTCCCATGCCCTTCGGCCGACGCGACCGTGATGCGGCCCCCGTGCGCCGCGATCAGTTCCTGGCAGATGAAGAGGCCCAGCCCTAAGCCGCCCTGCGCGGGACGATCGGCGCGCGCGACCTGATAGAAGCGCGTGAAGAGATGGGGCAGCTGATCGGCCGCGATGCCCCGGCCATAGTCTTGCACCTCCAGCGCGACCTCGCCGCCCACGCGCCGCAGCCGCACGTCGATCGGCGTCGCGCTTGGCGCGTGGGCGTTGGCGTTGGTGAGCAGGTTGACGAGAACCTGCTCCAACCGCCCCGCGTCGCCGTGCACCCACACGGGCGCCGCGCCGAGGGCGAGGCGGATCGCGTGTCCGCCGGGGAGCGCCTGCACGGTCTCCGCCACCTGCGCGATCAGCGGGACGAGATCCAGCGTGGCGCGGTCAAGCGTCAGCTGCCCGCCCTGTAAGCGCGCCGCGTCCGTCAAGTCGCGCACCAGCGTCACGAGCACCTGCGTCTGGTGCAGCGCCTGCGTCGCATAGCGGCGCGAACGCTCATCACTGCCCGCATGGAGCAATGGCGTGAGCAGGTCGAGGTAGCCTTTGATGGAGGTCAGGGGCGTGCGCAATTCATGACCGGCCAGGGACAGGAACTCCTCTTGCAGGCGGCGGTGCCGATTGGACAGGGTGACATCGCGGATGACCACGATGGCGTGCGTCGCGCCCTCCTCGTGGAGCGGCTGCCCCGTCGCGACGAACCAGCGCCGTGTGTCCTCGCCCATGAGGCTGGGCACGCCGGTCGCCAGGCTGAACGACAGGCTGAACGTCTCGCCCCGCGCGGCGCGGGCCTGCGGCGTCTGGTCAGGGGCCAGCGGCCGTCCCCGCGCATCGTCCGGCGCCACGCTGGCGTGACCGAAGAGCTGCACGTAGGCGGCGTTCATGCGCAGAGGCGTCCCGGTCTGGTCCACCACCAGCACGGCATCCTCCAAGCCGGCCAGGATGACCGCGAGTTGCGCCCGCTCGGCTTCCAGCACGGCGACCAACTCCTGCACCGCCACGCGATGCGCTTGCAACGCCCCGTTCGCGCGCTCCACCTCCACGACGATGGCCGCCAGATTGGCATTGCGGCGATCCATCGCGTCGTTGGTGGCTTGCAGCGCGACGTTGCGGGTGCGGATGTCCGCGGTCTCGGCGTGGGCGTCGGTCGTTTCGGCGTGGGCGTCGACCGTCTCGGCCTGGGCGTGGGCCATCTCGGCTTGCGCGTCGGCCCGGTCGTGCCGCAGGCCCGTGTTGGCGGCGGTGAGGGTCTGGTTAGCCCCGCGCAGGGCGCGATTGGCGCTGGCCATCTGGCGCACCTGCGCCGTCAGGCGCGCGAGGTCCGTCGCCACGTCCTCCAGCGGGCGGGCGTCCGCCGGCGTCGGCGCGGTGACGTGACGCATCATGAGCGGCACCGGCACGACTGATGGACGGAGGCGGGCACGGCCCCGGTTGCCCCAGCGGACGTGGCGATCACCACGCGAGGGGCGATGCGATCGTGAACGGACATGGACACACCTCGTGCTGGCGGACACCGCCGAGGCCACGGGCGCCGTGCGGGCCGCCCCTCTGATGGCTGTGGCTGGTCGTCCGCGTGAGCGCCCCTGGTCCGGCCGGGAGCGCGGTGTCGGGATCAGGCTCCTTGTAGTATACTATCACAAATCGAACATAATGTGTCGCAACAAGGCGACGGGCGACGATGTGGGATCATCGCAGGGTGGCCCCTGCTCCGATAGGCGGTCGGTACCGCGCGTGCGCGCCCCTGTGTCACCGCAGCGGGCGCCTCCAGGCACGGGTGACGCCGACGATCTGTCGCTACAGGACCCCTGAGGCGATGACCCTGAGCGCTGAGTGCGCGCCGGGGCAACGCACCTGTATCCCCGAGCACGGACGATGAATGCCCAGCCGCCCGCGTACGACCACGGGGGGCGCATCGCGTGCGGCGCCGCTGTCAGATCCGGTGTAGGAGATGCTGATGAATCCTCCGCCATGCGTGTCGGACGCGTCACACGGCGTGTGGCCACGCGCGGCAGCGACCGACCAAGAGCTTTCCATTGAGGTTCGCCCGCAGCGTGGGACCTGCTCAGCCCCTGTCGCTGAGCAGGTCCACGCAGTGTCTTCCTCACCGGATCTTTGTCACTTTGGGAGATCGCTTGCCGCAATTTTGGGGAGCTAAATTGCACCCACGCGCCCGTTAGAGTGGCCCGACAATCATGCTCTCGCGTGCTGCTTCAACGACTTCCTTGGTGACTGTGCGCATGGCGTTGATCTGCAAGAGGCGCTCGATTTGGGTGAAGAGGCGCTGAATGAGCCGGAAGTTACCGCCCGTGATGCGCACGATCGCCGCGACCGCCTCCGCATCGGTGAAGTCATCCTGCGCCAGGGTGAGCCCCAGCTGCGCCCACTTGTGCGCCAGGATGAACTGCATCTCCTCAGTCGAGAGCGTCCGGAACTGATGGACGAAGCCGACCCGCGAGTAGAGTTGCGCGTAGCGGGCCAGCCGCTTCTCCAGGCCGGGCATGCCGATGAAGATCAGGCCCATGTTGCCCTGGTCGTAGAGGTCGCGCATCTGCTCCAGCCCCGCCATCTTCAACCGATCGGCCTCGTCGACGATGATCAGATCCGGCAGGCGACCCGCCTCTCCCGGACCGTCCGCGTCCTGCGCCTGGAGCGCCCGGATGGCCAGCGCGTTGACGCGGCGGCGCAACCCCTGGACCGTGCGCTCGACCTGGCGCGGCGCGTTGGCCACACTCGGCGTGTAGACGATGGTCCGCTCGGTGACGAATGCCTGCGGCACGTCTTCGCAGGCAAGGTAGTACGACGCCGGCGCCTCGGCCACGTCCCAGCGCGCATACCGGCGGGCGGACAGCGTCTTGCCGACGCCGGGGACGCCGTGGCACAGGCCGATGTAGCGGTAGCGGCGGCAGGCGTCACAAAATTCGACGAAGCGACGATGGGCCTTGGTCACGATGAAGTCGGCTGGTGGCGCCGGCGACGCGGCACGTCTACTCATTGTAGTACCTCTTGAGGGATGGCGTCGGCGGCGCGGGCGGGGGCTCGTCCGAGGGAGACGGGTCGGGCGGGAGCCGGTGGACAGCGAGGAGCGCCTCGACCAGGGCTTCGCGTTCGGAGAGGCCAGCGCGGAGTTGGCGGCGCCGTTCGGTGCGCGCCCGGATGATGTCCTTGAGGCTGACGCTGCGATCGGCGAGTTCCTGGCAGATGGCGCGGCAGAGGAACTGCCCCTGATGGTAGACGCGCAGTTCGGCCATGTCGCGCGGGTCGAAGCGGATGACGACGTCTTCGCCGACATAGGCGGCCAGGGTCAGATCGATGTAGCGCAACGCATGCAGATGAATCCCGTCCTGGTGGACCTGGCGGGGTTTCGGCACCGTGAGCAGCAAGAGGTCGAGGTGCTCCAGGGAGTCCGGCAAGCGGGGGAGGACGCCACCGGCCTCCCAGCGCGCCAGCGGCGTCAGGCCTGTCTCCCCGTGGACGCGCTGGTGGTACGCCTCGACGATGAAGCGATGCAGGCGCTCGTCCAGTTCCGGGAGGGTCACACGCGGGGTGGCCGGGGTGGTACCCGGCGGCGTGTAGCCGGGCACCTCGCAGAGGAAGAGTTGATTGACGGTCTCGAAGAAACGCTCGATCTTGCCGCGCCCACGGGGCTCCCCCTTCTTCGAGAAGACCAGGCGCATCTTCAGGTCGGCGGCAACCTGTTCCAGGTGCCGCGACGTGAAGTCCGACCCATGGTCGGTGTAGAAGACGCCGGGGATGCCGCAGACCCGCCAGTGGGGGTCGGCTTTGTGCCAAATCGCCTGGCGCAGGGCGAGCGCCGTCCGCAGCGCTGCGGGCGCGTGCAAGCTGAGGCTGTAGCCGGCCACCGCACGGCTGTAGTCGTCGAGGATGACGGTGAGCCAGGGACGCGCCGGTTTACCACGCTCGTCGAGCACCCACAGGTCGAGGGGCGTATGGTCGGCCTGCCACGTCTCATTGGGGGCTGCGGCCTGGTGGCGACAGAGTAAGTCGAAGGTCTCTTTGTAGGCCTTAGTCTCGTCGTGCGCCAGCGTGACCAGCGCGGGGTCGAGCCCGCGCACGATCTCGTAGACGCCATCATAGCCGGGCACCGGCCAGCCCTGTGCGCGGGCCATGGCCGCGGCCTGGCGGTGGATGCTGGCTATGCTGGGCGGCGGGCGGCGCAGGGCCAGGCCCTCGATCAGGCCGATCAGCGCATCCGGCAGATGATGACGTCCTCGGTCGCTGCGCGGCCGACGCACCAGGCCGGCCAGACCATGCTGCCGATACTGCCGCACCCAATAGCGCGCGGTGCGCGGGGAGATCGCGCGCTCCCGTGCGACAGCGGCGAGCGGCACGCCCTCCTCCAGAAACGGGCGCAGCACCTGGAACCGCTCCAGCGCCTGGCGGCGTTGCTCCTCGCTCAGAGCCGTGAGGGCAGGGTGCTCGTCCATCCTCAGAAGCCCTCCACGTAGGCCGCAGCTACCTCGGCGGGCGGGTTAGTGTAGCGGTGGATGTAGCGTTGAGAGCGGTGGCCCAGCCGGCGTTCCAATTCGTACGCATCCGCTCCTGTCACAGCCGCCAGGTGAAAGGCGAAGGTGTGCCGCAGGTCGTGCGGGCGCAAGGGGGCGATGTGCCGCTGGGGGTCACCGATCTCGGCATCGTGCCAGCGTCCGATCCGGGTCAGGATGAGATTGATGGCGCGGGGCGAGAGGCGTCCGTCAGCGGCGCGGGCCGGTAGCCCCCGTGCGCTGAGGAACACCGCTGTGGAACGGGGGTCGGCATCGCGCGGCCGCTCCTGCTCCAGATAGTCGGCCAGGGCCGCGCGGGCATCAGCGGAGAGGAACACGGTGCGCTCGGTCTTCCCTTTCCCCCGCACCCGTAGGATGCGAGCGCGGTGGGCCTGACGCAACGCCTCGGGTGTGGCGGGGGCGAGTTGATCCAGGTTCAGACGCACGAGCTCCTCCCGCCGTAACCCCGTCGAGAGCAACACGAAGACCAGGGCGCGATCCCGCCAGGGGCGGCCATGCGCCCGCAACGGAGCCGTCCGGCCTGGATGGCACCGATCGCGGCGCTGATGGAAGCGTTCCAGCCGATCGCACAGGTTCTTGAGGCTTTGCACTTGCGCGGGACGGAGGGCGCGCGGCTCCAGCGGCCCTAGGCCCAGCTCCCCGATGCCCTTGGCCGGGTCGCCGACGGGAAACAGCCCCGGCGCCTGCTCCTGCACCCAGGTCGTGAACGCCGAGAGGGAGGCCAGGTGGTTGTTGATGGTGGCGGGGGCCAGTCCCTGCTCCCGCAGCGCGCTTTGCCAGGCCACGACATCGCGACGGACACACGCGGAGAGGCGGTGGTGCCCGTACTGCTGGAGAAAGAAGGTCCCAAACCGCGCGAGATGCAGCGTGATCTTGTCGGCCACCCCGGTGGAACGGACTCCTCTGACGGCCAAGGCCAGGTACTGCTCGTTCCAGGCTGCCAGGCTATCCGGCACGTCGTGTGTTGAGGTACCTCCACCGGCGGCACCCTTTCGTGAAGTGTCTTTGTGGCGATCCGGGTCCGTGATCGACCGCATCTGGCTGCTCCCTGGCCCTCTTCACTACGCAGATGGGCCGTTCTGTGCTGTGTTCTCTACACTAGCATGAGGGCCGATGGAAAAGCAAGGAAAGGAGAGGCACAGGCGCCGGGTAGACCTTGTCGTCATGACACACGTACTCCGCAGGACATCTGTTCCCGCCCCGTCGTTACGCTGCGGTGTAAACGTGGCCCTGTGTCGTTACCCGCGCCCTGTGTCGTTACCCTTGACCCCTATCATTACACAAGGCTTGATTGACGGCGCCTGTGCGCCGCGCGCGTCGTGGTGGCCGGGTGTTCCGGCCTGGTGGTCTCGCCGCGCATGTCGACGGCCGCGCGCCAGAAAAGGAGGGCGGCGAGGACAGCCGCCGCGAACAGCGCCAGCCCCGACACCCACAGTGCGTTGTGCAGCCCGTCGATGAACAACAACCGCTGCGACGGGTCGAGCCGCTGGCCGGCGCTGCTTCCCGGCAGGTGGGCGTACACGAGTGCGCCGAGCACCGCGATGCCAAAGACTTGGCCGACCTGGCGCAGCGCGTTGAGGACGGCCGAGGCCATGCCGGCGCGGGACACGTCGACCGCCGACATCGCGATCGTGCTCATCGGCGTCCCGCACAGCCCGATACCGACGCCGAGCAGCGCGAAGTTCCACCAGATCGCGCCGATGCCTGTGTCCGGTCCCAGCCGCAGCAGGCCAAGCGTGGCCGCGCCGCTGATGATCAGCCCGGCGAGCAACGGCCAGCGCTCTCCGACGCGACCGACCAGACGACCAGACAGCGCGGCAGCGAACGCGTACGCGACACCGATCGCGGACACGTCGAGCCCGGCCTCGATGGGCGAGTGCCCCTGCACTTGCTGGAAGTACGCGCTGAAGTAGACGATCGCGCCGACGAACGCGAAGAAGACGACGAACGCCGCGACGGTGGCCGCAGTGAACGTGGGACGCAAGAATAGCGCGACATCAATGAGTGGCTCCGCCAGACGACGCTCCCACGCGACGAACCCGACCAGCGCGGCGACGCCGGCGGCGCCTGCGACGAGGACCAGCGGGGATGTCCAACTGTGGGCCTGACCTTCGATGACGGCGAACGCGAGTACCGCCACGCCGGCCGTCGTCAGGAACGCGCCGAGCCAGTCGAAGCGGCCGCGCGCTGAGGTCCGTGCGAGGCGCGGGACGAAACGCGCGGCCGCGAGGACCAGGGCGGCGGCAAGCGGAACGTTGCATAAAAACACCCAGCGCCAGCCGATAGCGCCGACGATGACGCCGCCGAGCGGCGGTCCCACCGCCAGGGCGAGACCAGAGCTCGTCGACCACAGTCCGATTGCCGCAGCCCGCTGCCGGGGCTCATCGAATGCCGCCCTGATGATCGTCAGGCTGCCCGGTACCAGCAGCGCCGGGCCGAGGCCCTGGACCACGCGGCCGATCAGCAGCACGCCCACCGACGGCGCCAGGCCCGTGATGAGCGATCCGAGCCCGAAGATGGCGACGCCGAGCATGAATAAGCCCTTGCGTCCGCGCCGGTCGCCGATCACACCGCCGGCGACCAGCAGGCTCGCGTACACGACCACGTAGGCGTCGACGATCCACTCGAGGTCCGTCGCGCTGGCGTGCAGATCGCGGCCGATCGTCGGCAGCGCGACGCTGACGACCGTGGTAGACACCACAGCCAGGAACAGACCAACCGACACCACCGCGAGGGTCAACCACGCGCCGTGCGTGGCTGTGTCCGCGCGCGGCGCGCTCACCATGGCTCCGTGGGATCGCCGCTTGGGTCGATCCCTGGGCCGCGCAGCCCGTTCCCGTCCATCGTCATCGCCGGCCCCCTCTTTCTGAATCTGTTCCCTGTCCCCATCCATCGTACGGCCCTATCGTCTAGACGTCCAAGAACTAGTTTGTCTATCTGCTAGAATCATTGGTTATGGAACTACGACAGTTGGAGTACTTCGTGGCCGTGGCGGAGGAGGGGACCTTCACCGGGGCGGCCGCGCAGGTGCACGTCGCCCAACCCGGCGTGAGCGCCCAGATCCGCCGACTTGAGCGCGAGCTCGGCCACGCTCTGCTGGACCGCTCGGGGCGCACGGTGCGTCTCACCGCGGTCGGCGCCGCCGTGCTACCCTATGCCCGCGCCGCGCTCGATGCGGTCGCCGGGGCGCGCCTGGCCGTCGACGAGCTCGCCGGGCTGATGCGCGGGCGCGTCGCCGTGGGGATGGTCACGTCATGCGCATCCGTCGACCTGCCCAACCTGCTGGCGGACTTCCACCACCATCACCCCGCCGTGGAAATCACTCTCTCGGAGGCCAACTCCGACCGCTTGATCGATGCGCTGCAAGATGGGCGGCTCGACCTGGCGTTAGTCGGTCTGGCGACCACGCTGCCACCGGGCATCGCGACCCAGGTTGTGGCGGACGAGCCGCTCGTCGCCGCCGTCAGCTACGGCGACCCACTAGCCGCACGCACGACCATCACCCTCGACGCCCTCCAGCAGCGCGCCCTCATCAGCCTGCCCCGCGGGACCGGCCTGCGCTCCTGTCTTGACGACGCCTGTGCCGCCGCAGGCGTCCACCCACACATCGCCTTCGAGGCCAGCAATCCAGACGTCCTCGTACACCTCGCCGCCCAAGGGCTCGGCGTGGCCATCCTGCCCGCATCCATCGCCAACGCTCACCTCACGGAACTCCACGCGATCGCCGTCACCCGCCCCCGGCTCCGCGGGCGTCTCGCCCTCGCGTGGAGGGCCGACGGACCGATTAACCCGGCGGCGCGGGCGCTCATCGGCCACGCGCGTCACATGCTGGCAGACCAATCTGCGGACCACTAAACGTCCGATCCTACCGCCGTTCCGGTGATGGCAGAACAAGGCGCGTGGGAGGGATGTGATCGCGCTACGTCATCCGTCATCCGCAGAGGGCGCGCTTGTCGGGACCTTCCCACACGCGCAGGAAGCCGTTTGTGTCAGAGGCTTGTGATCCCGGCGACGCTATCGAGGGACTGCACGGTTTCTATCCCTTACAGCCACTTATTCGCACCATTTCATCGACTACTCATCCGGTAGTCGACTGGGGTGTAATACTCGCGCCCGACGCTCGTAATCATTGGGCTCGTGCGTTACCCTTGGGCTCTAATCTAACAGGCGCATGGGTGCAATTTAGCTCCCCAAAATTGCGGCAAGCGAACTCCCAAAGTGACAGATCTTACCCCCGCCGTCCGTCGTCGGTCCCGCCCTGGCGCGGGGTCGGCGGTGCGGTCCTAGCCACCCATCTGTTCGACGATGATCACCGGATCGCCGCCGACGGTGGGGATGCGCGGATCAGCGGGGTTGGAATAGGTGCGGCCGCCACGCAGCTGCACGGTGTAGACGCCGTGCGTCAAGCTGATCGTGGTCGGCGCGAGGCCGTCCACCGGTGTCCCGGCGGGGGTCGTGTCGTGGGTGTTGATCGCGATGGTCTCGCCGTCCTTTAACGTGACGGCGTTGCCGTACTTGTCGTAGACGGTGGCCGCGCGAGCCTGGGCCGCGACCGTGTAGGTCGCGGTGGCCGCGCGATCGTAGTGCACGCCCTGCGCGTCAGTCAGCGGCAGCACGATGAAATCTTTCGCGTCGTAGTGCACGCCAGGCGTCGCCGGGTCGGTGTGGTAGGGCGCCGTATAGGTCGGGTGCGCGCCGAGTTGGTTGTAGAGCACGGTGATGCGCGCGCCGGGCTTATACGTCACCACCTTGAAGACGCCGGCCTTGCCGCCGCTGTAGGGGTCGGGGTAGAGCGCGCCAGGGGTGTACGACCCGCCGTTCGCGCCCTTGAGCAGGCTGACCAGAAACGTGAAGCTGCGCCCGATCGGGCGCAGGACGTGCTGGCCATCGACCACGCGGTTGCTGACCAGGCCGAGCGCGGCGAGCCCGTCGGTCGTCTCCTTGCCGTCGAACATGCGGTAGACCTCGATGCGATCGACCTTGGCCGCGAGGTCGGTGGCGAAGGCGTCGACGAGGAAGCCGGCCTGCTCATCCATGGTCACGCGGAACTGATCCACCGGCTCGCGGTGCGTGGGGTCGTCGTAGGGCTCCACGTTGGTCTCGCTGACCCACACCTGCTTGGCGCCCCAACCATGCGCCTGCAGCTTGGCGCGCAGGTCGGAGATGATCCAGTAGAAGCTGGGCGCGCCGATGTAGAGATGGAGATTGGCCGCGTCGAAGTAGCCGTGGTACCGCCCCGTGGGATCGGCCTTGGCCAGCAGATTCAGAATGGTGGTCAGGTAGGCGCCGTGGTCGTACCAGTAGGGGTCGCCGTAGAGGACGACTGTGGCCCGCGGGTTGGCGGCGTGGATGGCCTGGTAGGCCACCTCCAGCGTGCGGGCGTACTGCTGGGGGGTGCCGCGCCACTGCGTCCACTGGCCGGCCTGGCCGTTTTTGCCGGTCGGGATGCTGACCTCGTTCCAGATGATCCATTGGTTGATCTTGCCGGCGTAGTGGGTGGCCATGCGGTAGCAGTAGGCGGCCCAGTAGTTCCGCGGGTCGTTCCAGGGTAGGTCGATGTTGAGTGGGACCGAGGCCTCACCCCAAGCTTTGTTCTGGCGCGCCCAGGGCGGCGTGCCCAGCAACAGGCCGACAGGGGTACGCCCCTGCGCGATCTCGCTGTTGATGACGGCGTCGGAGCCGTGGTTGGAGAGCACGAAGGGGTTGTACGAGGTGGGGCCGGTCGGCTGGACATAGTCCCAGATGAAGGGGATGCGCGTCCAGCGGGCGCCGAGTTGGTCGGCGATCGCGGCCTGCGGGAAGGTTTCGTCGACACCGAAGCGCGGGTCGGTCGTCGCCAGGTTGACGTGTGAGCGGCCGACGCCGGCCGGTGCGTTGGGCGGGGCGCCCGCGCGTACGGTCCCCGGGCTGGGCAGGGCGGTCGCGGCGAGGAGCGCCACGGCGGCCGCGCCGACGGCCAGGGGATGACGAAAACGGTGTGCCATCGGTGTCTACCTCTCTTGCTTTTCCTACAGTTCTGTGTCTGTCTACGTCTCTCAATCGCCCCGCGTGTGATGCGGTGGCGCGTGCGCCCTAGTCAGGCGTGCGTGGTCAGGACGATACGCGGGCCGTGGCCGCGCGCGTCGGTCGTGGAGGGCATGGGCCTGTGCCGCGTGGCCGGCGTGGCGTTGAGCCTGGCTAGGCGACCCGCCGCCAGACGACGCCCTCGGCGCTCTTGACGCGATCCAGATACACGCGGTACAGGTGGTCCGTGGGGCCATGGGTCAGGGCGATCGCGCAGCGCTTGTTCCCGTGATGGAGGGCCACCGTCCAATCAGGGTCCTGCCGCAGCGCCACGATGCGCGCAACGACGGTGGCTTCGTCGGCGTCGCCATCGAACAGGGCCAGCGTTGTGGCGAGCGTCTGAGTCTGAGAGGGCATGAGCATGGGAGATCTCCGTGGGCTAGCCGGTGCACGCGCCGATCGACGCCTACCCCCGTAGTGTCGGCGCTGGTGCGGGGCGTGTCCATAGCCTAATGGTCCGCAGACACGGGCCGTCGTGGCCGGGAGCGGCCACTGAGTACCCCCCATGTGGACGATCGGGTATGATCCGAAGTACGGTAGACTTTGCGTGACCGTGCGCCGATAGTAGAGCCATGGGACAGGACTGATACCGTGATTGCTAGTCGACATTCAGACAGGCGAGGGCGAGGAGGGACGCATGGACCTTGATCTCCAGGCCCGCGACGGAGCGGACATGCAAGCGGGCGATGCCCATGGCGGTAAGTTGGCTATTGACCGTCTCGATGGTCGAACGGAAGGTGCGCAGGCCGCACTGCTCGGCACGCGTGTTTGGGCTCATGTTGTCCTTGTGCAGGGGCACGAGCACACCGCCGCCGGTGGCGCGGATGACCGCCTCGTCCGGGGCGCTGTTGTAGCCCTTGTCGCCGTAGACCCACGCCCGCTCCGGCAGGTTGACCGTCAGCTCGTGAATGGGTGTGAGGTCGTGCAGACCGCCGGGCAACAGGGTGAAGGCCACGGGCAGGCCGTCCGTCGTGCAGACCAGATGCAAGCGCCAGCCGAAGAACTTCTCGCCCTTGGCGGCGCAGTAGCCGCAATACTCCCGCCCGCGCACCGTGCGGCAGCGCCGCGCCCGCACACGCTTGCAGACCGGGACGGGCCTGCTGTCGATCACGAAGTCGCAGATCGCCGCCTGCCCGTGCGCGAACAGGTCGCCCATCACGTCGAGCAGCAGGACCAGCCAGTCGGCCAGCGCATGGATGCGGCGCGAGAAGCGCGAGGTCGAGAGCGACCGCGACAGGTAGCCCGCCGTTCGCAGGACGACGAGGGTGCGCTCGTGGTGGTTCCCGAAGAAGGCCGCCGCCACCACCGCCACGGTCAGCACCTCCGCGTCGGAGACCCCCGCGAGGGGATGGCTCGCATGCCCCAGCGCCCGCATTGTGTCGTCAATCACCACATATATCCCTATAATATGCGCGGCGGTCATCGTCTCTCTCCCTTTCACTGGTGTCTCTCAGCCTCAGTAAAACGGGTACCGGCGATGATCGCCAACTAGCAATCACGGTGACTGATATATAAATAGCCGCATTTTTACGATGCGGGGGTGGCCGCCGCAGCGGCCATGGGGGACTAGTGCAGGATTAAGGAGCTTACTTTGCAGTGCGACGAACAATCGACCGCAGTCGGCCCGTGGTTTGCCATCGGGGTCCCCTCTGGAGAGGCAGCCGCAGGCTTTGCTCACGGCAAACAGACCACTTTAAGACGACACTAGGTTGATGACATCTCTCTCTCGCTGCGGCGCGGCCCGTTCATCGGGCTGCCTCACGGGTCGGCGCCGACCCTGCGCCGGCGGGCCGGGCGACGCGACGCGCCTCGCGTGCTCTGCTCCTGCTGGGCCGCGCTGGCACGATCATCGCAGGGCGGTGAGCCCGTGATGGCTTCCTACTCCCTACCCCCCGACGCGCCCGACGCGCCCGACGCGCCTGACGCCGCCGTGGCCGCCCTCCTGGCCCGCCTCGCACCGCTCATCGCCGCGACCGCCGAGCGGGTGCTGATCGCGCACCTGCAGGGTCTCCTGGAGAGCCAGGGCCTCGCCCCCCTCCTCCTGCTCTCCGAGGTCCTCACGCCCACGCTGCGCGAGCTCACCGCCCTCCTGCCCATGCTGCTGCGCGCCGGCGACGGCGACCGCGACACGGTCGCGGCGGCGGCGCGCACGCTCGGTGGCGCCGCCCAGGCGCGCGGCGTCCCCCTGCCCGCGCGCCTGGCCCAAGGGCAGCAGATCCACGATCAGCTCCTGACGGGGATCGCCGCCGCGGTGCGTGCCCCTGATCGCACCCCCATCCTCGCCGTGGTCGAGGTGAGCCGCCTGATCCGCGAGCTGGAGCATCACCTGCTCCTGGCCTATCAGGAGCAGGCGCTGGCGGCGCTCACCCAGCAGGCCCGTACCGATCCCCTGACGGGTCTGGCCAATCGCCGTGCTTTCGACGAGCGGGTGGCCGACGAGGTGGCGCGGGCACAGCGGCGCGCGCAGCCCGTCGCCCTGGTGCTCCTCGACGTGGATCGGCTCAAGCCGGTCAACGATACGCGCGGGCACGCGGCCGGTGACGCCCTCCTCCAGGCGGTGGCGGCGTTGCTGCGCGACCAGGCGCGGACCATCGACCTGGCCGCGCGGATCGGCGGCGACGAGTTCGCGCTGCTCTTGCCCGAGACCGACCACGCCGGCGCCGTGACGCTCGTGCAGCACCTCACCGACGCCGCGGCCAGCCAGCACATCGCTGGCTATCCGGTCCGCTGTAGCGCCGGGATCGCGGTGTATCCCGCCGACGGCCGCACGGTCGAGGCCCTCCTGCGCTCTGCTGACGGGGCGTTGTACCGCGCCAAGCGCGCCATCCCGCCCGCCCACCCCTGAGCGTCCAGCCGCGCCCGGTCAGGCGGCACCGCAGGGAGATGCGGGAGGAGGGCCGTGATGACGACGCCATAGCCTCCGACGCGCAGGCCCCACACCACCCGTGGCTCACGCTGATTGCCGGGCCGTGCCTCCACCGTACCAGGGTGTACACCCGTACGCCTCCCGCAGCGCGCTGATCGACCTGAACCGGGTGTCCGGCTGGCCGTGCGCCGACCCCTGACGCCGGGAACGTACGCTCCCCAGGACGCCGGAGCCAGACGCGTCAGCCCCGCCGACCAGGCGCGGTGCCCCCGCGTGCATCCCCCATTCCGGCATCCACGTCGGACTGGTACTTTTGGGGGATAGACGCTATGACCCTTTTGCGAGCAGTATACTCTCAACAGTATGGTCCGCATAGTCGCGTGCGCGCAACGACCGCGCCGCTCGAGACGCCGCGCACAGGAGCGACGATGACACCGATCGGGGGGCACATGGAGGCGGGGGGCACACGGCCCGCCCCCGTCGCGCTCCCGGAACTCACCAGCGACGTCACCGAGCGCGCGGGGGCGGTGGCGGCGCTGCGCGCCAGCGAGGAGCGTTTCCGCGCCACCTTCGAGCAGGCTGCCATCGGCCTGGCCCACCTGGCGCTGGACGGGCGCTGGCTGCGCGTGAACCGGACGCTCTGCGCCATCGTCGGCTATGGCCCGGACGACTTGCGTGACCTGACGGTGTCCGACCTCCTGCATCCGGAGGACCGCCAGGCCGACGGGGCGGAGGGCCACCGACTGGTGGCCGGAGAACTCCCGTCGTACGGCAAGGAAAAGCGCCTCATCCGCAAGGACGGCGTCCCGGTCTGGGTCTGCGTCACCGTCTCGCTGGCACGCACGCCTGCGGGGGACCCGGCGCATCTCATCGTGGCGGTCGAGGACATCACCGGGCGCAAGGCGGTGGAGGAGGCGCTGCGCCGAAGTGAGGAGCAATATCGGCGCATCGTGGAGACGGCGCAGGAGGGCATCTGGCAGATCGACGCCGCCGACCGCACGACCTTTGTCAATCAGGCGATGGCGGACCTGCTGGGCTACACGGCGGACGAGATGCGGGGGGCGTCGTTGTTCTCCTTCGTGGACGACGAGGGGCGCGCGGCGATTGCAGCCAATGCACAGCAGCAGCGCCAGGGCATCAAGGGCCAGCAGGACGTCAAGTTCCTGCGCAAGGATGGCCGCGCCCTCTGGACGCTGGTGTCCGCCGCGGCGCTCGTCGACGCGGACGGGCGCTATGCGGGCACGCTGGCTATGGTGGTCGACATCACGGAGCGCATCGGGGCGGAGGAGGCGCTGCGCCACCAGGCGCTGCACGACGCCCTGACCGACCTGCCCAACCGCACCCTGCTGCAGGATCGCCTGGCGCAGGCCCTCCGCAGCGCCCAGCGCGATGGCCACCCCCTGGCCCTGCTGCTGCTCGACCTCGACCGCTTCAAAGAGGTCAACGACACCTTCGGGCACGCGGCGGGGGACCGCCTCCTGCGCCAGGTTGGCCGCCGCCTGCGCCGTGTGGTGCGGGCCGCGGACACGGTGGCGCGCCTGGGCGGGGACGAGTTCGCCGTGCTCCTGTCGGCGACGGACACAGGCGGCGCAACCACGGTGGCGGAGAAGATCCGTCGCGCGCTGGAGCAGCCCGTGGGGCGGGGCGGATACCGCGTGTCCGCGGAGGCCAGCATCGGCATCGCCCTCTACCCCGCGCACGGCGCGGAGGCGGCGACACTCCTCCAGCACGCCGACGTGGCCCTGTACGCGGCCAAGCGCACCGGCGAGGGCTGGGCCGTCTACAATCCCGCGCACGACCGCTCCAGCCCCGACCGCCTGGCCCTGCTGACCGACCTGCGCGGGGCCATCGCCGGCGGCGAGCTGGCGCTCCATTACCAGCCCAAGGTCGAGTTGGCCACGGGGCGGGTCCGGCGCGTCGAGGCGCTGGTGCGCTGGCGTCACCCGCGCCGTGGGCTCCTCCCGCCCGACCAGTTCATCCCGCTGGCCGAGCAGAGCGGCCTGATGGGTCCGCTGACCCTATGGGTGCTGGGGGAGGCGCTGCGGCAGTGCGCACGCTGGCGCCGGGCCGGCCTGGCCCTGGGCGTGAACGTCAACCTGTCCATGGCCAACCTGCACGACCCGGCGCTGCCCGAGGCCGTCGCGGGGCTGCTCCAGGCCCATGGGGTCGCTCCGGCCGACCTGCGGCTGGAGGTGACCGAGAGCGCCATGGCCGCCGACATGACGCGCACCATCGCGACGCTGGAGCGCCTGGCCACGCTGGGCGTGCATATCGCGGTGGATGACTACGGCACGGGCTACTCCAGCCTGGCCTACCTCAAGCGCCTGCCGGTGGACGAGCTCAAGATCGACAAAGGCTTCGTGCGGCACCTGGCGACGGACGAGACCGACGCGACGATCGTGCGCTCCACGATTGGCCTGGGGCACAACCTGGGCCTGCGCGTCGTGGCCGAGGGCGTCGAGGACCACGCGACGCTGGAGCTGCTCCGCGTCATGGGCGCGGACGCCGTGCAGGGCTACTACGTGAGCCGCCCGCTGCCGCCGGACGACCTGGAGCGGTGGGCGCGCGCGGACGGCGCGTCATGGGCCGCCCGCCTGGGCCAGCGGGAGGACGAACCAGACGATCCTACACGCGCCCGGCACGCGCGACGCCGCCTCGGCCGCCGGGCACCGCGACGATCCGCCGGCTGCGGGACAACAGGTTCAGCCCTAGCCTGGGGTCGTGTGACGGACGCCGCGGCCACAGGCGCCGTACCGTCAGAGGGGGACGGAGCCGGTCCCACGAGGTGGGTGCGGGACCGTGGGACCACGGACGGAGGAGGTGCGTGGCGCGAGACCGCGTCCGAGAGTTGATACGACTACTCGATTGGGGTGCGCCACCCCCCCCGTTAGGGGGTTGTGGCCCCTGCGATGCCCGCCTATGATGGATGCAGTTGGGGCGACAGGTCGCCTCGCTTCTCTCGGGGTTTCACTCGAGCGATAACGGCAAACCCGGCGCGAGCCGGGGACGCAAAGCCAGGGGACTCTCTGAGTCAGCCCAGCTACCGCACCGATTGGAGTCTCAGCATGAAGCGTTTCACCCTTCCACTGACCCGTGTCACCCTTGGCCTCGGCGTCGCCGTCGTCCTGACCCTGGGTACGACCCTGTCCGCCTTCGCCGCCGCCGATACCGGCGCCACGATCACCGGCGGCACCCTCTCCGGCGGCGCCCTCGGCTTCGCCACCTTCGGCGCCATCACCCTGAATGGCGCCCAGCAGACCTCGACGGCCGCCTTTACCCTGGCTAACGTCATCGACGGGCGCGGCACCGGCGCGGGTTGGAACGTCAGCCTCGCCTTGACCCCCCTGGCGGAATACAACACGGGGACGAGCGCCTACGTCGCCAGTGGCAAGACGCTCGCGGCGTCGTCGATCAAGGTGACGACCGCTCCGATCGTGTCGCTGGTCGATAGCACGAGCAGTGCGGCGACCACCATCACCCCGGTCGCGACCACCACGGCCCTCGATACCGGCAGCGCCGTCAAGCTGCTGGATGCGGCGGCGAACGGGGGCATGGGCTCCTACGCCTTCTCGAACATGACGTCCACGCTGACCGTTCCGGCCAATGCGTTTGCGAAGACGTACAAGTCGGACGCCACGGTCTCCCTCAACGCCACCCCGTAAGCAGGGCGGGAGCGGCGGCGACGCCGCCGCTCCTTGGGTGCACCGAGACGCCGGGACGGCCCACATACATGCGTATGTGGGCCGTCCCGGCATGATGTCCCCAGGCCAATCATGTATAGCGGGAGAAGGAACACACACCATGCGCGCCTGTCCACAGCCCCTCCGGATCGCCGGCCTCCTACTGGCCCTGCTCGTGCCGACCGCCGCTACCGGCGCCAGCGCCCACGCGGCCGGTGCGCCGGTGGTCCCCCCACTCCACACAGCCTATCTCGTGCAACCCGAAGCCGACCAGGCCGCGACGACGGTCAGGAACGGCTATTTCTGGCTGGCGGCGTCTCCCGGACCGACGCGGACGGTGCGCGTCGTAGTCCAGAATACGGGGTCCGCGCCGCTACGCCTGCGCAGCTACCCGGTTGACAGCATCCAGGAACCCACGGGGGGCATCGACTATGGCACCTGGCAGACGCCCCGCACGCGGGTCGGGACGTGGATGCGCCTGTCCCCGGCTACGATGACCCTGACGCCCGGGCAGACGCGCCGTGTCACCGCGACGATCCACGTCCCGCGCGGGACGGGCGCGGGGGTGCATGTCGGTGGTCTGGCCGTCGAGAACGCGCAGGTCCAGCGGCGCGGGCAGGGCTCCCACGTCCTGATTGACGTCCACTACCGCCGCGTGATCGCCGTGGTGCTGGTGGTGCCGGGCGTGCTGCGGACGGCGGCTCGCTTCAGGGGCGTCACACTGACGACCGCGGCCCTGGGGAGCCAGGCGGTCGTCGCGTTGCGCAACAGTGGGACGGTCCTGCTCACCGGGACGGGCGCCCTGACGGTCACGGGCAGAGGGAGGCGGACCGTGGCGATGCCGTTCACGCTTGACACGGTCCTCCCCGCGGCGACGGACCGTGTGATGATACAGTTGCCGACACTTAGGCTGCAGCCGGGCGCCTACGCGGTGGGCGTGCGCGTGCGGTCGAGCGCGGGAGCCGCGCTCATCGCGTGGCAGGGGCAGGTGGTCGTGGCCCGTCCCGCCGTCCCCACCCCGCTCCCGCACGTCACCTTGCCGCCGGTCCAGGCGCTGGCCCACACCGCGCAGCGCACGCCCCTGGTCTGGCTACTGGGGGGCGCGGCGCTGTTGCTCCTGGTCGTGGGCCTGGCCATGGGCGCCGGCGTCGCCCTGGGCCGCCGGGCCGGCCGGCGGCGCGCGGCCTAGTGTCGTCTTAAAGCGGTCTGTTTGCAGGAGCAAAGCCTGCGACTGCGGTCGGTTGTGCGTCGGCACTGCAAAGTAAGGTCCTTAATCCTGCACTAGGGCGGGCACGGCGACGCGTCCTCTGCCCCTGTGGCAACGAAGCGTAGGCCCAGGCTGTGCCCGAGCCTGATGGTCGAGGCCACAATCGCCGCGTTGCCGCTCTCCGTCGTCATGTGCGTCACGAACGCCCGGTCGATCGTGATGTCATCGACCGGCCGCCGCGTAAGATAGGCGAGCGAGGAGTAGTCGGCGCCGATGTCGTCGATGGCGAGGTGGACGCCCAACCCCGCGAGGCGCGTGAGCGCGTCGTCGAGCACATGCCCGCGCGCCGCACCCGGCCCCGCCTGCGATACTGACGGAGGACAGCGAGAGAGTCGTATCCACCACGGACGGGAGGCAACGGGATGAGGGAGCCGACGCGCCGGCGGCCGGTCAGCGGGCCGGGCTGGAATGAGCGCGCCGCCGTGGCGCTCCTCGTCCTCGTCGCCGGTCACTTGCTCGCCGCCGAGACCGTGTCGGCGGCCCGTCCGCTCACCCCCGATAGCCTGACCCACTTCGTCGCCGCCCACGATCTCCCCGCGCTCGTGGCCGTTTGCGAGGGGAGTCCGAGCGAGCAGGCGCGTCACGGTGCCCAGCAGCTGCGCCGCCTCATCCGGGCCGGCCAGGCCGGCGTCTACCAGCGCGTCATGCCGGGTCTCCCCGTCGCCCTGGCCGACCCCTATTTTCGCCTCGCCCTCGCCAAGGCCGCGCGTCAGGCCGGGCTCGACCTCTTCCCGTTGGCGTCCTGAGAGCCGTCACCGGGCCTCTGTCGGCATGCAATATTGCCCGCTCGCGACGAGCCTATCATCGACAGGAATGATAGGCCCGATATTGCACATTTTACGGGCGAAATCGGGGGAGGTATTGCACCCGCCTAGCCTCCTTTACCCTGGGGTAGCGGCCCCGCCCGTGCAGCGCCGCCAGATAGGCGTCCCACATGCCGCCCCGCGCGGAGCGCACAGGGGCGCAAGGGACGCACGAGACGGCCACGCTCACGGGCGGTCGTGGAAAGTGACGATGACGACGCCGCCCGTGGTGGACGACCCGGTGACGTTGTTCTGGTAGGAGACAGTGGCCCCACGCGCGACGGTGACAACCTCACCGGCCTGCGCGATGGAGACGCCGGAGATATCTGATCCGCTCGACGAGAAGCTCGCCCCGCTTGACCCAGCGAGGGTCGCATTCGTGGCTACCACCGCCACGACGGTCCCGCTCGCCGGGTTGCGCAGCACGAGATTACCCTGGTCGTCGAGCGTCAGGAGACGCCCGCTCCGGGTCAGCACCGCGCCGACGGCGCCGCCCGCCTCGGTCAGCGTCGTGCGCGCTTTCGTCGCCGGGTCGATGCGGTCGATCCAGACGGCGGTGCCGCCGGTGCCCTGGCCGGGGGCGAGCTCGGACGCGTAGCCGATCCCCGTGCGCGAGTCCACGACCAAATCCTTGTCGCCTTCCCACGGCGTCGGCTTCGCGTACGTCGGGTCGCAGACGGCGACCGCGCGACCGGTCCTCTCGTCGAGGATCGTGACGCGGCCGCCGGCGGCTAGGAGCCAGAGCCGCCCGCGCGCCGGATCGACCGTCACCGCCTGCGGATCGTAGGGCGCCGCGCCCTGCCACAGCGGAGCGAGCGTGCGCGCGTCATACGCGGCCAACGTCGGGGCATCGGACCCCGACGGCGCTTGGGCGATGACCACGCCGGCGCGCGGGTCGAGGGTGAGCGTGGCTTGATCACTGATAGCGCGTGTCCGCCGCACGGCGCCATCCGCAGACAGGCGCACGAGTTGGGGAGTCGTGGGATTGAACGCGCCTGCGCTATCGATCGCGGCAAGCACGTCGCCGCCTGGGGCGACGACGGCATCGCTCACAGTAGCTTGGGGGACGCCGCGCAGCACTCGGTCGACGCTCAGGCGTCCCGTCGCCAGATCGACCGCGGCCATCGTCGGCGTGACCGAGTACTCGCTATCAAGCACGACGACGGCCCGCCCGTGGGCAGCATCGACCCCAAACGGCGCCTTATCCGAGGACCCCGTGGTGACCGTTATCGGGCCGACGACGCGCCCCGATGAGGCATTGACGGCGCGCACCGTCCCATCCGTGAGCGCCGCGACGTACCCGCCGCCGGCGCGGGCATCGACAGCAACGATGGAGGTGGCGTATTGACTAACGTCAGGGAAAGGGACGGGACGAGCGGTTGCGTCGACCGGGACGGGCGTGGGCGTCGGGGGCTGGGTTGGCGTGGCCGACGGGCCAGGTGTATCCGTTGGCGGGGCGGGCGTCGCCGTCGCAGGAATAGGGGTCACCGTCGGCGCTGGAGGGGCCGCAACGGGATTGCCGCACGCTGAAAGCAGCAGCGGCAAGGCAACGACGATGGCGACTGTCAGGGGAAAGACAATCCGCTTAGATAGGGACACTGGGAAACCTCCTCCCAAGATAAAGGTGGTCTGAGTTATGCCGTGCGGCCCTGCTCCGCCTCGGTTAACGCCTTGATGCGCCGCAGCGTTTTATTAGCGATGTTATGGACGAACAGATCGCCAACAATGTAGCGCGCGATGAGCGGACCAATCAGCGATGGCCACGGCGGGTCGAAATCATGGACAATGCGCACGTCCACGCCGGTCGCCCCAGGCTCGATGATCCACTCGACATCCATCCCTCTTGTGATGCCCCGGACGTGCCGGAAGCGTATCCTATGGCGTGCAGGGTCGAGTTCCTCGATCGACGTCCACTTGATCGGAAAGCCGTCGCGCGTCGCGGCCATCTCCACCAGACGCGTGCTGCCGTCGTCGCGGAAGATCGTCACCCAGCGGTAATGCGGCAAGATCTCCGGCCATCGCTCGATAGAGGCGGCCAATTGGTAAATGCGCTCGGCCGGTGCGTCGATCACTAGACAGTTTTCTGTGCGCATACCTGTTCTCCCATACCTGTCCCCGCGCGCGCGATCGGGGAGCGTCGCCGGACACGCACCACGGTCCCGCGCTTCGGACGCAGGTTAATAAGCGGTTCCGGCATGATGCGCTGGCCGTCCGGCCACTCGAATGTGACGCGCTGGGCGAGCGTCGCCAAAACAAGCTGCCCCTCCATCAGTGCGAAGTGGTTGCCGATGCAGATACGCGGGCCAGCACCGAAAGGCAGGTAGACGTGACGCGGCAGGCGCGTCTCGGCCTCTGGGGTGAAGCGATCCGGGTCGAACCGCTCGGGGTCCGGGAAGTAGTCGGGGCGGCGATGCATCGTGTAGGGGCTAACGATCACAACACTCCCCGCCGGCACGCGGTAGCCGCTCACCTCCACGTCGCGCACAGCTTGCCGTGAGAGCACGTAGGCCGGGGGATAGAGGCGCAGGGACTCCTTGAAAACCTGGAGCGTATACGGGAGCTGGGGCAGGTCAACGACCGCCGGCGTGCGCCCGTGTAGCGCCGCATCCACCTCGGCGCGCACGCGAGCGTACACGTCGGGGTGCTGCGTCAACAAGCACCATGTCCACGCCAGCGCATTCGCCACCGTGTCATGCCCCGCGATGAAGAGCGTCATGGCCTCGTCACGCACCTGTTTGACGCTCAGGCGGCTCCCATCCTCGCCCCGCGCCGACAGCAGCAACGATAGGACATCCTCCCTCTGCTCGGCGGATGCGCGGCGCTCCTCGATCATGCCGTAGATCGTCCTGTTCAATCGCGCGATAGACCGCTGCACCCGGCGGTTCCTCGGCGTCGGCCACGAGAGCGGAACGTGTACGGGCGACGCCAGTTGCGACGAGGCGTAGCGCAACGCCTCGGTCAGCGCCGCGCCCAGGTCGTCGGCCTCGTCGACCATGTCGGCGTCGAAGAGGACCTTGCCCACGATGCCCAGCGTCACCCGCGTCATCGCCGACCCAATGTCGATCACCTCGCCATCGTGCCACCCTTGCTGCGCGCGCTCGGCGTAGCTGGTCATGATCTCCGCGTAGGCAGCGACGCGGTTGTGCCTGAACGCGGGCGCGACGAGTTGCCGCTGATACCTGTGCGCCGCGCCGGAATTGGACAGCAGCCCATCGCCGATGACGGGACGCAGATAAAGCCGTAGGCTCTTGCCCTTACGGAAGTCGTCGGCGTGCTCGACGAGGACGGAGCCGGCCGCCTCCGCCGAGTTGGCGAAGGCGACGGTGGACGTCGGCCCGAGGTGGACAGGTCCGATATCGCCGCACTCTTGGCTCAGCCGTAGAAGCATGCCCAGGCGGTCGCGCTGGAAGTCTTGCAGGTCACCTAGCAGGGAACGCTTGCGCGGGGAGACCCGCGCTGGCGACGTATGCACTGTCATAGTCCGTGTCCTACTTTCTCGGTCGATGTGGATTGATCGCTTGCCCCTACCATGCTGGGGAATGTGCAGCTCGTTGCCGGCGCGAGCGCGCTGGGATGCCCATGGGCGCACAACACATCGGCGATGGTTTGGGCGGCGGCACGGTGCCAGCTATCCGCTTTGGGCCGCTCACCCATCGACGTATCGCTGGGGGTCAACACGATGATGCAGATGCGCCCCACGTTGGCTAGGAAGTAGGTGCCACTCGTCACGTATTGCCACATCGTCGCGGCAATGCGCACGTCCTCCGTTTCGGCCCTCTCGCGCACCTGCTCCCATAGTTGCGCCCACGATCGACTCTGACAGAGAGAGCCGTAGACGATCGTGTTCCGACTGTACATGATGTAGCGCACCGCCTCTAGGGCTGCCTGGCATCGCCGCGACGATAATCCTAGTGAATGCACGCGCTCGTACACGTCGCGGAGTATGGCGCGATCAGTGCGCTCGCTGGGGAATGAGGCCATGCTTTGATCGCTCACCACCATAAGAGGGATCACCAAGTCGGAGCGCAAGCGCCGCAGTGATCCCCCCGACTCAACGCGCGAAGCTGCCGACGCATCCGTATCACCGCGACGAGCCAATGGTCTCCGCTCCCAGGCGCCGGTACGCGACGGACCGACATCTACCGGCTCATGGCAATCACCGCCCCCATCACGCGGCAAGAACAGCGCGGAGCCGGGCTCATGGGCACAGAGCACTGAGGCTGCCAACCTGATGGCGTCGTAGCGCCATCCGCGCTCACGGCGCCGCCCTACTTCGGGGAGGCTCTCGGGGCTCAGAAGGTGCAGCGCGATGCGCCCTCCATCGGCAAGGCGACGAGCCGCACGTACGGTGGCCTCCCACACCGGGTTATCCTCACCCTCCCTCACGGTCTGTGCCGTCCTGAGATACGGGTCGTATGGCTCCAGACCGACACGCGGATCGTCCTCGTTCGTGCCAATATGACCGGGGTCGTACGTAACCTGCCCGACCGCCTCCACCGTCGCCTGCAGCTGCTCCGGCCCATAGCCGTGCTCCATCGACAGCCGGTACACATCGCGGACAGCGGCGCGGTCGGCTGATCGTTCCAAATGCAGGGGTGCCCGCAGTTGGGCGATATACGTGGTGAGGTCCATGATGTCGGTTCGCTCGCGCGGGTGCGCCCCCTGGCGGCGCGCCTTCCACGATGCCACCGCTGTTAGGAAGACGATGCTCACCGTCGACAAGGCGATGTCCCCCACCGCGAACGGCGGCTCCATGGCATGGATGGTGTTGTCGGCCCATCCCCGATTGCTCGCGATGGCCTCGGCGATCGTGAGCATCCCGGCGGCCACGCCGCCGCCCATGAGCAAGGCCCCGCCGAACAAGAGCGCACGCTTAAATCGCGTCTTCCCGCGCAGCGAGTGGCGCGCGTACTCGAAGGCGGCCAACGCGCAGACGTAGGCTATCCCCGCGCCCGTGAGGAGGTTCATGATGAAGACGGGGAGCGGGCGTCCGGTGCCGGCGCTGTAGAACAGCGCGGCGCGGTCCACCGTGTGGATGTGGCTAACCACGCCCCAGGAGATGCCGAACGCCACCAACAGGGCGACAAGCGGGACGACGACCGCCACCCGGCGCCATGACCAGCTTCTGAAGAGGCCCAGGATGACCATGTAGTGCAGCAAGATACCGATAGCCAGCGCGACGTGACGCCACCGACCGATCCCGACGATCCCGACGGCGTGATCGAGAGCCTGAGAATTTTGCATGGGGATGAGGTAGACGCCTGCCCCGATGCACAGGGCGCTGACGGGACCGGCGATGCCGATCGGACGCGAGCGGCTCGGGAAGAAAACGACCCCCGTCCCCGCGAAGATTATGCCGACGAGGAGGGCCAAGGATGGGAGCATTGCCCTTAGCCCTCCTCGTCGACCAACTGTCCGAACGGGGAATACATCTCGTCCGTGGCGTTGAGTGCCAGCCGCTTGATGAACGCTGCCGACATCTCGGCCTCGACATCGTACGCGTCTTTCGCACGGAAGCCCTTCAAGTGATACCCCTCCTCCATTTTCGGGATAGGATGGCGGAGGAAGACATGCGAGAGTTCGTGCAACTTACTGAGCAGTTCCTGTATGGGATCGTCGGACGGGACATAAGAAAGAACCATTTTACCGTCCTCGATATAGGCCATGCCGCTGACGCCCTCATCCTGCGTGATGTGCGGACGCAACACGACAGGATACTCCATGGCTGCGACGAGCGCCTTGAGGATGACTTCGCAGATAGTGTCCAGCTTGAACGGCGGCACAACGCCCAGGCACGCCAGTTCCGTGAGCACCTTGTTCTCCAGCGTGGCCACCTGTCTCGCCGGGTCTTGTGTCAAGATGGTGATAAGCCCGGAGCTGTCGGTCTGTTGCACCCTCTCTCGAAAGGTGTGGTTCGCGCTCGAGGTGTCGCCGTCGACCCCACTCAACGCCGAATTAAAGGGGTAGCCGGTTCCCTCACCCCCGTCAGACCGATCCGATCCGAGGGTGATACGACGTTTGCGGGACCAAAGACTTCGATGGGGCGCGGACCGTGTGAAGCGGTCCATCCATTTCATATCGCACCTACCCCCCCTTCGTGCGGTGCATCGGGCTCCCCCTCACCGGGCTCCCCCTCACCGGGCTCCCCCTCACCGGGCTCATCGACAGCGGCCATGGTATCCACCGCTTGCGCGCGTGATGCCGGCCCCCGCACGGAAACGCGGGACTCGATACTCGCCAGGATGTCCTTGGCCTGCTCGATCATCTGAAGGATGACCGCCCGTTCCATCGGCCCAACGTCGCCGGCGCGCAACAAGGCCCCTGGCACCGCGTCCGCCACCCCGACAGGCGCCATGTCGCGCTCGGCAGGCGGTGGCTCCGACTGGGAGAAATAATCCAGGGGCACCTTGAAGAAATTAGCTATTTTCGCCACGCGGTCGAAGGGAACGTTGCTGATCGTCCCCTTGCGCAACATGCTCAGGTATGGCACGGATAACCCCGTCGCCTCGCTAACCTCCGTGAGTGTGTATGGACGACCTCGTGGAGTTAGGTGCGTCTCGAAAAGGTAGTTGAGAAGGGCCGCGAAGCGATGAGACTCGCCAGACAACGGGCTATTGGGGTCATCCACACCCACACCTCCACTTGTTAGGATGCTTAAAAATATATTGTGTATAATGAACCCACAACCTTTTGTTGCAGATCCTTACAGTTACCCTACCATTGAAGGGACGTAAGGGCAATGTCGAGACCAACGAAAGGTCCACGCGGCAGAAAGGGGATGGGATCGGTAGGATCTGTAAAACCCATGGACGAGGAACGGGCGTGTACCTTGGCGCTGCGCATAACGCAGACATCAAGGTGCCACGTCCTGGAGGTGCGCCGCGCCTGGTCTGCCGCCGTTGCCTGGCAGGTCGAGATGGCGGATAACAAGACCGGTGAACGCACCACACTCCTATCGGAGGAGCAGTTCGACGCCTACCTGCGCACGAAGGCGGAGGAGGCCACTTTGATCGAGCGCGCGGCGGCCCGTCACAGCTAACCGCGCGCTCGGGGCCACGTTTGGATACGTAAGACCCGGTGTCTCACCGGGCAAGAAGCACACCATTCTGTTTCGGAGGAGACACGGACATGCACCTCGCTCTCGCCGTCGCGACCTTTGTCGCCCTGACCCACCCGCACCTCGCGCACCTGGCCGCCTTCATCCCGGTCATCGCCGCCGTTAACCCCATCCAGTCCGTCGTGGACACATTCTCGCCCTGGATCAAGTCGGGTGGGGCCGGCATCGCCCTCTACGGTCTCATCAGCGCCGGCGGCAAGGCCGCCCGCCACTTGCCCAACGCTGGCGAGAGCTTCCTGATGTGGGTCGGCGGTGCCATCGCGATCTTCTTCGCGCCCGACATCATCGACATCATCACGAAGATCAAGGTCGCCTAACCATGTCCGCCGACGCTGTACCCACCGTCCGTACTTCCGCGCGCTATCTCAACGACCGCACGCGGTACCCCATCCTGCTCGGCCGCACCGTGCCGCAGGCGCTGGGCATCAGCGGCGGCGCCCTGCTGCTCATCGCGGTGTGGAACCTCGCGGCCGGACTGGGCTGGGATGGGGCGCCGCGTGGCGTCCACCTGATCCTGCTCATCCTGGCCGCGGCCGGCCCCTACCAGGTCGCGACGATCTTTTATAGCGGCGCGGGCGAGCCCTACGCGCGGCAGCACGTCGGCTTCGCCCGCCGTTGGCTGCGGCGCCACGCGCGGATCGTCGCCGGCCGCGCGCGGGAGCGCGGCCCACGCGTGGCGCGGGCGTGGGTGGCGGGCGCGGGCGCGCGTGGCCACGGGGCCACGGACAGGGGCAGGGTCGCGCGCCCGCGCATCCCCGGACGCGTGAAGAGAGGACGGAACACATGAAGACCTTGAGGGTCCGCCAGCCGGAGCCCTACGCGCGCCTGGCCCCCGACGGTGTGCTCCACGCCGAGGGCCGCGCCCGCGTCGCGCTGCGCGTCCCCGGCGGCATCTCCCGCGACAGCCTCTCCCCCGTCGAGCAGGCCCGCCTGTTCGGTCAGGTCGGCGTGTGGGCCGCCGCGCTCGGCCTCGGCTACGCGGTGGCCCTCTACGTCATCTCCCGGCCGACGCACCCCGAGGAGGCCGTCGCGCGCATCACCCAGGCCTGGCGCCCGCCCACGCCCGGCCTCGACGCCCTCGCCGTCGTGGGCCGCCGCGCGTGGGCCGAGACCGTCGGCGCGCGGCACATCCCCCACCTGGAGTTCATCGTCGAGATCCTCGCCCCGGCCGGCGCCGCCACCGGGGCGTTGGATCGCGCCGTCGGCGCGGTCGTGCGCTTCCTCGCGCGCATCGGCCTGGGTGCGCAGCGCCTCGACGCCGCGGCGTTCGATGCGCTCCTCGTGCGGGAAGGTCTGCGCCGCGCGACCGTCACGCCGGCCGGCACCGCTTACGCGACCTACGCGGCGCCCGCGCGCGACCGCGCCCTCGACGAGCGCCACGGCGCCGTGCGCCTGCGCGACGGGACCTGGGCGCAATCGGTGCAGGTGCTCGGCCCGCCGAGCAAGACGGCGCCCGGCTCGCTCGCCCAGGTGGTGGCCCCGGGTCATCCCCTGCGCCTGTGCCTGCGCGTCGACGCCGGGGACCGCGAGAAGGAGCGCAAGACCCAGGAGACGCGCGCGGGCGCGTTGCACGGCACGGCGACGATGGCCGCCGGTGGCAACAAGGCGCCCGGCCACGCCCTCACCGGCGGGCGCGACGAGGCCGCCGCGCTCGCCGACCGCCTGCGCGAGCACACCAGCGGCATCGTGCGCGTCGGTCTCTACGCCACCACCTTTGCCCCCGACCGCGCGGCCCTGGAGGATCGCGTCGCCAACCTGCGCGACGCCCTCTCCGTCGGCGCGCTCGCGCGCGTGGGCGACGGGCCGGGCCACCAGGGGCCGTTGTGGGAGAGCACGCTGCCCACCGGCCGCGACGAGGCCGACGTCACCTTTAAGTGGGAGACCGAAACGGTGGGCCACTGCTGGCCCTTCTTGGTGCAGAGTCCGGGGATGCCGGCGGGCATGGCGCTGGGCTGGACCGCGATCGGCACCGAGTTGGTGCTGCTCGACCTGGCGTCGAGTACGCTGCGCGGCCGCCTCATCGACATCTTCGGGCCGATCCGGCGCGGCAAGACCGTGCTGATCCAGCTCCTGATCGAGGAACTCCTTAAAAGGGGGGGCTCGGCCACGGTCATCGACAAGGCCCGCGGGTTCGAGGTCCTGACCGCGCTCTCGGGAGGAACGATCGTGCCGCTGGGCGGGCCGGGCTCGGCGGCGCTCAACATGTGGGAGGGGCCGCGCCGCACGCGCGAGGAGTACATCGAGCGCGTGCAGTTCGTCACCCACGCCCACGAGTTGCTGCTCGCCAACCCCGCCAGTCCCCTCAACGACTTCCACAAGGGCTACCTGGAACAGGGTATCCACGCCGTCTACACGGCCCATGGCCCCGCGACCGCCGGCGTCGATGTCCACCCCGGCTGCCCGCACGACGACACCTGCGCGCCGTTGGAGCGCGAGTTCGTCGACTGGCTCAATCGCACCGCCGACGCCGTGCCGCCCGAGGACCGCGAGGATCGGCGCATCCTGCGCGGCATGGCCTGGGCGCTCAAACGCTACGTCGGCGACGGCACCGACGCCAACCTGATCGACCGGCCCACGCGGATCTCGCTCGACCCGCGCAAGGTCCCGCTCCTGGTGTTCGACCTGGCCGGGCTCGACGAACACAGCCCCGTGCGCACCTACGCCATCTACGCCGTCACGCGCATCGCCGAGCGGCGCGCCGCGCGCGCCAAGCGGTACAGCGTCGCGGAGGGCGGCGGGACCGACGTGCACATCGTCGCCATCGACGAGGGCTGGGCCTTCCTCGACACCGACGCCGGCCGCGAATTCGTCAATAAACTGGCGCGCACCGCCGGGCAGCTCGGCCTCATCCCCATCTTCGCTAGCCAGCAGGTCTCCGACCTGGCGCGCTCCAAGATGGCGGCGACGTTCTTCAACATGGCCCCGCTGCACTTCCTGTTCGGCTTGGAAGACACCGACGAGGAGGGCGGCACGTCATCCAAGGACTGGCTCGGCCGCCGGCTCAAGTTGACCGAGGCCGAACTGGACCAGATCGAGACCCTGGAGGGCGAGGAGGGCAAGACGGCCCGGCTATTCATGGTGCGCAGCGCGCGCGGGCGCCGACGGGCGGCGCACGGCGTGGTGGACGTGCCCCTCTCCAGACATCAACTGTGGGCCTACGCCAGCGACCCCGACCCGCGCCAGCGCCGCGAGGATACCGTGACAGCGATCGCGCGCGACCCGGCCGCGCCGACGGCACTGGAGGTGTGGGCCGCCGTCTGCGCCCTGGCCACCGACACGCCGGCCGCGGACGCGCGGGCCATCCTCGACGCCGCATCACGCGACGACGAGGCGTGGACCGCCCTGAACGCGCTGGGCACGGACGCGGCGTCAACCGCCACGACGCCCCGGCCCTACGCTACCGCGGCGGGAGGGGGTGCGACATGGGCCGCCGCGCGCTAAGACCTGTCCCCCAGGGACGTGACGCCCCCTCTAGCAGCAAGGAGTATCGACATGGATCACATCGACGCTGAGGACCGGCGCGACGCCGGGACCTTCCGGCTGCTGACGGACGTGGGACGGGCCGTGCGGCGCCTGGCAGCCCTGCTCTGGCTAGCGATGCTCTACCTCGTCGCGCCGGCCGCCCTTTTCGCGTGGGGGCGGGCGACGGGCGCATCCGGCACGGCGGGCCGGGGCACAACGAGCGGGAGGCGCTTCCCGGCCCACGTCGCGGCACGCTGGGCCGTCACCTGGGTCGCCTCCCTCGCGCTATTCGTCACGGTGCGCACGGTCGGGCGCGCCCCATTCGTCGGCCTGCTGCGTTGGATAACCGCCGCCGCCCCGGCCCCGACGGCGCACCCGACGAACGGGCAGACGCTCGCGGCACTGCCTGTCACCCTGGGGTTGAGCATCCTCACCCTCGCCGTGCTCGCCGTCCTCGCGGGGCCGGTGCTCGTCCCGCTGATCGCGGCGGGGCACATCGTCGTATCCTGGCTATGGGGAGGTGAGCGATGAGGCATCTCCTGTGCCGGCTGATCCTCGCCCTGGCCGCGCTCGTCCTGCTCGCCCTTGGCATGGGTATGGGCGCGGGAACCACTCGCGCGGCCTCGGCCCCCACGCCCACCGCGACGCCCCCGGCGACACAGACACCGTACCCGACGCAGACGCCGGCGGCCACATACACCCCGTACCCGTCGCCCACGGTGACACACCGACCGACGCTGCAACTCTCGGCGAACCAGGGCATGCCCAGCGCCACGCTCATCGCCGTCGGGTCCGACTTCCCGGACGGCGGCCTGGTGACGCTCTACTGGGATGGGGCCTACCTGGCGCGCGGCACGACCGACGAAAGCGGCTATGTGAGCGTCACCATGAAGGTTCCGTCCGATGGGGCGGGCGCGGCGCTAGGGCCGCACGAGATCCACGCCGTCGGACCAAACCGCACCGCGGCCACGGCCCTGTTCACTGTCGCGCAGATGTACCACCCCACGCTCGCCCTCACCCTCACCCACGCGTCGGCGACGAAGGGCACGATCGTGACGGCTAACGCGTCCGGCTTCGCGCCGAACCAGACCGTGACGCTCACTTGGGATAGGGTCGGGGGGACCAAGGTGTTCTCCAACGGGAGCGTCGCCGACGACAACGGCGACACCTCGTTCGACATCATCCTGGGCATCGACCCGACCCCCGGCGTCGGCACGCACCGCCTCTACGCGTCGGGGACCACCCCCACCCTGTCCACGTCCACGTCCTTTACGGTGGACCCGCCCTCGCCCGCGTGCGGCGGCTGGGGCGCCACCGTCCCCTGGATCAACTGGAGCGTCTGCCTCGACCCCATCGGCGCCGTCGCGGGCTGGCTCAAAGACGGCGCCGCCAAGGCGGGCACGGCCGTCGGGTCGCAGGTCGCGTCCGCCCTGGTCGAGCAGAAAGACTACACGGCCGTCGACCAACTAAAGAAGCCCCTCGGCACGACGCAGATGCTCGCGCAATTCGTCTTCGGTGTCCTCTTCACCGTGGGCATCACCACCTGGTACTACACGCGCCTGGGCGGGGCGCCGGCGGAGGAGGCCGTGCTCCAGGTCGTGGAGGGCGCGGCCGGCTTCATCATGGCCACCGGCTTCCCCACGTTCGCGGGTGTCTACATCGCGGCCGTCAACTGGGCGGGGACGCAGATCCTGGCCAACCCCGGCACGGACGGGGGGGCGATCATCGGGAGCGCGCTTACCGCACTGACGTCGACCAAGACGCTCCTCGAGTTCGCGGCGTTCCCCCCGCTCGTCGCGATCATCGGGCTCTTCGTCGTCGGCGCGCTCGCGCTGCTCATCCTCATCATGGTCACGCGCACGATTTTGACCATGTTCGGCTCCGTGCTCTACCTGGCCGCGCCGCTGGCCCTGGTCTGCGCCGCCACGGCGCTCACGCGCGGCGTGGCCCGCGCCTGGGCCGGCCTGTGGTTCAGTACGACGCTCGTCGGGGTGGCCTACGCGCTCGCGCTCGTCGCCGTGCGCGCCATGCTGACGATGTTGGGGGGTGATTCCGCCTACAACGATGGGCTGGGGTTGCTCGTGCAGGGCGTCGCCGCCATCATGGTCATCTACGGGGCGCCGCGCCTGTGCGCCTACCTCGTCGGGCGCGGGGGCCTGTCCGCGCTCGGCTACGGCCACACGCCGGGCCTGCGCACGGCGCTGAACCTGGCGATGAGCGCCGCGACCGGGGCGGCCGCGGGCGCGGCGGCTGGGACGGCGGGCGCGGCGGCGGGTGATATCGCCGCGCCCGGCATGCCCACTGTGACCGAGATGCTCCCCGCCGCCGATGTCATCGAGGCCCCCTCCTATCAGCTGTTGGGGGCGCGCTAATGGGACCATTCAAGCGCCTCCTCGCGCGTGTCGGGCGCGGGGCCGTCGTGGTGGCCGTGCCTCCCTCGGTGCGCCGGGCGAGCCGCCAGCTCGCCCCGGTGGTCCTCGCGCCGCTCGCCCGGCTCGTGCTGCTCCTGTTCCTCGCCGCCGTGGTGGCCGGTACGGTCATGGCCGTCCGCGGCGGCGTGTGGGCGACGGTCGCGCGGCCCGCCCTGCTGCTCGTCGCCGCGGCGGCCATCCTGGCCGTCTCGGGCGCGCTCGGCCCGCAAGGGCGGCTGCTGGCACGGTACGTGGAGCGGCGATCCTGGCGGCGCGGCGAGATGGACGCGACGTGGCGGGGGCGCTGGCTGCGCCTGCTCGCCCGCTGGATCGAGCGGGCGCTGGTGCGCCGCACGCCGGAGCGAGACAAGAAGGAGGACGGACATGGCGATTTCCAGGGATGACGTGGTGCCGACCGCGCAGACGATGCAGCAGTGGCAGTATCTCATGCGCGAGAACCTGACGGAGGAGCAACTCAACCTGTTGGGCCGGCAGGGTTGGCGCCTCGTCGGCTCGCCGACGCCGCGGGCTTTCAACGGAACGACGTCCAAGTTCATCTACGTGTTCGAGCGTCCGGGCTAGCCGGCGCCGACGACACCAGACGACATCAGGGGACACATGACACGAGGGAGGGGCGCCACATGATCAGCGACACGGACGCGCCGGTGCGCGGCGAGGGCGCCACGCGCATCGTCAAGCGCGACGCCGCGGGCGCCACCGCCGCCGCGGGCTCCGTCAAAGACGGCGACGGGGCTAAGGGCGGCGGCGCCAGCGTCAAGGGCGCCAAGGGCCAGATGATGTATCTGACCGACGAAACGCGCGAACAGCTCAAGGCCCACGCCGAGCGCACCGGGCTCACGCTCACGGCCATCGGCGAGGCGGCGTTGCAGCAGTACCTCGCGGGGGCGGCGGCGGCAAGCGTGGGCGAGGTCGCGGCGCCGGCCATCGAGGACGCCGTGGGCCGCCGCCTGGGCGAGGCGTTGCCGGCCGCGCTCCACCCGCTTCACGACGAGCTCCGGGCGTTGCGCGACGCGCTCGCGGCGACGCGCGTCGAGGTGGCGATGGGCCGCCTGCAAACCTTCGCCCAGCTGGCGAGCGCCTACGGCCTAGCCTACGCGCAGGAGACCGAGGGCTACGCCGAGCGACAGGCCGCGGGCGCGGTCGCGCGTGGGGAGATCGGCCACCTGCACGCCGAGGTGGCCTCGTGACGCGCACCGTCGTCGCGGGCCGCTACGTCCCCGCCGGTCCGTGGGCGGAGACCAAGATCCGGGACCAGGTGCAGCACCTCAAGGGTAGCTTCCGCACGGGAGAGCGCCGCGAGGGGCGCGCCCTGTTCGACGCCGCAGGCGATGTCGCCGACCAGGCGACGGCCCGCGCGGCGCTGACGGCCGCGATCGGCCCCAAGGTGGTGTTCCATCGGGTCATCCTCTCGCCGGGACCGCGCTCCGGCCTCGCGCGCATGGTCGACCTCCAGGCGTGGACACGGCTGGTGCTGCTGGACCTGGGCTGGGAGTTGGGGCAGCGGCTCGTGTGGGTCGCGGCCGCCCACACCAACACCGACGATCCGCATGTCCATGTGCTCATTGGCGGGGCCGCCGCGCGCACGCGCTGGCCGCGTAAGGGGCAGGTCGCGGGCGTGGAATTGCGGCGTTGGGTCTACGTCCCCGACGGCTTCTTGCGACGGCGGGGGGATGTGCGCGCGACCGAGATCCGCGCGCTCAATGGCGACGGCACGGCGGCCTGACCGCACGAGAGGAGAGGGAAAGATGGATCAGAGGGCAGGGGGTCGTCTCGCCTATACCGTCGATGGCCAGGGCCTCGTGCTCTCCGTGGGGGAGGTGACGCCCCCTGACCCGGCCACAGCACGCGCGGACGCCGCGCCGCCCAGCGCGTTGCGGACCCTGGTGGCCCCGCTGACGTGGGAGCCGGTGCAGCGCCTGCTCGCTTGGGGCGCGCGCGAGGGGATGACCGCGGCCGAACTGCTCGATACCTGCCGGACGGCCACGCGCCCCCCGGCGACACAGACACCGCGCGGACGCGCGAAAGGAGATGAGAGACGATGACGAACTATAGCCGCGACGATACGCTCCTCGCCCCGTTCGACGGGATGCTCGCCGACGGCGGCCCCGACCGGCTGGTGTTCGAGCCGACGGCGACGGCGACCGAGGACCCGGCGGTGACGTACTACACGCGGGAGCCGGACGGCCCTGGCCCAGACGACTTTCGCTGGCAGGCGATCACCGACCCGGCCGAGATCGCCACGATCGAGGGGGCGCTGGCCCAGGGCATCGACCCGCCCTACGAGGTGTGGGTGGACCAGGCGCCGGCCGCGCTCGTCCCCGGAGACCTGACCCCGACAGAGGAGGGGCCGACCGTGTACGCCTGGGAGCAGACCGGTCCCGCCGTCGGCGAGGGCCAACTCTACGAGGTGACCGACCCGGTGGTGATCGCCGCCTATGAGGAGGCGCACCCTGCGCAGGGTGCCGTCGAGATCATCAACCCGGCCGACTTTTACGACGCGGCGTGGGCGACTGACGCGGCGCGTGCGACCGACCCCGCGCTCTATGACGCGCAGATCGAGGCGCTCATCGCCAGGGGCGACACCTGGCTTGAGGTCGAGCACGCGGGGGGCGGCTGCGCGCTCGGGCGCTACGACGCCGGCCCCATCGAGCGCGATACCAACGGCTGGGAGCCGGTGCGCGTCAGCGACGGCCCCGACGACGGCCCCGCGGGGAACGTCTACCCCGACGACGCGACGGCCCGCCAGGCCGCGGTCGCGTACAACGGTGCGGACCTCGCGGGCATAGAACTGACCCTCGATCCTGCCCCCGTCGCCGCCCTCGACCGAGACCTGACGCCGGCCCTCGACCTCTAGGAGCCAGGAGACATACATCATGAGCACCCCCGCCAACCCTCCCATCGTTGCCAGCCCTCGGGCGCGCGCCGGCGTCGCCGTGCGTCGCCTGGCCCGGCTCCCATACGCGCTCGTGCGCGCCCTGTTGCGCACCGTGCGCCGGCTGCTCGCCCGCACGTTCTGGCTGCTGCGCGGATGGGCCGGCCTCATCGCGGGCGCGCTCGCCGCCCTGGTTATCTGGCTCGGGCCAGCCGCCGGCGCGCGCTGGATCGCCGCCGGGGCGACAGCCCTGTATGGGCACGTCGCCGCCGCGCTCACGCGCGCGTACCAGACGGCCTACGACGCGGCGGCATTGCCCGTCGCCGCCGCGCTGTCCTACGCCCACGCTTTGGGCCACTGGGATCACTACCTGTCCCACGTCCCGCGTCTGGAGCTATCGTGGCATTTCTGGATGCGCCACGGCGCGGCCTGGCGTTACGCCCAACTGCACAGCCCGAGCGGAGCACCCGTGCGCGCGGCGCTCCCCCTGGCGCTGGGCGGCGCGCTCGCACTCCTGGCGCTGTTCGCCGCGTTCATCGCTATTGGCCGGAGGCGTGGTCTTGACCCCACACACGCCAACACGTACGGCGGATCGCGCTGGCAGACGTGGAACGAACTGCGGCGTCGTCAAGCCAAACCCGGCGACATGATCCTCGGGACGGCGCGGCGCGGACTCAAGAAGATCACCGTCGGCGTGCCGGCGGCGCTGCTGCTCGAAGGGGTGGCCATCGACGGGCCAACCGGCCTGGGCAAGTCCAACGCCTTCTTCAAGACGCAACTGTTGGAGCCCGACCCCGACGTGGACTACATCGCCACGGACAACAAGGGCGACGCCTGGCAGCAGACGGCCGCCGCCGCCGGGCGGACCCACGATGTGTACCGCCTCGACATGAAAGACCCGGCCAACAGCGTGACCTGGGCGCCGTTGGCCCTCGTGCGCACGCCCGCGCAGGCCGAGGAGTGGGCGCGCGCCTGGCTCAAGAACTCGCGGCCGCAGGACACGGCCGACCCCCAGCCCTACTTCGAGCAGGCGGTCCTCCTGCTCATGGCCGCGGGCATCATGCACGTCCACGCCGTCACCATGGCAGCTGGCCGCCCCACCGGCACGCTCGACGAGCTGCGCGAGCTGCTGCTCAAGCCCTCCATCGAGGAGATGATCGCCGCGCTGAAGAAGGGGCCGAGCGGGGCCGAGACGGGACCGGCGGCGCAGTTCCTGGAGCTAATCGCCCAGCACCGCGACCTGCGCTCCTCCATCCCCTCGGGGCTGGCCCCGCGCCTCTCCGCGCTTACCGACCCGGCGATCCGGGCCGTCGTCGGCGGCCAGGGTACGCTCGACCTCGATCGTTTGGGGCGGCGCGGTCGGCGGCCGATCATCCTCTACATCGTGATCCCGCCCGGCGACGACACGCTGCGCCCGCTCGTCGCGGCGCTGTTCACGACGAAGTTCACCGTCCTGCTGGACCGCGCGCGCACGCTGCCGGGGGGGAAGCTGGAGCGCGAGGTGCGCGACCTCCTCGATGAATTCGGGACCATGGGCGCCGTGCCCAACGCGCCCAAGTGGTTCAACATCTGCCGGCAGCCGCGCATCTCCCGCGTCATCAGCTTCCAGATGCGCTCACAACTCGTCGACGAATACGGCCCGGAGGGGGCCGAGGCGATCATCGAATCGTGCAACATCCTGGCCTGGTTGGGCGGGACGCGCGACAAGGATGCCCAGTGGGCCAGTGGGTTACTCGGCAACCGCACCGTGCTGGCGCGCGGGGAGGGTGACTCGGCCGCGCCGGGCGGCCTGTTCGGGCGGCGGCCGGAACGCGACAGCCGCTCGGCGAGCGAGACGGGCGTGCCCCTCCTGTTCCCCGACGACCTGGCGGCCAGCTCGCGGCGGCGCGTCGTGGTGAGTATGCGCGAGGCCCGCCCCATGGACCTGCGCACGCGGCCAATGTGGTCCGTGTGGCGGCTGCGCCGGCTGATGAAAAGATCGGCCCCGGTCAAGTGCCACGAGACCCCGGTAGAGGGTGGGGCCGCGCCGGTCGTCGCGCCGGCGATGGTGGCCGCGGCGGCACCGATCGCCACGCCAGCAGTGCCGTCGGCACCGACCAAGGCGAAGGCGCCCAAGGAGCCCAAACAGCTCAAGGCCGACACACCCACGACAGCGGCATCCTCGACGCAGCCGGGCACACCGACGAACGCGGCGCAGGGCTGGACCCCCGCGACACCTGCGCACCCTCAGCAAGGGACGGGGGCGCCGGTCAAGTGGACGACGCAGCCGTGAGGGCCATCGAGAGGATCGAGAGAGAGGAGGCGCGCGTGCGAGGAAACATTGCGGTAGGGCAGGCTGTGGGCTACACTATTCATCATGAAGGAGTGCGCCATGTAGCACGATGCGCGGCCGGAGCGGCCGCAAAAGGTAGAGGCCCACCGGTTGGTACCCGGTGAGCCTCTACCTTGCCCAAGACGAACTATCTATATCATCCGGCCCTGGTGTGACCAACCTCTTAAGCGATCACCAGAGCCACCAACCGGAGGCCGTCGCCCGAAGGAGTTCCAAGGCTCCCGAACCGGGTAGCGGGCCTGCACAGGAGGCGCTTATGCTTCAAAGCACACCCATGCTCTCTCGACAGGATAGCGCGGACCCGCCCGCGTGTCAACAGGATGACCCCGCCCACGCGTGGACAGGCGCCGGGACGGTCGATACGCAGTCCCTCATCGCGGCTGTGGCCCACGCCTATAACGACACCTACTATCTCGAAACCGACGTGACCTCCGACGCGATCCTGGGGCCGAGTCGCGCGACCCACGCCGCTCAGGCGCGGCACCTTTGCGCCTACCTGCTCGCCGAGGACTACCACCTGACCAACAGCGCGACGGCCCACGCGTTGGGCCGCGCCGACCACACCACGGCCCTCAACAGCCGTGCGCGGATCGTCGCCGCCCTGCCCCAGGACAACCTCCTGGCCTGCGTGCTCGATCGCGCGCGCGCGGACCTGGCCGGCCACCGATGCGATGAGAACGAGCGTGCGCGGCGTGACGAGGGCCGTCGCCGCGCACTGACCGAGACCTCCCCCCAGGAGTGGTACGAGTATCGCTACTGGCGGCGGCGGTCCCTACAGGCGGGGTACGCGTGGTGAGCGCCCGCACAACCGCCGCGGCGATGGTATCAGACCAGCCCGCGCTAGGTGAGCGGCCGCCGCGCGGCGGCTGGACGCAGGTGCCGCGCCCGTTCCTCGACGCCGCGCCGCTGGACAACGACCGGCTGGCCCACGTCCTCCTCATGTCCTACGCCTGGGACGAGGACAACGACTGCCACCCGTACCAGCGCGAGCTCGCCGACGAACTGGGCTGCTCGGTGCGCACGGTCAAGCGCCGGACGGCCGACCTGCGCGCGGAGGAACTCGTGACGGTGCGACGCGGGGGCCAGGGCAAAGCTAACGTCTACCACCTCACCGTCGGCCCGGTCCATGCGGGCGACGACGGGGTGGGCTACGCCACGGTACCCAACACGGTGCTCGACGACGCGCGGCTTTCGCAGGGGGCCAAGCGCACCTACATCATGCTCTGCCATCACGCCTCGGCGGCGGGACGGTGCGAGCGCACCGTCGGAGAGATCGCGCACGATGTCGGGGCATCGTCGCGGCGCTCCGTGTACACCTACCTGCGCGCGTTGGCGCGGACCGGGCACCTGCGCATCGCGCCGCAGGGGCAAGGGCTGCCCAACATCTACCACGTCGGAGCGCAGAAGGCGCGGATGCGCGCGGCCCGGCGTGGGACCGCCCTACTGCTGACGGTCGAACGCCCGGAGGACGCCACGGCGACGGCAGCCGACGCGCGCTGGCGGGCGCTCTACCGGGAGCTCATGGGGCCAGAGGAACCGCGTCCGGCGCTGGCGCGGCAGGTGTGGGCGCTGATCGGCCGCGTCGGCGAGGCGACGGTCTTGGAGGCGCTGCGCGGGGCCGCGCGGTTCGCGGAGAAGAAACGGCTTGCCGCGCTGACCATCGGCATGATCCGCTACGAAGTCGACGAACTGCTGCGCGAGCGGGGCGCGGACGGGGCGACATCGGCGGCGACGGGCGCGCGGCCCGACGTCGAGATGGTGGAGATCGCGCCGCCGGCACCGGATATGGAGCCGGCCTGGCGCGACACGCTCAACGCGTTGCGCGGCGAGATGACACCGGAGAATTACAAGCGATGGTTGGAGCACACGACCGTCGCGGGCCTGGACGGCACCCTGCTGCGCGTCGGCGTGCCCGACAGCTTCTCGCAGCAGTGGCTCGACAAGCGCCTGCGCGGGCCGATCGAGCGGGCGCTGGAACGTGTCGCGCCGGGCGTGCGCGTCACGTTCGAGGTGTGCGGGAAGGCTACGGCTGCGGATGAGGCGCTGCGCGCGCCGCCGGCGTCGTCGCCAGCGCGGGCCTCGCCGGCGGCTGGCGAGCGCCTGACCATCGAACGCTGCGCCCACTGCCACTATGCGCCCTGCCGCTGCCCCCGCAAGGAGCGGCGGGCGCGGGAGCGTGCGGCCACGAGGAGGACGCCATGAACGCGGCCACGAAGCCCCTGCGCAGCCCCGCCACGGCGGGAGGAAAGGACGACGTATGCAGAGCCACCGTGTTGACCCCGAAAGGACTCTCCAGACCGACCGGCTGCTCCTTGAGCCGCTGGGGCCGCAGCACGCTGCCGCCCTGTACGCGCCGTTGAGCGATCCGCGGCTCTACCTGTTCATCCCCCAAGACCCGCCGTCCTCGCCGCAGCGCCTCCGGGAGCGCTACGTGGCGCTTGCAGCGCGCCGCTCACCCGATGGGCGAGAGGTGTGGCTGAACTGGGTCATGCGGCAGCGTGACACCGGGGGTGACGTGGGGACGGTGGAAGCGACCGTGCTGGCCGACCAGACGGCCTTCCTCGCGTACATGGTCTTCCCGCCCTACCAGGGGCAGGGCTTCGCACGCGAGGGGTGCGCGCGCGTGCTCGCGCACCTGGTCGAGGACTACCATGTGCCGCGCGTGGCCGCAGACATCGACACGCGCAACAACGCGTCGATCCATCTGGTCGAGGCCCTGGGCTTTGAACGCATCGGCACGACACGCAACGCAGATTTCTTCAAAGGGGAGCCCAGCGACGAGTATCGGTACGAGCTTCGGGCCTCAAAAAGAGGGTCGGCTTTAACATAATATTCTGCCCTTTATGGGGCGTTCGGCGCGTCGAAATGGCTTGCCGGCGCCTATCCGGCAACCGAGACAGTCGTTGAACAGCGGTGCATCGCCGATTGAACTGCTCCGCAGGTTGGTAATCGCGCATCTGAGGCGAGTGTGACCGCCGTTATCGTCAAGTAAAGGGTCGGAACGAAGCGATGTACAGCGGTGAACGATGCGTAGATTATGTTAAAGCCGACCCTCCAAAAAGGGATCAAAGGGGAAACGACGGACAGAACGGACAAGAGTGAAGGTGGCAAGAGAAGTGGTAAATCCCCGTGATCATTGACAGTCAATCAGCGCTCTTTACGTGCGAGGAGATAGACCAATGACAACGAAAGATGCGACGCCCACGATCGGCGTGCTCGATGTGGACGGCCTGCACCTGCGCGATAAGCCCGTCGTCCCCATCCGGAGCACGATCCGCCACGTCGGCGACCTGTACGCCGGTGCGCGGCGGCACGGCCTGGCGCAACTCTGGCTCACCGACGTCTGGGTGCGTGCGGCCGGGCTACCCGAGAGCCTGCGCGGGGCCAGGGGGCGACCACGCCACCTGCCGCACCCCTTCGTCGCTGACGGCCTGGCCGCAGCCGAACTGCACGCCTGGCCGGAGGGCCTGTCCCACTGGCTCGCGCTCGACAAGAAGGGCGTCGCCGGTGCCGGCGTGGCCATCGTCGTGCCGGCCTACGACGACAACGCGACGTGGGGCGAGGGCATCGACGCCGACACGCTGCTGGCGGCGCTCTATACCTACGCTGGCGCGGTGGGCCGGGCCTATGTGCGCAGCCCAGGCAAGACCGGCCTGGACCTCCTGATCGAGACCACCCGGCGCGGGGGCAAGCGCGACCCGGTGGAGGACTGGCCGCCGCCGGCGCTCGACACCAACACGGTGCGCGACCTGACCTGGATGCGCACCCTCACGCCCGAGGAGCGCGCCAAGCCCTACCTCCACTCGTACGACAAGAACGCCCTATGGCTGGGGGCGGTGTCCTCGGTCGAGTTGGGCCTGGGCGACGTCGAGGAACGGAGGACCGACGGCGATCCGAGAGACGGGAGCGGCGTCGCCTTCGACAAGCGGCTGCCGGGCTACTGGTTGGCACGGCTGGGCGGCGCGGAGGAGCGGTGGCATTGCACGCCGACGGTGGCGCGGGCCATCGAACGAGGCCAGACCGTCGCGATTAGCCAGGCGTACGTGTGGACACGCCGGGCACGCGCGTTAGAGGGCTGGTACGAGCGGTTGCGCGACGCCCGCGCGACCCTGAAGGCCGATCCCTCGCCGGCGGCGCGGCTCGCTCTCGACGTGCTCAAATACACCTACGCCGTCACGGTCTCGACGTTGGGTGGGACGTGGTACAAGCACGACGATTCCCTGTATCGACCCGATTGGCGCCACCACATCATCGCGCAGGCCAACGCCAACCTCAGCCGGGCGTTAGGGCGCGTGGAGGCCGCCGGCGTGCCGGTCGTAGCCATCAACGTCGATTGCGCCTACGTCGTGAGCGACGAGCCTGACCCGATGGCGGCCATGAAGGGGACGCTCAAGCTCGGCGAAGGGCTGGGCGACTTCAAGGTGCGCGACGCGGCGATCCCGCTCGCGGCGGTGGTCGAGGCGTTCGACCCGGAGCGGCAGCGGGGGGAGGCGGCCGTCAAGACGCTCACGCGCCTCATCGCGACCGCCGGCGGCACGGGCGGCGGGTTGTAGGCGTGGGGCTGAGGAGGGGTAGCGATGCCGTCGTTAGAGCGCGAGTTACAGGGGCGGATCGACGCGCTGGTGGCGGCCGACGTGGCGCTCGACGCGGGCGTGATCCGGGGGCTGGTACATGAGCGGGGAGGCGGCGAGGGTCGGAGCCAGATCGCGGAGGGCAACCGCATCCTCGCCGGCGAGCTGGGCGTGTCCGTCAGAACGGTGCAGCGGTGGCAGAAGGAAGGCGGGGAGGCGCGGGACGTGAACCGCTCGACGGCGGGCTTGAAGATCAGCGTCAAGGCGCTCGCCGACGTGCAGCAGCGGGCGGCGAACGTGCAGCGCCTGCGCGACGACGGGCTAACGGTGGACCTGTGCGAGTGCTGGGTGCAGGTCTCGAACGAGCAGCGGAGCCGGTTCCGACGGGTACGCCAAGTCGATGACAACGCGCCGCTGCACCTGGACGGGGCGACGATGGGGCTGGTGCTCGACGAGATCGACGCGGGCCACACGGCGACGGCGGCGGACATCTTCGGGGCGGGAATGCTTGGGCCGTATGGGATCAGCCAGGCTGCGGAGATCACTGATGTCGAGAGCCTGACCATGACGTACTAGACATCTAACTCAATTGACGAAGATCACGCATATTCCCCTCACGTTCCATACCCGCAGGTTTTTGTGCTACCATGGACAGAAACCTGCGAGTTTTTGTGCTACCATGGACAGAAACCTGCGGGTATACTGAGACTATGGCTATCAACGAAGGTGAAGTTGCGCGCGCCGTCCGTCGTGACAGCCCGTGGTGGCGCGATCCTCAGTGGGTAAAGACGGACCGCGACTTGCGCGACGCAGCGGCGCAAGGCATTGCGTATGATCCAGATCCCCTTGGCACCGTCGTCGCCGACGGGCTCTACCTGCTCTACGGACCGCGCCGGGTCGGCAAAACAGTCTCGCTGAAGCGCAAAATTCACCAGCTTCTCTCCACCGGCCTGAATCCGCTTCAAGTGGTTCGTGTCAGCGTCGACGGATGGCCGGCGAATCGGCTCGGGATGCTCTACGAGTGGGTCACGCGCACCGCGACGACGTCACTCCCGCCAGACGCGCGACGCTACTGGTTCATCGATGAGATTACCGCCACGCAGGGCCAGTGGTGGTCGATTATCAAAGATCTTCGTGACAATACCGGTTTCCGTGACGACTGCGTGGTGCTCACGGGCTCGTCTAACAGCGGGCTCGATGACGCGATCAAAGCACTTGCGGGACGGCGCGGACACACCACCGACGCTAATCGGGCCTTGCTCCCGATGAACTTCACGCACTTCTGCCATGGCCTCGGCCTGCATGTACCCGTAGGGGTGGCGCTACGGCCTGACGAAATGCGCTCAGACGTGGCGCGCGCGACGTGGAACGCCCTCCTGCCCTACACCGATGACCTTGTCGCCGCCTGGCAGGCGTACCTCGATGTGGGCGGGTATCCCCAAGCTGTCGGAGACTGGAAACGATCCAATAACATCGACAGCTCGACCGTCAGCGCGCTTTTCGATGTCGTGCGCGGCGACTTGGGCACGGCGGGCCTGCCCGAACCCCAGGCCCGCGCGCTCCTCACCGCCCTGGCCAAACGAGTGACAAGCACGGTCTCTATGACCGGGTTGGCCGAGGAACTCGGCATTGGTCGAAAGACGCTCGATCCCCTCCTTGCACTGCTTGTTGATACCTTTATTGTGTGGCGTTGCCCAGCCGCGGATAAGCGCGGCCGTCCCGACGAGAGTCGTCAAGCGAAGCTATACTTCTACGATCCGCTGATCGCTCGTCTCCCCGAAATCCGCTTCGGCCAGCCTCCCATCGACATAACGCGCCTCAACGAACAACAACTCGGGACGGCCCTCACCGCATGGTGTGAACGAATAATGCCTGGGACAGCGCGCGCGGGAGGGTGGGTGACGCATTACAAGAACAGTCGTGCCGAAATCGACTTCGCCGGTGTGTGCCCCGACACAAACGTGCGGATGACGGCGATAGATGGCAAGTATGTGTCGGGCGCGTGGCGTCAAGAGGCGTTGACGATCCGCAACAGCGACATCAAGACAGGCGTGTTGGCGACGCGCGATATTCTCGCAATAGATGCAAGCGATGATGTGTGGGCTGTACCGGGCGCCTTCATCGCATACAGCATTGGTCGATAGGCCCGCAGGTCCACGCCGCCCACACTGCGGTTCCACGCGCGGCCGTCACGGGCCTCGACGCCAGCGTACCCGCAGTGCGAGGATGTCCCCGCCTGAGCAGCGCTGAGAGGCGCTATGAGCCGTTGTAGGGGAGAAACCCTTCCATGTCAGGGCACGGCGAGAGCGGACCGTGGCCGGGTCGGGCGCAGGCGACGGGGCACGCGCTGCCAGCGGCTGGCGCGGGTGGTGGGGGTCGGCGGGCGACGGACCAGATGGACGTGAGACAAGAGGCCCTGGGGCGAGTAACGCAGGTCGCCGTCCCAGGTCGTGGGTCCAGGGATGAAGGACAGGCACCAGTTGGGGTCGGTGTCCAGGACGGCGACGAGCGCGCGTAAGGCACCGTCGGAGAGGTCGGTGGCGAGCCAGGCATGCACCTGGGCGGGGCTGGGCCGGGGGTCTAGAGGCGTGAGTGTGGTCATGGTCATGGGTCCTTCCAGGACGGTGAGAGGGCGTACAGTGTCGCACGCGTAGATCTCCCCTACTAGTATAGAGATGCGAAAGGAAGAAATCTTACGGTGCATTCGTGCGGCGGGCCTATCTCGCCTACCACCGGCCGCTGCACGGGCCGCGCGCCAGCGGCGGGGGAGCTGTCGGTGGGCCTGCGGCCCGTTGCGCGGCTGCCGGCGCTATCCCGCTACCCCTGCCCTGCGCATGCCCCCTCTCCGCGTGTATCCCCTGGACCATGACCGCCACGCGTCGTACTCGTGCTGACGCTATTGATCAATGTCGATGAGGGGAGCGTCGGGTGGGGGCGCTCCGGGGTGCGATCGAGGCGGTAGACCATGAAGAGGGGGGGTGTGGGCCACGACGAGGACGGCGCGCTCCGGGTCGTAGCCCTCGATCGTCACCTGGACCGCGATGTAGGGCGGCAGGATGGTGTCGGAGGCGGCCAGGAGGGCGCCGGGGATATAGCTCATGGCAGGGCGGCGTAGAGGGCGCGCACGGCCACCTGGTCGATCGCGACGGGTGTCATGGTGGGATCGCGCAAGAGGGCGCGCACAGGGGCGAGCGCGCGGTCATAGGGCGTGTCATCGGGGGCGCTCCCTTCCACCCAGGGCCAGAGGTCGACGTCTTCAGCAAACCAAGCGGCTGTGAACAGTGTGATGAGGGTGAGAGATGCCATGATAACCGCGAGCCCGGTGTTGCAAGACGCCAGCGCTGGGGTTGCCAGTGTGAGGCCGTGATTTCAAGTATAGCAGGGTAGTTTATGGCGGCGTTTATGTAAAGACAAAAAGCCGAAGTGGTTGTATACTAACAATAGTGGCTAAGGCTACAGACATGTGTGTGTAGAGATGCCATTACAGAGTTACTGAGGAGTAACGCCCCATGGCTAAAAAGGGATTAACCCCCGGAACACCCGCGCCTGTGTCCGGGATTTACAATGAACTTGGCCCACGCGGTGGTAAAACGGGAGAGCAAGCTGATTCTACTAAAGGCAAGCCGCTACCTCCTACGCAAAAACCGGGACATACGTGGTCGGTAGCCGAACAAGCGCATCACACAGGGAAAGAGTAGGACCCTTGCGTAGGGAAAGGGCGACGCATGACATTTGAAGGCGCGTTGATTGAAGAGCAGGGCGTGCAGTTTGGGGTAGTGTCCGTTAAGCAGCACGTCGTGAACAACCGAACTGAGGCGCAAAGGGTGATACGGGCTTTTGGGCCTGTCTTTCCCGGAGTGCCTGTCGTGCTAGTCTCGGTAGACTCACGAGGCAGTTCGCAATGGATTGGGCGGCAGGACATCGTAAATTACATGGCTAACGTTCCGCTTGCAGCGATCCCTTGGGCGAAGTATACGGTTAGCTAGCTAGGCACGTTCCTAGGCGCTAGCATTCGAGTTGACGATAGCCCCGACAGTTGGTAGCTGTCGGGGCTATCGTCAACTCATAATAAGAGCAGCAAAGATGAGGTTAGTAGTGTTCGGTGGCCTCCGACTTTATGGGCAAAGCCCAGGTGGAGTGGAGCAAATCGAAGATTCGGCGGCCGGCCCGGGTCGAAGTCTCGTTGAGATACTAGTCCTTCATGTCTCATTGTCCTCCATGGCATCGTGCCCTTACAAGCCTTTAACAAAAGCTGGCTATGATGTCAACGCCAGTGAGATTTGACCCAGTGATCGCGAGACTCCGTAATTGACGTTTGCGAGCTGCATAGACCCATACCTGTGTCGTGTGCCGCCAGCCAATCAAGCACGCTTTGTAGGGGCCGCCACGCCTTCTAGCACCTATATGGAGTCCATTGGCACGTCCCATTTGAAGACCTAATGGGTTCTACAAACGTCAATTACGGAGTCTCGTGATCGCCAAGTTAGCTTGACCCCCCGTGAGCCCGCCTGGCGACCGCGTCGCTCAGCATCCACCAGAGATGAGAGCACACGCCAGGTACGAACTGCTTGAAAAAGAAGGGTCACGTTATCTTGGCGCAGATGGGTCAATTCTACGTCGCCGTGTACAATGAAACTAATCGTGCGTCGAATGCAAGTGGACCGAGCAGATTGAAGCGAATCTCATAACTGATGGTGCGCCCGACATCGAAGCTTTCCACAAGCTCGCGCCGAATTTGGCGCAACGGCAGGTAGAGTTGTTGCGCGGCTTGGCCATAATCCACGAAACCATAGCGGTACTCCATCTTCCTAATCGCCCCCGTGTGTCTACTGCGAAGCTGGCCAAAGGCGAACGTGCGAGGCTCATACCGCTCCTGTCCAAAAATGGGGAGTCTATCCAGATCTTCAAAGTAGCTGCGGGATCGCGAGAAATCTCCTTGGGCGAACAAATAGGCCGCGAACGCCATTTTCGGCCGGTAATTACGCTGTGGGCCAAGGAGAGCCGCTTCGAAGTGCCGTCGGATATCCGCGTCGCGGTCGGGGGTGATCTTAGCGAGAATCATAGCCAGCCGATAGTGAAGTTCTGGATCATCTGCGGAATACTCTAGCCCCTGCTCCAACAAGCACAACGCTCGGTTGGGCGCACTCGTCCTCTCCTCCAAACGTGCCGCCATCAATCTAGTGATGAGATCGCCGGGTTTCTCGCGTAAGGCATGCGCGAAAGCATCGCGGGCGCTCTCGTCGTTCCCCACCTCTTCTTCTAACTGTCCCAAGTACTGGAACAGCATGGCGGAGGACGAGCAGTTCCGGATGCCTCTCAGCAGGATATCGTAGGCCAATTTGTGGTAGTAGAGCCGCTGCCGGGTGGTTGACTGGCGTGCGGACCACGCCACATACGTTTCAGCGAGGTGGCGATACCCGAAAGGTTCGTCGTGGCGACGTTGGGTGTTACGCTCGAAGATGCTTTCCGCTCGTTCGTATTTTGTCTGAGCGATATAGTCATCCGTTTCCGCCTTCGCGCTCATGAGTGCTAGTCGCCCTTCCGTGTCACGAATCGCTAAGTCATCGGGGCGCAACTTGATCGCGACATCGAGATACTTAGAGGCTCCGACGAGATTGTCGTGATCCAATTCCATCATCGCAGCATGTTGGTACGCGACGGCATCAGTGGGGTCTACCTGTAGCAATTGGCCCATAATGTCTCGCTGGCTATCCACGTCCCTAAAATCGCGCAATAATTGCTTGTTCTTCCCGCGCGTCAGTTTCCGATAGGCGTCAGCATCGCTGCTGTATCCAAGATCCAGTTGTTCGATGAGGCGAGCGTAATAATCCCGCCGAAGACGCTCCGACATCATCTTACGATCGAACACGATCTCCGCGATGATCTGATGCCGAGTTGTATAGTACTGCTCCTCTTCGCCCTGGATGTAGCGTGGCACGATGATCTTCGCCGCTGGCCCGAAGACATCATTGCCCAGACGGGCCAGAGGTAGGTCCAGCACACGATACAGTAGGCCAGGACGGGTGAGGATACCGAAGCGATGCAATGCGGCCACGAGGAGGTATGCCTGCTGCGCCTCGGCCGTTGGGATACGATCGAATTCGTCGACGACAATCTCATCGAAGGCTTTTCCTTCGGTGGCCTCGCGCATTGCCACCAGAAGTTGTTTCTCCGCTTTGGCCTCGAAAGCGGCTATCTGCGCTTCGCGACTAGCACCGACTAGGAGACCTAGTGAGCCATGGCGATCGAGTGTAGAGAGCACGGATTCTATCTCGCGCTTGCTGAGTGGACCGAGTTCTACCTCGTGGATGTTGGGAAAGGAATAGTCCTTCTCCACTTCCCGCCACTCGTTGGTCCTGGCAGCGGCGATGATAGTGATTTTGACCTGAGCGCTTCTGGCTAAGCGGAGGACATCAGCGATCGCCCGCGCGTTCGTAGCAGCGTCGTCCACGATTAGATAGATGCGCTCGTCGGCCACGCGCGCAAATCGCTCCAGGTCGAGGAAATCCAGATCACCGAATGGCTTGAGGGCCAACACAATCGCGTTCCAGGTGAGGGCCAATTCGACCCCTATATGTCGGAGCAGCGTAGTCTTGCCTGCGCCCGCCTCGGCATGAATTAGCACGAAGCGATCGGCTCCCCGATCAAGGAGGGGGTCCACGAGCACGGAGAGTAAAACATCATCGCTTACATCTCTGGGCGCATCCACTTTGCTCGCGATGGCACCCCAGTTCGGGACCGAACCAAGGAAAAACTCCTGGGTGTTCGGCACTTGCTCTCTGATGCGCTCGTCCAGGATCTCGACATTGCGAGCGACATTGTCCAGCACCTCTGCGGTCACCTTAGTCTTGCGTCGCAACAAGGGCACCGCCGGAGAGGGCATCGTCAGCTCTGGTGTCAACGCGAATGGCCTAGAAGACACAGCCTGATCCAGTGCGGCGAAGAAGTCTGCCGCCGTTGCATTAATGAGGGTGACCCGTTTCTGTTCTGCTCGATGGAGCTCAGCGTCGGAATAGCCTGGTTGGAGGGCATAGGCCCGCGGCACGTCGATCAGGCGGCCCGCGACACGATGAACATCAAGCAGGACCTTTTGGAAATCGAGATCTCTCCGCCCAAACCCTACGAAAAGAATGGTGTAATCCGAGGCAGACTCGATCAGACGATTTAGGAGTCTCTGGCGCGAGTCTGCCACCGTTAAGAAATCCTGTTGCGTCAGCACTAGGCGTCCATCTTCGGAGTTCGCGCGCGAGAGGCATCCATGGAGCTTGTAGAGGGGCACCTCGCCCGGACGCAGGCGTGAGAGAGGGTCCTTGTCAGAGTAAAACGGTTTGGCGTTTTGTATCCTGTCTGAGCTTTCGGTGTAAGCCTGCTCCAGGAGTGTATCGAAGTTAACGGTGTAAATACTTTGCCAGTTGATGTATGGTATGGATAAAAGTGCCCCTTTGGGTCGCAGTCCCTCGAATCGTTCGCTTAAATAAGCGTTTAGGACAGGGCACCCATCGTTGAAATCGATGAGGTCGCACGTCTCATCGAGCGGATAGGTCCCCGGATCGACATGGAGAAACTTTTGGCTAAGATCATCCGCCAACTGCTTGCCACTAGGAGCTCCCGAATCAAGTGAGACTCCCGCTCCGAGAAAGAGTACGCACTCGCCCCGTCGGATTGTGTCAGCCAAATTCGTTAGCCCTGGATAAGCGTCATAGAAGTCCACTTGAGCCATAATGTTCCTCCACTACTCAATGGTTATGTCTGAGTCTCTACGCAGTAACTGATATTGGTGGCGAAGTCGCACCCCCCGCTGCTCATACGCCTCGCGACTTGGTTGAGACGATAAGCGACGCTTGGACATGGGATGTGAGGGACTCTTATGTGGTGCTCTCTACCCCTTCGCCGACTTCGCCACCAATATCACGTCATGTGACGACTTACAGCCAGGGGCAGGATGCCCACTCGGCGGCGCACCTGGGCGCGTCGCGCGTGCCGTGATGCGTGCCCGTGGGCCTCGCCTAGATCGCCTCGTCCTGCCCCTCTAGCGCCGCCAGCGTGTCGCGCGCGGCCGTCGCGCGCTGCTGATCGTCCACGAGCGCGCGCAGCACGTCGAGGAGGCGTTGCGCGGCTTCGTAGGCCGTCTCATTGCCGGCGTCGTGCGCGCGCTCGTCCAACCAATCGATGATCTGGTGCACCTGGAACTGCTGCCGCGCGTTGGCCGCGATCCACTCCTGAAGCACACGGTGCGCGAGGGTGTCGCGCTGCTCATGCGGACGGGTGTCATCCATGCAGCCTACCTGTGCTAGCCGTTTAGTCCATCACACGGACAAGAAGGTGTGAGCGGCTGTCGACAGGCCGGTGAGATCACCACTCATCGGCCTGTCGACGTTGCTCCAGGAGGCGGGTCAGAACGGGATCTCGTCCATGGTGCCTATATCGCCGGCGGGTGCTGACGCGGGCGCACTCTGGTGGTTATAAGCGGGCGCCGCATCGCCGCCACCGTCGGTCTCCGCACCCCGGTCGCCGGCCTTATCAAGCATGCGCATCTCGCGGGCGCGCACCTCCAGGCTCTGCCGCACCTGGCCCTCACGGTTGGTGTACTCGTTCTGTGCGAGCCCGCCCTCGATGTAGACGTAGCTGCCCTTGTGCAGGTACTGCTGACAGGTCTCGGCGAGCTTGGCGAAGGCGCTGACGCGGAACCAGGTCGTCACGTCGCCGTTCTTACTGCGCTCGGTCGTGGCCACACTGAACGTCGCCACGGAGTCGCCGCTGGGGAGCAGGCGCGTCTCGGGATCGCGGCCCAGGTTCCCAATGATGCTGATGCGGTTGTAACTGCCTGCCATGGTGTCGCCTCCTTCGTACTGGTTGACGCCTTACCGTGTCATAGGGGTGGTTCAGCTGTCATTAGTATAGGACAAGCGTTCGCGTCAAGGGGCGCGATTATCCCTGCGATCGTGCGAACGAATCCACGCATGGACGTATTTATTGCTCATTCCTCGTTAGTGACTGCCAAGATCTCCCTGCGGGGGGCTGACGGTATCCTGCTCGATGCCCTCCTCCCCGCTCACTTCTCGCGTTTCGTCGCCATGCGCGATCACGTAGGCCCAGCCGCCGGGGCCGGGATTGGGCTGCAGGAGCCGTCAGTATAGACGACGTAGGTCGTCGCAGAGGCGGCGATTGGCGCACCGTCCCCCAGTCCATCAGCGCGGGGCACGTCGGTGCCGCTCATGACGCTGCCCCGATCGGTCGTGCAGGCGGGTCGGTGGCGCCGGCGCGTTCGAGGTTCAGGGCGAGGAGCCGGCCCAGAATTCCCTCGTCGCTAAGGTCGCGCGGCCAGCCGTAGGCGGCAAGCACGGCGTCGTCGAGCCGGTGGTGCGCCATCTCGAGCCAGGTCGGACGCGTGTTGTACAGAGCAGTGAGCGTGCGCGTCTTGAGATCGGCGTCCGTCACCCCTTCTGGGTTGAGCCAGCGATCGCGCTGCTCCACGAGGGCGCGCGCCGCAGCGGCGATGGCTTCCACGCGCGGGTCGTCGGCCAGTTCCGTGCCCGGTGCCCAGGGGAAGGGGAAGGTCTCGAACGTGCTCGTCGGTGTGTAGCGCGGGTCGTTGCCGACGCCGAGCCAGGTGCACATACGAAGGGACCACAACTCGTGCGGCTTCGCATGGAGGACCCCGAAGAAATAGTCGTCGGCTCGCGCGAAGATGTAGAGCTGGCAGTCGGGGATCATTTCGGGCTCGAACCAGACGAAGACGCGATGCTTAGCGACGCGCGGCGTGCTGATGAAGCGAGGGAGGCGGGCGATGGCCTGGCGCATGTCTGGGGCAGGGCGCCGATGGAGCCACCAGTGCACCCGCTCGTGCGCATTGTTCCCGGCGTCGCGCACTGGCTTGACGACACGGCGTACATACTCGAACGGGAGTTCGTAAAGGGCTGCGGCATCCTCCGTCGTGTCCACCCCAAAGTCGATGATCCACATCCCCCGCCGGCGACGTACCACATCGAGCCCATTCACGTACGGGCGCACCACGTCCGTGTTCGGTCGGCCGTTGGGGTTGAAAGGGGCATCGATCATAGGCAACGCCAGGTCGGGCGGGATATCAACTGGACCTCCCTTCTCGTCGCTCCTGAAACAAAGCCGCTCATTCTCGCGTAGCCGCTGTGCTCGGCCGAGATCGAATCGCGCCGTCAGATCCGCGTTAATGGATTCGACGGGCACGCCATTCAAGACATGTCCCGGCTCACGCCCGTTGTCGAAGCCGACCATCGACACGCGCACCGCAGCGCCGTCGAGTATCCACGAGCGGTCGTCCCACGCCATGAAAATGTCGCCGCTCTCCTTAATGCGCTCCAGGACCCTCCTGTTGGTGCCGCCGCGGATCGAATTGGTCGCCAACAATCCTGCGCGCCCAACATCGCCGTGCGCAATCAACGCGCGTGCCCGCTCGAACCAGTAGCACACCAGGTCGGCGCCACCGGGGACGTGCCCCACATACAGGAGCCACAGGTGCTCGACGTAAGCGTCCCCCAATTCGCGTCGTAGCTTGCTCCCGCCAAGGAAGGGTGGGTTGCCGATGATGACGTCGGCATCGGGCCACGCTGGCTCTATCGGACGGTCTACATCGTCATAAGCGAGGACAGCATCCATGCGTCGGATGTTGTGCAGCGGCTTGAGGATAGGGTCCTCCGGAATGCCGAAGCCGTTATCATGGAGCCACTGGATATAGCCGATCCAGACCACGACCGAGGCCAGTTCGTGCGCGTACACGTTGAGTTCGATGCCGTAGAGCTGCTGCGGCCCGACGGTGTAGGGCAGCAGCCCGGCGACGGCGCTGGTGGCCGCGAACAGGCTGACCTCCTTCCAGAGGTCTAGTAGACGTTTGAGGGCGACATACAAGAAGTTTCCACTCCCACATGCGGGGTCTAGCACGCGCACGGCCGCGATCTCGTCGGTGAAGGCGAGCAGCAGGCGTTCGAGGGCCTGCTGGTGCCGTGTCCGCGCCCCTCCACTAACCGCATCCCGTCGAACAATCAGGCCCCGCGCCTCCTCTTGCACCACGGCCCAGCGCCGGCGCAAAGGAGCCATCAGCACAGGCTCGACGATCAGCAGAATGTCGTCGCGGCTCGTGTAGTGCGCCCCGAGTTGGGAGCGTTTGGAAGGGTCGAGGCTGCGCTCGAAGAGAGTACCGAAGATGGCCGGTTCAATGCTCGTCCAATCGAGGGCGGCCGCGCGCGCCAGGGTCGCCAAGTCGTCGCCCACGAGCGGGGGCACGGTTGCATCGGCGAAAAGACCGCCATTGAAATGGGCGATGTCGTCGGCCCCGAAGGAGCCGCCCGTGGCCATGGCCGCGAACAGCAGGCCCAGGCGCGCGGCGAAGTCGGCCGGCCGGGTGCGGGTGCGTTCGACGAGGGTGGTGAACAGCCGCTCAGGGAGCAGCCCGATGTCCTCGGCGAACAGGCAGAACAGGAGGCGCATCAGGACGTGGGCGGTAGCCTCGGGGTCCTCGCCACGCCGGCGCAGGCTGTCGGCTAGGGCGGCGAACTCGCACGCGGCGTCTTCGGTGACGCTGGCCGTTGTCCGTGTGGGCCGGAGGCGATCCGGGTGTGCGAAGGCGGCGCGCAGGACGTCCAGGGGTGGCAGGGCGCACGTCGGCGTCGGCGCGTTGCGTTGCAGATCGGCGAGGTCAAAGGCGTAGACGTGCTTGACCGTGCCGGTGAAGTTGGTGTGCACCTCGAAGCGGTCGAAGTCGCACACGACGAGGATGGGCGGGTTCTCTAAATCCTCGCGGTACTGGAGGAGTTGCTGGTAGGCGGCCATCAGGTCCTTGCGCTTGCCCTTGTATTCCCAGGCGAAATAACTGCGCTTCCACACGTCGGCCCAGCCGCCGCCCCCGCCGGACTTGCGCGCGCCTTTCTCGAAGGTGTAAAAGTGCCCTTCTGGGTCGGCCGTCGCCGGCGTGGGCTCGCCGAGGACGGCGCAGAGGTCGAGGAAGTGCTGCTGGGCGGCACTGCGCTCGGTGAGCGCGCTGCGCTGCCACTTGGCAATGAACGTCGGCAGGTCGAGATATGACGGCATGGGCGTCCCTCCTGTGCCATTGTAGCGGCACGGAAGGCTAGCGGCACGAGGCGTGGGGAGGATACAGGGGAAGGATAGCCCGAGCAGGGCGCAGCCAGTACCAGGACGGCCCTACCGCGGTGCCCCGTTCCACGCTAGCGCTGAACTGTTAAGGCAGGCCCCGCTCGGGTTACGTTTCCAGCATCGCACACGTTCATGAAGGGCGCATGTTGTTGGTATGAAGACTGTGTATGGTCTCTTTGGTGTCGCGGAGGTCGAGGTCATAGAGGGCAGTGTGTGATCGGTCGCACGCATGAACACGAGCGGTGCCGCCCCTCCCCGTTGAGGACGTGCTCAGTGAAGCGGCGGCGAGGGGGCGACGGCCAGCAGCGCCTACACTGCGTCTACTTTTTGGCCTTCTTCGGTTTGGCGGCGGGCGCGGCCGGTGCCGTGGGCGCCGGGGCAGCGTCGTTGGGCAGAAACTTGAAGAGTTTGAGGGTCTTGCCGTCGCGCTCGACGGTGGCGCGGGCGGCGGGGCGGCCGTTGGCCATGGTGGTGCGCTCGACCTGCTCATCGGGGACCTCGATGGTGGCCTTGGTCTGGAGGCTGTAGAACTGCATGCGCGGGGCTCCTTCCACTGTCAGGTGTTGGGTGTGATGCTCCAGCATAGCATGTCGCGGGCGTGGGCCGCATCATCGGGGCGTGGTGGGGGTGCGCCACAGCAAAGTTCCCTTATGCAGTGCGGCAGCAAACCGGCATGGCCGCTGTGCGCGTGCATGGGAACTTTGCTGTGGCGCACCCGCGTGGTGGTGGCCATCACGCGGCGCACCAAGATGTGGAGCTGTTCCCCCGCACCTCTGTGCGGCGTCTTTAGTGGGCTCCGCTCTCGTCGTCTAGCGGCGGGACAGCATAGGGGACGGCCGCTATCCATCGCCAGCATAACCGCACCGTCGTCGCGCGCATGATGCGACACTCACCTTGTAGCGGCGACCCGTGGTGGTGTGCCATGTGTGGGAGTCGCCGGGCGTGGTGTGTCTAGCCCTGCTTGAGCTCGATCACATAGTTGCGGTGGGGCTTCGTCCCAATGTTGGTCAGGCTGTTGTCGACGTGGCCGCTGTCACCGACGGGCACCCATGTCACCTGGTCGTCCTCGAACTGAATGTCATGGTAGTCGGCGGGATTATCGGGGTCAGCGAAGCGGACGAGGCCGCCGGACTCGACAATGAAGAAATAATCGGTCCTGTGGATGTGTTTAGCAAGGGACGCGCCGGGCGCGAGACCTAAGTCCCAGACGCGCACACGCTCGTTCTCGAACATGAGGCGGGTTCCTACCTGATCGGTTGGCTCGGTTGCCATATCTCCCCCTTGTATGTGGCGGCGGATCGTCGCCGCGATGCGGGACGTGTAGGTGCAGATCTCATGCCGACGACGATCCGCGCCGTCGGCCAGCAGCTCAGGGGCGGCGAGGGGCGCATAGGTCACCGCAGGCAACAAGCAACTGGCCGGCCAACTCGGAGTGAGCGTCAGGACGGTGCAGTGGTGGCAGAAGGAGGGTGGGGTGGCGCGCAGTGTGGCGCGCTCGACGCCGGGCTTGCGGATCAGCGTACAGGGGATCGCCACGGCGTAGCAGCGGGCCGCGAACGCGCGGGCGTTCCGGGAGCGGGTGCAAGAGCAGGGGCTGGACGTGGGCGCGTGCCGCGTGATGGTGTTGGTCTACAACGAGGATCGTGCGCGGCCGCGCAGCATCGGGGACATGCACATCGGGGGAGACGCCCTGACCGATGCGCTGGATGCGCTGGAAGCAGGTGATGTGGCGGGAGCGGCCGAAGCGTTCGGGGATGCATGGTTGCAGACGTACGGGATGGACGTGGACGCCGAGGTGACGGACGTCGTGGGGACGTTCCAGGTGGGCCTGTAGGCGCTACGTTCCGAATGGAGGGCGATTCATGTTCACACCCTTTAGCCCTTCTTTCTGGATCAACCGAACTATTCTCCTGTTTTCCTCCTTCAGCACCTCCGGGTCCGTTCCATCAAAGTCGTTTAGTGGGTGAACTATTGTGCCCCCCGCTCCCACAAGGAGTACGAGCGTCGTAATGTGAGCCATTCCCTGCTCCCACATCGTATTTACAGTGACAGGTCCAGAGGCATTTGGAACGTTCATAACGGTGGTAGCAACAGCCCATTGCCCCTGCCCGTTTTGGGCTTTGCCTGCCTCAAAGTACTCAACTTCACCGGTCATTGACCTACCCTTTCTATGCGCATCTAAACGCTTTGGCGCTACCCACACAACCCTCCAGCCGTCTGTATACGTACAGCTAGATGAACTTATGGTCCAGCCTTGGGCGGGTAGCGACGGGCAAAGAAGTCGAGCAGTTTAAGCATAACCGTAACAAGGACGACGGCCCTCGTTGTCCAGAGGAGGTATTCGAGAAACCCAAACGGGATGTAGCTACGGAGAAGATCAGCGGTGGCACGGGCGCGCTCGATATCCTGAGAGTCTACCGCACCGCTTTGATCCTGTTCGCCCTGATCGGGTCGCTTGGGAGCACCAGGCAGACGTAATAACCTTTGCCCGGCCCCAAAAGCGTCCTGCGCGGTCTTCGTTGTTTCGAGTTCTTTGGTGAGACCTAGCATCTGTCTGAGCCAAAAGATAACCCCGCCGATAATAGCAAAAACCGGCCCTGCGCCCGAAAATATGTGCCCAAAGTTCATGCTTTAAATCCCCCTTTGTGTCGTAGTATGCCACTCGCGCTCCACTTCAAGCCTTTAACATCACAGCTACGCGCCCCTTGAGGTAGCCGCACAGTGAGTAACCTTGTGCGTCGCCGGTGTGGCGGCCGTGGCCGTGGGCGTCCCTCTGCGCAGGCGCATGCGAACTGCCGGCACGTCGGGCATGTCGCTGGCGATCTGGGGGCTATGGATCGGCCACATGACACTGATGTTCTGCCATTCGTGATGCACGAACTCTACCTGCCAACCGACGCTAATTACTGTCAGCTAAGAAAGTAAGCTCGCGACATCCATAGGAAAACCAGCCTCTTGTAAGCTTGCCGCAAGACGTTCCTTGATTTCATCGACGCGCTCATTAAATGGCAGATAAATGAGTCCGTCAATGTCAGAGGGCCGTTCCAAGTCAGAACCTTTGACTAATACGGCGACACGCCGCCGACCCAGCTTCGCCAAAACCATACCGAGCTCGAGCACAACATTTTGACGCGCTCTACATTTTTCTCTGCGGGACGGTCTCTCGGATGCCCTTCATCGTCGGGTGTGAGAAGTACGCAGGCGAAGTCGGCGTATGTGAGGGTCTCCAGCTTCTCGATAATGGTATCCCCCGCAGCAGGAACATTTTGCAGAACGATTGGTTTAACGCTAAGTCTATGTAGCAGCAGTTCCAATTGCTCACGCGCTGATGTGTCATGACCATAGACAATGAAGACGGGACGCTGACGTGCGGCGGGCGCGGTATCGCTAACTTGCTGCGAAGACAGTGGCTCCTCCACAAAAATCCTGTTTGCATCAGCTCTTATCGGTGTTGCCTTACCCCTGACAACAACCTTGCCCGAGTCATAGTGATCAATGTACGTCCCATCGGTTAACTTATATTGCTGTCCATTCTCGATCGGCCGATGGGTGTAGACCCAATCGTTATCATGCAGCGCACGCTCAACCTGCTCGTTTGACCAAGACGCCATGGGTAGCACCTCTTTCCCAAAGCTCGTACGATTCGGCAACTGTTCTTGTTGCAAGCACCTCGTTTTATCACGCCCACTATAGTCCTACAGTGCCATTGCCGTCCACATGTTAAGGCTCTCAGAGTACGTTGAGCAGCTTGTGTTGCCTATAAAGCTCGGGGATGTTCTATCCTCACGGCTTGCTTGCGGGGCGCGTGTGAGGTGTGGCGAACGTGACCGTCGTCGACCCGAAGCGGGCGCGAGGGTTGCTTCGCTCGTGCTGGGGAGGTAGCAGGCGGACGTGTGCCTGCATCCCGTAGCGGGACACGATCTCGACCTGTCCGCGCTGGTCCAGATAGTCCACTTCGATCCAAAGGGTGTTCGGGTCGGTGTTGCACTGCGCGGCGAGTTCGGCTACGTCGATCGGGCTCCCAGGTTGACGGGCCTCTTGCGCGGATAAGACATCCATGATCTTCGCGCGGAGGGCCTGACGCGTCTCCCGCTCTGCCGGGGAAACCACCGCATCCTCTCCTTTGGCTGTGATAATCGCCTGCTTGCCGTCAGGGTGGATCTCGACATAACCATGTGCGTCTAGAGTGTCCATGTGGTGTTCCAGCGTCAGTGCATCGATACCAAGGGCATGCGCCAAGGCAGGCAAACTACTATGGCCGCTGGCATCAGCCACACGCTTGTCGTACATCCTGCGCAGAATTGCGGACCCGACACCGCTTAACTCGCCGTTCATCCTAGCTCCTCTCGTGGCGCGTTTCGCCCCTTCGCATTATTGCGTCATTGCGGCTAGACAACCCATCTTTGTGAGTTAATACAAGTCTTATATAGCGTATCGGGAAGCACAACGCCAGTGACTGAACAAGTTGTCCAAACACTCGCTTGTTGTGACACTCGGGCGTCCCTGGGACGCTGACGCGGCCGTGGGCAGGCACTGGGCGGCGTGGTAGGCTTTTCCTATGCCTCTATGGTCCTGGCGGGACTCCTGACAGCAGTGGGCGCGTCGGCGCGTGAGCGGATAGTCACGGTGTCACGCATCTCGGCGAGGGGGTGCGCCTGGAAGGGTCTACAGTGCCGCCGTCTCTGCGTTCTCTGCGGGCGGGAAGACGATGCCCATCATGATGGAGATCATGAGCAGCCAAGACGCTGTGTCGTCGCAGACTTTGTCACACAGGTTTGGGTTATCGAGGAGCTTCGAGACACCGTGGGCAACTCTGCCCTCACCAATATCAATGACACTCCACCTAGCGCTGTCAGGTTTCCCGTGGGTGATGCTGTTTAGAGGCCGGGTGATCGCCGCCCCCAGGTTTTGCCACCGCGCATCGCCCTTCCCGAGTTGATCGATCATGGTGGCAAGGCTTGGAGCCTGGGTATGCTGCCAATCGCGTGCCCACAGGTCTACTTTGGCAGGGTACTTATGGAGGTAGTATCAGGATGACCGTCCGTTCGGCCAAAGGGCGTAAGAGCACCACAGCTCCGAAGAGATACCCCTGACGTAACAGTTCTCGGATGGACAGGATAATGCTTATGCTCTGGGGGATGAGGTGACACGCCACCTCCTGAAAAATGGTCTTGCTTACTTTGTATGTAAGTGGCGCGACATCCGCATTTAACCTCAGGCAGTCATGGATGAGCTTGTCGAGTTGAAAAACAGAGTTGCGTCCTATGTACGGCTCATTGCCCGGCGTGTAGACTACCGGGCGTTCGGTCTCAGCGAACATATAATTCCATCCTTCAGCTAGTCTCACCAGACTATAAGCTCAACATGCTGTCACATTATACGTGTATCTAAGCGATTGCCGCGCGGCGTGGTGGCCGGCGGCGTCGCTGGGGTGCTGAGGCGGCCGCTAGCGGGCGTTCGGGGCGTGGGAGGCTCCTGTGCCCCTCCGGCCGTGGCGGGGCTCCTGGCGAGCCTGAATGCGCCGGCACGCGGCGACAGGACGGACGGCGCCGACGGGGCCGCCAGGCGCGCGTTGTCACGGGGCGTTCATGTGGCGGCGGTATAGATGAGGGGACACGGGGTGGGCCGGGCCGGCCGGCGGTGTCTTGGCTGATGGGCGCGGCGGGCCGTGCGCTTCACGCCCGCCCCGTGGCGCAGCCCTCCGGTCTGCCCTCGTCGGCCGTCGGCGGTGGCCTGTCGTCGGTAGGGACGCGCGCGGACACGCATAAGGGGTGGACGCGCCGGCGTCCCCACAACGGCGCGTCCACCCCCTATTCACCCGCAGGATAGCGGCGACGGAAGCGCGCGCGCATGATGCAAAACTCACCTTTGTGTCGTCTGAGGGGCTGACGTGTAGGCGGCCACTGGGCCTTGGGGGAGTCGTGCCCCTGTTGTGCCCCTGGGGCTGGGCTCCTGGCGGCTGGGGGCGCGTCGGCGCGCGACGTGGGGTCGGCTGCTGCTAGGGCGCTCCGGTGTCACCGTGAAGGGGATGCTTGCTCCCGCGCGCCCTCCCTGTGTATTTGTCACGATGAAGGAGGCGAGGAACGGACCGGCCACCAGCTTCTGGAGGCGCAGTGTGCGCGAGAAGC